>Ga0209108_10000705_pt1 | contig 18642 bp, 19 predicted proteins | sample Rifsed10ft1_FD_184003 | JGI IMG/M metagenome (GOLD analysis project Ga0209108, IMG submission 184003) | Soil microbial communities from Rifle, Colorado, USA - sediment 10ft 1 (version 2) | ecosystem: Environmental > Terrestrial > Deep subsurface > Rock core/Sediment | place: Rifle, Colorado...
GGACCACCCGGGCCGCGTCCCGCCGGCATCGGCGCGGCGGCCGACCTCTCGGCCGCGGCCCGCGCTCCGGTGTGGCCACGGAACAGCCGCGTCGGCGCGAACTCGCCCAGCCGGTGGCCGACCATGTTCTCGGTCACGTACACGGGAATGAACTTGTTCCCGTTATGCACGGCGAACGTATGCCCCACGAAATCGGGGAGCACTGTGCTGGCGCGAGACCAGGTCTTGATGACGCGCTTCTCGTTGCGCGCGTTCAGTCCCGCCACCTTGGTCAGGAGACTTTCGTGAACGAAGGGACCTTTCTTTACCGAACGGGACATGATGCGATCTCAGGTTTGCGTCTAGAATCCGCTCACGGTCGCTTTGCCGCGCTTGCGGCCGCGCACCATCAGCTTCTGCGACGGCTTCTTCAGGTTGCGCGTCTTGATGCCTTCCTTCTTGCCCCACGGGCTCACCACGTTCCGTCCGCCGCGCGTGCGGCCGCCGTGCGGGTGATCCACCGGGTTCATGACCTCGCCACGCACCTTGGGCCGCTTGCCCAGCCAGCGGTTCTTGCCGGCCTTGCCCTTGGACATCAGTTCGTGCTCGGCGTTCCCGACCTCGCCAATCGTCGCCAGGCAGCGGCCGTGCACGCGCCGCATTTCCGTCGACGCCAGGCGCAGCGTCACGTATTCACCTTCCTTCGCCACCACTTCGGCCGACATGCCGGCCGAGCGCGCCATCTGGCCGCCCTTGCCCGGATGCAGCTCGATGCAGTGGATGAACGTGCCTAACGGCATCTCCTTGAGCGGGAGCGCGTTCCCGGTGCGGACGTCCGAGCCCGGGCCCGACACGATGGAATCGCCCACCGACAGCCCTTTCGGGTGCAGGATGTAGCGCTTCTCGCCATCGGCGTATTCCACCAGCGCGATGCGCGCCGAGCGATTCGGGTCGTACTCGATCTCCTTCACGGTCGCGACCACGCCGAACCGTTCGCGCCTGAAGTCGATCTTGCGGTACATGCGCTTGTGCCCCCCGCCCCGGCGACGCACCGCAATGTGTCCATGATTATCACGCCCGCCCGACTTCTTGATCGGCTCCAGCAGGGACTTCTCCGGCGTCGTCCGCGTGATCTCGGCGAAATCCGAGATCGAACGGAAGCGCGTTCCCTTGGTGACCGGCTTGAACTGTCGAATGCCCATGGTCGGCTCAGCCCTCGAATCCGTAGCCTTCGATCGTGTCGCCTTCACGGAGCGTCACGATTGCCTTTTTCCAGTTCGGGCGTTGACCGGCGGCACCCCGGCCGACACGCCGCGTCTTGCCGCGCGCGTTCATCGTCCAGACCCCGGTCACCTTCACCCCGAACAGCCGCTCGATCGCCTGTCGGATCGCCGGCTTGGTCGCGTCGGTGGCGACCTCGAACACGTATTCACCGCGCGCCTGATAGGCCGCCGAGGTGCGCTCGGTGACGATCGGGCGGACGATGGTGCGATGCAGCGTTGACATGGCCTACTTCCCCTTCTTCTTCGGCGCGGAAGCGGGACGTGTCCCCTTCTTCGCCGCTGAGGTCTTTGACTTCGCCGCCCGCTTCTTCGGGGCCGACTTGGCCTTGGCCGCGGCCTTCTTCGCGGGAGCCTTTGCCTTGGCGGCCGGCTTGGCGGACTTCTTCGCCGCCTTCGGCTCGACGTCCGGCTTCGCTTTCGCCCGGCGCGCGACCGGCGCCGACTCCTTCTCGGCCACCGGCGCCAGCGTCTGGCCGATCGCCGTCGCCTCGATCAGCACGACGTCGGACCAGAGCAGGTGGTACGTGGACACATCCGAGTACGGCAGCACTTCCACGCGCTGCAGATTCCGGCCGCTGAGATACACGTTAGGCCTGGCACCGTCGGTGAGGATCAGCACCTTCTGACCGTTCACGCCCATCCGCTGCAGGAGGCCGGCCAGCACGCTGGTCTTCGGCGTCTCGTACGTGAACTTGTCGATCACGTAGACCGCATTCTCGCGCGCCCTGGTGTTGAACGCGCTCCGGCGCGCCAGCGCCCGCATCTTCTTCGGCACCTTCTGGTCGTAGCTGCGCGGATGCGGACCGAAGACCGTGCCACCGCCGGGCCACAGCGGCGAACGGATCGAGCCCGCGCGCGCGCGACCCGTGCCCTTCTGCCGCCACGGCTTCTGGTTGCCGCCGATGACGAAACCGCGCGTCTTGGTGGCCGCGTTTCCTTCGCGCTGGTTGGCCCTGAAGGCCGTCACCACGCGGTGCATCACCGGCATGTTCACGACACCGTCGAACACCTCGGCGGGAAGCCTGACTTCCTCCCGCGGGGTGCCTAACGCCGTGAACGCCGCTGCCTGAAAGGTCGTATCGGACATGATCAGCCCTGCTGCTTGCGAACGAGCACGATGCCGTTGGTCGGACCGGCGACCGGGCCGCGGATGTAGAGGAGGTGGCGCTCGGCGTCGATCTTCTCGACGCGGAGGTTGATCTGCGTGTGGCGCTTGTTGCCATACTGCCCCGGCATCTTCTTGCCCTTGATGACGCGGGACGGATCGGTGCCGGCGCCCACCGAGCCCGGCTTGCGGTGCTTCGTGTTGCCGTGCGTGTTGGGACCGCCGCCGATGCCGTGCCGCTTCACGACGCCCTGGAAACCACGGCCCTTGCTGGTGCCGGTGACCTTCACGAAGTCGCCGGGGGCAAAGATCGACACGTCGATGGCATCGCCGGCCTTGTACTCGGGCAGGTTCGCGTCAGCCGGCATGTCGTCGAGGCGGAACGCGCGCAGCGCGCGCGGCACCGTCGTGACGCCCGCCTTGGCGGCGTGCCCCACTTCGGCCTTGCTCGCGCGACGACCACGCGGCGTGCCCTCACCCTTCTTGTTGGCTCGACGCTGCGCCTGGGAACCGTAGCCGATCTCGATGGCGCGGTAGCCCGGCTTCGTGCGCTCACCGGTGATGACCTTCACCACCGGGTTGGGCTTCGCCTCGACCACGGTGACCGGGATCTGGTGTCCCTGCTCGTTGAAGACCTGGGTCATCCCCAGCTTCTTGCCAATGATTCCTAGCATGATTCCTCACACGGGAGCCAGGCGTCAGGCCTCCTGAAGCCTGAAGCCCGAAGCCTGAAGCCTCTGTTCATTGCACTTTGATCTCGACATCGACTCCGGACGGCAGGTCGAGCTTTGTCAGCGCATCCACCGTCTGGGCGCGCGAGTCGAGGATGTCGATCACGCGCTTGTGCGTCTTCAGCTCGAACTGCTCGCGGGACTTCTTGTCGACATGCGGCGAGCGCAGGACCGTCCACCGCCGGGTCTTGGTCGGCAGCGGGATGGGGCCTGACACCTGCGCGCCGGTCTTCTCGGCCGTGCGCACGATGTCCGCCGCCGCGGCGTCGATGACCGCGTGGTCGAAGGCCTTCAGTCGGATGCGAATGCGTCCAGCCATGTTGGACTCTCGTGATTCGTGATTGGGTTACTTCAGGATCTTCGTAACCACACCCGCACCCACCGTCCGCCCACCCTCGCGGATGGCGAACCGCAGGCCTTCGTCCATCGCGATGGGCGCGATGAGCTCGATCTGCATCTGGATGTTGTCGCCCGGCATCACCATTTCGGTCCCGGCCGGAAGCTGGATCGAGCCCGTGACGTCGGTCGTGCGGAAGTAGAACTGCGGGCGATAGCCGTTGAAGAACGGCGTGTGACGGCCGCCCTCGTCCTTGTTCAGGACGTAGACCTCGGCATCGAACTTCGTGTGCGGCGTGATGGAGTTGGGCTTGGCCAGCACCATGCCGCGCTCGATCTCGTTCTTGTCGACACCGCGGAGCAGGAGGCCGACGTTGTCGCCGGCGCGGCCCTCGTCGAGGAGCTTCCGGAACATCTCGACACCCGTGACAACGGTCTTCTTCTCGGCGTTGAAGCCGACGAGCTGGAGCTCCTCACCCGTCTTCACAATGCCGCGGTCGATGCGGCCCGTCGCCACCGTGCCGCGGCCGGTGATCGAGAAGACGTCCTCGACCGGCATCAGGAACGGCTTTTCGATCTCGCGCTTGGGCTCCGGCACGAACGTGTCGATGGCTTCGTACAGCTCTTCTATCTTCGCAACCCAAGCCGGGTCACCTTGAATGGCCTTGATGGCCGATCCACGAATGACCGGAGTGTCGTCCCCAGGGAACTGCTGAGCGCTCAGGAGCTCGCGGACCTCGAGTTCGACAAGATCGAGAAGCTCCGGATCGTCGACGAGGTCGCACTTGTTCAGGAAGACCACGATCGACGGCACGTTCACCTGCCGCGCCAGCAGCACGTGTTCGCGCGTCTGGGGCATCGGGCCGTCAACGGCCGACACCACGAGGATGGCGCCGTCCATTTGCGCCGCACCCGTGATCATGTTCTTCACGTAGTCGGCGTGGCCGGGGCAGTCGACGTGGGCGTAGTGACGCCTCTGCGTCTCGTATTCCACGTGCGACGTCGCGATGGTGAGGATCTTCGTCGGGTCGCGACGCCCCTGCGACGCCGACGCCTTCGCCACCTCGTCGTAGCTGATGTACTTCGTGCCCCACCCCTTGTCCGCGGAGACCTTCGTCAGCGCGGCGGTAAGGGTCGTCTTCCCGTGGTCGACGTGGCCGATGGTGCCCACGTTCACGTGCGGCTTTGTCCGCTCGAACTTTGCCTTTGCCATTGGTACGGTCCGGTGATGGTTTGAATCAGATGGGTGATGGAAGATGGGAGATGGGAGACGCCCACCGCCTCAGCCCCCGCGCCCGCCTCACGACTTCGCCTTGCTCACGATCTCTTCCGCCTTGCTCTTCGGGACTTCGTCGTAGTGCGAAAACTCCATCGAGTACACCGCCCGGCCCTGGCTCATGGAGCGGAGCTTGGTGGAGTACCCGAACATCTCGCCCAGCGGCACCGTGGACGCGATCACCTGCGCCTCACCGCGCTGCATCATGCCGCCAATCTTGCCGCGTCGCGCCGAGAGGTCGCCTAACACGTCGCCCACATACTGCTCCGGCACGACGACCTCGACCTTCATCATGGGCTCGAGCAGCACCGGATGGGCGCGCTGGGCGCCCTCCTTGAACGCCATCGATCCCGCGATCTTGAACGCCATTTCGCTCGAGTCGACCTCGTGGTACGACCCGTCGGTCAGCTCGACCTTGATATCGACCATGGGATAGCCGGCGAGGATGCCGTTCTCCAGCGCCTCCTTGATGCCCTGCTCGACCGGCCCGATATACTCGCGCGGAACCGTGCCGCCGACAACCTTGTCCTCGAAGTGGAAGCCCTGTCCAGGCTCGGTCGGGGCGATGTTGATGACCACGTGGCCGTACTGGCCCTTGCCGCCGGACTGGCGGATGAACTTCCCCTCGACCTTCTCGACGCGCTTGCGAATCGTCTCGCGATAGGCGACCTGCGGGCGTCCGACGTTCGCGTCGACCTTGAACTCGCGCATCATGCGGTCGACGATGATCTCCAGGTGGAGCTCGCCCATGCCCGAGATGATGGTCTGCCCGGTCTCGACGTCCGTGTGAACCCGGAACGTCGGGTCTTCCTCGGCCAGTTTGTTGAGCGCGATGCCCAGCTTGTCCTGGTCGGCCTTGGTCTTCGGCTCGATCGCCACGTCGATGACGGGCGCCGGGAACTTCATCGCCTCGAGGATGATCGGGTTCTCGTCGTCACAGAGCGTGTCGCCCGTGCGCGTGTCCTTGAGCCCGATCGCGGCGGCGATGTCTCCCGCGCGCACCTCGGCGATCTCCTCACGCTTGTTGGCATGCATCTGCAACAAGCGCCCGATCCGCTCCCGCTTGTCCTTCGTCGAGTTGTAGACGTAGCTGCCTGACGCGAGCACGCCCGAGTACACGCGGAAGAACGTCAGTTTTCCGACGAACGGATCCGTGGCGATCTTGAACGCCAGCGCCGCGAACGGCGCATCATCCTTGACGATCCGCTGCTCGAACGTCTCGTCATGATGCGGCAGGTGTCCTTCGATGGCCGCGACATCGATCGGCGCCGGCATGTAGTCGATCACGGCGTCCAGCAGTGCCTGCACGCCCTTGTTCTTGAATGAGGCGCCGCAGAGGACCGGCACGAACTGCATCGCCACGGTTGCCTTGCGGACCGCACGGCGGATTTCCTCGACCGTCAGTACCTGGCCGGCCAGGTACTTCTCGAGCAATTGCTCGTCGTACTCGACCGCGGCCTCGATCAGTTCGTGCCGCACCTGCTCCATCCGCTCGACGAACTCGGGCGAGACCTCGACGATGTCGAACGTCTTGCCGAGCGTCTCGTCGTGGAAGATGTACTCCTTCCGCTCGATGACGTCGATGTGCCCGGTGAAGAGCTCGCCCGATCCCACCGGCAGCTGCACGGGGAAGGCCCGTCGCGACAGGCGGTCGCGAATCATGTCCAGGCAACGATCGAAGTTGGCGCCGACGCGGTCCATCTTGTTCGCGAAGATCATCCGCGGCACGCGGTACCGGTCCGCCTGACGCCACACCGTCTCGGTCTGCGGCTCTACGCCGGCAACCGAGTCGAGGAGGGCGACCGCGCCGTCGAGCACGCGGAGCGAGCGCTCCACTTCGACGGTGAAGTCCACGTGACCGGGCGTGTCGATGATGTTGATGCGGTACTCCGGCCCGTCGCCGGCCACGGTGCTGGCACCATGCCGCTTCCAGAAGCAGGTCGTTGCCGCAGACGTGATCGTGATGCCGCGCTCCTGCTCCTGTTCCATCCAGTCCATGGTGGCCGCGCCATCATGGACTTCGCCCATCTTGTAGGCCTTGCCGGTGTAATAGAGGATGCGCTCGGTCGTGGTCGTTTTCCCGGCATCGATGTGGGCCATGATGCCGATGTTGCGATAGTGCTCGAGCGGTGTGGTTCTTGACATTCGTCTCGTTTTATCCCACTGGCGGACTCGCCGCCCTGTTGCCTGGTGCCTGGTGCCTAGTGCCTGGTGCCTGGTGCCTGGTGCCTGCTTGAAATACAAACGCGGGTGGACCGGGCGTCCCTTGAGGCAGGGACCGGTATCCATCCGCTGTCGCCGGGTGCTCCCGCCACTACAGCGCGGGGGGGACCCAAGGCGCGCTGGGTTACTGCTCCCAGCGTTCAGTTTTCCTGCGTCGCTTTTCGGGAAGGATCGAGCCGGTCGGCAGATCCCGGATCCTCTGGAAGCGATCCCCGCGGACGTCGCGGACCCATAGGGGCCGACGCGCAGCACGTCGGCGTGTTCTCCCTTACGCGGCCTATGCGTTACTAGCCAGCTATCGGGAGCCGCATAATCTCGCCCTCCAGCGACTCAAAGTCAACACGCTGGAAGGAGATACGAGATCAGGGTCCCAGTCTGGAGACGGGGAGCGGAACGAGCACTGTCCCAGGTAGGCGCTGCCCACTGCCCGTCGCCCTAATACGTCCCCAGCGTTCCCACCCTGCGCGCGTACTTCAGCGCTGTTCGAATGGACAGCGCGCCGACCGTCAGGGTGACCGCCGCCATCACGGTCAGGATCGCCAGGTCGGGCCCAACCGCGTTGAGCCCCTCGCCCTGAAGGAGAACCCGGCGCATTGCCCGGAGCCCGTACGCCAGGGGCGTCGCCTTGGCGATTACTCCCAGCCACGATGGAATGACTGAAACGGGGTAATAGACCCCGCCGAACAGGACCGAAACCGTCGACATCACCTGGATCACCGGTCCCGACGTGCGGAACGCAATCACCAGCGCGGCCGCGACAAGACCAACACCCCAGTGAGTCGCAATGAGCAGGGCCAGAATCAGCAGGGCAGGCAGGGTTTTCCCCCATACGATCTGCGCCCCCAACACGGCGCCAGCGGCCATCAGCACCGCCGCGCGCACGGCAGTCAGCAGGAGTCCGTACGAGGTCAATCCCGCCAGAATCGATGACAGGGGCGAGCGCGTCATCAGGAGCGCCTCGAAATATCCCGTCGAGATTCCTCCGGCGATGGTCCCTTGCAGCGTCACCATAGCCGCCGTCGCGAGCATGAGGCCAACCGACCCCACCAGCACGAAGGCGAAGAACTGCTCCGCCTCCGCGGCAATCGCTCCAGCCATGGTGGGCTGAAGCGCGTGCGCGACGAAGTACGTCGGCAGCGCCACCAGGATGATTCCCCCGACCTGCATGAACATCGAGAGGCGATAACTCCTCGCCTGATACCAGGCGGCCCGCGTGAGCGCCCCTATGGTCTGTGCACTCATGAGCGACCACCGCGGTGCACGACGCCTTCGATCAGGTCCGCCAGCGAGGGCCGCACGGGCTCGAACGCGGCAATCCGCACTCCCTCTCCAGCCAGCAGCGCAAGCACCGCTGACGGATCATGATGGAGCTGCATCTGCAGCACCACATCGTGCCATCCGTCCTCTCGCGGGACGGAAGACGCCACCGTGACGTCCTGCTCGGCCAGCCTGCGGAACGCGGCATGACCGGGTTGCTGGGTCGTTATCCGGAAGCGCACGCCGAGGAATTCCCGCGACAGCTGACCCGCTACGCCGCTCGCCAGGAGGCGGCCGTGGTTCAGGACGCCCACCCGGTCGCAGAGCTCGAACGCCTCCTCGGCGTTGTGCGTCGCCAGGATCACCGCACACCCGCGCTGCCGCGACAACTCCTCGCGGAGGAAGACGCGAAACTCCCGCGCCGAAATCGGATCGAGACTTCGTGTCGGCTCGTCCAGCAGCAGCAGTCGGGGCTTCGTCAGCAGCGCCCGCGCGATCAACAACCGCTGCAGCATGCCGCTGGAGAACTGCCCGACGAGCTTCTCCCCCGTTTCGTGCAGCGAAACAGCTCGCAGGGCTTCCTCCACGCGGATCGTTCGCTCTCTCCGTTTCAGGCCCTGCAGGTCGGCGAATACCTCCAGGTTCTGTCGCGCGGTCAGGCGGTGATAGAGACTGCGCTCCATGGCGAGGCACGGCGACACCAGCGCTCGAACAGCCGACGCGTCTCGCACGACATCGAGCCCATCGATCGTCGCCGATCCCTCGTCAGGCAGGATCAGCGTGGAGAGCATCTTGAGCAGCGTGGTCTTGCCGGCGCCGTTGGGGCCAAGCAGGCCGAGGAATTCGCCGGCGTCGGCGCTGAACGACACGTCCGCCACGACGGTGACCCTGGTCGCATCGAATGGATGCAGCAAGGTCTCCTTGAGCCCGCGACGCGCCGGGAACCGCTTGGTGAGGCCGGAAACGCGGACCACGCTGTTTCCCGACGTCCGATCAGTCGCCGGCGTTTGCGCCGCGGCGAGCGTGGTCACTCGCCAACACTCGCGGCGTCTCCCTCCCCTGCATGCCACGTGAAGAGGAGGCGCGCGACCTCATCGACGCGGTCGAGATCCCGAACCACGTTCAGGACGTGGACGGGAACGGCACGCGCAATATCGGCGGCCATGGACAACACCACCGGCGATTCACCGCCCGTGAGTACGGGACCAAGCTTGGCGTGCATGACCAGGGAAATGGTCGCCGCAACCGTATCGAGCCGCTCCCTGCTCGCGGCCGACCCGTCAGGCAACTCGGTCACGGGATTCAGCACGTATGCGGCGCGGAAGGGCACACTCCGCGTCTCCACCTGGGTGTCCTCGAGACGACTCATCAGGTGCTTTCGCAGCGTACTCGATTCTTCCTGCTCGACACCAAACAGTCTCGCCGCCGCATCAGTCCAGAGTCTCAGTCGCGGAAGTCCGGGCGAGAGCAGCGGCTCCTTCCCCAGCCGGACCGGAACCGTGTCGTCACTCAGCGCACGCGCCCCGGCAAGAACGAGAGCGCTGCAGAGCGTGGACTTTCCGTGAAGTTTCGGGGCCAGGAACGAGATCCCCGCTCCTTCGATGGAGACGGCGCTGGCGTGCAAGGTAAAGATCCCGCTGGCATGCAGCGCCAGAGCGAGGACCCGGCTCGTGATGTCCGCCTGCGCCGATTCAAGCACAGCACCGGGCGGTCGATACCAGGTAATGACCGATCCGTCCGCCGACACGTCGAAGCGTCCCGTGTCATCGAAAAAAAGACCGAAACCATCGGACCTGCGAAACCCGCGCACCCGGGTCTCACCGAACACGGTATCGACGCCGAGCAGTTCTCCGTCCATCGTCGAAGATGTCGCCTCGACGACTTGAAGGGTCCAGTCGGAGGCGGCCGCATGCGAGTCCGGGAGCTCTGCGATCTGCAGCTCCGAGCGAAGTGTCCCGCCGAAGACCTCGTAGAGTCGCTGCGTCATTCCAGTTCGGCCACCTGAATACCAGTTATGGGGAGGTACTGTGCGACGACTGCCGAGTCGTCGCCGACGACCAGTCCCCCGTATTCGACCCACGCATGGGCAAGGAATCTGCCTTGCGAAAGCTGAACCCCAACGCGCACCTGTGCGCCCTGGATACCAGCTTCGTCGAGCATCTTTCGAAGCGCCCTCGACTTCACAAGACACTTTGGCCGGAACAGTCCGAACTCTGCGGCCCTGTTGACGGCCAGCGCGATCCGCCGCGCATCGTCGACGCGGTCCGCACTCGAAACGCCCATCGGAGCGGGTTCGTCACGAACCATTTCTCCCGTCGGGCGTCGCCGCATCTCTCGCTGCGCCTGCGTCAGGGCGAGCTGAGCTCGCACGAGGTCTTTCCACTCCTGCCATCCGAGCGCCCGGAGCTTCGGAACAGACCTACGGTAGCGGGCGATCTCCCGGCGCACCCGACGCCACGTGCGCGACCAGCCCATTGGTGAGGAGCTCGGAGAGGAACCGCTCGACGTCGGCGCGGATCTGGCTGGCGGTGACGTCATGGTACTTCGACGACAGGATCGCAACCATTTCTTCCACGGTGCGCGTCGCCGGCGGAAGGAGTTCCCAGATCCGAGCACCGACCGCGCCCACGCCGAAATACACTTCGGTCTCCGTCGAGAACAGAACGCCGCCTTCCGGGAGTCGCCGGAAGACTGCGCCCGAAGCCGGCGCCGGAAGCGGAGTCTCGTTCTGTGGTGCCATCGCGTGACCTTCGGGGAGGGTACGCGCCGCACCCGGCATCGCTTGTGGTAGCCGAATGTGGTTCACGCGCGCACCGCCAGGGGCTTTGCCACGGGGAAACGTACGCGCCGACCGTCACTTGAAAAGATGGGACCGGTCGAGCGAAGGTGGCCAGCACGGAAATCTCCCGTTTTCTATCCACGAGAGACCAGCCGGGCGAAGTAACCCCAGGTACTGATCGCGGCGCGGAGCGCCCCACGAGGTGGCCGCGGAGGTGCCCCTCCTTCACCTGGCACTTCTACTGCACCTTCATTCCAGAGCTGATCAGCTTCGTCAGAGGTCGATCGCTCCTGCAGCGCCGCGAACCAGAGCCAACGACGGGCGCGTTGCGCCACGGACGCCTCTGCCGCCGAATCGACGATCTGGACCGCGAAATGGCGCTCCAGGAGGCTCGCGAACCGACCGCCTGACGATGGGTCGAGCCGGGTCAGCACGTCCTCCGGAACGGAAAGGTCGGCAACGACGCGGCCAAGCCGGAGCGTCCAGTAGCAGCATTGCCTTGCGCGCTTCGACGTGACAATCGGAACGAAGCGATCCCACCTGAAGTCGGGATCATTCACGATCGAATGCGCGTCGGCGTATGCCCGCCACGCCCCGCGCTTCAACTTGTTGGACCAGGCAAAATGCAGACAGGTGTGGAGCAGCAGGTCTTCAACGGACGGGACCCGCACCGGAGTCTCCCCGACCCTGACCACGCGGGATCGAGCGATGATCGACGCGGTGTCCACGCCGAGTCGGTCGATTCCCGGAAGGAGTGTGCGATGCAGCTCTAGGCCGACGGCGATGCCATCAGGATCGAGCAATGGAGCGAGATGGTGGTGCCCCCGGTACAGTTCCTCCGTCCACGCCTTGTCAACCAGTGTCCACCCATGAGCCTTGCAGATCTGCCAGGCCCGTTCGGGCGATCCCTTCACGACCAGCAGATCAATGTCAGACATAGTGCGGGGAGTCTGGCGTGCGACTCCGCCAGCCAGTAACGCCGCCCCCTTTAGCGCCAGAACCTCGATCCCTTCACTCGCCAGTTGCCCGGAAACTCGGGCGACGAGCGAACGGATGTGATAACGCCGGAAATCATTGACGACCGCGAGCGACTGAAGCGAGTCCGCTTCTGGCGGAAGGTCAGGAAATGCCGAGACGACTGCCCATAAGCCGGGCGTCGCATGGGACTCCATGGCGAGGCGGGTGAGTTCCGCCCAGTCCAGGCGGCCCGACATGAGCCGACGCACCGCCTCACTCGACGGGTCGCCACGGCTGGCCGCGAGCAGCAAGGCTACTTCCGGAGTCGCGTAGGAGTCGAGTTTCAAGGCAGGGCCAACGTGCGGTGCCGGAAGACGAGGCGCGAGCAGAGCACTCGATGAGGATTGTAGCGGTCCCTGGCGAAGGACGCGATGCCAATCGCCGTTGTCAGTGCTCGAATGTCCGCCCGCCAGTCGCCGTACACCGCATCCGTGAGGCGCCTTTGCGTCAGATGGTCCGGGAACCGGGCCAGTTCCAGGCGATTAATCAGGCCGCGCGCTGGGCTTCGACGAGGTCGTGCCTGGCGAGGTCATCAATGAGGCGCCGAACATCCGCTGCAATGGTGCCCATGTTGACTTTCGGGTATTCCTGAGCGACCCGCGCGACGATCTGGTCCTCGGTCGTGCACTCAGGAGGCAGCAATCGCCAGATCATCACCCCGAGCTGGTTCAGGCTGAAGTAGACCTCCTTCCTGGTGCAGAAGAGGATCGCTCCTTCCGGCACATCACGGAAAATCACTGTCGATCGCGGACGAGGCAAAACCAAAGTATCCCTCCCTTTAACGGGATTAGCACCCAGCTACGGTGAGGACGGTTCAAGCCGGGAAACGCAATGCCGGGGCCGCTCTGGCGCCTCAGACCGGTGGGCCACCGACTCACAGCAGAATGCGGTGACATAACAGCGCCGCCGACGACTGTAGCGCGTTGGCGCAACAAAATGCCGCCACGACCCCACAGTAAACGGGGTGTGGCGGCGCGATAAAACGAGCCCAGGTATTGCGGGCCCAGACTGACATACGTGACCTACGGTGCCCGGACGGCACCTCGGCCAAGTCCTGCGGAAACTACTTGTCCTGAAACAGCGTACTACTTGTCATGAAACGACTTACGAACGGACGTCTGGGCAGCCATCGTTCGTGCCCAACGGGAATGCCGCGTCGAACACCGGAAGATTCTTCACGATGCCACCGGGACACGCGCCTTGCAGTGTCAGATCACGGAACTGGCCGAATCTGACGAGCTTCGGGGATTCGTACATTCTTTTCCTCCCTGAGGGTTCGACATGGTCACTTGCAAGTCCAATACCATCACGAAACGGACTCAGCAAAGCCACCACCAAGCCTACCCTTCGTTGCGGCGGGCGACAAGCCAATGCTCAGCCTCGATGGTCATCAGGAGGCCCGCCCCGAGGATGTGCTCGCCAGTCTGGAGGTACTGCTGCACGGCAGCAGCGAGCGCCCGGACGTCTATTATGCCCATCGCACCGAGTTCAGATCGACCGGCCTCGAACAGTTGACGGAACTGGGCAGGTAACACGGCTCGGAGCTGGCGCCCGAAATAGCCCGCCGGAGTGCCGGTCTTGCGGGGACGGGGGGCCAGGACCGAGTCGGGAATGAGCCCCTTCATCGCCCGCCGCAGCATTCGCTTCCCCTCACCCCAGGCCCCCCGATCGCTCAGCGGCCGCGCCGCCGCCCACGCGATGACCCGCGGGTCGAACAGCGGTGAGCGGATCTGAACGCCCTCGTCCAGCCCGAAGGCGTGATTCCAGGAGACAACTCGTGAAACGAACGACATGCAAAGGAGCATGCGCGACTCGTACTGCGACGCGCTTTCCCCGGGCAGGAGGTCGAACTCCGGCTCCATTTGAGCACGAACTTCCGGATGGCCGTTGATCCAGGCGGGAAGTGGGCGCTCCCAGCCACCTGTCAGGGGGCGGCCTCGGACGTCGCCAACCCATGCCCGCACGCCCCTGGATAGCAACGGTAAGAGCGTCGCCCTCGCGAACGGGCGGAAACGTCGCGTCTGGCGCCACTCGCGCCACAAGGGACCCCATCGCCCGTGGAACAGGTGGTCTGATGCGACCGACATGCCCGACATATGGAAAACGTGATCGCCGCCGAAGCCATCCAGCGCGACCCTCGACCCCAGTTCAATCGTGAGCTGCGACATCCGCCGGTTCAGCGACTCGAATGGCTGTGCCATGGGATCGTCGCGAAGTCGCGCGCGATGCTGACTATCCGTCACGAGCGGGACATCCTCGGTGTCCACCCACGAAATCGGCGACTTCCATCGCTCGGCGACCGCTCGAATGTGCTCGTCCTCATTTCCTGTATCACCGGCGGGGTAGGTCATGGAGATCAGTCGCAGCTCCTGAGACAAACCCGGTGATCGGCTCAGCGCCGACCTTCCCGCCGCGTACACGGATGTCGAGTCCCAGCCACCTGACATCCACACCACGGTCGATCCGCTCGCGGCGAGCCTCTCTGTCGTTGCCTGCTCGAGGAGACCTCGCAGCTCCTCGGCGGCAGCATCGGGTAGTTCGTCCTCCCACCCGGTGCCAAACGGCTGAGGAACCCAGCGATCGACTTCGCTGACACGTCCGTCCCTGATCGCGAGCGTGCTCCCGCCGGCGACGTGTGTGACGTGCCGGTATGCCGTCCGGTTGCCATGGGCCGTCAGCGCAGCAGCCGAAGTTGCGATCAATACCTCATCGTACTCGCTCGATATGGCGGGATGCCTGACGACCGCGAGCGGGGACGTGGCCGCGACCAGCGTTTCGCCCGAGACCGCGTACACAAGACTTCGGCGAACACTGAAGTCTCGCACGAGCAGCGCGCGGCCTTCACGCTTATCCCAGACGATGATGGCGTAGTCGCCCTCGACGTGACGGGCGAAATGCGCGCCCCATTGGTCAAGGGCGGAGAGCAGGAGCTGGCCGGTCGCAGCGCCATGCGGAGCTCGCCCCAACTGCCTTCGCAAATCCCCGACGTAATACAGCGAGGCGTCGGCGGCGACGATCCAACGCTCGTTCTCGACAATGAGCGGCCCAGACCAACCTGGCAGGTCGGTTTCCCACTGATGCCTTGCCGCTGCGAGCAGCACACCAGGTGCCACGACGCGCTCGGGGGAACTCGAAGCTCGGCCTCGCATCGCATCGAACATCTGCGGCACGACGGAGCTTGCCGCTGCGGCACCAGCCCCGAATACACCAACGAGCGCGGTCATCTCTCCCGAAAGTGAAGCAGGCCGCCAGCGGCGGCCTGCGGACTTACCAACGATAGTGCGCGAACGCCTTGTTGGCCTCGGCCATTCGGTGCGTGTCTTCCTTTTTCTTGATCGCGTTTCCTTCGCCCTTCGACGCCGAGATCACCTCCGCAGCCAGCTTCTCCGACATCGACTTCTCGTTCCGCTCGCGAGAGTAGAGGATCAGCCAGCGCATGGCCAGCGCGGTGCGGCGATCAGGACGGACCTCGACCGGAACCTGGTATGTCGCTCCCCCGACTCGACGGCTCTTCACTTCGACGACCGGCTTCAGGTTCGCCAGCGCCTGCTTGAAGACATTCACGCCCGGCTGACTCGTGCGCGACTCCACCAGGTCCATCGCGCCGTAGAAGATCCGTTCGGCGACCGCCTTCTTCCCCTGGTACATCAGGGAGTTGATGAACTTCGAAACGGTCTGGCTATCGTAGCGCGCGTCCGCAAGCACCGGACGGCGGATGGTCTTCTTGCGACGACTCACTTCTTGCCTCCGGTGGCCGGCTTGGGCTTCTTGGTACCGTATTTCGAGCGACTGCGGTTACGACCAGACACTCCAGCTGCATCGAGCGTCCCGCGCACGATGTGATAGCGAACGCCAGGCAGGTCCTTCACACGTCCACCGCGCACCAGCACGATCGAGTGCTCCTGCAGGTTGTGTCCTTCGCCCGGGATGTAGGCAATCACTTCGAATTGATTCGTCAGGCGCACCTTCGCGACCTTGCGCAGCGCCGAATTCGGCTTCTTGGGCGTGGTGGTGTACACGCGCGTGCACACACCGCGACGAAATGGATTCTGCCGCAAGGCTGGTGTCTTGCCCTTGGCGGCAACGGCGCGACGAGCGTGCCGTACGAGCTGGTTGATTGTCGGCATCCCTTGTGGCTCAACGAAAAAACACGCCCCAAGGCTGGGGCGGAGAAGACGATAATGATAGGCGCTCAGTCGGCGCCGCGTCAAGGCTGCGCGACGCGCAAGTCGAACATTTGCATGACGTTCCGAAGAACGGGGTCGAGCCTCGACCCTATTCAAACAATTCCGCCGGATCTGCCGCCGCGAATTCAGAAAGGAAAGCGCCAAGCTTTTCCGTCACCGCGCCGAAATACGCCGAACCTTTCGCCGACGTCGACCTCACGGGATTACCGACGCCGGTGTCGTCGGTGACCTTGGTCCAGGGGCGCGGCATCCAGGCCCAACCATCGCGAAACGCGCTGATTCGGTGGCTACGTGCCTTGCCCGCGCCGGCCGTACCGAGCGGTCGGACCAGGTCAGGGCGCAAGTGAAGCGTGATGCTCGTTTCGAGTTCGCCCGCGTGGTCACCGGGCTCGTCGAAGAACGCGGACGGCGCGACGACCTGATACCAGTTCACCTGCGCCAGCACGATGGAAGTCGACGGCTGCAGCTCGCGGATGACCTGCCTGAAATCGTTTCCGCCGTGGCCATTGAGAATCACGAGTTTCCGGATGCCGTGAGCCTGCAGCGACGGCAACAGGTCCCGCAGCACGGCGGTCTGCGTGCTGGGCATCATGTTCAGGCAGAACGGGACTTCCCGCTGCCCGGTGTTCACGCCGAACGGTATCGGTGGAAGGACCAGGACTCGCCCGCCGCGACGCCAGGCAACGCCGGCCGCCGCAATTGCCACCGATTCGGTCTCGATCGTGTCGGTCGCATACGGCAGGTGCGTGTTGTGCGCCTCGGTTGCGCCCCATGGGAGGACCGCCACTTCGAACCGTGCCGAGCGGATATCTGACCACGTGCAGTCGCCGAGTACGTAAGGACGGGGAGGGCCGGCGTCTGTCAACTCACGCCCTTGGGTTTCAGGTACGTATCGAGCCAGCGCGCTTCATTGATCATGCGATGGACCACGTTCCACGATCCGCTGATCGAATGCGGCATGCCGCGATATTGGATGATCTTCGCCGGGACGCCGTTCTTCTTCAACGCGACGTACATCTGTTCGGCCTCGGAGTATGGGACTCGCTGATCCGACTCTCCGTGTATGAAGAGCGTCGCCGCTCGCGCCTGTCCGGCGTACGTCAGCGGCGACTGGCGGATCATGGTGTTCCGGGCCGTCTCCTCCCATGGTGTCCCGAAGAACTCCGTCTCCTTCGTGCGGGCGATGTCGGCGGTGCCGTAGTCGCTCACCCAGTTCACGATCCCGGCGCCGACCGCGGCGGCCGCGAACCGTTCGGGATAGCGCACGATGAGCCAGTTGCTCATGAAGCCGCCGTACGAGTGCCCGATCGTTGCCACTCGATCGCGGTCGATCGGATACCTGGAGATGACGTGATCGATCCCGGCCATCACGTCCTCTCCGTCCCGGTCTCCCCACGCTCCCCAGGTTCCCCAGAGGAATTTCTCCCCATAGCCGGTCGAACTCCGGAAGTTCACGGTCAGGACGAAGTATCCTTTCGCGGCAAGAAACTGATTCTTGAAGTCGAAGCTGTAGCCAACGGCACTGTGCGGTCCGCCGTGATTGTTGACGACCAGGGGGTACGGCCCTGACCCGGGCTGGTAGCCGTGCGGAGCAACCAGCCACCCCTCGATGACGGTACCGTCCTTGCTCGGATAGCGGAGTCGTTCGCTCCGGCCCAGCGCAGTCGACGACGCGAACGGTTCGTGAATCCGGGTGAGTTGACGCTCGTTGCCGCCATCGATATCCGCGACGTGGATCTCGGGTGGAGCCTCGATCCGTCCGACCGTGAACGCCATCTTCGACATGGCGCGATCGAACGACAGCGACGCGATGCGCCGCTCACCGCGGGTGACCTGCTCGACTTCACCGCCGCCAGCGCTCACGCGGAACAGGTGTGTCGTGCCGCCGATTCCCCCGGTGAAGTAGACGAAACGACCATCAGGGCTCCAGCGCGGGCCCGCCGGCAGGTAGTCCCAATTGCCCGTCAGGATCCGCTCAGCGCCGCCGGAAGCCGGGATCACGACGAGGTCGGTCGGACCGCCATGATTGAGCTTCCGTGCGATGACGGCGTCGGTTGAGAGCTGGTGGGTACTGAGTATCCACAGCCCGTCCGGCGAAAACTGCGCGCCCGTGTGGTCGTGGTCCTCGTCGGTGGTCAGTCGCCGGGTCGCGCCTTCCGTCGAGACCGTCCACACCTGGTCGGCCCCGTACCGGCGCTCGTTTCGGTACTGCGAGTCGGCGGTGAAGGCGAGTGCCGTTCCGGTCGCGTTCCAGTTGGTCCCGCCCGGCCGCAGGCCGAGCCGCGTGACTTGCGTTTCCGCCCCGCCAGTCGCCGGAACCACCACGATCTCCTGCGGCGGGCTGACGAACGGATCGGCCGCGTTAGGCACTGGAAACGGGGCGCCGTCCCGCTGGAAGTTCAGCCAGTCGAACTGGACGCCCTGGAACCGCTCGTCGTGGCGGCGCTCGAAATCGGTGCGAGCCTCAGG
>Ga0209108_10000706_pt1 | contig 18613 bp, 13 predicted proteins | sample Rifsed10ft1_FD_184003 | JGI IMG/M metagenome (GOLD analysis project Ga0209108, IMG submission 184003) | Soil microbial communities from Rifle, Colorado, USA - sediment 10ft 1 (version 2) | ecosystem: Environmental > Terrestrial > Deep subsurface > Rock core/Sediment | place: Rifle, Colorado...
CCTCGCCTGGATGGGCGCGGACGTGATCAAGTTCGAGAACCCGGCCGGCGACGCCACGCGCGGGCAGCTGCGCGACGTGCCCAACGCCGACAGCCTGTATTTCACGATGCTGAATTGCAACAAGCGCTCGATCACGGTCAACATGAAGAACGCCGAAGGCAAGCAGGTGTTCGTCGACCTGCTGAAGAAATGCCACATCGTGATGGAGAACTTCGGACCGGGGGTGCTCGACCGCTTCGGCTTCCCGTGGGAGAAGATCCACGAGATCAATCCGAAAATCGTGATGGGATCGATCAAGGGATTCGGTTCGACCGGGCCGTATGCCGACTTCAAGGCATACGAGAACGTCGCGCAGGCGATGGGCGGCGCGATGAGCACCACGGGCGTACCCGATGGTCCGCCATTCGTCACCGGCGCCCAGATCGGCGATACGGGCACGGGTCTGCATCTGGCGATCGGCATGCTCGCGGCGCTCAACCAGGCGAACCGCACGGGTGAGGGGCAGTATGTGGAGGTGGCGATGATGGACGGCGTGATGAACCTGTGCCGCGTCAAGTTCCGCGACCACCAGCGCCTCACGCGCCAAGAACTCAGCGAGTACTCGGTGCCCACTTATCAGGGCATGGGCGAGGTGCCGCGCGCGGGCAACGACTCGGGCGGTGGCCAGCTCGGTAACGCCATCCATTGCAAGCCGCATGGTGCGAACGACTGGCTCTATATCGTGGTACAGGAGGCCGTGTGGGAGGCGCTCGCGAAGCGCATCGGACCGGAGCTGGGAATGCCGGACCTCGCAACCGACCCGCACTTTGCCAAGATCGCTGACCGGCGCAAAAACCAGCAGCTGATGTGGACGCTCATCAACAAGTTCGCCGAGAAGCACACCAAACGTGAGTTGATGGGCATTCTCAACCCGCTCAACGTGCCGTGCGGGCCGATCATGAGCACGGAGGATTTGACGCACGACGAGCACGTCAACGGCCGCCAGATGTGGGTGGAGCTCGACCACCCCCAGCGCGGCAAGTGGTATAACGTCGGCATGCCGATCAAGCTCTCGGCCTCCCCGGCCGTGATCAGGCGTTCGCCGACGCTCGGGGAGCACACGGAGGAGGTTCTCAAGGACGTGCTGGGCTACACGGAAGAGCAGGTCGAGAAACTCAAGGGCGCCGGCGCGTTCTCGTTGCCGCCGAAAAGGGCCGCATAGCGGCCGGTTTAGCGTTGAGCGTTCAGGGTTGAGCGGCAAACGCTGGGGCCCTGAAGTTCCGGGTTCTCGCTCGACGCTCAACTCTCATCTCTCAACTCTCAACTCTCAACTCTGGACGGGAATGGGTGGGACACGAACCATGAAGATTGCGATAATCGGCCAGCAAGATTTTGGAAAAGCGGTACTCGAGGCGTTTCTCGCCCGCGGCGACGACGTGACGGGAGTTTTCTGCGCGCCGGACAAGCCCGGCGCAAAAGCCGACCTGCTCACGGAGGCGGCGCGGGAAAAACGGCTCAAGGTCTTCCAGTTCGCATCCCTGCGCAGCCCCGAGGCGCAGCAGGCGTTGCGCGACCTCAAGGCCGAGATCGGCATCATGGCGTATGTCCTGCAGTTTGCCCCGCAGGACTTCGTGACGATTCCGCGGCTCGGCACGATCCAGTTTCATCCTTCACTTCTGCCCAGACACCGCGGGCCGTCGTCGATCAACTGGCCGATCATTCAGGGCGCAACGCGCACGGGGCTCACGATTTTCCGTCCGACCGACGGCCTGGACGAGGGACCGGTGATCCTGCAGAAGGAATGCGAAGTCGGAGCGGATGAAACGCTCGGCGATGTCTACTTCAGCAAATTGTTCCCGATGGGGGTCAAGGCCATGCTGGAGGCAGCAGACTTGGTCGTGGCCGGGAAGCATCGCGAGACGGTGCAGGACGAGTCCCGCGCGACTTACGAAGGATGGTGCCGCGCAGCCGAAGCCCGGATCGACTGGGCGAAACCGGTCGATCATGTCTACAACCTGATACGCGGCTGCAACCCGGCGCCGGGCGCATGGACCACCTTGAACGGCAAGAAGCTGCAGATCTTCGACGCGCGCAAGACCTTGTTCCGCCGCTTTGCCGATGTCGTCGGAAAAATCGGCGAGGTCTCGGAGGTGAACGATGCAGCCTTCAAGGTGACCGCGCAGGGCGGCCTGGTCGAGGTATTGCGCGCGCGCGGCGAGGACGGCAAGAAGCTCTCCGGCGGCGAGTTCGCGCGCGCCCACGGCCTTGCCCAAGGCGCGATCCTCGGCGGCTGAACCCACGAGTCTGCAAGCAGACTCCAGGCGACAGGCCACGGCGCGTACGTGGCCTTCGATTTTGGACGATGCGAGGCGCACGCAAGCACGCAGTGTCCATCTTGGCGAGATTCTTGGCGCCCCGCCTTACCGCCGGCAGTTCCGCGCCGCTCCGGAAACGTCGTCCTCCGGTAAATATCGTAGAATGAACAAGCTCATTGGCTTAATCGATCACGCTTGACGCGAGACATGCCTGATCTCAGCTCCATACTCGAGATTGCAAGCGCCACCCATCCCGGGATGGTACGGGGGCACAACGAGGACAGCATCGCCGCGGACGCTGAAGTCGGCCTGGCGGTTCTGGCTGACGGCATGGGTGGTTACAACGCGGGGGAGGTCGCGAGCGGAATCGCCGTGGCCCTGATATCAAGCGAGATAAGAAAGATATTGGCCAACCACGACGCTGCGCCATTCACCGCCAGGGAGATCGAGCGCATCATTGCCGAACACGCCGGCAAAGCGAACGCCGCAATCTATCACGCGGCGCAGGGCAATCCCCAGTATTCGGGGATGGGCACGACGCTGGTCATGGCGTGCTGGCATGACAACCAGGTCGCGGTCGGGCACATCGGGGATTCGCGCCTGTACCGGCTGCGCGGCGGAACCTTCGAGCAGGTGACGCGGGACCATTCGGTGTTGCAGGAGCAGATCGACAGCGGCATGATAACCCGGGAGCAGGCACGGCATGCCCAGCACAAGAACCTGGTCACCCGCGCGGTGGGAATCGACCCGCAGGTCGAGACCGAGGTGCGCACCTACCCGGTGCAGGCGGACGACATCTATCTGCTGTGTTCGGACGGCCTGCCGGACATGGTTGCGGACGAGGATATCCAGTTGACCCTGGCGACGCTCAAGGCCAATCTTCCGCTGGCGGCGGAACAACTGGTGCAGCAGGCGAACGACAACGGCGGGCGCGACAACGTCTCGGTGATTCTGGTGCGTGTGCTCGGGGCGTTTCCGGCGCGCGCGGGCGTGCTGCAGAAACTGAAATCCTGGCTTAAATGAACGAGGCGCGGGGACAATCCATGGCGAAACTGATCATGAGTCTGGACGGGTCGATCATCCGGGAAATCCCTCTTGACAAGGAGCGGGTGACGATCGGGCGCAAGCCCACGAACGACGTCCAGATCGAGAATCTGGCGGTGAGCGGCGAGCATGCGCGGGTCGTCACGATACTCAATGACTCCTTTCTCGAGGATCTGGGCAGCACCAACGGCACGCTGGTCAACGGCGCGCCGGTCAAGAAGCACATTCTCCAGAGCAACGACCTGATCGAGATCGGCAAATACAAGCTCAAGTTCATCGCTGAAGGTCCGGCGCCACAGGCAGCCGCGCCAGCGGCCGAGGACATGGAAAAGACGATGGTGCTGCGGCCCGGTGCAAGCGTGGCGCGCCCGGCGACCCCGCCTCCGGTTGCGGCGCCCCCACCGGCCGCGCCCGCCGCGCAGCCCGCCGCCGCTGCAGCCCAGACGGTCGCGGCGATACAGGTGATCAGCGGGCCCGGCGCCGGGAAGGAACTCGAGATCACCAAGAACCTCACCACGCTCGGCAAGCCCGGCGTGCAGGTCGCGGTCATCACCAAACGCCCCCAGGGCTACTTCATCGCCCACGTCGAAGGGGCAAAGTTTCCCATCGTGAACGGCGCAACGCTCGAAGCGCAGGCGCGCCAGTTGAACGACCATGACGTCATCGAAATTGCCGGCGTCAAGATGGAATTTTTCTACAAGACCCGGTAGTGCTGGCGCAACCGGATATTTCCCGCGCGTCCGGTCCGCCAGCGTTTCAACGCGGCTGTGACGGCATGCAACAACGAATGAGCCGGAGGCAAAGGGATTGAAAAAACACCTCCTGCGCACCGGCGTCGGCGTGATGGTGCTTCTTCTGTTTGCGGGGCACGTGCTCGAATATACGCGGATGCCCCTGATCGATTCGCTCGAGGCGCTTGCCTACGATATCCGGCTCCGGCTCACCATGCCCGGCACCATCGACCACAAGGTGGTGATCCTGGATATCGACGAGAAAAGCCTGCAGGAGAAGGAACTCGGGGGCGAAGGCCGCTGGCCCTGGTCGCGCGACCGCCTCGCGCTGCTGATGGACAAACTGTTCGACAAGTACGAGGTCGCCGTGGTCGGCTTCGACGTGGTGTTCGCGGAACGCGACGAATCCTCGGGCGTGCGCGTGCTGGAACGGCTTGCGGAGCGGGAATTGAAGAGCGTGCCTGCGTTTCAGTCGGCGCTGCGCGAGCTCAAGCCGCAGCTCGATTTCGACGATCTCTTTGCGCGGAAGCTGAAAGGCCGCAACGTGGTCATGGGTTATCTGTTTTCGGACAACGCAGTGCCGCCCAAGGGCCTGTTGCCGGCGCCCGCGATGGGCATGGCGGAGCTGGGCGACCACGCCCTTCCGGCAGCGATACGCCGCATTGGTTACACCGGGAATCTCCCCGTGCTTCAGAAAACGGCAGTCAGCGGCGGGCATTTCAACCCCACCAATGATCCCGACGGCATCATGCGGCGCGTGCCGATGGTGCTGGAGTACCAGGGGGCCTTCTACGAACCTCTGTCGCTCGCCATGGTGCGGCTCATCCTGGGATCCCCGCCGATCCGGCCGGCATTTGTCAACAACCTGGTGGAAGAGTTCCAGGTCGGGCCGTTCAAGATTCCCGTCGACAGGGACTGGAGCGCGCTCGTCCCTTATCGCGGCAAGCACGGAAGCTTCAAATACTACTCGCTGGTCGACGTGATCAATGAACGCATCGACGTCGCGGAACTGAAAGGCAAGATCGCGCTGATTGGAACGACAGCGCCGGGGATTTTCGATCTGCGGGCGACGCCGGTGGAGGGCGTTTATCCCGGGGTGGAGGTGCATGCCAACCTCATCGCCGGGATTCTGGACGAGAGCATCAAGCACCAGCCGGCAGACATCGCGGGCATGGAGCTGCTTCTAATTCTCGCTTTGGGCCTGGTGCTGGTCCTTCTCCAGCCGCGCCTGGGGTTCGTCGCAGGCATCATTACCGTGGTGCTGGTGCTCGTGGTCGTGATGGCGGCCAATCTCGCGGTATTTCATTACTACAGCCTGGTGGTGCCGCTCGCCTCGGGGGTCACCATGATCCTCGCGCTGTTTACCTTCAACATGGCCTACGGCTTTTTCGTCGAAGGAGCGGGACGACGCAAGGTCGCCGCCCGCTTCGGGCAGTACGTGCCACCGGAGGTGGCCGCGCAAATGGCGGAAGCGCCCGACGACTACAACATGGAAGGGGAGTCGCGCGAGATGACAGCGCTGTTCACCGACGTGCGCGGCTTTACCTCGATCTCCGAGGGACTCGATCCCAAGGCGCTGTCGCTGTTGATGAACGAGTTCCTCACTCCGCTCACCGAGGTGATCTATAAGCATCGCGGCACGATCGACAAGTACATGGGCGACTGCATCATGGCATTCTGGGGGGCGCCGGTCAGAAACCCGGAGCACGCCCGCCACGGCGTCCTCGCCGCGCTCGAGATGCAGCAGAAATTGAAAAGCCTGCAACCCGAATTCCGGGCGAAGAACTGGCCCGAAGTGAGAATCGGCGTCGGGCTCAACACCGGCCGGATGAGCGTGGGAAACATGGGTTCACGCATCCGGCTCGCCTACACGGTCATGGGCGATGCCGTGAATCTCGCCTCGCGGCTGGAAGGCATCACAAAGGAATACGGGGCTGATATCATAGTTGGAGAAGATACGAGAGCCGCGGTGACAGGCATTGTTTTCATGGAACTTGACCGGGTGCGCGTAAAGGGAAAAGAGGTTGCAGTGGCGATGTTCGAGCCGGTGGGTCTGGAGGGCGACGTGCCCCAGGCGGTGCTGGACGAGATCGACGCGTTTCAGCGGGCGGCGGCCGCTTATCGAATACAGGACTGGGACGAAGCCGAAGCGCGGTTCAGGAAGTTGGAGCAGGGGGCCCCCGGGCGGAAACTGTACCAAGTCTTCCTCAAGCGCATCGCGGACTTTCGCGCCGATCCGCCGGGTGCGGATTGGGACGGGGCATACACCTTCGAGACCAAATAAACATGAAGTTGCGGGTTCTCGGCTGCAGCGGCGGCATCGGCGGCGATCTGCGTACCACCTCCCTGCTGCTGGACCACGACGTGCTGATCGACGCCGGTACCGGCGTGGGCGATCTGTCGCTGGCGGAACTCGCCCAGATCGACCATGTGTTCCTGACCCATTCCCACCTCGACCACGTCGCCTCCATCCCTTTCATGCTGGATTCCGTGGGTTGGATGCGGCGCGAGCCGCTGGTCGTCCACGCCACCGAGGAGACTACCGGGATCCTGAGGGAGCACCTGTTCAACTGGAAGCTGTGGCCGGATTTCACCCAGATACCGGACCCCGTGAAACCGATGCTGCGCTATGAGACAATGAGCGTGGGACGCACGGTCGACCTGCGCGGGCGCAGGCTGACCCCCCTGCCGGCGAATCATGCCGTTCCGGCGGTGGGGTATCAGCTGGACTCCGGCGAGGCGAGCCTCGTGTTTACCGGTGACACGACGACCAACGCGGCGTTGTGGCCGGTCGTCAACGGGATCGCCAACCTGCGGTATCTGGTGATCGAAACAGCGTTCTGTAACGGCGAAAAGGAGCTGGCGATCGCGTCCAAGCATTTGTGCCCGAGCATGCTCGCGGGGGAATTGCGCCAGCTTGCGCGTGGCGCGGAGATCTACGTCACGCATCTCAAGCCGGGGGAAGGCGAGCTGATCATGCAGGAAATTGCCGAGTGCGCCGGAAAGTGGCGGCCGCGCATGCTCGAGACCGGGCAGGTTTTCGATTTCTAGGGATCGTGCCGTGCGACCGGGACGGGCTGCGACAGAGGGCGGGTTTCGGATTCTGACGAACGAAGTGAGTCGATCGAGGTGAGGGTGACATGAGCACAGTTCTCCAGAACAAACCGACGGCGCAGGATTCGCTCGCCGAGAAGCTGACATTCCAGCAGAAGCTTCAGACCATCACCAACCGGATCCATGCGGCGAAATTCATCGACGAGATCATCCTTGAGCTCTCGCAGGAATGGTGCAATTTGTTCAACGCCGACCGCCTGACGATATACCAGGTGAGCGACGACCGCGGTTCGATCATTTCGAAGGTCAAGACCGGGCTCAACTCGTTCAAGGACATCAAGCTCCCGATCAGCGAGCAGTCGATCGCGGGTTTCGTCGCCGCGAACCGGCGCGTCATCAACATCCGTGACGTGTACGACGACGCGGAGCTGAAGTCGTACAGCCCGCAGCTGAACTTCCTCAAGGCGGTCGACGCCAAGACCGGTTACCGCACCCGCCAGATGCTGGTGGCGCCCATTGTCGACGGCAAGTCGAAGGAACTGATCGGCGTGGTGCAGATCATCAACACCAAGAACGGCCAGCCTTTCCCGCAGGTGATGGAGGAAGGTGTGGTGCATCTTTGCGAAACGCTCGCCATCGCCTTTCGCCAGCGCCAGGGCCCGGCGGCGCAGGTGCGCAACAAGTACGACGGTCTGGTGTCAAACGCCGTCATTTCCGCCGAGGAGCTGGAGCTGGCGCAACGCTCGGCGCGGCGCAAGAACCTCGATCTCGAAACCGTGCTGATCGATGAATTCCAGGTGAAGGTGCCCGCGCTGGGAGACGCCCTGGCATCGTACTTCGGCGTGCCCTACGAGCCGTTCAGACAGGACCGCATCCGCCCGCCCGATCTGATGAAGAACATCAGCCGCGAGTTTTCCGAGGCCAACATGTGGCTGCCGCTGGAAGATTCCAAGGACGGCATCGTGGTGCTGACGCTGGATCCGGAGAAAACGCGCGCCTCGCGGATGGTGAACAACGTGTTTCCGCGGAGCAAGATCGTCTACAGGGTCACCACCAGCCGCGAGTTTGTTTCCACGCTCGACCAGATGTTCGGGGGCGTGCTTGATGACGGCGGAAACATCGACGATCTGCTTGGCGATCTCACCGCGGAAGGCGAAATCGAGGCGAGCGAGGATATAGCTTCCGCCGCGAGCGACAACGAACTGGTCAAGCTGGTCAACAAGATCATCATCGACGCCTATCAGCAGGGCGCGTCCGACATCCACATCGAGCCCTACCCGGGCAAGTCGAAGACGGAGATCCGCTTCCGCAAGGACGGCTCGCTCTTCCCCTACATCCAGGTGCCCGCCAGCTATCGCAATGCGCTTGCGGCGCGGCTGAAGATCATGTGCGACCTCGACATCTCCGAGCGGCGCAAGCCGCAGGACGGAAAGATCAAGTTCAAGAAGTTCGGGCCGCTCGACATCGAGTTGCGGGTGGCGACCATCCCGTCGCAAGGCGGGGTCGAAGACATCGTGATGCGGATCCTCGCCGCCGGCGAACCGATCCCGCTCGACAAGCTGGGGCTCTCGCCGCGCAACCTGAAGAATTGCAAGGATGCGATCCAGAAGCCCTACGGCCTGTTCTTTGTCTGCGGGCCGACCGGTTCCGGCAAGACCACCACGCTGCACTCGGTGCTGGGTTACCTCAACACCCCGGACACCAAGATATGGACGGCGGAAGACCCGGTGGAGATCACGCAACGGGGGCTGCGCCAGGTGCAGATGCTGCCCAAGGCGGGACTGACATTTGCGGTGGCGATGCGCGCGTTCCTGCGCGCCGATCCCGACATCATCATGGTCGGCGAGATGCGCGACAAGGAAACGGTAGGCACGGGCATCGAGGCCTCGCTCACCGGCCACCTGGTGTTCGCGACCCTGCACACCAACAGCGCGCCGGAGTCGATCGTGCGGCTCCTCGACATGGGCATGGACCCGTTCAACTTCGCCGATGCCCTGCTCGGTATCCTGGCGCAGCGGCTCGCCAGACGGCTGTGCAGCAAGTGCAAGGAGCCGCATGTCGCGGCCGAGGAGGAACTTGACATGCTGCTCAACGAGTACGCGATCGAGCTGCAGAACACCACGCGCTGGAAGGCGGACCCGCAGGGCGAGCGCGAGAAGCTGTTCGAGGAGTGGAAGAAGGAATACGCCAACGACAAGGGCGAGTTCACGCTGTACACGCACAAGGGCTGCGACACGTGCGGCGGGATCGGCTACAAAGGCCGGATGGGCCTGCACGAACTCCTGATGGGATCCGACGCCATCAAGAAGCTGATCCAGGAGCACGCGCGGGTCGCGGAGATGCTGGCGGTCGGGATCGAGAACGGCATGCGCACGCTCAAGCAGGACGGCATCGAGAAGGTGATGCAGGGCATCACCGACATCCACCAGGTGCGCGCGGTTTGCATCAAATAGTCCCGCGCGCCGGCGACGCCATGAACCAGATGCAGCAGCCCTTCGACGCGGATCTCGTTCAGCGGTTCGAGGAGCTGAACCAGATCGGCGTGGCGCTCTCGTCGGAGCGCGATCTCAACCGGCTGCTGGAGACGATCCTGGTCGCTGCCAAGAGCATCACCCGCGCCGACGGCGGAACGCTTTACCGCATGACGGAGGAGAAGACCCTCAAGTTCGAGATCATGCGCAACGATACGCTCAACATTGCAATGGGCGGCACCAGCGGCGTCGAAATCCCGTTCTACCCGATCTACCTCTACGACAAGCACGGCGCGCCGATCGAGTCCATGGTCGTCGCCTACGCTGTGCACCACGATTGCTCAGTCAACATCGCCGATGCGTATACCGCCGAGGGCTTTGACTTCGCCGGCACCAAGAACTTCGACAAGAAGACCGGGTACCGTTCGAAGTCGTTCCTGACGATCCCGATGAAGAACCACGAAAACGAAATCATCGGGGTACTGCAACTCATCAACGCGCGGGAGCGGGTGACCGGGGACGTGGTCGCGTTCTCCCCCGGCGATCAGCGCCTCGTCGAATCGCTCGCCTCGCAGGCGGCGGTCGCGCTCACCAACCGACTGCTGATCAACCATCTCGAGGCCTTGTTCGAGTCATTGATCAATCTGATCAACGCCGCGATCGACGACAAGTCGCCGTATACCGGCGGCCATTGCGAGCGGGTGCCGGTGCTCACCATGATGCTCGCCGAGGCGGTCAACAACTGCCAGGGCGGCCCGCTGCGGGAATTCACCATGACCGACCGCGATCGCTATGAACTCAAGATCGCGGGTCTGCTGCACGATTGCGGCAAGGTGACCACGCCGGTGCATGTCGTGGACAAGTCCACCAAGCTGGAAACCATCTGCGACCGCATCCATCTCGTCGATACGCGGTTCGAAGCGGTCAAGCGGGATGTCGAAATCGGCCTGTTACGCGCGGGCAGGAGCGGCGCCGAGCTGGAACGGGAACTCGCAGCGCGCCTGAAGGAGATCGACGAGGACCGGGAATTCCTGCGGCGCACCAACATCGGCGGGGAATTCATGCGCGACGAGGACGTGGCGCGCGTGGGCGCCATCGCCAGGAAGTATCGCTGGCGGCGTCCGGACGGCGAGATGGCTGACTTTCTGTCCGAGGACGAACTGAAGAACCTGACGATACGCGCCGGCACGCTGAACACCGAGGAACGCAACATCATCAATCATCACATCGAGGTCACCATCGAGATGCTGGAAAAGCTGCCGTGGCCCAAGCATCTGAAGAACGTGCCGGAGTACGCCGGCGGGCACCACGAGCGCATGGACGGCAAGGGTTATCCGCGCGGACTCACCCGGGATCAAATGTCGGTGCAGGCGCGCTGCATGGGGATTGCCGACATCTTCGAGGCGCTGACCGCCAAGGACCGCCCCTACAAGAAGAAAAAGACTGTCGGCGAATCGCTCGCGATCCTCGGCAAGTTCAAGCTCGGCGGGCACGTCGACCCGGATCTCTTCGACGTCTTCATGTGGGAGAAGGTCTACGAGAAGTACGCGAAGGAGTTTCTCGACCCCGACCAGCTCGACGATTTCGACCTCGCCAAGGTCCCGGGATACGTGCCGCCGCCTGCGCAGTAGGAGCGGAGAGTGATGGTTTTCGATACGCGCGCGCGCAAGATCGCACGTGTTTCCCACGGTTCCGAGTCTATCCTCAGAGACAATGCTGAGAAACCTTCTCAAGTCGATAAGAGCGGGCCGCGCGGTCAGGATTAGCCGTGAAGCCGTTCGATACATGAATCGTGGCGACATGCTGGGTGCCGAACGGCTGCTGCGTGAAACAATCACGATAAACCCGTCGTTTGCACCCGCTTACACAAATCTCGGGGTGGTGTTTTGTGAGCGGCACCGGTTTGACGAAGGGCTGGCATTTCTCCGGAAGGCGGTAGAACTCGATCCGCATCATGCCATCGCACGTGTAAATCTTGCTACCACTCTGGTCAGGGGTGGCCTCACCAAAGAAGGTATTGCCCAATACCAGGAGGCGCTTCGCCTGGAGCCCGGGAACCCGGCTGCACACCTCAATGTCCTCCTGCCGTTGCTCTCTACCTGCGATTGGGATGCTGCCGAAGCCGAGGTCAATTTGCTCGTCGCGCGTTGGCAGGAAACCCGGAGCGCCGCGGTGCTGGATTGCATCGCGCCGTTTAGTTCGCTGCTGGTGCCGGTCCCGCAGGAATTCCGGTTGCAAATCGCGCGCCATCACTCGGCGCAGGCATCAGCGCGCGTTGCATCGGTTCCGCGCTTGCAACGCGCCGGGTCACGCGGCCATAAGCAGCTTCGGGTCGGTTATGTCTCGGCGGATTTCCATAACCATGCGACTGCGCACCTGGCTGCGGGATTGTTCGAACAGCATGATCGCAGCCGTTTCGAGATTTTCGCTTATTCGTTCGGTATCGATGACGGCGGCGAGTATCGCAAGCGCCTGGTTGCCGCCTTCGACCACTTCATTGATCTTGGCACGATGTCATTTCACGCGGCCGCGCAGCGGATTGCAGGCGACGGTATCGACATACTGGTCGATTTGAAGGGATATACCGCGGAGAGCCGGCCGGAGATTTTCGCGCAGCGGCCGGCGCCGATCCAGGTGAGCTATCTCGGCTACCCCGGGACGATGGGGGCCGACTTTATTGACTATATCGTGGCCGACCGCACGGTCATACCGGAGTCGGACACCCGTTGGTACACTGAAAAGGTGGTGTGGATGCCGGCGAGCTATCAGGTGAACGACCGCCGCCAGCGGATCGCCGACACCGTCATGCGGCGTGCCGGGTTTGGCCTGTCGGAGGGCTTTGTCTTCTGCATGTTCAACGGGCACGCCAAGATAGAGCGTTCGTTGTTTGATGTGTGGCTCAGAATTCTTGCGGGCGTGCCCGGGAGCCAGCTGTGGTTGAGAGGTGGGCACGGCGAGAAGCGACTTCGCGCGCGCGCGTCACAGCAAGGCATCGATCCGGGGCGGCTGATTTTCGCAAAACATCTTCCGATACCGGAGCACCTCGCGCGGCACCGGCTCGCCGACCTATTCCTCGATACCTATACTTACAATGCGCACACGACCGCAAGAGACGCGCTGTGGGCGGGTCTGCCGTTGCTGACCTGCCCCGGCACGGGCTTCGCAGGACGGGTGGCTGCCAGCCTGTTGAAGGCGATCGGGTTGCCGGAGCTGATTGCACCGGATCTTGCGGCATACGAGCAGCAGGCGATCGCGCTTGCGCGCAATCCCGGGCGGCTGCATGCGCTCAAGGGCAGACTTGACGCCAATCGCCTCAGGCTGCCGTTGTTCGACACCGAGCGTTTCACACGGGACCTCGAACAGGCCTACGAAAAGATGTGGGAGCACCATGTTGCCGGCGCCGCACCACGGTCGTTTGCAGTTGGTTAGGCGGCGGATGGGGCGTCGGGCAGATCGACGAGGGCGATCTTTCAAGAATTCCGGGATACACTCCGCCGCCTGCGCAGTAGGCGGGTACCGTCTTATGTCGTCTTGCGCGTGATGTAGACGACGAAACCCTCGGTCGTAGTTTCGATGAACTTCTTGCTGTAGCCCAGTTCCTCGAGTTCCCAGCGGAAGGTGTTGCCAAGCCGGGCTTTCTTGTATACGCCGAGCCGGTGCTCGTTCGTGAACCCGACCGCCTTGTTGTAGGTGTCTTCGAGTATCGCGGTCAGGCGTTTCTGCGACAGCTTACGCTCGCCGCCCTTGTCAAGTGCCGGTGGATAGCGCTTGGCGATTTCCTGCGCCAGGCTCTTGGCAAATTCGTCGACCGCTTTGCTCGAAACCGAGCCGAACAGACTCATCGTGTACTCCTTGTTGGTGCGCGAAGCGGGCTATTCCTTCGCGCCGAAAATGTTGGTCGCCGCTGTGCGCCGGTCTGCCAGTTGCGCAAGGACCCCACCAAGACCTTGAACATGCTCAGCCGGGGCGAAACACGGCCCGCTGGCGAGTCCACGCACGGATTTTGCTGTGAGAATAACATGTTACATTATGAGTCGCGGCCCGGTCGCACGTCAACTCCGTGAGGCTTGCGCCGCTGCTGAGTGACGTACCCAGCGTGGACATCAACCCGTGCTGTTTTCTCTGCTAAACGCCATTTTCAAGCGCCCGTCGCGCACTGATGGCGACCGCTCCGTGGAGTCCCTGATGCAGCGCGCGCAACAGTTGCATCACGAAGGCGATGTGGCGGGCGCACGAGAACTGTGCCGGGCAATCCTGTCGCGCAGTCCGCGGCACGCGCGCGCTCACTGTTTGCTGGGGGTGCTGTGCGGACAGAGCGGAGAACTCGACCGCGCCGTTCCTTATCTGCAGCAGGCGATCGAGTTGGCGCCGGACCTGGCGGACGCCCATCTCGCCTTGGGCAACGTCCATAAGCTGCGGGGCGACGGTCCCCTTGCCGAAACCTCCTATCGCAATGCGGTGGCGTGCGATCCCGACTCGCCGACGGCCCACTACAGCCTCGCGCTTGTCCTTAATTACCATGGGCAGCATGAGGCTGCCCTGCGACACCTCGATCTCTCGTGCAGCCTGGCCCCGGCGTTCGATGATGCGATCAGGGAGCGGGTGCTCTGCCTCATCCGGTTGGAGCGCTACGAGGAGGCCGTATCGTTTCTCATGGAGGTTACCGCGCGGCTGCCTGACAGCGCACCGTTGCAGGCTTGCCTGGGTTTCGCGTGGCAGGAGGCACAGCAGCCGGCAAAAGCGTTGACATGCTACGAGCGGGCGCAGCGACTGGGCCATGTTGATGCGGAACTCTTCAAGAACTTGGGAATCGTGCTGCAGCAGTTGGGCCGCATCGAGGAAGCCCTCGGCGCTTACGACCAGGCGATCGTGCTGCAGCCCGACAATCCCCTGGCGAAGTTCGACCGCGCGCTGGCGCGCCTGCTGAGCGGCAACTATGCCGCAGGTTGGCCCGATTACGAACTGCGGCTCATCAGCGAAGATCGTCCGCCCCGGCCTGCTTTGTTCCCGCGCTGGGAGAATCAACCGCTCGCCGGGCGCTCCATTCTTGTTCATGGCGAACAGGGGCTGGGCGACGAGATCATGTTTGCCTCGTGCCTGCCACAAGTCGTGGCCCAGGCGGATCGCTGCTTGATTTCATGCTCTTCCAAACTCGAGCGCATATTCAGGCGGTCGTTCCCCGAAGCGGAAATCTTCGTGGCGGACGCAGGCGGTAGGCTGCCGCCCGAGGTCGGTAATTCGGGCGTCGATTTCGAAGTTCCCGCCGGCTCGCTGCCGTTGTATCTGCGCCGTTCGTGGGACGACTTCCCCGCACACGGGGGCTACTTGAGAGCCGACGCACAGCGCGTCGATTACTGGCGGCGAAGGCTGGACGGGCTGGGCCCCGGGCTAAAGGTCGGCATCTCGTGGCAGGGCGGCACTCATAAGACGAGGGGCCCGCTGCGCTCGATTCCACTCACGCAGTGGCTGCCTGTATTGCGCACCCCCGGCATTCGGTGGGTGAGCCTGCAATATGCCGGCGCTGGCGCGGCGCTCGCTGAAATCAAGGCGGAACACGGCATCGAAATTGCGCACTGGCAGGATGCGGTCGATGACTACGACGAAACCGCAGCACTCGTGGGCGCGCTGGATCTCGTGCTCAGCGTCGACACCGCGCTGGTACATCTGAGCGGCGCGCTGGGAAAGGCGACGTGGGTTATGGTGCCATACAGTCCGGAATGGCGCTACGGATTTGCTGGCGACAGCATGCCTTGGTATCCTTCCGTGAGGATTGTCCGTCAGCCGTCATACCAGGATTGGGACTCCGTCATTTCCAGGGTTGCCCAGAACCTGAAGCGATCTGCAGTTAATTGTCAACAAGCCATAACACAGTAGGACTAACAATTCCCCGCGTTACCCGATATTGATCCTCGGAGGCGAACTTGGGCAGTGTAGTTACCCCCGACCAATGCCCAAGTTCACCCGGTCTGGTGCGCCGCGCGGAACGGCAGTCTCCCGCGATCGACAATTTCGCCGAGGTTGCGTATTACGACGAATCCGACCTTGCCCGCTGGATCACGCAGAAGGCCGTGTTCCTGCAGCGGGACTACATGAACTATCCCGCACTGGTCCACATCGAGACCCTGGTGAGCCGCCGCATCACCGGCGCGCCCTGCGACCGCTGCACCTACCTCAGTTCCCAAGCGCGCGTGCAGACCACCGGTGACGATGGTCGGCGACTACCGGCTGACTACGCTAATTGCCCGCACCTTATGTGTCGGCATATTTCGGTAACCACGCAGTCAGCTATTTCTTCGAGCCTACGCTGATGCATCACGACACCAGCCGCTTCGAGATTTTCTGCTATTCCGATGTGCGGCAACCTGATGCTTACACTCATCGCATGCGTGGCTATCCTTGCGTTTGGCGTGACATTGCCGGGCAAAGCGATGAAGCCGTGGCCCACCTCATTGCCGGTGATAAGATCGACATCCTGGTCGATTTGAGCGGCCATATAGCCGAGCACCGATTGCTGGTATTTGCGCGCAAGCCGGCGCCGGTCCAGGTCACCTGGAACGGTTATCCCAATACGACCGGCGTGCGCCTGGAGCAGGCGTTTGCCGGACATGGCGTCGGGGCGGAGCGTCTTGAACTCTTGGGCAGATTGCCGTTCCAGCAATTTCTGGCAGCGCACCAGTGCGTGGATGTCGCGCTCGATCCGTTTCCGTTTAACGGCACCACTACCACCTGCCAAACGTTGTGGATGGGCGTGCCGCTCATCACGCTGGCGGGCCGCAGCCATGTTGCGCGCGTCGGGGTGAGCATGCTGTCGAATCTGGGACTCGAACGCTTGATTGCCCGGGACGAGCGGGAATATGTATCGCTGGCAGTTGCGCTCGCCCAGGACGATGAGGAGCTTGCAACGCTGCGTGCCGGTCTGCGCGCGCGTATGCTAGCTTCACCCAACACGGACGGGGCGCGCCTGACCCGCTTCCTGGAGGCGGCGTATGCGAAGATGTGGAAAGACTACTGCCTGCGGACTGATTCATAATAGGCAGTGTTTCTGATATGGCTAATTCAACGGTGATCAATACTTTTGTCGGCTACGATCCCCGCGAAGCGGTCGCCTTCAACGTGCTGTCCCACAGCATACACGTCCGCGCTTCCCAGCCGGTGTCGATTACGCTGCTCATGCTGAGCCAGCTCAAGGGCATACTGACCCGCGAGCGGCATCCGCTTCAGTCGACCGATTTCTCGTTCTCGCGCTTTCTCACACCGTATCTTTCGGGCTATTCCGGCTGGTCGATATTCATGGATTGCGACATGCTGATGCTCGACGATATCGCCAACCTCTGGAGGCTGCGCGATGAGCGCTATGCGGTGATGGTCGTCAAACACGATCATGTGCCGAAAGAAAGGACAAAATTCCTCGGCGAACCACAAAGCCAGTACGAGAAGAAGAACTGGTCGAGCGTGATACTGTTCAACAACGCCAAATGCAGAGCGCTGACACCGGACTACGTGAGCCGGGCCTCCGGCCTGGAACTGCATCAATTCAAATGGCTGGAGAGTGACGACCTGATCGGCGCGCTGCCCGACCGTTGGAACCATCTAGTGGGATATGACCTCCCGCGCAGGGACGCCGCCCTCGTGCACTACACGGTGGGCGGCCCGTATTTCGAGGAGTACAAGGACTGCGAATATGCCGAAGAATGGCGGCAGGAACGTGAGCGGATGTTGCGCACAGGGTTTCGGCGACCTATCGCCTGAGAGCCGTGTTTAACGAGTGGCACATCGGATCATGCTCCACGGTTTGAGACGACGGGTCGAGGCCTGGTTTTCCCGGTTCGAGCCCAAGCAATACGCCGGCCCTGGCCCGGTAGAGGTTGGGGCTGAGCCGGTTGTGCACGCCGGGCGATATCCGTTCGCTCGAGCGGCTACGAAACACCCTGACGAATGGGATATGAAAGCGGATACACAGGATCTGACGGTGGCTGAGGCCATGCAGCTTGCCGTTGACAGTCACCAAACAGGGGATTTGAAAGGGGCTGAGAACATGTGCCGCCAAATTCTCAATGCGCTACCCCAGCATGGCGATGCGTTGCATCTGCTCGGGGTCATTGCCCACCAGCAAGGCGAGCACCAACGTGCGGTAGAGCTGATCAGTCGGGCCGCCAGCATAGACGGCAAGAATCCCCATTATTTTAACAACCTGGGCGTTTCGCTCTCAGCCTTGGGCCGATTTGAAGCAGCCGCCGACAGCTTCCGCACGGCGCTCAAGCTCATGCCTGACTCGTGGGAAGCATGCTTCGGACTGGGTGAGGCTCTAAGAGCACAACAGAAGTTCGACGACGCCATAGAAAGTTTTGAACGCACCGTCAGACTGAAACCCGATCATATCGAGGCTCATCACAATCTCGGGCTGACCTTGCTGAAGAGCGGCGCCTACGATGATGCCATCTTCGTATTCAAGGCGGCGATTGCGTTAAATCCGGAATTAGACGCGTTGCACAACGATCTGGGTCTGGCATTGCATGCCAGGGGGAGCTATGAAGAGGCGATTAGCTCGTTCCGAAGAGCTGTGGCGTTATCGCCCGGGCTGTACCAAGCGCTTCATAATCTCGCGCTCTCCCTTAAAGAGCTCGGTAAGCTCGATGAGGCCATCGCAACTCTTCAGCAGGCGATGCACGTCAAGCCCGACTTTCCTGAGGCCTATTTCAGCTACGGTAACGTGCTGCATCAGCAAGGACAAGTCCCAGAGGCGGTGGCGAGTTATCGCCATGCGCTTCAACTCAAGCCGGATTTTGCGCGGGCGCACAGCAATCTTGTTTACGCATTGAATTTCCTGCCTGATTACACGCCGGAGACAATTTTCAGCGAACACCTCGAATGGGCCCGGCGCCATGCCGCGCCGTTGAAGCCCGCGATCAGGCCGCACCGCAATCTCCGGACACAGGATCGCAGGCTGCGGGTCGGCTATGTGTCAGGAAATTTTCGCAGACACGCTGTGAGCTATTTCTTTGAGGCGGTGCTGGTAAAT
>Ga0209108_10000707_pt1 | contig 18603 bp, 14 predicted proteins | sample Rifsed10ft1_FD_184003 | JGI IMG/M metagenome (GOLD analysis project Ga0209108, IMG submission 184003) | Soil microbial communities from Rifle, Colorado, USA - sediment 10ft 1 (version 2) | ecosystem: Environmental > Terrestrial > Deep subsurface > Rock core/Sediment | place: Rifle, Colorado...
TGATGGGCTGCGGGACTTCGGCCAGCTTCGGCGGGTGGGCGGCTTTCGCAGCCTCCTCGGCGTCCTGCACCGTGCGGATGTGATCCGCCAGCGGGTGGGCGGCTTTCGCAGCCTCCTCGGCGTCCTGCACCGTGCGGATGTGATCCGCCAGCGGGTGGGCGGCTTTCGCAGCCTCCTCGGCGTCCCGCACCGTGCGGATGTGATCCGCCAATAGTGAGATCACCTTCGTCCCGGAGATATCGAATGATCGCCATTGATCGCTGAGCGTGCCGACGGTGAAGATGGTCGCGCCCGCGACGAAATTATCCTTTTGCAGTTCGCGGTCGTACCAGATGAGTTGTTCCGCGTAATACCGCTCGGAGTCGCGCTCGGGGCCGCGCCAGTAGTCAATCGGGTCGCGCGAGCCGTCCCAACTATTCCAGAAATCGAAGTGGCTCCGCCACGCGCCGCTGGTGTAACCCGGGCAGCCGTTCCCGGCCTTGTCCAATCCGCATTCGGTGATGACGAGCGGAACCTCCCCGACCCCGTTGGGGATGAGGACCTGGCGATAGACTTTGCGATAGCGCAACGTGAGCCAGCCGGTGTCGCCCTCGCCCGGCATGTTCGGGTCGAAGTTGCAGTTGCGCTCGGAGTAGTTGCCGGTGTACCACCACATCCACGGCGACGTATACTCGTGCACGCCCAGGAAACCGTTGTATTGTTCGGCGGCCTCGAGCGCGGGGAGGAAGGCCGTCCACATCGGGAGGTCGGGTGTGCCGGTGGCGAAGTTGCCGACCACGCCGCGCAGGCCCATGTCGGCCAGCAGCCGCAGGCGTTCGGCTTCATACGTCGCATACCACTCCATCGCTCGCATGTTCGCCGGGTCGTTCGCGTCGCCGAAGACCGGCTCGTTGGGGCCTTCCCAGATTTTGATGAGCGGGTTGGCTGCATACTTGCCCTTCTGGCGATCAATCAACGCCCGCGCGGCGGCCTCCGGCGCACCCCCGCTGCGCGCCTCCGCGTTCGCATCCGTCATCTCAAACACGCGCCCGACGATGATCAGGTCGCGGTTGATCGCCAGCAGTTCCTCCGCCTGGCCAAACAAGTCCACCAGTTTCACGAGCGGCGATCCGGCTTCCACAAAAGCGCGCACGTCGGAACTGGAGTTGAGCGTGTGGGGGCAGAGTTTGCTGGGCATGTTGAGTCCTTGCCGTTCGCTGCGCGAAGACGCAGTCAACGGATGGGGCCGATGGCGGGGATTATACTGCCGGGAATGTGTGTCTCCAACTCGCGAGACGTAATGCGTATTCCGTTCTTTCGCATCACGCCATACGCATTACGGTATACTACCTACTACCCGCCATGCGCATCCTCATGCTCTCCAAAGCCTGCGTTGTGGGCGCGTACCAGCGCAAGCTGGAGGAGATCGCCGCCTGCCCGGACATCGCCCTCACGGTGGCCGTGCCGCCGGAGTGGCGCGACGAGCGCGGGGTGATGCGCCTGGAACGCGCGCACACGCGCGGCTACGAGCTCGTCGTCGAGCCGATGGCCTTCAACGGCAGTTTTCATCTTCACTATTATCCCCGCTTTGGGCAACTGATTGCGCGCCTCCGCCCGGACATCGTGCATCTTGACGAAGAGCCGTACAACTTCGCCACGTGGCACGCCCTCCGGCTTGCACGGTCGAAGATCCCCGACAGCGGGCGGCACGGCGCGAAAGTGCTGTTCTTTTCGTGGCAGAACCTCCTGCGCCGTTACCCGTTTCCCTTCAGCCGCTTTGAGCACACGGTGCTGCAACAGGCAGACGCCGCCATCGTCGGCAACCATGCCTCGGCGGACGTGTGGCGCGCGAAAGGCTACGCCGGGCCGATCCATGTCATTCCGCAGTTTGGGGTTGACCCGGAGATATTTAGGCCTCACCCCCTTCCCCGGCCCGATGGCCACCCCTCCCCCCTCTCCCGACGAGAAGCGTTGGAAGAGGGGGGAGGGGCCGGGGTGGGGGGTGAGGCCTTCACGATTGGTTTTGCCGGAAGACTCGTCCCCGAAAAAGGTGTGGACATCCTGCTCCGCGCGGTTGCCCAACTTCCGGGCGCGACGCGCCTTCACATCGCCGGTTCCGGCCCGGAGCGGAATCGCCTGCAACGCCTCGCCGTGCAACTCGGCCTGCACGAGCGCGTGACGATTGACACGCTCATCTCTTCCACGCACATGCCGGGCTACTACGCCCAGCTCGACTGTCTCGTTCTGCCCTCCCGCACCCGGCCCAGTTGGAAAGAACAGTTCGGGCGCGTGCTCGTCGAAGCGATGGCATGCGGCATACCCGTGATTGGCTCCACCTGCGGCGAACTTCCCAACGTGATCGGCGACGCCGGGCTGACTTTCCCCGAGGAGGATGTGGATGCGCTCGCCGCGCGACTGCGCGAGTTGATGAGCAACCCCGCCCTCCGCGAGACCCTCGCCGCCCGGGGCCGCGCGCGCGTGCTGGAGCGATACACGCAGAAGCGCGTGGCGGAGGAGACCGTGGCGGTGTATCGGTCGCTGTGATGTTTTGCCACGAATTGCACGAATGCTTTACCTTTTCGTGTAATTCGTGCAATTCGTGGCTGAATCTTTCGCATCGTGGCTCGTTATCACCTCTCTCGCCCCCTCGCCCTGGCCATCGTCCGCGATGCGATCCTCGGCCGGCGGCGTTCCTTTTGCACGGACTCGCGCGCATTGGTGCGCGGCATCTCGTCGCTGCGCGTCATCGGCGCAATCCCCGACTTTGCCTCGGCGCATGGTCGAAGATCCCTGCACGGGGGTTGGCTGGTCACCGTCAACCACTATTCGCGCCCCGGTTTCCGCGCGTGGTGGATTCCCATCTCCATCGCCTCGCTCTTTTCGTGCGAGATGCACTGGGTGATCACCTCCACGCTCACTTTCCCCGACTTCCTCCGCAGTCACACCGTCACCCCACTCTCCGATTGGTTCCTGCCGCGCCTCGCCTGCACGTATGGCTTCGGCTCGATGCCGCCTATGCCGCCGCGCCCGCAGGACGTGGCTGTGCGCGCGCGCGCCGTGCGCGAGGTGTTGAGGTTCGCGCGCTCAACATCGCATCCGGTCATCGGCCTCGCGCCCGAGGGCGGCGACTCCGCCGACAACCGGTTGACGCTCCTCCCGCCGGGGGCCGGGCGCTTCATCGCGCATCTCGCAGAGATTGGCCTCACCCTCCTCCCCGTCGGCGCGTTCGAGGCCGACGACGCGTTTTGCATTCGCTTTGGCCCGCCCTATAATCTGCCCGCGGACCTGGCCGCCGATCCCGACGCGCGCGACGCGCACGTGGCCCGGCTCGTCTTCCGCGCCATCGCCGACCTCCTGCCACCCCGCCTCGTGCCGTCAACGCTTTTTGAACCACGAAGACACGAAGGCACAAAGTAGAATCTGATTTCTTCGTGTCTTTGTGTCTTGGTGGTGAAAATACAACCATGACCTCTGCCTCCGCCACTTCAACCCGCCGCGCTTCGGCGTGGGATTTGTTCGCCCTCAACGTCTGCTGGATCGGGCTGGCATTCATGTGGAACAGTCTGCACAACATCCTGCTCCCGGCGGTGCTGCTGCACTACGTCCCGGACGAACGCAAGAACACGATTCTCGGATTGCTCACCGGGGCAGGGTTAGTGATTGCGATGGTCGTGCAACCGGTCTCGGGCGCGATCAGCGACCGGTGGGCGTCGCGCTGGGGGCGGCGGCGGCCCCTCATCGTGATCGGCCTCCTGTTCGATTTCGTCTTCCTCGGGATACTGGCGTTCGCGGGCGGGATCCCGGCGCTCGCCATCGGCTACCTCGGATTGCAGATCAGCTCGAACCTCGCCCACGGCCCGATGCAGGGCCTCCTGCCTGACCGCGTTCCGCCGGACGGGCTTGGGCGCGGGAGCGCGTTGAAGAACTCGTTCGACATCGGCGGGATGATCGTGGCCCTGCTGTTCATGGGCCGGTTGTTCTCGCCCGAGGCCACCCGGCTGGGCGGCTCCGCCGGAATCGTGATCGCCGTGATGGCGGTGAGCACCGGCATCACCGTGTTGTGGGCGCGCGAGGAGAGCAGTCTGCATTTGCCCAAAGGCCGGAGCGTGGGCGAGAGCCTCAAAGAGATGGCGCGCATTGACTGGCGCAAAAATGCGCCGTTCGCGTGGCTGGTCGTCGTGCGGCTTGTGTTCTTCCTCGGGGTGTACGGCATTCAGGCTTTCGCGCAATACTACGTGCGCGACGTTCTCAAAGCGGAGAACTTCGTGCAGGTCACGGGCGACCTGCTCGCCGCCATCGTGTTCGGCATCCTCGCCTTCTCGTTCATCTCCGGTTTTTTGAGCGACCGCGTGGGGCCAAAGCCGTTGCACGTGGCTGCCGCCCTGCTCGCCGCCGTGGGGAGCGTGCTCATGCTCATGGCGCGCACGCCCACCACCGCGCTCATCTTCGGCGGCGTGCTCGGCGCGGGCGTGGGCGTGTTCCTCACCGCGAACTGGGCGCTGCTCAATCAACTCGCGCCGCCGGAGGAGGCGGGCAAGTTCATGGGGCTGACCAACCTCGCCACGGCGGGCGGCGGCGCATTGGCCCGCCTCTTCGGCCCGGCGATTGACGGCCTCAACCTCCTTCAGCCCGGCGCGAACCTCGGCTACTCCTTCCTCTTTATCAGCAGCGCCGTGTTTGCGGTGATCAGCGCGCTCATCCTGCGCAGGGTTGTTGCACCGCAGAAAAAAGGGGAAACATCCGTTCAATCCGTGTAATCCGTTGACCCACATCAGTTATAATCCTCTCTATGCCTCACGTTGCCCTCAACGCGCAACTGCTCGCCGGGCGCGCGTCGTACCGCAGTGCGGGCATCCACCAATACATAGACAACCTGCTGCGCTGCCTCCCCGCCGCCGACCCGGACTTTCGCTACACCGTCTTCGTCGGCGAGGGTGAGCCAGTCATGCCCGGCGCGATGGTGCAGCGCACGGCGCTGCCCACCGGCGATCCCCTCGTCCGCGTCCTGTGGGAACAACTCTTCCAGCCCGTCGCGCTGCGGCGCGCGCGCCCCGACCTCCTGCACTCGCTCGCGTTCGTCTCGCCCGTCGTCGCGCCCTGCCCGTCCATCGTCACCGTGTACGACCTCTCCTTCAAGCTCACGCCCGACAAATTCCGCCAGCGCCGCGCCCAGCGGCTGTACCTCTCCGCGTTCACCGCGCACAGTTGCCGCCGCGCGCGCCGCGTCATCGCCATCTCTGAAAGCACAAAAGAAGACGTGATTCGATTCTGGGGCATTGACCGCGACCGGGTGGACGTGGCGTACCCCGGCCTCCATCCCGCGTTCCGGCCTTTGCCGCGGCCCGAGGTCGAATCCTTCCGCGCCCGGCGCAGCCTCCCCGACCGGTTCATCCTTTACCTCGGAACCCTCGAGCCGCGCAAAAACCTCACCACCCTCATCCGCGCCTTCTCCAATCTCCAATCCCGCTCCGCTTCGCTCCGGGGACTGTCGTCTCAAATCTCCAACCTCCACCTCGTCCTCGCTGGCGCAAAAGGCTGGCTTTACCACGACCTCTTCGCCCTGGTGCAGGAACTTAATCTCACTGGCAAGGTCTTCTTTCCCGGCTTCGTCCCCGCCGACGAACTCGTTTTGTGGTATAACGCCGCCGCAGTGTTTGCGTATCCATCTTCCTACGAAGGCTTTGGGATTCCGGTGGCCGAGGCGCTCGCGTGCGGGCGGCCTGTGGTGACCTCGAATGTCTCGTCGCTCCCGGAGGCCGGGGGCGACGCCGCGCTCTTCGCGCCCCCGAGCGACGAAGACGCCCTCCGCGACGCCCTCGCTCGCGCGCTGGCGCTCGACCCCGAGGCGCTCGCCCGCGGCCCGGCGCACGCCGCGCGGTTCACCTGGGCCGCCACCGCCGCGCAGACCGCTGCGAGCTATCGCCGCGCAATAGCATGAACCCGCGCACCCGCTCTCTCGTCTTCACCGTCCTGCTGGACGTGATTCTCATCAATCTCTCCTTCGCGCTCGCCTACTACGTGCGCTACGAACTGGAACTCTTCGTCCCGGTGAGCGACGAATTCTTCGCGCCGTATACCGCTTACCTGCCGTTCCAATTTGCGTATACCGGGCTGGAGTTGATTTTCCTGGGACTGGACGGTGTTTATACCCCGCGGCGCGGCGGGAGCTGGCTCACCGAGTTCTCCCGCATCGCCAACGCTACGACCACGGTCGGCATCATCCTGTTCGCGGCGATCTTCTTTATCCTTCCGGCGGTGTATTCGCGCGGGCTGATCCTGGAAGCCGTAGCGATCACCGTCGCCGTCCTCAGCGGGGCGCGCGGAGTGCGGCGGATGGTGGAAGCCCGCCTGCGCAAGCGCGGCGTCGGGGTGGCGCGCGTCATCATCGTGGGCGCAGGCGAGACGGGCCGCGCCGTTATGCGCGCGATCGCCGCGCGCCCGGAGTTGGGATACCAGATCGTGGGCTTTGTGGACGACGATCCCGGCAAGGGCGACCTCGGGCGCTTCAAAGCTCTGGGCGAGCTGGATCAACTCGGCACGCTCATCCAGACCGAGCGGGTGGGCGAGGTCATCATCACCCTCCCCTCCATGTACCATCGCAAAATCATCGGGGTCGTGCGGGCCTGCGAGCGGCTGGGCGCGCGCGCGCGGGTGGTGCCCGACCTCTTCCAGCTCTCCATCAGCCGCGTGGACGTGGACGACATCGCCGGCATCCCCCTGCTCGGCGTCAAAGAAGCCACCATCCCGCGCACCGGGCGGCTGGTGAAACGCGCGCTGGACATCTTCGTGTCGGCGCTCGCCCTGCTGATCACCTCTCCCATCATGCTGCTCATTGCCATCGTCGTGCGGCTCGAGTCGCCCGGCCCGGCCATTTTCCGGCAAATCCGCGTCGGCCCGCGCGGCCGGCCGTTCACTATCTACAAGTTCCGCTCGATGCGCCAGGGCGCGGAAGAAGAGCAGGCGCAGCTCCGGGATCGGAACGAGGCCAGCGGCCCGCTGTTCAAAATCAAGGACGATCCGCGCTTCACGCGCCTGGGGCGCTTCCTGCGCCGGGCCAGCCTGGACGAACTGCCGCAGTTTTTCAACGTCCTGCGCGGCGAGATGAGTCTTGTCGGGCCGCGCCCCGGCCCGCCGCAGGAAGTGGCGCAGTATCAGCCCTGGCATCGCCAGCGGCTGGAAGTCTCGCCGGGCATCACCGGCCTGTGGCAGGTCTCCGGGCGGAGCGATCTATCTTTCGACGAGATGTGCCTGCTCGACATCTACTACATCGAGAACTGGTCGCTGGGCCTCGACCTGACCATCCTGTTGCGCACTATCCCGAGGGTCATTCTCGGAGACGGAGCCTATTGACCTCACCTACCCCGAAGGAGGAGAGTGAGGTCGGGAGCATCTATGCCACTCGACATCATCATCGGGGCGCAGTGGGGGGACGAGGGCAAGGGCCGCATCACCGACCTGCTGGCGGAACGCGCGCAGGTGGTCGCGCGCTATTCCGGCGGCGACAACGCCGGCCACACCGTCACGGTCGGCAGGCGAATCTTCAAGCTGCACCTGCTGCCTTCGGGCATCGTCCACCCTGGCGCGGTCGGCGTGCTGGGGAACGGGATGGTCATCAACCCCGCGCGCCTGCTCGACGAGATGGATCGCCTCTCGCAACTGGGAGTGGAGGTGTCCCCGAGGCGGATCAAAATCTCGGCGGGGGCGCACCTGATCACGCCCGCGCACGTCGCGCTCGACCACGCCGACGAAGTAAGCCGGTCGAAGACCGGCGACAAGATCGGGACGACGGGGCGCGGCATCGGCCCGGCGTACACGGACAAGAGCGCCAGGCGCGGCCTGCGCGCCGAACTGCTCCTCGACCCCGAGCGCCTCGGCGACCGCGTGGTCGAGCACGTCCGGCAGACCAACGTCACGCTCGAAAAAATCTACGGCCAGCCGCCGCTCGACCCCGTCGCCGTCGCCACCGTATACGCCGCGCACGCGCGCCAGCTCGCGTCGTACATCACGGACACCTCGCTGTATCTCCATCAACGCCTGAGCGAGGGCGCGCTCGTCCTCGCCGAGGGCGCGCAGGGCACGCTGCTCGACCTCGACCACGGGACGTATCCCTACGTCACGAGCTCGTCGCCGACCGCGGGCGGCGTGTTCAGCGGGTTGGGCCTCGGCCCCAAATTTGCGGACCGCATCATCGGCGTGACGAAAGCATTTCAAACGCGCGTGGGCGAGGGGCCGTTTCCCACCGAAGCCTTCGGCGCAGAGGCCGAGCGCTTGCGGGGCACGGGCGAGAACCCGTGGGACGAGTTCGGAACGACGACCGGTCGCCCGCGCCGCTGCGGCTGGCTCGACCTCGTCTTGCTCCGGTACGCCATCCGCGTCAACGGCCTCACCGAACTCGCGCTGACAAAACTGGACGTGCTCTCCGGCTTAAACACTGTGAGGCTCTGCACGGCGTACACGGCCGAGGAAAAGACGTACACGGAATTGCCGCTCGGCCCGGCGGACCTCGCGCCGTTCCGCGCGGTGTGCGAAGAGCTGCCCGGCTGGAGTGAAGAGGTGAGCGGCGCGCGCCAGCTCGCCGACCTGCCGCCCGCCGCGCGGAATTACATCCGCCGCATCGAAGCGTTGAGCGGCCTGCCTGTGACGCTCGTCTCCGTCGGGCCGGAGCGCAATCAAATCATCCGCCCAGACTGACGCTGCCCTGCCGGCGGACACAAGGCCTGCTTCGACTAACGGGCCTCTAACTAACCCTTCCAAACTATTCCCATCACCCATCCAGCCCCTTTCCGCCTCATAATGGGGGCAACGTTCAACCTGGTAACTTTCCGAACCTGATTGCCGAAGAGTGAAAGGGGTTAATCATGTGGCTTCTGACCATCCGCTCACACCTGGATGAGCCACGCGAGTACGCGCTGAAACCCGGTAGAACCAGCATCGGGCGCAAGTCGGACAATGACATTGTCCTGCAGGATGAATCCGCCTCCCGCCAGCACGCCGAACTCATTTACGACCTAAAGGACAACACCGTCGTCGTCCGCGACCTCAGAAGCGTGAACGGGACCTTCGTCAACCGGGAGCGCCTCGCTCATCCTCGCCTGTTATCGCCCTACGACCAGATTCGCATCGGCCAGCACGTCCTCACGGTGACTCCGGGCCCCGTCGAGCCTCGCCCCGCTCGACCAAACGAGTCGATGGAGACCCAGCCTTTTACGCGCGACCTGGTGCTCGAGTCGCTGGATCATCACGCCGTCCTGCTCTACGAGGTCGCCAGCCGGCTCAATACCATTATTGATCTCAACACAGCCCTGCGCGAGGTCTCTAAACTGATGCAGACAGCCATGGGCGCCGATAAGTGCGAAGTCGTCCTGGCCGAGCGCTTTGATCATCTGAGCGCGTTAGGCTTTCCCACCTCCATCGCGCGCCTGGCGATTAACCAGCGTTCGGCGGTCATCATCCCGGACATGGCGGCCCAACCCAGTTCGGCGGTGGGCCAAAGCGCCCCGCTGCTGCGGATCCGCACGGCCCTGTGTGTGCCGGTCATGATCGGAGAAGAGATTGCGGCCCTGATCTACGTTTACAAGACGCGCCTGCAAGGGTCGCCTTTCAGCCAGAGCGACTTGCAGCTCGCCGTGGCCATCAGCCATCAGGCGGCCCTGACCATTCAACGCACGCGCCTGCTGGTGCGTATCCGGCGAGAGCAGCGTTTGCGGCAGCTCCTCCAGCGCTTTCTTTCGACCGGGGAAGCCGAGGCGCTGTCTCAGGAGTATCTCAAGTGCGGCCGCCTGCCCCGGCTGGCCGAGCAAAACGCGACCGTCCTGTTTGCGGACATCCGCGATTCCACCCACCTCGCCGAACGACTCGGGGCGCGGCGCTTTGGCGAAATGCTGGATCGCTATTACCAGGAGATGACCGAGATCATCTTCAGACATAGCGGCATGTTGAACAAATATCTGGGCGACGGCCTGTTGGCGGTTTTCGGCGCACCGCGGCCCCAACCAGACGCCGCCGAGCGCGCCGTGAGCGCCGCGCTGGCGATGCTCGACCAAATCGAAGCGATCAGCAAAGCCGAGGGCGAGCCGATTGAAATCGGCATCGGCATCAATTCCGGTTCGTGCATGGCCGGTTATGTGGGCACAGAGGAGCGGGCCGAATTCGCGGTGCTGGGCGACATTGTGAACGTGGCCGACCGCCTGGAGACGCTCGCCCGGCCCAACCGTGTGCTGATTGGCCCGGACACTTACCAGGCCGTTGCCAAAAAATTCACGACTCGTCCGATCGGGCTGGTGGAAGTCAAGGGGCGCACCCAGCTGGTTGACGCCTTTGAAGTGCTGCGAGGTCGTTTCACCTCTCCGGATAGTCGTGCGTCCTTGTCAGCTGCACCAGAAGCGGTCGCCATGTGAAACTCTCGATCAGCTCAGGCAACGCCGAGCGGATGTTGGGAGGTAGCTTTCAGCCGGGTTCGCCCGGCTGAATTTATTAGTTCCGGTGATGGTGGATTTTACCGCGCCGGGCCGCCGCAGTGGGCGCAGTAGGCCATGCCGGGCTTGAGGGTCTGGCCGCAGTAGCGGCAGGCGGGCGGCGCAACGCGCTTGCCGCAGTGGGGACAATAGGCGAACGCGGGATCGAGATCGTTGCTACAATATTGGCAGTGGAGAGTTGATTTGGCCTCTGCTGCCCACGCCTCGCCCTTGGGATTCTGGGGCGCTTCGGGTCTGGGCTGCGGGCGTGGCTGAGGCTGAACCGGCGGCCACCCGCCCGCCTGCGGGCGGTCGAAAGCATCCGAGATCAGCCGCCCAAGGATGATGGCCGGAAAAACCCATCCGAAGCCCCAGTCCCCGCCGCAATGGTGTCCGTGCATGTCTGTAAGCTCCTTTGCACTCTACTCTACGCAGCGCGGCCGTGGGGAGTTGAAGTTTATCGGCCAGTAACCTGACAGCCGGAACCCCGCCGCTGAGCAGGGTGAGCAAGTGTTAGAGTCCGTTGTAACATAGGGCCTTGTGCCCGTCGCCCATAAAGGGCTAAACTACCTCTTCAGACATGAGTCAATTGGCGGAGAGAAGGGAAAAACCAGTATGAACAGCAAGCGAAGGATAGCCGTCCTGACGGGGGGAGGAGACGTTCCGGGCCTGAACGTCGCGATCAAGGCCATCGTCGGCCGCGCTCAGCGCGACAACATCGAAGTCCTCGGCATACGCCGGGGGTGGATGGGCCTGCTCCACCTCAACCCGGACGACCCGGCCTCGCTCGACAAGTGGACGATGCCGCTGACGCACGAGCGCGTGCGCACGATTGACCGCACGGGCGGGACGATCCTGCACACCTCGCGCACCAACCCCTCCAACGTGAAACCGGAAGAAGTGCCGGATTACGTGCGCGCCGAAGACCGGGCCGCCAGCCCCAAAGGCACATTGGACTGCACTCGCCATGTCCTGCGCGTGCTCGCGCATCTGGGCGTGGAGGCCCTCATTCCCATCGGCGGTGACGACACGCTCAGTTACGCGAGCCGCCTGCATCAGGAAGGCTTCCAGATCGTTGCCATCCCCAAGACGATGGACAACGACGTGTTCGGCACGGACTACTGCATCGGCTTCTCGACGGCGGTGACGCGCTCGGTGGAGGCCATCACCGCCTTCCGCACCTCGGCCGGCTCGCACGAGCGCATGGGCGTGGTGGAGCTGTTCGGGCGCAACTCCGGCGAGACCTCGCTCTTCGCCGCGTATCTGGCCGATGTGGATCGCGCCGTCATCTCGGAAGTGCCGTTCGACATTGACCGCCTGATCGGTTTCCTGAAAGCAGACCGCGCGCAGAATCCATCGAATTACGCCATCATGACCATCTCCGAGGGCGCACGCCCGGTCGGGGGCGACATCGTGGAGAGCGGGGAAGTGGATGCTTACGGCCACAAGAAGTTGGGCGGCGTCGGCCACAGCGTGGCGCAGGAGATCAAGCGGCGCAGCGGCGTGAACACCATGTTCGAGCAGCTCGCCTACATCATGCGTTCCGGCGCGCCCGACTCGCTCGACCGCATGGTCGCCATCTCGTACGGCTATCTCGCCCTCGATCAAGTTGCGATGGGGCACACGGGCCGCATGGTCGCCCTCCAGCAGGGCATCTACACGACCGTGCCGCTGGATCTGGTGAGCGCCGGAAAGAAGAAGGTGGACGTGACGGCGCTCTATGATTCGGAGAAATACAAGCCCAAGGTGCGGGACATGCTGGGCAAGCCGATGTTCCTGTATTAGGAGCGGCGGGAATCGAGGGATTGAGGGAACTGAGGGAAGTTGAGGTCATTCAGTTCCTTGGAGTTCCTTCCTTTCCCCTCATCATGGTGCAGATCAGTCAACTCGACACCTCTGACCGCCGCCAGGTCAGGCAATTCCTCGACCTGCCCTTTCGCATTTACCGCGACATCCCGCAGTGGGTTCCGCCGCTCGCACCTGACGCGCGCCTCATGCTCGACCGGCGCCGCCACCCGTTCTACCAGCACTCCGCCGCCGCCTTCTTCCTCGCCCTGCAAGCTGACCGCGCCGTTGGGCGCATCGCGGCGCTCGACAACCGCAATTACAACGATTTCAACAAAGAGCGCACGGCGTTTTTCTATTTGTTTGAGTGCGAAGAGGACCGCCCGGCGGCGCAGGCGCTGTTCCAGGCGGCCTTCGAGTGGGCGCGCGCCCGCGGCCTGAACCGGATCGTCGGCCCCAAAGGTTTTACCGCGCTCGACGGGCTGGGGTTGCTCGTCAAAGGCTTCGAGCATCGCCCGGCCCTCGGGCTGCCGTACAACCCGCCCTACTATCCCGCACTCGTCGAGGCCGCCGGGTTCGAACCGAAGGGGGAACTCGTCTCCGGCTACCTGAGCGCGAAGATGCACTTCCCCGAAAAGATTCATCAACTGGCGGAACGCGTGCAGAAGCGGCGCGGGCTGCGCGTGGCCCGCTACAAAACCCGCCGCGACCTGCGCGCGCTCGTCCCTAAACTGCAGGCGCTGTACAACGCCTCGCTCGAGGGCACCCACGGCAACGTCCCGCTCACCGACGCCGAGGTAAAAACCCTCGCCGACCAGATATTGTGGTTCGCCGATCCGCGGCTGATCAAAATTGTCATGACCGCGGAGCGCGCTGAGCCGGTCGGGTTTCTATTCGCCTATCCCGATATTTCGGCGGCGGTGCAGCGCACCAAAGGGCAACTGTTCCCGTTCGGGTGGATTGACCTGCTGCTGGAACTGCGGCGGACGAAGTGGATCAACATCAACGGCGCAGGGATCGTGGAGAAGTATCGCGGGCTGGGCGGGACGGCGCTGCTGTTCAGCGAGATGCACAAGAGCGTGGTCGAGGCCGGCCGCTTCGAGCACGCCGACATCGTGCAGATCGGCGTGGAGAACGACAAGATGCAGAGGGAGATGCGCGATCTGGGGATTGATTTCTACAAGACACACCGGATGTATCAGCGGAGCCTCACCCCCCAACCCCCTCTCCCGACTGGAAAAGCCCAGTCGGGAGAGGGGGAGAGGCGCGCTTGATTTCCACTCTCCTGACCGCACGCGAAGCGTGAGCGGAATGCACTGAAGTCGAAGGATTGCGGTCAGGAGCCCCACAGGGGTGCTTCGCGAAGGGGGCGGGGGTGAGGTCATACAAAAAACCCCACCCCCAACGTCCCCGGCCCGGCGTGTGTGGTGATGGCCGCGCCGACGCCGTAGAGGGGAACCTCGGCGAAGCCCAACGCGGATTTCAAATCGGCGGCGAGGCGCTCGGCTTCGGGCAGGTCGCCGGCGTGCATCACGCACAGGTGCGCGTCCGGCGAGCGCGGGCACTGCTCGATTACGATTTCCTTCAATCGCTCCAAAGCGCGGTGGTGCGTCCGAATTTTTTCCAGAGCCTCGACGCGCCCGTTTTTGATCTCGAGAAGGGGCTTGATCTGCAGGACCCCGCCGATGAGGGCTGACGCGCCGCCAATGCGCCCGCCCTTCTGCAAGTATTCGAGCGTGGCGACGAGGAAGTACGTCCGCCCGCGCGGGATCAACGCCTGCACGCGGTTGACGATATCGTCCGCGCTCACGCCGCTCTCCGCCCACCCCGCCGCCAACTGCACCAGCGTCCCGAGATTGCCCGCCACGCTGCGCGTGTCGAGGACACGGATGTCCGCTTGCGGGAGCGAGTCGTTTTTCGCGGTCAGCGCCGAGCGGACAGTTCCGCTCACCTCGCTGGACGGATGAATGGAGAGGAGGGTCTGCGCGGCGGCAAGTTGGCGTTGATAGGCTTTGACGAACTCCCCCGGCGGCGGCGCGGAGGTCGTGGGCAGTTGCGCGGAGGCTTTCAACCGGCGGATGAATTCCGCATAGCTGAGCTGGACCTCTTCTAAAAAACTCTCCTCGCCGAAGAGCACCACCTGCGGCACAACCTCCACTGCGTGCGCCGCCGCGTACCCCGGCGGGAGGCTGGCGGTGGTGTCCGTGACAATCCGAATTGCACCCATTGCGTCCCTCCGTGACTCACCCCCGCCGTCCGCTGGAATGTCTGCCACGCTCTCTCTACATTCAATCGGGCAGAGTATAGCACGGTGCGGCAAGCACAGGGCAAATTGCCCCACAAAAGGAGCGGGGGCGATGACAGAATCAGTTCCCGGTTTCCGGCGACGGAGAGTATAATCGCCCACGTGGTGGACAAAGCAGTATGGACGAACGTCATTACTGATCGTCACACGTGGAATACCCTCATCTCCGCTCTCCCCTTCACCCACATCCTCCAGAGCTGGGAATGGGGCGAGTTCAAGCGCCGCTACGGGTGGAGCGCACGACGTTGTGTGTGGACGGATGCCAGTGGTCAACCTGCCGCCGCTGCCCAAGTCCTGCACCGCAGAATCGGGCCTCCGACTTCGAACCTCCGGCTTTCGGCTTCAATTCTGTACGTCCCCAAAGGGCCGCTCCTCGATTGGGGCGACCACTCCCTCCGCGCCCGCGTCCTCGACGACCTGCAATCCCTCGCCCGCCGCGAGCGCGCTGTTTTCATCAAGATTGATCCCGACGTGCCGGCCCCCCCCTCGCAAACGACGGGGGGGGAGATAACCACCGACTTGCAGCGCCGGGGGTGGGTATTCTCCCGCGACCAGATTCAGTTCCGCAACACTGTCACGCTCGACCTGCGCCGCGGCGAAACTGAGCTCCTCGCCGGGATGAAACAGAAGACGCGCTACAACGTGCGGCTCGCGGAGAAGAAGGGCGTTCGCATCCGCCCCGGCGCCCTCGCCGACCTCGACCTGCTCTATCGCCTGTACGCCGAAACTTCGGTGCGCGACGGCTTCGTCATCCGCTCCGCCGACTACTACCGTGACGCGTGGGGCAGTTTCATCGAGGGCGGACTCGCTCAGCCGTTCATCGCAGAAGTTGAGGGCGAACCCGTGGGCGCGCTCATCCTGTTCAAGTTTGCGCGGACGGCGTGGTATATGTACGGCATGAGCCGCGAGGCGCACCGCGAGAAGATGCCCAATCACCTGTTGCAGTGGGAGGCGATGCGCTGGGCCAAAGCCGCCGGTTGCGAGACCTACGACTTCTGGGGCGCGCCGGACGAGTTCACGGAGGCCGACCCGATGTGGGGGGTGTGGAAATTCAAAGAAGGCTTCGGCGGGCAGGTCGTCCGCCACATCGGCGCGTGGGATTACGCGCCCTCGCCGCTGCTCTATCGCCTGTACATCGCCATCCTGCCACGCGTGCTCGACGTGATGCGGTGGCGCGGCAGACGGCAGACACGAGCCTCGCTAGACTGAGAAGGCAGAAAGCAGAAGGCGGAAGGCAGTCTTATCACTGCCTACTGCCTTCTGCTTTCCAACGATTAGAAAGGACACCCCATGAATATCAACCTCCCCCGCCTCCCCATCGCTCACCTCCCCACACCGCTGGAGCCTCTGCCGCGCTTGAGCACAGAACTCGGGCCGCGCATTTTCATCAAGCGCGACGACCAGACCGGCCTCGCGGGCGGCGGCAACAAAACCCGCAAGCTGGAATTCCTGGTCGCCGACGCGCTGGAGAAGAAAGCCGACACGCTCATCACGGTTGGCGCGCCGCAATCCAACCACGCCCGGCAGACCGCCGCCGCCGCCGCGAAGTTCGGCCTGCGCTGCATCCTCGTCCTGCGCGGGAACGCGCCTCCGGTCACGACCGGCAACCTGCTGCTCGATCATCTATTGGGCGCGCAGGTGATCTGGTCAGGCAAGCGCTCGCGGGAAGCAGTGATGGAAGAAGTGGCGGAGGAGGAGAAAGCCGCAGGCCGCCATCCGTATCCCGTCCCACTCGGCGGCTCCACGCCGTTGGGCGCGGCGGCCTACGCGCTCGCGATGGTTGAACTCAAAGAACAAATAGACGCGATGCGGGGGCAGGGCGAGTTTCAAACTCGCTTTGACCGGATCATTTTCGCGTCGAGTTCGGGCGGGACGCAGGCGGGGCTGGTCGTCGGCGCGGGGATGACGGGTTTTCGCGGCGAGGTGTCAGGCATCAGCGTGGACGAGGACTTGGAGACTCTGCGAAGCACCGTCGCCCGCATCGCTACGGAGACGGCAACACTGTTAGGCCAGCCGCGCTCGTACTCACCGCAGGATATTTCTGCCAACACGGACTATCTCGGCGCGGGCTACGCCTTTATGGGGAGGCCGGAGCGCGAGGCGATTGAGTTGTTCGCGCGGATCGAGGGGATTCTGGTTGACCCGGTGTACACCGGGCGCGCCGCGGCGGGGATGATTGATCTCCTCCGGCGCGGAGTGATTCGCAAAGATGAGACGATTCTGTTCTGGCATACGGGCGGCACGCCCGCGCTGTGGGCGTACGCAGACCAATTGGTGTAGGGGCGCGCTGCGCGGCCTGTGCCTGCGGCCCAGGCGCAGGCAATTGAACGCCCCTACCATCATCCCATCGCAAACGAGAACGTCGTCGTGTGGTATGTGATGCGCCCATCCACCACCCCGATCGTATCGTTCCCGTCGGTGATGGAGTCAGTTGCGTTCGCCGCCGTCCAGTTGAATTGAATCGAAGCCGGGCCGACCTCGCTGACGTCGGTAAGCGCGAAGCGCGCGGCGGGGAGTCGGTTCAACAGGTCGGCGTAGAAGGCGCGGATTTCGTCTGCTTTCTGCGTCGTGCGCTGCGCGTTGACGTGCGTCGCCTCCGGGGCGTACAGCGCCATCAAGGCGTCCACGTTGCGCGCGTTGAACGCGGCGATGAAATGTGTGGGCATATCGGCGGGGAAGGTCGCCGCCGGTTGCGGGGCGGAGGGAATCGGCTGGGTCGTGCCGGTGCGCGCGGGCTGAGTCACCGGGCCGGGGGCGGCGGCCCCCTTCCACGCGTAGGCCGCAATCGGCATCCACAGGCCGGGGTTCTTGCTGCTGCAATAGTCCCAACTGTAAAAAGCGCACGCGGGAAAATTCAACTCTTCCGCCAGCTCCATGAAGCGCGTGATCTCCGCCGGGCTGGCCTCCCAGAATTTGCCGTTGGGCTGCTTCTCGCCGTAGGCCGCGCCGTACGGGACGAAGGGTTTGCCGGGATAGCGCTTGGAGTATTGGCGATAGCTTTCCTTGAAGCGCTTATCCGGCGTGTCGAACACCCAGTAGATTTGCGGGATGAGATAGTTGCAGTTTTCGATGAAGGCGTCGAACGGAATCGCCGGCTGCATGGGGACGTTGTCGGTGCCGAACTTGAACATGAGCGCGTGCGACTTGGCCCCGATGGGATAGTCCGGCCCGAGCGCCTCGCGCATCCGGGTCATGAACGTGCGCGCGACCTGCGGCCCGCCGTTCCAACTGAATTGCGGGTTGCCCGTGTTCTCGAAGTCGAGCGCGTAACCGTCGAGGCCCAGCGTTTGGATTTGCTTGATCGCCCGGTCGGCCTCCTGCGCGGCGATGACGACTCCGCCCTTCGTGCCGTACAGGAAGTGCCAGCCCCACACCTCGATGCCCGCGCCCTTGAGCGCGGCGACGACCTCCGGTAGGCTGTTCTGCCCCGGCTGGTTCGACGGGCTGGCGCCGTCGGCGACCTTGATGTGGACGTGGCGGATCCCCGCCGATTGCGCGCGCTCGACCATTTTCTGCGCGTTGCCCCCCTCGCACGCGGCGATCTTCCAGATGCTCATTCCTTTGCCTTGCAGCATATCAGCCTCCTCTTTGTGAGGTAGGGGCGATCAATTGATCGCCCTTACAATTTCTGTCGCGCCAGCACCGCCGCCCCCACCACGCCCGAGGCGTCCTTCAGCGCCGCCGGGACGATCTTCACCTGCCGCGCGTTCTGCTTGTTGATGAAGTTCGCGTACGCGACTTTGCGGATGGGCGCGACGAACCGGTCGCCCAATCGCTCGGTCACGCCGCCGCCGAAGACGATCATCTCCGGGTCGAGGATGTTGACGACGTTGGCCGCCAGGAGGCCCAGAATGCGCTGCGCCTCGGCGAGCACCTCCTTCATCACGGCATCGTTTTGCCTCAATGCCTCGTAAATCACGCTGCTCGTCAGTCGCCCGCCGCCCACCGTCTGAATCAATTCGGGGACGACGCTCCGGCGGCCCTGCGCGACGAGCTCGCGCGCCATGCGCTCCATGCCCGTGCGGCTCGCCAACGGCTCCACCGTCCCCGGCTGGCCGGTCTTGCCGATGACGCCGTTAT
>Ga0209108_10000709_pt1 | contig 18584 bp, 19 predicted proteins | sample Rifsed10ft1_FD_184003 | JGI IMG/M metagenome (GOLD analysis project Ga0209108, IMG submission 184003) | Soil microbial communities from Rifle, Colorado, USA - sediment 10ft 1 (version 2) | ecosystem: Environmental > Terrestrial > Deep subsurface > Rock core/Sediment | place: Rifle, Colorado...
CCTCAGCCCGGGGATCGACCTGTGGGGGCACGTCGGCGGGCTGGTGTCGGGCGTCGCCTGTACCCTGTATTTCGGTCCGCGCCTGGTCCCGACGATGGTCAGCGGGATCGCTTCGGGCCTGACCGATCAGCAGCCCTGGCCCGAAGTCCGCTCGCGCGTGGTCATGGCCTCCCTGGCGGTGGGGGCGATCGCCTCCCTGGCGATCGCGTTGGCCCTGCTGGCCGGGTGATCGGCGTGACCTGGCCTGCCTTCCGCTGGGCCCGTCTCGGAAGGGTCGTCCTGTTCCTCGCCTCCACCGTCACGCTCTACGCGGGGTTTTCGAGCAACCGCTGGAACGTGGCCGACTCGCGGTGGTTTGACCGGTTTCAACAGGATACGCAGAGCTATGTCGTGGGGCGAATGGTCCAGACCCGTCAGGACGGTTGGCTGTCCTTCGGCGGGCTGCTGGGCTGGGGAAATGCCGGCCTACGCCCCGACGAGAGTTTCGAGTGGCATCAGTACCTGGCCTATGAAGGCGGGTGGAGCTTTGCAACCTTCGAGCCCTATCTGTCGCAGCCCGGCGGTTCCGGGGCGCTGTTCGGCGCCCTCGACAGCCTCCTGCCGGGTCCACCCTCCGAGAAACTGCAGTTCTTTCACGATCTGACATCCCTGCTTTCGGCGTTGGCGCTATCCCTGATCATCCTGTGGTTTGCGCTCGAGTTCGGCTTCGTGGTGTCGATCGTCGTGCTCGTGTCCACCCTCGCCTCCCAATGGCTCGTGGTCTTCGGACGAAACCTGTATTGGTCGATCTGGGTCTTCTACCTTCCGTTGATCGGATCTCTCTATTGGCTGCGGCGGGACCTCGGCCGGCACGGCAGCCCGGCGGCCTTTGGGGCGTTGGCCCTGGTGGTGCTCCTGGCCAAGTGCCTGCTGACCGGCTACGAGTACCTCACCACCACGCTGGTCATGCTGGCGGTCCCCGTGGTCTATTACGGCCTGAGGGACGGCTGGAGTCCGCGCCGGGCGGCCGGATTGCTGGCGGCCGCCGCCGTCGGGTCGGCGATCGCCATTGGCGCGGCGGCGCTGCTGCTGACGCTGCAGATCGCCGCGGTGCGAGGCAGCTGGATGGACGGGCTCGACCATATTCTGCTTGCGCTGCGCCGACGCAGCCTGGGCGATCCGACTGGACTGGCTCCGGAGTTCGCCGACAGCCTTCGGGCTCCCATGGTCAATGTCCTCCTGGGGTACCTGCGCGGTCGTTACTTCGACTTCAATCGATTGCTGACCGTCACCGATCCCTTCCTGGTGCGTTACGTCCTGAAGTTCCGGTATCTCTACCTGATCGGGGTATTCCTCGTCGCCTCGATTCTCGTCTGGCGGCCCCGCCGCGGGAACAGGGCCTGGCCGGCACGCCGTTCCGGGATGTCGCTCGTCGCTGTGGCGTGGTTCTCCCTGCTGGCTCCCCTATCCTGGTTCGTCCTCTTCAAGGCCCATTCGAACGTCCACACCCATATGAATTTCATCGTATGGCAGATGCCGTTCACGATGTTTGCCTTCGCCGTGGTCGGCCGCTGGCTCGGCGACCTCGGCCACCGCGCCCGGCCCCGGCCGACTGCGGAGCCTCCCCCGCCCGCGGCCTCGGCTCCGATTGACACCTCTTCCTGGCGCCGCGTATAATGCGTCGCCCGTGGACCGGGACATGAATTCCTCTCCCTCGCAAGACGTCTTCGACATCACCATCATCGGGGCCGGGCCGACCGGCCTGTTCGGGGCGTTCTACGCCGGCCTGCGCGAGATGAAAGTCAAGATCATCGACGCCCTGCCCCAGATGGGCGGCCAGCTGATCGCCCTCTACCCCGAGAAGCAGATCTTCGATACGCCGGGGTTCTTCGCGATCCGATCCAAGGAACTCGTCGACCATCTGGCCAAACAGGCGGTGCAGTGGAAGCCGGCGCTGGCCCTCGGCGAGCGGGCGCTGCGCCTCGAACGCGTGCCGCTCCCCGGCGGCGCGGCTGAGGAGACGTGCTGGCGCATCGGCACCGACCAAGCCGACCATCTCAGCCGCACGGTGATCCTGGCGGCCGGCATCGGCGCTTTCGAGCCGGCCAAGCTCGCCAACGAGAGCGTGGCCGGCTTCGAGGGCAAGGGCGTGGTCTACCTGGTTGCGGACATCGAGGCCTACGCCGGCCAACGCGTCTTGATCATCGGCGGCGGCGACTCGGCCGTCGACTGGTCCCTGGCGCTCGATCCGATTGCCAAGCAGGTCACTTTGATCCACCGGCGCGAGGGATTCCGGGCCCACGACTCGTCGGTCAACGCCCTCAAGGCCTCCCGGGTCGACGTGCGCATCTTCCACGAGCTGCGTGAGCTGCGCGGCGACGACCGCCTCCGACAGGCGGTGATCTTCGACAACCGGACTCAGGAGGAGACCACGCTGGAAGTCGACACCGTCATCCTGGCCCTGGGTTTCAAAGCCGACCTCGGCCCGATCCGCGAATGGGGGCTGGAGACGATCGGCCGGCGCTACATCAAGGTCAACAACCACATGGAGACCAACTTGCCCGGCGTTTTCGCCGCCGGCGACGTGGCGCTGCAGGAGAACGAAGACCCACTCAATCTCATCGTCGTCGGCTACGGACAGGTGACGGTGGCGGTGAACTATGCCTACACCGTCGTCAAGCCCGGCGGCAAGGTCTTCCCCGGACATTCGAGCGAACGCTCGGCCTGACTGAGCTTCCCGCGAGCTTAAGGCTCGCGGGAAGCTCCCACGACTCATGATCGACCAAAGGACCTTTCAGCGCGTCGCCGCCGCCCTGCCCGTCCTGCAACGAGCGGATGCTAATCAGGCGCACGACTTCCAGCGGGTGGTGTCGCTGGCGCGCATCCCTCCGGGAAAGGACGTCTTCGTCCAGGGCGACCGCATCGAGGCCATCCCGCTTCTGGTGTCGGGAGTCGTGCGCGTCTATCAGATCGGCGAGACCGGCCGGGAAGTCACGCTGTACCGTTTCCGCCCGGGTGAGTCCTGCGTGCTGACGGCCAATGCCATCCTGACGCGCCAGACGTTCCCGGCCATCGCAACCGTCGAGCAGGAGGCCGAAGCGATCCTGGTCCCGGCCGAGACCTTCCGCCAGTGGGTGCAGCGCTACGACCTGTGGCGGGATTTCTTCTTCGACCTCGTCTCGCAGCGGCTGGCCAGCGTCATGGGTCTGGTCGACGAAGTCGCTTTCCGTCGGCTGGACGTGCGCGTGGCGGGGCTGCTGCAGGAGCGGGCCAGGGCGGAGCACCCGATCCGCATCACCCACCAGGAGATCGCCGCCGAGCTGGGCAGCTCGCGCGAGGTCATCAGCCGCATCCTCGAAGACCTGTCCGACCGCGGGATCGTCCGGCCGGAACGTGGGTCCATCTCGATCGAGGATCCGGCCGGGCTCCGGCGCCTGGCGGCTATGTGACTTAGTCACCGACGCCGAGCCGGGTTGGTTCTAGACTGCTCCTCAGAAACCGGTATTGAGGAGAGGTAAGCAATGAATCCCTTTGTCAAGTTCATGGCATCGACCACCGGGCGGATCGTCCGGATCGTGGCCGGCCTGGCCCTGATCGGCTGGGGTCTTCTCGGGCTGGGGGGCACAGCGGGGCTGATTGTGGCAATCGTCGGGATCGTGCCCTTGGCGGCAGGGGTGCTCGACTTCTGCCTCTTTGCACCGTTGTTCAAGAACCCGATGAGCGGCAAGCAGATCCGAGCCGGCTGAACCGAGTAGCGTACCGGGCATCGCGTAGGGGCACGGCATGCCGTGCCCCTACCGTTTGGCCCGCCCCCATTCCTGCCTAGCGTTCAGCTACCGCTGGTTTTTGGGCTTGACAACTCCGATTTCGCCACTACTATATCTGCCACGGATACAGTCTGCGCAGACATAGTTTCCGCGGAGGCGTTTGGCCCATGGCAGAGGCAACGAGTCCTGATGGCTTTCTCCCTCTGACCCCGGCAGTCTTTCACGTCTTGCTGGCGTTGGCCGACGGTGAGAAGCACGGCTATGCCATCATGCAGGAGGTCGAAGAGGTGACCGGGGGCAAGGTCCACATGGGCCCTGGGACGCTGTACGGCTCGATCAAGCGCATGCTGGCGGCCGGCCTGATCGAGGAGAGCGACGACCGACCCGACCCGACACTCGACGACGAACGCCGGCGCTACTACCGCCAGACCGGACTCGGCCGCAAGGTCCTGCGGGAAGAGGCCGAGCGGATGGCGGAGCTGACGGCGCTGGCTCGCCGCAAACACGTTTTGGCCGGGATCGGATCGCGGAGCATCCTGACGTGAGCGAAGTGAGCGGAAGGATCGCGGACGGATCGATGCGAGGGACCAACGGGGCGCCCGTGCCCATCGACCTCTCCGTCCGCATCTACCATCGGCTTCTGGCCGCCTATCCGGGGCGGTTTCGAGCGGAGTATGGACAGCACATGGCGCAGGTCTTCCGCGACACCTGCCGGCGCGATTACAGCCGCGGCGGGCTGCCTGGCATGATGGCGCTGTGGGCGCGCACTTCGCTCGACCTGGCCCGGACGACGGTCGAGGAGCACATCGAGAGAGGCATCGAGATGAATCGCGAGAAGTTCGTTCGCTGGAGTGGCTGGGCACTGGTCGCCGGGGCTGTCCTGTTCGCCGCCGGGTTGATCATCGGCAACTACGATTCTCACGACATGGACCCAATCGGGGGAGCGGACGCCGTCTACGAGTACGGGCAGGCCGCCGGGTTGGTTCTCGGCCAGGTCCTTTTCGTCATCGGACTGCTGGGCCTGCGCGCCGGCTACGCCAGGCGCAGCGGAAGCCTCGGCGCCGGTCTTCTGCTCCTGGCCGTCATCGGCAGCGTCGTCTCCCTCGCCGGGCTGCTGGCCATGAGCTCCCTCGAGGACGGGTGGCTGGTCTGGATGGGCGGGTACCTGGCCATGACCCTGGCGCTGGCGATCTTCGGCATCGTGGCCGTGCGCCGGCGGGTCTTTTCTCGCTGGAACTACGCCCCGATTCTGGCGGGGATTGGCATACCTTTGCTCTTCGGCATCGGAATGGTCGGTGTGGATTCGCTCAGCGGGTCGGCCCCTGAATGGGGCTCCCTCCTGGCCGTGGTTCTGACCTCCGCCGGCCTGATCCTGATCGGCTACCGCATGCAGGCGGATGCCGGGGAGGCTTCCCAGGCTCTGGCCTGACAGGGTCTGCCACAAGAACGAGGGAGCCGTGAGGCTCCCTCGTTTCATTCCCCTCATTCCCCGGCTGTTTCGGCTCGTCTATGGCGTCATGACCGGGATCGCGTCGCACGGGCCGCTGGCGTTCATGTCCAGCTGCGCGATGAACCCGAGGATCCCTGGGACGTTGCCGTCGATCCCGTCGACGAACAGCCACCCCGTCCCGGTTTGCCCCGTCACGGCGACGAACTCACCGACGGCAAGGGTGTGCGACACGGCCGAGGCCGGATCGGCCGAGGCGTGGACCTCGACCGGACCCATCGACATCTGATAACACACGCCCGGCGACGGAACCCATGGTTCGATCGGGACCGAGGCGCAATCGCCGCTGAGCGTGATCGGGGATCCCGGCGGGATCCAACGCAGGCGGAAGACACCGATGTTCGCCGCCTGAGCCACGCCCGGGTCAAAGCCGAGCCAGCCGTCGGACGTGCGGCCGGTGATGGAAAGCGGCGGGAAGTCCGCAGTGAGGCGGCCGAAGACATCCGCCGTCAGCGACGGGCGGGAGTAGACGTCGAAAGAGGTCGTGGCCGTTGGCCGGCAGGCGCCGCTCCCTGATGGGAGATCGGTCGGTGAAGCGGCGGTCGGCGGCGCCGGCGAAGGCGTAATGGTTGGGGGAGCCGTCGCCGGAGGACTCGTCGGTTCGATGGGTGTTGGCGTTGTCTGTCCGGGCAGGTTGCATGCCAGGAGCGCGGCGGCCACGGCGGCGATAGCCAGGCTTCCACGGACTTTCATGCCGACCTCCCCGACCCCGATTCTGCCTGTTGAACCGCGGTCGGGAGTGATTGGCCGCCCTTCGGCCGGGTCGTCTCCGCCGAACCTGCCGACCGCGGGGTCCGCGGATAGTACAGGATCAGGCCGACCAAGATCAACAGAACACCTACCACCAGCCCGGCAACCTGGATCTTGCCGAAGACCAGCGACCGGATGGTGTGCGATCCGATCCCGATGAAATCCGCCAGTGAGGCGGCCGAGGCGATCACGTACCCCGTGGCGGCCAGGCGCAGCCCGACGTCGTTCAACAACGTCGTCAGGCGTCCGTTCCGCACGACTCGCAGGGCCCCATACGCCCCCAGCAGGGAAATCCCCAATCCCATCAGCCATACACCGACCTGGACGAAACCGACGGCCGGGCTGCGATTCATCCCCACCAGGTCCGGATTGAGGCCGATCAGGAACAGCAACAGCCCTAGCAGGGTCACGGTCATCAAGCGGCGGACCCAGCGAACCTGACGGGGCGTGAGTGGAGTGTTGGGCATCGAATCAGCGCGGCTGGCATCCCGTGACAAGGTCCAGATCGCCGCGAGCCACGGGCACCCCGTCTATTAACTGCAGGTCCCCGATCGTGTCAAGGTCCGCCCGAATCGACCGTGGGGAACGCCCCGCAGGGTACCGACTGGCCTGCCGGGCCCGGCTCGAGGCGAGCGGAAGAGCGCGTGGCGTCCTCATCCTGCCAGGCGGATGGCCAGATCCTTCCAAAACGAATCGCGCTCACCCGGGCGAAAGGGGAGGTAGAGCGTCAGTCGGTCGGCCAAACCGTGGTAGCGCTGGCGTAAGGCGCCGGCCAGTTCGCCCGGCTGGGCGACGACGGCGAAGGTCTGGAGCATTTCGTCGCTGATCAGCGCCGGCAGTTCCGCCCAGGCTCCGCGGCGGGCCAGGGCGCCGAGTCGATCGGCGACCGTCTCCCACCCGTGCAGCTCCAGAACCGGCCGGTAGGAGGGGGTCGAAGCGTAGAAGGCGATCTGCGATCGGGCGAAGTCGGCTTCGTCCGGCCCGCTCACGGTGAAGACCGAGGCCGAGACAGCCACCCGGCCGGCGTCCCGCCCGGCCCGAGCGGCGCCGTCGCGCAGCGCCGGGTGGACGACCTCGTGCAGATAGCGCGCCGAATGCAGCGGATGAGCGTGCAATCCATCGGCACACTCCCCGGCCAACTGGATCAGACCCCGGTTGACTCCGGCGAGGTAGATCGGGATCAACGGATGCTCGATCGGCGCCGGGCTGAAGAAAGGTGTCATCAGAGTCAGGCGATACACCTCCCCCCGATAGTTCAGCCGCTCGCCGGTTTGCCATGCCTGCCACACGGCACGCAAGGCCTGGATGTACTCGCGCAGGGCATGGACGGGCGACGCCGGCCAAGCCAGGCCGAAGCGCCGCTCGATGTGGGGCCGCACCTGCGTTCCCACGCCCAGCATGAACCGTCCGTCCGAGGCCCCGGCCAGGTCCCACGCCGTGTGGGCCAGGACCGTCGGGCTGCGGGCGAAGGCGATCGCCACGGCCGTGCCGAGGCCTAATCGGCGCGTGTGCTCCGCCGCCAAGGCCAGCGCCAGGAATGGATCGTGCTGCGTCTCGCTGGTCCAGACGGCGTCGAAGCCCAGGGCTTCGGCAGCGGCCGCCTGGGCCGGCGCGTCGCGCAGGTTCGCCGGAGCGAGTGCGGCGTCGAGTTTCATGGCGCCCTATGAGCTTCCGGGAAGCTTGGAGCTTCCCGGAAGCTCGCCTTCAAACTCGGCGATGCGCCGGCGCCACGCGTCGGGGATCGGGATGGAAGCCCCGCGGCGGTAATCGTAGGCCACCAGGACTGTGCGTCCGGTGGCAAAGAGGCGGCCATCGGGCGCGTGCAGCAGATACTCCAGGTCGAGGCTCTTGGTACCCAGGCGGGTTACGCCGGCGTCGACCACGACCTGGTCGCGGTAGTCGATCGGAGCCTTGAAGGTGGCGCTGGCCTCGGCCACGATGATCCCCAGGTTGTCGAAGTCGCCACCGCCCCATAAACCCAGATGCTCCAGGTACTTGGCGCGAGCCTGCTCGAGGTAGGTGAACAGGGCGGCGTTGTTGACGTGTCGCTGCGGATCGAGATCGGCGTAGCGGACTTCGATCGGGTGGGAGAAGTGAAACGAGGGCACGGGATTATCCTTCGTCACCTGGGGCCGACCGACGCTCCCGGTCATCGGGCCAATGCCCGGGTGATCCAATCGAACAACGCCGGATTCAGGCGCTCGAGCCGGAGTTGGTCCCCGCTCACCGCTAACAGGAACGCCGCGGTGGCGGAGGGTCGCGCGAGTCCGATCGAGCCCCTCGTTCGAGCAAGAAATGGTTGATCGCCTCCCGCGCTGCCGGCAGGGTTCGCATCAAATCCAAGTTGCCGACAACGGCGCGCGGCCGGCGCGCGGCAAGCACCGTACGGAAGGGACTCTCCGTCGGGGAGGCTCCATCGATGCGCGTCGCCTGCCAGTGGGGGAGCAGGGCACTCTCCCACACGCTCAGGTCCCGCTCCAGTGACGAGCGCAGCCCGGCGTGACGCTGCTCCAGATCGGGCGGGCACGTGCCTTCGCGGTAGATCCGCACCAGGCATTCTTCGAGCGCATCCCAAGCCTGGGCGAACGCCGCCAACTCCGGGTCGTCGATCTCATCCAACAATCGCCGGGTCACAGGGTTCACGGCCAAGGGTCCGATCGGCTTCAGTACTCGAGCGGCGTGGCCCGAACGGTATGTGCGATCTCCGCCAGAAGCGCCAGATCGCCGTTGCCGCTCAGCACCAGATAGCGGTCCCCGATCGTCGTGAAGCAGAAGTACCCCGGCGCACCGTCGGATCCCTCGACTATGAACGCCGCCGCAGCCCGGCCGTCGTCCAGCGTCCAGCGTTCCTCCGCCGTGATTTCGATTCCCGAAGCGTCCCAGGCGAGGCGGCGCTGTGCGAGGAAGGCCTCCAGATCGCCGGTCGGGTCCCACAGCTGCACCGTTACGTCCATGCGCGTCTCTCCCGGCGGCGTTTCGTCGGGGAAGACATCCATCGGGCGCGGCCACGATGTGAGGGCGGTGATCCCGCCGCGCGACTGTTGTTGGCTCGGCCCGACGAGCCACGTGGCGGGGTAGTCGAACTCGAAGCCGGCCGCCGCGTCGCGATAGGACGCCGCCTCGAAGGAGAGCGACGGCGGAAGGCTCTCGGTCGCGAGCGGAGCCGTCGTCGCTTCGAGGGTCGGGCCGGGCGCATCGGCGGTGAGCACGGCATCGACGGTCGCCTGGGTGTCGATCTCAACGACGGTGGGCGCGCTGGGAACGGCGCAGCCAGCGAGGGCGGCGGCGATAACCAGCGTGCCTCCCAGGATCAGGTTCCGTCGTTGGCCAGGGGAAGACTGTCGAAAGCTCATTCTTTGACTCTCCGGATGGATGCTGGACATTCTACCGGAGTCCCATTCGATCCCGTAGAGGCGGGATAGCCGCGTTACCCGTCCTCTTCCCAGGTGAACCCGTCACCCAGGTACAGCCTGACGTCGCCCCAGCCGCTGTACAGCTCGAGCCCGTGCAACCGCGTGCGTCCGCCGCAGATCGTGCAGATGACGGCGCACGGATGGAAGTCGCGATCGATCAGCGGCGTCAGATTCGGCGCGGTGTAGATCGTCTCCAAGCGGAAGCCGCTCTGGGGGGCGTCGAGGAGATACCACAAGGCATACTCCGGTGCGTAGGACTCCAGCCTCAGGCCCACCTCCCGGCAGCTGCGCGACTGCAGGGACCGCGCGACCCCAAGGTAGCCCTCCAGGTTCTCGCGGCGGTTGGCGAACAGGACATCGACGTTCGGCGCGCTGAAGACGCTCCCAATCGCCGTGCATCCGGCGAGGCAGGGAAGCTCGCCCGGCCCGGGGTCGGGCCGCAGGCCGACGATCGGCCGCGACTTGTTGAAGAGCACCCACGGCAGCGCCGCCAACAGCAGAATGGTGGCGCCCGCGCCGAGGGCCCGCCCCCGGAGGTTGCGCCCCAGCACGAGCCCAATCAGAGGGGACCACGCCACCAGGACGGGCAGCTGATAGCGGATGTTGATGGGCTCGATGGCGTTGGCGGTCGTCATGATGAGCAGGAGGTACCCGGCCGCGAGGCTGGCGGCATAGGCAAGCGACTCTCTCGGCCAGCGGCGCTGCAGGATCAGGCAGGCGCCGCTGGCGAGCAGCAGCAGGAAGTGGAGCGGGCTTCCCGCCACTTCTTCGTGGTTCCAGTCCCAGGTCAGGATCGGCCTTTCCGCCTCGACGGACAGCGCCGATTGAACGCGGGCCAGCGTCTCGACCATACGTTCGTTCAACTCCGGCGAGGGCGTGGCGAAGTGCAGCCATCCGGTCTGGAAGACGCGCAGGCCGAGAGTGGCGGCCGCGGAACCGATGGATCCACGGTACTCCTGGAACGGCAGTTGCTCCACCGGTCCGACGGGAGTCCAGCCGAAGGCGAGATTCCTCGCCAGATGTCCCGCGTTCAGCACGGCCGCCAGCCCAACGACGACTGCCAGGTCTCGCAGCGTGCCCCACGTCTTCCCCCTCCATGGTCGCGAGACGACCATCCAGAGAACGAAAGGCGCACAGAAAAAGTAGGAGGTGGCCTTGGTGAGAAGTCCGACGCCCAAGGAGAGACCCAGAGCACTGACGTCGACCCATGTCAGGGCCCGCCGCTTCGAATTGAGGACGAAGGCAGCCAGCACCACGACCCAGAAGGCGACCGCCAGGTCGTTCTGCGTGCTGGTCGCCTGCAGGACGGCCATCGGAATCGAAGCGGCGAAACCGACCACGACCCAGCGGGCCAACCGGCCGAGGCCGAACACTCTTCCGATCCACCAGACGCCGATCAGGCTGCCCAGGTAGGCAAACCACTGGACGAGGTTTGCCAGCCCGTCGTCCCCAGTCAACAGGCGTAAGTTCAATAGGAAGATCTCGGCACCGGGTGGAAACCACAGCTGCTGGCCGTACCCGGTACCGTAGTGGGCAAGGCTCGCCTGTTGGGCCCAGTGGACGACGCGCGCCATGTGGTACTGTAGCGAATCAACGTTGTTCGGCGCGGCCGTCCAGGCGACAGCGGCCAGCGCCAGCAGGTAGAGCGCCAACGCCGCCAACAGGAAGACGTCGAGGCCGGTGAATTTGGGTCGGCCAAGGGCAACGCGGCGCCGACGTGTGCGCCAGGCGGCCCAGACCGCGATCAGGAGAACGGCGTCGACGGCAGCCCACGTGGCCGCCACAGGCGCCGGCGCCAACGCGTCGAACGCGCTCAATGCCTCCGTCAGGATCACGGCGAGCGCCGCCCAGAAAGTCGCTGCCAGAAGGAAAGATTCCTCCCAGCCGCGCGCTGGTCGATCGTCCCGCTCGGTGGACCGCCAGAGAAGGGCGAAAAGGAGGAGAAACGCCGCGACGGCGAGCAGGACGGGCATCAGCACCTCACGACAGCCGGCTCGATCGAGGACACCCGCTCATCCATCCGGGTCCCAGGTGAACGAATCGCCCGCGTAGAGCCGCAGGCGGCCCGACGCATACACCAGGTCGAGCCCGTTGAGCCGGGCGCGCTCGCCGCACACCGTGCACAGAATGGCACAGGGCTTGAAATCCCGGTCGAGCATGGGCTCCAGGTCGGAGGTGGTGTAGATCGTTTGCAGACGGAAACCGCTCTGCGGCGCGTTCAGCAGATACCAGACGAGATACTCGGGGTCGCTCGAGTCGATACGCAGTCCGACGGAGCGGCACTCGATCCCCTCCAGAGCACGCGTCGCCTGCACCAGATCGTCCTGCACCGTCGGCACCGCAGCAAAGGCCAGATCCACCGGCGAGGCGACAAACACGCTGGCGACGCGGGTGCACCCCCACCAGGGCGAACAGGGCAGCGAAAGCCGGCCGGGCCGCTCCTGCAGGCCGATCGCCGGGCGCGTCCCGTTAAACAGGAGCCACGGCGCCGCCGACAGGATCATCGCGCCGGCGGCCAGGCTGCGGACGCGGGCCGGCAGCCACGGGGCGAAGACGCCGGCCGCGACAGGAGCCCACAGGACAAAGAGAGGCAATTGAAGCCGGACGCCGAAGATCGTCAGCGCCGGCGAGACGAAAAGCCCCATCAACAGGAAGGCCGCCGTGACACAGGCCGCCAACTCGAGCAGAACGTCGCGCCGCCGGCGCCAGACGAGGCCGACGAGCGTGGCGGCGATCAGCAGCACGTGGAGTGGATTGCCGGCCAAGTCCTCATGATTCCAGGCCCAGACGGCGATCGGCGCGTTCACGTCGACGTCGAAGGCCGCGAATACCGCCTTGACGCCCGAATCCACCGCCTCGGTCCAGCCCGGCCAGGGACCGGCGAGATGGGGCGCCAGGCCGCGCAGCATCCGCGCCGGATAGAGGGCGACTTTCGGCTTGAGCGAGTCCAGCGTCGTCGTGCCGTGGCCGCTGACCCAGTCGCTCGGCCCGAGGGGCGTGTCGGAGGCCCCCAGATTGCGCGACCAGTGCCCCAGATTGAGAACAAGCACCGAGGCGCCGATCAAGGCCAGTTGCAGCCAACTGCGACGGGCCTCCGAACGCCATGGTCGGCTGACGAGAAACCACACGGCCACCGGCAGGCCGATGACGTAGAACGTACCCTTGGTCAGCAGACCAAGGCCGAGTGTCAGTCCGAGGCCCAGAGTCTCCATCCAGCCTAGACGAACCGAGCGGCTGAGGAGGACGACCGACGCCGACGCCACCAACCAGAACGCCGTCACCAGATCGTTCTGCGTACTGGTCGCCTGCAGCACGGCCATCGGGATCGAGGCGGCGATGGCAACCGCCAGGAAGCGGCTCCTCCGGCCAAGCCCCAGCAAACGTCCCATGCCCGCGACGGCGATCAGGCAGCCGACCAGGGCCGACCACTGGACGAGGTTGGCGGGCCGATCGTTTCCCCACAACGTACGCAGCGTCAGGATGACGGTTTCGGCGAAAGGCGGATTCCACAACTGGTGACCGTAGGCGGTGCCGTAGTGGCGCAGACTTTCGTCCTGTGCCCAATGGACCACGCGGGCCATGTGATAGAGGAGCGAGTCGGGCGTATTGGCCGGCGCCACCCAGGCGACGGCCAGCAAGCCGCCGAGCAGGAGGATCAGGAGACCGGCGAGTAGCCACTCGTCCCAGGCCAGACGCAGCCGGACGGTTTGCCGCAGCGGGTTCCAGCGCAGGCGTCCGAACAGCCACGCGGCGGCGGCGAGATCGAGCAGAAGCCAGACGAGCGTGACGGCCTCCGCCCGGATCGCCTGGAAGAGGGTCAGCGCCTCCAGCGAGAGGGTCACCACCGCCCCGCACAGCGCGGCGGAGAGCAGAGCGGCGACTTCCCAGCCGCCGGCGTCCCGAGCGGCCTGCGACTGGCCGCGGCGGATCGTCGGGATCAGAAGCAGGAACAGAAGCAGAGGAAGGAGGAGGGCCACCCGTCACACCAAGAGACCCATCTTGCTCCGCAAGACGGGTCTCGGGATTTCACCGGAAGCGCGCCACAAACCGGCGGGCCCCAGGAATCAGGCGCCGCCCGCGCCGTGGATCGTGCTGAGGGCGCGCACCTGCTGCTCGGCGTGATAGGACGAGCGCACCAGCGGCCCGCTCTCGACCCAGCGGAAGCCGATGCTCAAACCATAGGCCCTCAGGTCGGCGAACTCGTCCGGAGTGTAGTAGCGGTCGATCGGCAGGTGCTTCTTCGTCGGCTGCAGGTACTGGCCGATGGTCAGGATTTCGACGCCCCAGGCGCGCAGGTCGCGCATCGTCGCCTGGACTTCGTCGATCGTCTCCCCCAGGCCGACCATGATGCCGGACTTGGTCAGCACTTCGGGGTCGAGGCGTTTGGCCTGGGAGAGCGTGGCCTGGGCCCACTCGTAGCGATCCTGCGGCTGGACCTGGCGGAACAGGCGGGGGACCGTTTCGACGTTGTGGTTGAGGATCTCGGGCCGGGCTTCGACAACGACCCGCAGGGCGTCGAGCGAGCCTTTGAAGTCGGGGATGAGCACCTCGACCGAGCAGCCGGGCTGGAGCTCGCGAATGCGGCGAATGACCATGGCAAAGATCGGCGCCCCGCCGTCGGTGCGCTCGTCGCGATTAACGCTGGTGATGACGGCGTGGCGCAGGTTCATCGACTTGACGGCCTGGGCCACCCGCTCCGGCTCGGTCCAGTCGAGCGGCGACGGGCGCCCGGTGGCGATGTCGCAGAAGCCGCACGACCGGGTGCAGACATCCCCCATCATCAGGAAGGTGGCCGTCCCGGCTCCCCAGCATTCGCCAACGTTCGGGCAGCGGGCCTCTTCGCAGACGGTGTGAAGCGATTTGCTGCGCATCAGCCCGCGCAGCCACTCGTAGGTCTCGCCGGAAGGGGCGCGCACGCGGATCCAGTCCGGCCGCCGCAGGGGGGGCGTGGACGAGGCGACCTCGTCGACGGGAATGGCTGAGGTAAGAGGGTCCATCGGCGCCGGAGATTCTACCGCGTCCGCCACGCCGGGATGCGGGCGCTCTCCAACATGGCGCCGTCTCCCCGGATCGGGGCGTGGGGCGGCACCGACGATGACACTCCCCGCGCGGCCGCCTACGGCTGCGGCGTATGAATCAAGGTGAATGTTGTATCTTCCGAGATGGGGTCTTGCGACCGCACATACTCCTTGCGGGCCACTTCCTCGCCGCCCAGAAGTTCCCAGTCGCGGGCGAGGTACGGGATGGCCAGCATTCCCGAAAGGGCGCCGGCGTCCGACGTCATCGAGAGATCGTCGAGATGCATGGCGAAGTAGGAGGTGCTCCAGTAGCCGGTCGTCGGCATGTCCGACGTCGTGGCGCTCGGGCAATGGACCGTCCCGCCCTCGGTGCTATCTCCCGGGTGGTAGGTCAGGTTGACTTCCGTCAGGCCGTCGCCGCCGAGAATCAGTGGCAGCTTGATCACGGTGAACTCGCCGCCGCCGCGGATGCCGGTGATGGTGCAGCCGCCGGGCGCCACTTCAAACGTCATGCTTTCGTTGTAGAGAACCCCCGATCCGGCCACCTCCAGCTCGGAGGAGACGATGGCACTGGCCAGGTCGGACACCGGTTCGAGCCGCAATGGAATCTTGGCCGTCATGACCGACTCGTATCCGCCGATCCCCTCTTCCTTGACGGTGATGATGGAGGTCATCTCCAGATCGAAGCGGTAGCACTTTTCCATCAGCCCGCTTGCGATGGTGGTGATCTGGGCCACGGCCGCATCGGAAGCGAGCCCGAGTTCGCCCAGGACCCACAGGCTCAAGTACTCATTCGGGAGCCGCGCGAGATTGTCGTCGGCGACGCAGTCCTCGTGGGCTTCCGCCAGGCAAGCTTCGGCGAGCTGCAGGACCAGGTCGTCCGGGGGAACGGTGAAGCCTGGCCCTTCTTGGATGCCGAGCTCCTCGAGGTACTTCTTTTCGAGGCCGAGCTCGAAGAGTTCGCGCGCCTCGTCGCAGCCCACGGAGGTCGCGCCGTGAGGCCGTGCCGGCGGAACGGCCAGGGCCGACCTTCCGTGATCGGCGTTGCTCTGCGCCGGCGTGCCGCCCGCCTCGACCCGGCGGACGAAGGAATCGTAGTACGCCGCCACCAGCGCCTGGACTTCGCCCTCGATCTCTGCGTTCAAGCCCTGCTGGCGAGCCCGCAGGAGGACATCGGCCAGTCGATGGGCGAAGCGATTTGCCGGGGAGGTCGGCAGGCGATCCAACAAGGCCTGACGTTCGCCGGCCGCGGCCCGCCCGACCCCGAACCCGCCGGAGTGCAAAACCAGGATCTCGACGGCGTCCGGGTCGGCTCCCGGCGGCTGCAGATAGAAGTCCCCGCCCTCGGCCTCGAATCCGAACGTGATCTGCTCCGCCAGCGGGATGTCCTGGGCCGGCTCGATGGTCAGCGTAGCGATCTGATGAAGTCTCAGTTCGGCGGGACCGATGACGACGGCGCCGCCGAGGCCATCCAGGGGCAGGTCGGTCATCTGGCGTAACGGGGTGAGGCTGATCTCGACGGCCAATGGCAGGGCGCCTTCCGGGATAGAAAGCGTGAAGCGAGTCCCGTCCGACCCCGTGGCCTCGATCGTTCCGCCGGCGGCTGAGATCACCGCCTGGGACGCCCCGGAAGGATCGAGCTCCGGGCGGACCGAGGCTGGATTGGCCGGCCCATCGAAAACGGCGGTGTAGTCCTTCGAGGATCCCCCACCAAGGCTCGACGCCGAACAAGCAAGGCCGGCGGCGGCGAGCGCCAACCCGGCCAGGGCCATGGGCCACAAACGGTCGAGTCCTTTTTCTATCGGGTGAGCGATGTGCATTCCTTTGTCTCCTCCCAGGAGTGGGTCCCGGCAGGAAGGGAATGCCGTCGGAACAACGAGGGCGCCGTCCCTTGAAGCTCGGTTGAGGTCTTTCGGATCCAAGAAGGTCTGTATTGTCCCATCCTTCAACCCAATCGGCAAGCCCGGGCCGGTCCCAGACACCTCGACGAAATCGCCCGGTGACGGCGTACCGTCGGGTCTTCGTCTCTTTGGCCGAGCCGCCAACGGTACACTAGAGCCTTCCGACGACCGGGGAGACCTTTGGGTACCAGAGCAGACGACCATCGGGGCCTTCAGCTCGGCGCGCTGATGTGCACCTTGTCGGCGGCCTGCTATGCCGGGCTGTCGATCCTGGGGAAGCTGGCGCTGGCCGCCGGGCTGACCCTCACCGGGATGTTGAGCCTGCGCTTCCTGGGGGCGGCGGTCGTCCTGGCGGCGATTCTGCTGATGCAGCGCCGCACGCCCTTCGCCGGCGCCGGCACGTCGGCCCGCCTGCTCCTGCTGGGCGGCCTTCTGTATGCGCCGCAGGCGGCGCTGTTCTTCACCGGCCTGCAGCGGCTGCCGGCTTCGGTGGCGGTGCTCCTGCTCTACGTCTACCCGGTGCTCGTCGCCGCCTTCGATTGGGCGTTCAACCGCCGGCTGCCGGACGGCCGTACGATCGTCGCCCTGGTCCTGGCCATGATCGGCGTGGCGCTTACGCTGGTTCCCCAATCGACGGCCTCCGTCGATTCGGTTGGCGCCGTCCTCGTCTTATGTTCCGCCACCGGACTAGCCGTTTACATCATCCTCAGCGAGCGTGCCACCCGGACCGCCGGGGCGCGGGTGGGGGCATTGGGGATCGTCCTGGGCGCGGGCTTGAGCTTTACCCTGGCCGGGGCGGTGAGCGGCACGCTTGCCTGGCATCTGTCCGTCGCCGAACCGATGCTCGTCCTGGGGTTGATCGTGATCGGTACGGTGCTTCCGGTCACGTTGTTCCTGGCCGGCGTCGGGCGCGTCGGTCCCACCGGGGCCTCACTGCTAAGCACGCTCGAACCGGTCTTCACCGTGGCGCTGGGCGCGGTGGTGCTGGGCGAGTCGCTCCTTCCGGTCCAGTGGATCGGGGGCGGATTGATCCTGGCCGCCGGCATCCTTGTGGCCGCGCGCGCCACGCCGGCCGCCGAGGCATCGCCTACAATGTGAGGGGAGTCCCCAGTGGAGGCCGCGGGAGGTAGCGCATGACGACGGGTGAGATTCGCATCGATGCTCTGCTCCCGCCCGAGATGGCGCAGCGGGCGGAGTACCTGGGGGTTCGCAAGGCCGAGGCGCCGCCTCTGGCGACCTTCACGCTGGCGGTCCTGGCGGGGGCCTTCATCTCGCTCGGGGCCGTCTTCGCCACGACCGTCGCCGCCGGGGCGTCCGGCGTGGTCCCCTACGGTATCGTGCGCCTGCTGGCCGGCCTGGTCTTCACCGTCGGCCTGGTGCTGGTGATCGTCGGCGGGGCGGAGCTCTTCACCGGGAACAACTTGATCGTCATGGCCTGGGCCGGCCGTAAGGTGTCGACGGGGGCCCTGCTGCGGAACTGGGCCATCGTGTACGTCGGCAACTTCGCCGGGGCGATCGGCACGACGCTGCTGGTCTTCGCCTCGCGCCAGTACACCTTCGGCGGCGGATCGGTGGGGGCGGCGGCGCTGGCGACGGCCGCCGCCAAAGTCGAGTACGGCTTTTTCCAGGCGGTGGCGTTGGGGGTGTTGTGCAATGCCCTGGTCTGTCTGGCGGTCTGGCTGACGTTCAGCGCCCGCAGCACGATCGACCGAATTGCCGCCATCATCCTGCCCATTGCCGCCTTTGTCGCCGCCGGATTCGAACATAGCATCGCCAATATGTACTTCATTCCCATCGGTCTGTTCATCAAGGGCTTCGACCCGGCCTTCACCGCCGCCAGCGGCGTCGACGTGTCCGGACTGACGTGGCCGTCGTTCCTGATCGCCAACCTGCTGCCGGTGACGCTGGGCAACATCATCGGCGGGGCGGTCCTGGTCGCCGCCGTCTACTGGTTCGTCTTCCTTCACCGGAGCGAAACCTGAACCCATCCGAAAGGGGAATGCGCATGCGGGCCTACATCTTGATCCAGGTGCGGACGGGGGAGATTCGCGAGGTCGTACGACAGCTGGCGCGCGTGGAAGGCGTGACCGAGGCCACGATGACGTTCGGGCCCTACGACGCGATCGCCGTCGTCGAAGCGGGCGACGTTGCCGGCATCGGCCGCATCATGGCCTCCGGCATACAGCCCATCCCCGGCGTGACCGAAACGCTCACCTGTCTGGCGGTCGCGACCTGAAGGAGAAGTGGTC
>Ga0209108_10000710_pt1 | contig 18581 bp, 19 predicted proteins | sample Rifsed10ft1_FD_184003 | JGI IMG/M metagenome (GOLD analysis project Ga0209108, IMG submission 184003) | Soil microbial communities from Rifle, Colorado, USA - sediment 10ft 1 (version 2) | ecosystem: Environmental > Terrestrial > Deep subsurface > Rock core/Sediment | place: Rifle, Colorado...
CTCTCATCGAGCGGATCGCCGAGCTGGTCCGCGACGGGAAGCTGGACGGGATCTCCGACCTGCGAGATGAATCCGATCGGCGCGGCTTGAGCATTGTGCTGGAGCTTAAGCGCACTGCTCAGCCGAAGGCGGTCTTGAACCAGCTCTACAAATACACCCAATTGCAGACCACCTTTGGGGTGCAGCAGCTGGCGTTGATCAACGGCGAACCGAGGCTGCTCTCGCTGAAGCGGGCGCTGCTGGCCTATCTGGAACACCGCCGGACCGTAATCACTCGCCGATCGAAGTTCGAGCTCGAGAAGGCCCGTGCCCGGGCTCATGTGTTGGACGGTCTGCTGATTGCGCTGGCCAACCTGGACGAGGTCATCGATACCATTCGGAAGTCGCCCGACGCTGACGCCGCCATGCAGCGCCTGATCCAGCACTTCAAGCTCAGCGAGATCCAGGCCCAGGCGATTCTCGACTTGCAGCTGCGCCGGCTGGCCGCCTTGGAACGCAAAAACATCGAGACTGAGGCTAAGGAGATCAAAGAGCGGATCGGGTACCTGGAGGACCTGCTCGCCGATCCCAAGAAGATCCTGGGGCTGATCAAGACCGACATGCGCACCGTCGTAAAGGACTACGGTGATCCCCGCCGGACCCGCATCGCGCCGGACGCCAAGGAGGAGTTCAGCGAAGCCGATCTGGTTCCGGATGAACGGGTGCTCATCAGCATTACAGCTCTGGGATATGTGAAGCGGGTGGCGGCCGGCACCTACAAGCGTCAGGGGCGCGGGGGGCGGGGAGTCGTTGGGCACAGTACCCGCGGTAGAGAGGATGAAGTGGACATGCTGCTGCCGGCGGGGTCCCTGGACACGGTCTTGTTCTTTTCGGACAAAGGCAAGGTGTATTCCGAAAAGGCTTACCAGATTCCGGACGCCGATCGCACCGCCCGCGGGATCCCCATGGCAAACATTCTGGCGCTGGAGGTCGGCGAAGTGATCACCGCCGCGGTCCCGGTCCCGGACTTCGGGGCGGCCAATTTCTGCACCATGGCCACCCGGCGCGGCAAGATCAAGCGGGTGGCGCTCTCCGAATTCGCGGCGGTCAGACCCTCCGGGTTAATCGCGATCAGCCTGAAGAAAGGTGACACGCTGGGCTGGGTTCGACTGACTAGCGGCAAGGACGAGATCATTCTGGTGACCGAAGCGGGCAAAGCACTTCGCTACAAGGAGAAGCTCGTGCGCTCGATGGGCCGGCCGGCGGCCGGGGTGCGGGCAATCTCACTGGGCAAAGGCGACGCCGTGACCAGTATGGACGTGGCCGATCCCAAGGCGGACCTGCTGGTGGTCACCCGCAATGGCTTTGGGAAGCGGACCCCAATCAAGGAATACCCGACCAAGGGGCGGGGCACCAAGGGCGTGCTTACCCTGAGCAAGGCCAAGTTCAAAGTGACCGGCCCGGTGGCTGCGGCCCGGGTCGTTGATCAACAGGACGACCTGACCGTGATTTCGAGTACCGGGATCGTGCTGAGGACCAAGGTCAAACAGATCAAACAGGCCGGGCGGGCAACCATGGGAGTGCGAGTGATGAACTTGAAGAAGGGCGACAATGTCGCCTCGGTGGCCCGAATTGCCGCCAAAGATCTGGAAGCCGCGGGGGTGAAGGACTAGCGAGCGGGCCGTCAGGCCAGCTCTAGGGTGCCGCGGTTCCAGCGGGCCGGCTCGGCCAATGCATCGACGCCGACCAGCCGACGGATCGCCGCACGGAACGGGTCCGGCTCCCCGCTGGTCAAGTAGCGGACGGGGGCGGGGGACGCGGAGGGGGGCGAAACCGGTGGAGGGGCCTCTGCCGATCCTCGGGCGGCCCCCTCAGTAGCCGTGGAAGCGCTGGGTGCTCTCCCGACCGACGTGGCGGCCACTCCATGGACCTCTAGCAATCTGCCGGTCTGCCTCGCAATCGCTGGCGCCGGGTCGATGACCCGGACCCCCGGCCCGAGGATCTGTTCCAGCAGCGGGATGACAAAAGCATAGTGGGTGCAGGCCAAGACTAGGGTGTCGACTTGCCGCCCCAGCAGCCCCGCCAGCGGTTTGTGAAGAAATTCACGAGTTTCTTCGCTCGCGATGTCCCCCGCCTCGATCCGCTCTACCAGCCCCGGCAACACGATCTGGATCACCTCGACACCCTGGGCAAACCGCTCGACCACCGATGCGAACAACTCACCCTGAAAAGTCGCAGGAGTGGCCAGCACCGCCACTCGCTTGGACTGGGTGATTTCAGCTGCCGGCTTGACCGCCGGCTCCATCCCGACGAATGGCGTGTTCGGAAATGATTCTCGCAGTTGATGCAGGGCGGCGGCCGAGGCCGTGTTGCAGGCAACCACGATCAGCTTGCACTGCCCTTCGAGCAGGAAGCGGGTGATTGCGTGGGAGAACTGGCGCACCTCGCTCAGAGAGCGAGGGCCGTATGGAACGTTGGCCTGATCGGCGAAGTAGAGCAGCGGCTCGTTGGGAAGCTGGTTGTGGATCTCGCGCAGGATTGAGAGGCCGCCGACGCCCGAGTCAAAGACGCCGATGGCTGCCCCGCTCATAGGGCGGGATCAGCTACGCTTGGCCGCCAGGCGGGCGCGCTTGCCTTTTCGGCCGCGCAGGTAGTACAGCTGAGCCCGGCGAACGTGAGCCTGACGCCGAATCTCCACCTTCTCGATGCGGGGGGAGCGAAGCAGGAAAGTCCGTTCGACCCCGATCCCATGAGAGGCGATCCTCCGGACGGTGAAGTTGGCGTTGTTTCCGCCCTTGCGCAGGCGAATCACCGTACCGCGGAATTCCTGCACCCGCTCACTGTCGCCCTCCCGGACTCGGACATGCACGCTCACCGAGTCGCCGGGGTGCAGTTGAGGGATATTGGGGTTGGGCGGAGCCTGAACTTGATCGGTCATTTCGTTTTACAGATGCCCGCCGCCCCTAGGCTGCGGGCGGCGCGGTCCGAGAGTATACCATGGGCCTTGCGAGCCAGACTCAGCGCTTCGAGAGGCCGAGGCGGGGGCCCGCCAAGGTCAGGGCCGCCAGGCTCTTGGCGTCCCGCAATCCGCCGCTGCCGATCAATTCGACCACCTGGCCAAGGCTCAGTTTCTCCACTTGAATCTGCTCGTCGGGGTCTCGCGGCCTCGGGTCCGAACGAAGCTCGGTGGCCAGGTAGACTTGCAAGTACTCGGTTGAGTATCCGGGAGCCAGGAAGAACCCTCCCAGGTGCTCCAACCTTCCGGGTGACATTCCGATCTCCTCCTGACATTCCCGCTCGGCGCACTCTTCGGGAGCCTCACCGCGTTCTAAGGTCCCCGCCGGCAGTTCCAAGAGTTCACCGCCGGAGGCATGTCGGTATTGGCGAACGAACCAGAGCTGGTTCACAGAGTCGACCGGGATCAGGGCGACCGCCCCCGGATGAACGACCACGTCCACCGAAGACTCGCGCCCATCCTCAAGCACGACTCGATCCTTACGAACCTTGAAGACTCTTCCGCTGAACAGAATCTCCGAGGCGATCACACGGTATGCCATGGTTTCCACCTAATGAAATCGGGGCGGCCATCTCGGCCGCCCCGTCGGTTGCTCAGCAGCACAGTCCGCTTACGGGATCGTGAGCTCCATTCCCGGGAAAATCAGGCCAGGGTTCGAGAGGTTGTTGGCGTCGATGATCGCTTGGGGATCTACGCCGTAGATCCGGGCGATCTGCCAGATCCACTCTCCCAGCTTGACAACATGAATCTGCCCGCCCGCTACGGTGGTGCCGGAGACCTGGGTAGGCGCAGCACCCGAGCTGGGGGGGATCTTGAGCACCAGGCCGGCCTGCACCTGGCTCTCGGAAGTCAGTCCGTTCAGGTCCACGATGGCCTGCGGATCAACCCCAAAACTCTCAGCGATCTGGAAAAGCCAATCTCCGGGTTTGACGGTGTATTCCACAAACTCTTCCGCCCCCTCGGTCTCGGTGGCCTGCTCGTCGGGGACCGAGGTCCCGGTGGGCGCCACGATGGGGGTCGGTGTGGCGGTCTCCGCGGAACCGCCCGCTTCGGCAGTCTGAGTGAGCAATGCGGCGCGGACCGCTTCCATCGTCGCTAGCTGGCTATCCTCCGAGGCCACCTCCTCCCCCGGAGGCGGAGTGGAAGCAGAACGGGTACAGGCAGTGACCAACGCCAGAAGCGCGCTGGCGACCAAGAATCGAGTGACAGTCATGTACTCCTCCTGAGAGAGTTCCGCCCCCGATCTCGTCGGATCGGAACGGCCGGGCATCCTAGCACAAGCGAATTGGCTGTGCAAGCTTGGCAGGCTGCAAGAGCCGTGCCGGAGGGTACAAAAAAAACGACCGCCTTTTGGGGCGGCCGTTGTCAGGAACAAACTAGCGGGACTTAGCCGGGTTGGCCCTGAGGAAGCCGAGGGCGAAACTTGTATCCGTAGACCAGAATTCCCCGTTCCCCATCCGACCGGAGCTTACGGGTCACCATCTCGACCGGCATCCCAATCTCCACCGGTCGATCCGCCAGGTCGGTCAGCTGAGCTGTAACCAGGGGCCCCTCTTCCAGCTGGACAATCGCCAGCGGGTAGGGAGCACCCTCGGTGTGACCTGCCGGAGCCTGGTAGACGGTAGTGTGGGAATAGACCTCTCCCCGTCCGCTGAACTGAAAGAGGGTTCGAGCCTCATGCCCGCAATCTGGGCAGATGTCCCGCGGTGGAAAGATCTTCAGATCGCAGTTGGGACACACTTCCCCGACCAGTGCGTAGCGCTGCTGCCTCAGCCTCCAATGCCGAGAGGTTTCCATGTTGCGAATCTAACCGTCCGTGCCTATCAGAAACTCTCAGATGCCGTTTGAGACCCGCCGCAGCACGTGGGTAGCGGCGGTTGCCCCCGCTCCGCCCAGGCACTGGACCAGTGCAACCGAAGCTTCCGAGACCTGGTTCTTCCCGGCCCGCCCTTGCAGCTGCGAGGCGGCCTCCGCCAGCTGGTAGATGCCGGTTGCAGCACCGGGCTCGCCGCGGGCCTTGGAGCCCCCATAAGTACAAATCGGGATGCGGCCGTTCAAGCTGATCTCCGCCTGCTTGGCCAGCAACCATCCGCCGCCGCGTTCGGCGAATCCGGCCGCCTCCAGCGAAAGGGCGGCGAAGATCGAGAACCGATCGTGCAGTTCGAACAGGTCGATCTGCTCGGTCTGGACTGCCGCCCGCGCCAGAGCAGCCTGCACGCTGGCTGCCCCTGCCGGCAGGCCGAGTGGATCGGTGAGGTCATGAGCTGCCATCGCCGCCGTGGCAACCGCCGAGCCGGCGATCTCGACCGCCGGGCGCGACTGCGAATGCTGGCGGGCGTCGGCCCGGGTCAGGATCAGCGCCGCTGCACCATCCGCCATCGGCGCCGCGTCGAAGGTGTTGAGCGGATCGCTGACCATGGGTGCCTTGGAGTACTGTTCTAAGCTGATGGCCTTGCGGTACATTGCGTTCGGGTTCGCCACGGCGTTCTCATGGGCCACCAGGCTAAAGCCGGCCAGGGCGTACTGCGGGGCCCCGTGCTCGTAGAGGTAGCGCCGCATCAGCAGCGCGGCCTGGGCTCCGGCGGTCACCCCCTGGATGGCCTCATAGTCCGCGTCGGTGGCCGTGGCAAGGGCCGCCTCGACCTGTCCGCTGTCTTTGTCGGTCACCTTCTCCACACCCAGGACCAGCGCGGCCTCGACGGCCCCGGAGGCGACCGCCAGGTACGCCTGTCGGGTGGCCACCCCGCCGGACGCCCCGGCAGCCTCTACGGTCGCGGCCTCGATACCCCGCAACCCGGCGAAGTCGGCCAGCAGCGCTCCCAGGTGAGACTGTCCGGACAGCGCGGGCGCCAGCATGTTAGCCACGTACAGTGCATCGGGGCGGAGGCCGCCGGCATCTTCCATAGCGGCGTTCATCGCATCCAGCGCCAGGTTGCGCAGCGAGACATCCCAGTGTTCGCCGACCGGGGTCATCCCGATCCCGGCGACCAGGACCTGCGAGCGGCCGTTCGGCCGTTCGGCCGAACCCGAATTGCTGGACGAGCGAGACTGTCCGGAGGGATTCATTGGGTGACCAACTTCCCCCTAAAGCGAGCGTAAGTCGCGTAATCGATTTCGGTCCGGCGGTGGATATAGCTCAGGGTATCGGGAGCGGCGGAGCGTCGGACGGAGAGCAGAGGGGTAGCCTGGAGGCTGAAGGCATCCGAACCGGCCCCTGATCCATAGGACACCATCAGAATCCGATCTCCCGCCTCGGCCACGTCGAGAATGGCGGTCAATCCGACCATCGCCGATCCAGCGTAGGTGTTCCCGATCTCCGGGACCAGCAGACCGGTCTCGATCTGGTCTTCTCGAAATCCCAACTCCTTGCCCACCCGAAGGGGAAACTTCGTGTTGGGCTGGTGGAATACCACGTAGCGGAAATCGCTGGGGGTTGTGCCGGTCGACTCCATTAATGAGTGAGCGGCGGTCGTGATGTGCTTGAAATAGGCCGGCTCGCCCGTGAAGCGTTCCCCGTGTTCGGGATAGGTTTCGTTGGCCCGGCGCCAGAAGTCCGGGGTGTCCGTCGCGAAGGAGTAGGAACCCTCAATGCTGCAGAGGGCGGTCTCAGCCGGCCCAAGCAGAAACGCCGCGCCGCCGGCGCCCGCGGTGTATTCCAATGCGTCACCCGGCCGGCCCTGGGCAGTGTCCATCCCGATCGCCAGAGCATAGTTGGCCATCCCGGAGCCGACGAAACCGATGGCAGCCTGAATGGCTTCGGTTCCGGCCTTGCAGGCAAACTCCCAGTCCGCCGCCTGGGTGTGGGGCGTGGCGCCGATGGCCTCCGCGACCACGGTCGAGGTCGGTTTGACCGCGTACGGGTGCGACTCCGAACCGACCCAGACGGCCCGGATCTCGGAGGCGGAGACCCCGGATCGGGCCAGCGCGTTGCGGGCGGCCTCGATCGACATCGTGATCACGTCTTCATCCAGGCCGGCGACCGCCTTTTCCACGATCGGGAGTCCGCCCTGACCACCGGTCCAGATGCGGGCCACCTCGCTGGCTGGCAGACGGAACTGTGGGATGTAGGCGCCGTAGCCGGCGAAGCCCACCGGCCGGTTCGGTCTCATCAGATGATTTTCACTCATGAGGGAACCTCACACCTCGTGTCAGCTGCCCGAATTGGTTTGCATAAGTTCCTGAGCTCGTTCCAGCGCGATAACGCCCTCTTCAACCATCCGACGTGCGATCTGCTCGATCTGGGGTCCGCTGGCACCGGCCGACATGGCGAGCTGCCGGGCGTGCAGCCCCATGTGGCCGCGCTGGATCCCTTCGGTAGCAAGCGCCATCAAAGCTGCCAAATTCTGGGCCAGCCCCACCGCAGCCACGATGCCTGCTAGCTCCCGTGCGCTACCGACCTGCATGAGGGCCAAACAGGCCTGGGCGGCCGGGTGGGATCGGGTTGCGCCGCCTACGGTTCCCAGGGCCAGGGGGAGCTCGAGCTCGCCGACCAACTGCCCCTGATCATCGGTGGACCACCGGCTCAACGGCGCGTAGCGCCCGCTGCGCGCAGCAAAAGCGTGCGCCCCGGCTTCCACCGCCCGCCAATCGTTTCCGGTGGCAATCACCACCGCGTCGATCCCGTTCATGATTCCTTTGTTGTGAGTCGCCGCTCGATACGGATCGGCGGCCGCGAAGGCCCAGGCCTCGACAATCCCGTCCCGAACTTGCTCGCCGCCGTATTTCTCGGAGCGCAACCGATGGGGCGGAATCGCACAGCTCGCTCTAGCCAGTCTCCGGTCGGCGAGGTTCGAGAGAATTCGCAGGTGGGCCCGGCCGCCGCTGATCGCTTCAATCATCGGCGCAACGCTCTCCAACACCGTGTTGACCGAGTTGGCGCCCATGGAATCGACTGTGTCGTAGATCAGGTGGACGACCAGCATGGGCGGGAGTGGGGGGTGTTCGAGTCGGCGCAGTTCCATCCCGCGTGATCCGCCACCCAGTTCGACCAATCGAGGGTTGGCCGCGTCGGCGGCGGCCAGGATCTCCCGCTCCGCCCCCCGAACGGCCCGCTCCGCGGCGGCCGGATCGGCCAGGTCCACCAGCTGGATCTGCCCGATCATGTGCGAGGGATCGGCTTCGGCCCGAAATCCGCCGGACTCACGGACCAACTTGGCCATATGGGAGGCGCCGGCCACAACTGAAGCCTCTTCGATGGCCATGGGAACCAAGACGTCCTTCCCGTTGACGACGAAGTTGGCCGCAATCCCGAGCGGCAGCCCGAAGACTCCCACGGCATTCTCGATCATGGCGTCCGCCTGGGCCGCGCTGAGCCCATTGGATCCGAAGATCGGGCCGAGATCGAGGCCGGTTGCGGCGGAGAGCCGCGCCTGGCGCTGGGCCAGGTCCAAGTTGTAGAAACCCGCCAGACGCGAGTCTGTCATCGAGGGTCCTGCACCGATTGCTTATATCGGCTGACGGCTGGCAAAAACTATCAGGAAGCGGAGCGGAGAACTAGCGCTTGAGGTACTGGGTCTGCAAAATCAGGTCGAGCCAGATGAAGGCCAGGCTGCCATACCCGACCAGCAGCAGCAGCGGCAGGTCTCCCTTGAACAGGAAGTTGGTCCAAAAGCGATTGAAGTCGGAGCCGAAAATAAGGACAGTGCCGACCGTGCCCGCTACCCCAAAGCCGAGCGAAATCACCCACAGAACGATGCGACGAGTTCTCATAGGTCCTTCGGAAACGGAACGCGGCCGATTGTAAATGGGCCGCGGAATTGGGTCAAGCCGAGGGATCGACCCGGTTGGGGGCGGGAGCTTTAGGTGATCGCCAGGGTGATTGCGGAAGTAATCGCAGGTGTCATCGGGTCAATTCTCCACGAGATGGGCCCGGACCGTCGCTCGCAGCTCGCTGGCCGAGAACGGTTTGGCGATGAAGCCGGCCGCGCCGGCCTGCTTGGCGGACTCCCGAATCTCGGGTTCTGAGTGGGCGCTGACCATTACGACCGGGATCTGGGCCCAAATTGGAGTTTCCCGGAGGCGTCGGATCAAACTCAGGCCATCGATTTCGGGCATCATCAGATCGGTGAGGATCAGGTCCGGGACGGATTGGGTGAGCAGGCCAAACGCAACATTGGCTTCGTGGGCCTGCTGAACTTCGTATCCCTGGCTTTCCAGGATCACCGAGACCACGTCGCAAAACCCCCGCTCATCATCGATGACGAGAACGGTGCGGGGAGCAGGGGTCTCGAAGAGATTCTTGCTCGGCGGCATGCGTCTATCCTTTATCATGAGGTCATTCTACATGGGCGAACTTTCGTGGACCTTGGTGGAACGAGGTCTGGGCTATCAGATTCCTTACAGTAGCGCGGAAGTACTAGCGGGCGAAGTATCTGGCGAGGGTGGCCGCCGGCCGGAACAGGCGCATATAGGGCGCGATGTTCTCTGAGGTGAAGGCCCGTGGCTGCGGTACAAAACGGGCTATGTTGTTCGTCTTAGTCACATTGGGTACCGCGAGCAGCTCCAAGAGACTGCGGGTGACCGGTGGTGAGGGCAGGGTTAGCTCCATCAGTGCTACGACCAGCCGAAGCGCCGGAAGAGGCAAACGGACGAATACCCGGCGGGCACCGACGGCCTGGAGCGTGCGTCGCTCGATCTGCTCCAGGGTAAGCACTTCGGGACCGCCCAGCTCGTACTCTTGGCCGAAAGTGGACTTGTCTCCCAGGACCTTGATGACGCAGGTCACCAGATCTTCGACCCACAGGGGTTCGAAACGGGACTTCGCGCCGCCGACGATTGGAAAGATCAAGGGGGTGAAAGGCACCAGCCGGGCGAAAGTATTGGCGAATTCGTCTTCCGGCCCCCAGACCACCGAGGGGCGAAAGGAAGTCCAGTCCAGGCCGGAGGCCGCCACGTAGGCCTGGGCCCGGCCTTTGGAAGCCAGGAAACGATACCGCAGGTTTGGGTCCGCGCCCAGCTGCGACAGGTGGATGAAACGTCGGACGCCGGCACCTTTCGCGGCAGTCACCACATTTACCGTACCCTGGTAGTTCGTTATTTCGTATCGTTGTCCCCCCTTCTCGATGGCAATCGCAACCGTATGGATTACGGTGCGAACGCCCTGCATGGCCTGGGTAAGGCCGGCCGGGGAGCGGACGTCCAGCCCAACGATCTCAACCCCGGTCTCAGGCAGCCGCCCTTCGCGTTCGACACTTGCCCGATCGCGCACCAGGGCTCGCACCTGCTCGCCCGCCGCGACCAGACGGCGGACCAGATGGCTGCCAATGTATCCTGCGCCCCCGGTAACTAGAATCAATGCAGCCGGCTCCTTCCCGTGAGGATTCTACCGCCGCTGACTGAGTCAGGCGCCGATCAGGATAAGGATGAGAGCTACAGGTCTGACGGGGCTAATTCGGGGGATTCCGCGATTTCCAGCCGGTTGCGGCCGCCGCGCTTGGCCCGGTAAAGAGCCTGGTCGGCGAGCGCGATCAGCTGCTCGGCCGTGACCTCTGGGAAGAGGTCGCTGGAGGCGATCCCGGCGCTGGCGGTGACCCAGATCGGCGCGAGGCCGACGGTTACATGCTGCTTGGCGATCTCCCGCCGCAGCCGTTCCCCGAGCATGACTGCTTCCTCGACATTGCAGCCCGGGAACACCGAGAGGAATTCGTCGCCACCATAGCGGCCGGTTGCATCGTAGGTGCGGACGCTCCCTCGCATCCGCTGACCGCATTCCAGCAGCACGCTGTCTCCGGCCTGGTGGCCGAAGGAGTCGTTAATGTTCTTGAAGTTGTCGATATCGATAATCACCAGGCCGACGGAAGAATTGATCCGCACCGCTCGGGATAGCTCGCGCTGCAGAATATCGACGATGCCGGCCCGGTTCCACAAACCGGTGACCGAGTCGGTCGTCGCCTGGGAGTGCAGTTGATCCCGGGTTCGAATGAGCTGTTCCTGGATTTCCAGGATTCGCCGGCCCGCCTCCAGCCGGGCATGCAGTTCGTGGGCCCGGAAGGGTTTGACGATATAGTCGTCCGCCCCGGCCGACAACCCGTCGACAACGTGGGTCTCATTGTCGTAGACGGTGAGCAGCATCACATAGATGTGCGGCTCCTGTCCCTGTTCTCGGATTTTGCGGACGATCTCCAGCCCATCGATCCCCGGCATTCGCCGGTCGAGGATGGCCAGTCGGGGGGCATCGGGCTGGTGCAGGACTTCCCAGGCCCGATAGCCGTTGTCGGCCGCGATGACCTCGTAGCCCCACTCGCCGAGCATCTGTCCCAAGTGCTCTAGCGTCTCTTGATGATCGTCGGCAATCAGAATCCGTGGACCAGACACGGACACCTCCCGCGGAGCCAATTGGCTGAGGTCACTCACAGATGCATTCTAGGTCGGAGGAGAGTGAAGGGAACTTACAGGGAACTTACGGTGTGGTGCCCCTTCGCGGATGTCTACCGAACCACCACATGGCCAAGCCCACTACTACACTCAAAACACTCATCGAGCCGCTGATGAGAATAAGTCTTTCTTGGCTTAGACCAGGAGACGCGCCCACATCTACAAAGCAGGTTTCTTGGAATGATGTACTCCACAACTTGTAAGGTCCGGTGGCTGACAAATCTGTTTCCGACAAAGCCGAGACTGTGATGGAATGATGCCCTGCTGTGAGCGGTTTGATAACCCAGGAGATGCGCGCAGTGCCTTGACCGGAGATGGTGATCTCCGAATCTGGGGCCATTTCGATATTGAAATCGGGCGCGCCTATGGCGACTTGATATCCAAGGTCGTCAGCCAAGGGGTTGGTGATTTCGACAGTAATCTGATCTGTTTGGTCAAGAGCAAGGGTAGCGGGGCATTCGAGGCTGCGAAAGTGGTCTGTCGGGGCATGAGGCTGAACGGATGAGAAAGCACTTTCGGCGTAATTGCGCAGAGTCAGGAACCAGATAGTGCCGAATGCCACTCCGAGCATCAAGGCGATTGCGGCAACCCTGGCGAGCCTTGTTGATTTCATGCCTCATTCTGCCCCAATGGGAGCCTTAGAGCAAGCAGCTAACGGAGTAAGCGACGGCATAGCCACCAATCGGGAGCTACTCAACTTGGTTCGCGTCGGGCAATCTCAAGAACCCCTTGAAGTGAGGAGGAAACTCGATATCCATAGTTGATGCGGCGCAGGGTGTCGGCCTGGCCAAGCCGATCTGAGCCACGCGATGAGACATTATCCCCAATGCATTCAGGGATGAGCACGTTCATAATTCCCCATACCCTTCTCTAAGACTGAGGATATTGCCAAATTGGCTATGGATGAATTGGTTATCTGTCTAGCAGTGACGGCCTTGTTGTCTGCTTGCGGAAAGGTTGCAACGCCAGCGCCGGTCGCTGCAACTCTCGCATCCGCAGACAATGTTTCTACCGCTGCTGCTCCGGTTCCAATCCCTACTGAGACCGATTACCTTGAATGCTGCGTGCGGCCTCCGCTTGGGCGGATAACGGTTGGCAATATTGCACAGTTAGAGATGCTGGATCTGCTCGCCATTGAAGGTGTGTTGGGTGTAGGTTGGCTTCCAGATTCCGAACATCTCATAGCCAACATAAACAACGATGAATTGGTTGAGTACTCAATATCAGATGGTGCGCTCACTTATTTTGAGACGTCGTCCTTTGGACATCTTGAGGAAGGCCTTTCAATAGATGATGAGGGGATCCAGGTGGCAGTCATAGGCAGCACCGGGGTAGGCATTTGGGACATTCCTTCCGGAACGCTTGAGGAAGTGTTAGATTTGGGTTCGGCGCTCTTTTCGCCCTCAACCCCCAGCCAGCTAGCCTTTCTTCCTCCCGTACATCCATGGTCGCCCGCCGACAACCAGGCCGGCTCCGCTCCCATGGCAGATGAGATACTAACCCGAAACGACGCGGAAATTGCTATTTGGGATAGCGCAGACGGAAGCCAACATTGGTCAGACCGGCGCCAAGTCAGTCATCTGGCTGTAGGGCTTCATGGGATCGCTTATCTCGAGAATGGCGCAGTCTCTTATGACTATGAGGGGCGTGCGATCGAGCTGCAGGACTACTCTTCGGAGGATGCGACGCTTCCGGAGGCGCAGCTAATTGGTTTTGGCCCTGATGGTGAACTGCTGGCTGTTGCCGATTCAACCGGGGACATTGCATTGTGGAACGCAGAGGATGGATCGCGGGTATTGACTCTTGAAGCTGGCGTCCCGGCCGAATCAATGGTTTTTAGCCCGGGCGGGGAGTTACTAGCGGCAGTCGCACTCGATGGGGTGATGTTCTGGGATGCCCAGACGGGTGAGCTGGTTCACACCCTCTCTTTGCCTGACATGGCCCCGCACATTCTTGCTTTCAGCCCAGATGGTGCAACGCTTGCCGTGGGAATGGCCCCACGAGTGTCTGGCCCACTGGAGATTCAATTGCAGCTCTGGGGGATCGCGTCCGACACCTCGGGCTCAACCGGCGAAACCTTTGCGCCGCCTGCAACAGATCAGGTCATCTATTCCGATTCCGCCGTCGGCTTTTCGTTCCTTTATCCAAATGATTCGATTTTGACCCTCTTTGAGGACTCGGGGAACGCCAGGATAGATCTACCATTCCAAACTGGAACCGCCCTCCAAGAAAAGTACCTCGAAGTCGACAATCTTGACTCCGATGAAGGGTGTTCTGTTCCTCAGGACGCGGAAGTTCAAGAGGCCGTGATTGAGGGGATCAAGTTCTTGGTCCAGTCTGGCGGGGACGCGGGAGCAGGCAACTACTACGATTGGGAAAGATACACAACCTCTAACGGCACGACCTGCGTGAGCCTGTTCTTCGTTTTCCATAGCACGAACCCCAACAACTACGACCAGCCACCCCCAGTTCTTGACGAGCCAACGGAGCGCGCGGTCATTGACCAGATCCTTTCGACCTTTGTCTGGTCCCAATAGTGTGCGGGGGGGGCCGAAGTGAAGAGAGCCGTCTTTCTCATGTACTTCTCACTAGTCGGAACCGCCTGCGTCAGCCCGTCCTCGACTCCTACTGCGACACCCGCCGCAGTACCCAGCTCCACGCCCCAATGCCCCGTTGCAACTCCTGAGGCATTCTGGGTGAACCCCTTGCCGGCGACCACGGATCAGCTCTCGATTGTTGTGCATGTGTCATTGGGCCACATGGAAGAAGTCACCGTAGTTACGGAATCGGGGACCTTCACCAGCTCTACATCAGATGTGGAAGTCACTTTGTTGCCTAACACGGCTCATCATCTTGAAGTGACCGGCAAAGTCGAGGTGGTGCAAAACTCTGACGGATGTCAATACGGCGGGTACACGCTTTCAACCCGGTTCGACGAGGATTTCAACCCGTTGGTGATCGAGCAGCGGAGTCCTTGAAGTACTTTGAGTGAGACAGCGGATTACCAGTAGACGCAGAAACTGAAAGGGAAGCATGACCCTCAGAATCCTCAAACCTCTCAACGCGATTGCAAGCTTGCTCACCGTGCTGACGATGGCATCCAACTCCCCGTTGGCCATTGACCCTCGCGCGGCCGCGGCTTCCAACGAAGGCCAAAGACTTGGCTCGATCCATACGCAGGAAGACGGCGGAGCTAGGAATGCTCAGGTTGATCCTGCTCTGCTCTCTCCGCTCAATAGCATTTCCTCTGGAAACACGTCGAGGCACCTGGCCAGGCCCACCCTGCAATACGGCTTCACTTTGGAGGATGGCCTTCTGCTGGTAGGCGGCATTCTAAACGTCGCCGCTTGTCTCTTCAACAGTGTTCTCGCGGGCGTCAACTTTGCTTGGTACCCTGTTGCCGCCCTATCCTGTTCGAGCGCAATCTCGGTCGTCAAGGCAGTTGCTACCAATGAGGCGCCCTATAAAGAGTTTGCCGACCTATGGACTTACGCAAGGGAGGAATTAGCAAGAACGCAGAGACTCGAAACGTCTCACTCCGCAGAGGATTTCTTGGCTGAAATGCTGGGGCCTGCTCCTCGCGAGCCTGAAATCGTGGACGCCCATATGTCCTCGGATGTAGCTTGCCAGGAACGCAACACTGTTTTTACGAACGCCGACTACGCTTTTCCTAGTGCATACGTCAAAACGGCCAACGCGGCCGCTGACACACGGGTACGGTCCGACTGGTTCGCAGAATCCGTGGATGGCTATGGGCCGAATAGCTATCTGGCGTCGGACCTTTTGATCGGTGAAGGGCCTGAGTTTTGTCTGGGCTATGATCCAATGAATTACCCTACGCCGACCGGCGTCTATCGCGTGGACATCTACCTCAACGGTAACTACGCTAAAAGCGTTGAGTTTACTGTAGAGGCCGAGCCTGAAATCATCGATGGCAACGGGGTTTTCGTCACCGACGCCTATATGTCCCTGGACGAAGATGGTAGTCAGCGCACGGAGGATTACAGTGAGGACGACACATTTTACGCAAACGTTGAGCTGGCAGAAACGCGCTATGAAATGGAGGTGAGCCTTGAATGGTATTTCTATGATTATGATCGCCAGCTGATCCACACGTCGGCTTCACCCCCAAATGAATCTGGCCTCTGGACAGGCATCCTTGCTCCTGGAATGCCCTGGCCTGAGGGCACCTACATGGTGGACGTTTTCATCAACGACGAGTATCAAACCTTTCTGGTATTTAGCGTTTTCGCCAGAACTCCTGACATTGGCGGGGGTGGGGACGATAACGGTCAAGGCCAGACCGACTTTGACGGGCGCTATGAGGGCCAGGCCTTCCTCGACTGTCCCAGCTCCTACTATTCGGGGACTGTAACGGCGACGTATGTCCTCCGAGGAAACCAGATAACTTATGAAGAGAGAAGAGCGACTGCCGACATCGAAATCAATTCCTCCGGCTTGGCATCCTGGACTTGGTCGTATTACCTGGAGGGCAACGTCACAGAGGAGCATTCTGCTCAATTCGGTGGAGGCATTGTCCGTGGCAAGGTTGACGTATATGGATGGGATCCTAGTGGTAAGTGCACCGCCAACTACACCGGGTACCGGCAGTGAGGCCCAGGAAGCCACAGCTTCGAGTGGAACCCGGTTTCCAATTCTCGAGCGGTCGATTAACAGACTGAGTCTTGCTCTATAATCGGTCGCTAGATTTGGGCGTCAGATCTGCTGGCTCGTCTATCTCAGCAAGAGCCGGTTCGTCATGACTCTTGTGAGGTGCCCCCACGGGGATTCGAACCCCGGTTTTAGCCTTGAAAGGGCCACGTCCTAGTCCCCTAGACGATGGGGGCAGCGGGCGAATTCTAACATCAGCGTTTGCGGCTTCCGCGATAGGAGGGCGCGCCGATCAACTTGCGGACGCACAATCGCCGATCGTCCATCCGCGCCCGCAATCGCGCATCGATTTCATCTGGGGTGCTGGCCGAAGTGATCACGGTCGGGAGCTCCGCATTGTAGCGATGGTTGAACAATTGATAAAGCTTCTCCCGGACCCAGGGAGTGGTGGCCTGGGTGCCGAGGTCGTCCAGCACCAACAGCGGGGCGTTGCGGATCTCCTCGAACCGCCGGTCGTATGAAATCGTGCTGTTCGGGCTGAAGGTCGCCCGCAGATGATCGAGCAGGTCGGGCACGACCACAAAGGTCACCGGATGTCCTTCGCTGGCCCGGAAGTTTGCGATGGCGGCGGCCAGATGGGTCTTTCCGACCCCGTAGCTGCCCCCGAGCATCAACCAGCCCTTGGGTCCGGAGGCGAAAGTCTGGGCGGCCTGGAAGGCTTCCTCAAGGGACTTGACTTGCTCCGGGGGCAGCTTCTCGCCCTTCCGCATGTTGAAACTTCCGAATGTCTGGTGGCGGTGCAGACCGAGGCTGGAAAGCTCATTCTGACTGCCTTCCATCAATGGGCGACGGTAGTCGGGGCCCTGGATGAACACCCGATCGACCAACCCTGGATCGGAAATGCGGGAGCTCAGGCGCGGGTCGATCTCTTCGAGGGCGAGGTTGGTGGTAAGCACGACGGGCAGGCGGTTGACGTAACGATGGTTCAGGATCTGGAAGAGTTTCTCTCGAGCCCACTCGGTCGTGTTCTGGCTGCCGAAATCATCCAGCACGATGAGCGGGGCGGTCCGCACCTGTTCGAAGCGCTCGGCGAAGCTGAAGTCGCCATCGCCGTAGGAAGCCCGCAGCTCGTCCAGCAGGTCGGGCACAGTGAGGAAGAGGGTCGGAACCCCATCGGCGACCGCCTGATTGGCGATGGCGGCTGCCAGATGAGTCTTCCCAACCCCGATCCCACCTTGCAGCAGCAGCCAGCCGTCCAGCCGGCTCGCGTAGTGCTTCGAGCGGCTGAAAGCGCCCTCAATTGATTTCTGCTCGAGCTCCGAGGTCCCGATCCGGCCTTTGGGCTTGAAGGTCTCGAAGCTCAGTTCTTTAAGTTCCTCCAATCGGCTCTGGCTGAACAGCCGGTCCTGGAGCCGGGCCCGCTGCTCGCCGCTGCGGCAGTCGCAGATCGCGAGCCGCCCGAACTCCGGGTGGCCGCGCGGCACGTCGGTCCGCAGGTAACCCAGCCCACCGCACTTCGGGCAGTCGGGGTCGCCTAACAGATCGCCCGAGCCGTTAGGAGTCGAAGAAATCAGCGAATTCGCCCTGGCGGTATCGCCGGCGGGCTTTCTCTGTGTCGCCACGATCTTCACGCTCACGTTTGCCGGAGGTCAACCAGTCCTCGAGAATCGCTTCCGCGTAACGCCACTTACGGACATTGTTCTCCACCGCGATCCGGATGGCGTCCTCAATCCAACTTTCAGGATAGGTCTGCTCTGCGTCGCGCAGCCGTTCGGCGATCAGGGGGGTCAGCGGCCCGATGTTCTGCTCGTAGAGGTTGAAGATATTCGGACGCTCAACTCGGAGTTCCACCGGAGCCTCCGGCTCCCCGCTCGGTCTCCAGTTTCCACTCTCGATGGCCTCCAGCGCGGCCCGCCCCTGAGGGCCGTTGAGGAAGTACAACGCCTGCGGCCCTTCTTCGAGTTCCAGGCTGGCCTTTAGCAGGCTGCCCCGGGCGACGGACCGCTCGAGCGAATCATCCAGGATCTCTGCCGCTGAGATTGGGGAGCGGTCGAATCCCTCCATCAAGAGCTGGTCCTCGATCATCTGTTGTCGGGTCAAGTACGGGAAGTCAGCCTCCGAATGGGACAGGCTCCACAGGGCGTACAGGGTGACCTTCAACTCGCCCAGATGGTCGATGGCCGGGAGCAGATCGCTGAAGAATGAGCTAGGAATCGAGGTGGTGTGGATCTGGCCCGCCGGGAAACCGGCAAACCCCTTGCTCACGCCTCGACCTCTTCGATTCCGGCGGGCTCGGCCTGCCGAAATTGGCGAGTGGCCGCGTTCTCGAATTTCGCCAGGGATTTGCGGAAGATCAGCTCGACGCTGCCGACTGGACCATTGCGGTGCTTGGCCACCATAATCTCAGCGATGTTTTGCTTGAGGGTGTCGGTCTCGTATTGATCGGGTCGATAGATGAACATCACGATATCCGCATCCTGCTCGAGGCTGCCCGATTCGCGCAGATCTGAAAGCACTGGCCGCTTGTCCGCCCGCTGCTCGACGGCCCGCGATAGCTGAGCCGCCGCCAACACCGGCACGTTGAGTTCGCGGGCCAGGGCCT
>Ga0209108_10000711_pt1 | contig 18576 bp, 29 predicted proteins | sample Rifsed10ft1_FD_184003 | JGI IMG/M metagenome (GOLD analysis project Ga0209108, IMG submission 184003) | Soil microbial communities from Rifle, Colorado, USA - sediment 10ft 1 (version 2) | ecosystem: Environmental > Terrestrial > Deep subsurface > Rock core/Sediment | place: Rifle, Colorado...
TCCGAGAGCGCAACGCGCACGAATCGAACAGAGCCATTCTGCTATCACACCAGTCCCATTTCCAGGTTTGATTGCGCTGAACCGTGGAGTAGCTACAGCATCCTACTCTTGGTATGCTGTCAGTATGAAGATAAGCGTAAGCCTTCCGGAGGAGGATGTCGAATTCCTCGACAAATACGCCGAGAGTCAGGGATACGGGTCCCGTTCGGCTGTGGTCCACACTGCAGTCAGGATGCTTCGCTCGTCGAAGCTAGGTGCTGCCTACGCAGATGCTTGGAGAGAGTGGGCAGACTCAGGTGAGTCAGAGGTGTGGGATTCCGCCGTCGGCGACGGCCTGTCCTGATGGTCAGGGGCGAGATCCGCTTGGTCGAGTTTGGCCAGGCACTACCGGGAGAACCCGCACGTCGCCGACCAGCAGTCATCGTCTCCAACGACGGGGCCAACTCCACCGCTGCCCAACTTGGACGTGGGGTGATCACCGTGGTGCCAGTGACCTCCAACGTCACACGGGTGTACCCGTTTCAGGTTCTCTTGCCTGCCGAGGCCAGCGGATTGGAGCGCGACTCCAAAGCCCAAGCCGAACAAGTGAGGTCGGTGTCGGTTGAGCGTGTCCGAGACCGGCTCGGCTCGGTGCCAGCTCCTCTCATGCTCGAGCTCGACGAAGCCCTCCGAGTTCACCTGGCGCTCTAGAGACGCACCTTCTCACCCGTCTCGACCTCACCGCCACGTCCCGTTTCCAGGCGCGACCGACTCAGTTCAGTCGATGTCGAGTATTAGGCCGAGTACCTGGCGGATCTCGGAGAGAGCCGCCGACCCGACGTTGCCCCTCACGGATTCCACCCGATCGAACGAGACCGAGCGAATGTGTTGGCATTGGGCCGAGGAGTCAGCGTCTAGCCCGGTTCCCGCTTCTGCCATGACCCGAACCTCTGAGCCAAACTCTCGAAGTGCGGACGTAAGAGGCACGACCTGGATCACATTTGCCGATTCGTCAAGTATCTCCTGTGCGGTGACGACCACGACCGGGTGCCGGAACCCGGCCTCTTGGCCGGCCGGTAGACCCAAATCGAGATCGACGACGTCACCCGAGGTCAGCATCGAGCCAGTCGACCTCGGCCTTGGTGAGCGGGGCTTTCAACTCGCGACCGATGCGCTGTTGCCGAAGGCGCCTGGCCGCGATCGCGACTGCTTCACCGACGGTGGTCCCGAGCTCGCGCGCCAGTCGTTTCAACTCTTCATGGGTCTCCCGGTCCACCCTCACACTGGTGCTAGGCATACAACTCAGCATACTGAGTGGTATGCAAATATGTCAACCCTCTCGTTTCCAGGCCGGCGGATTGGCTTGACCCACAAATCGACAGATCAGGATTCTTCGACGTTGCGCCTCAACCAAGCGTCGATCGCTTTCCAATCGAGATCTCCGGCAATCATGAGTCCGACGATGAACTGGTGATGCTCGACGGAGCCACCTCCCAACTCGAGACCGTTCATCCGAAGATGCACATCGGCGGCGGCGACCGCCGTTCGCTTGTTCCCATCGGGGAACGGGTGGTTCTGAACGATGCTCTCCAAGAGTGCCGCTGCCTCGGCTATGGCGTCGTCGTAGTAGCCCGTTTGCGGTCGAAACACAGCCGATTCAAGGGCTCCGAAGTCACGAACACCGTCGGCGCCGCCGAACTCGTCGATGAGCAGTTCGTGGATGGCGAGGACCTCAACGACTGTGAGGTATTCGGTCAACTATTTCGCGAGTTCTTCGTACAGGCTGCGATGCCGGGCGATAGAGGCCTTGGCATGGGCAATGACCTCAGGCCGCGGCGCACCGCCCTTCTTCCTTTCCACCCACTCGACGAGCGCCTCATCGAGAACGGCCTGGAACTGGCGACCCTCCGCAGCGGCCAGATTCCGGACCTCCGCCAGAAGTTCGGGCCGCGCCTGGGACGAGAATTTCTGCACTGCCATGGTGCCATCATGATACATCATGACATGACTTGATACCACCCTCATAACCCAGCACGTCCCATTTCCAGGCGCGCGGTTTGACACGAATTCGCAATGCGAGTGGTCGGGACGATCAGGTCCGATTCTGTCCCAACCGCCTCGTACCGTCGGATCATGATTGGAAGTTCGTCGCTTGATCCGCCCCGTCTATGGATTAGAACAACGTATGTCTATGCAGTAGACATTGATGACCGGCGCTGAAGTGACGAGCAAGCTGCGGAAGCTTGGCGTCGCATATCGCCAGGCCAGAGGAAGTCATCGGCTCTACCGGATCGACGACTGCACGACGGTTGTGCCTATGCACAACCGAGAGCTGCCAAAAGGAACACTGAGGAAGATTGAAAGGGACTTGGAACCATGTCCGGGGAAGAAGTGGCTCACCAAATGACCTATCGAGTTCTATTTGCGAAAGAAGGCAAAGACTGGACGGTTATCGCTCCCGATGTTCATCCCGCTCACAGCTGGGGCCCAAACCTCAGAAGTGCGACCGCACACATCAAGGAGGCCATCGCCCTCCGGCCAGGAGATTTGCCAACAAGCACAGGCCCTTCCCCCCCGCACGTCCCGTTTCCACGCGCGCCGAGTGACATCACTCCGGTGTTAACAAGGCCGCGAGAACGCGCCGAGTGGGGAACTAGGAGTTCCGGAAACAGCCGGCTTGCGACTCGAACTACCTTCGCTGCAACCGAGCCCCTTCAAGGCGCCCACAGCGTGGTGTATGCTAGCGGTGTATGCAACGAACCAACATCTTCCTGACCGAAGAACAGCAGAAACGACTTCGTCGGCGAGCGCAGGAGGAGGGCGTATCGAAATCCAGCCTCATCCGACAGATCTTGGACGAGGCTCTGGCGATCACGCACGGCACGGTGTCGATCGAGCAGGCCATCCGTGTCACATCGGGGATCTGGGCTGATCGAGATGAGGTCGATCTGCAGGATGTGTTGCAGTGGCGTCGGGAAGATCCGCTGGAGCGACTGACCTCGTGAAGCTGTTCGACACCGATGTGCTCATCGAACACCTGAAAGGGAACGCAAGGGCGACGGATCTCCTTCTCGAGGCATCCTCGGCTGGGCAAGCCGCATGTTCGGTCTTGACTCGATTCGAGCTGCTCGCCGGAATGCGGTCCAACGAACGCTCCCAGATCAGACTCCTCCTCGACTCACTCAGCAATCTGGAAGCATCCGTGGAAGTCGCCACACGGGCAGGCGAGTGGGCTCGAACTTACCGGCGAAGTCACGACGCCATCTCCTCGATCGACTACCTGATCGCCGCAACCGCCGAGGTTCACGGTGCTGATCTGCTCACCCAAAACGTGAAGCATTTTCCCATGTTTTCAGACCTCGAGCCTGCGATCCCTGGGGTTTGACACCGGCACTCCAAGGTTGGCGGTCCTGGGATCGCCAGACCGGCTGTCCCCCCACTCGTCCCCTTTCCAGGTCCGAACGCTCGACCGTCAGCCGATGTCTCGGATCCTCAATCCCGGTATCTTCTCGAAGTCCGATCGGTTGCGAGTGAACAAACTGAGCTTGTGTTCGATCGCCGTCGCCGCGATCAAGGCATCCGGCAGCCGGGCCCCAGACTCCCGGCGCAGACGCCCCGCCCGCTCGGCCACCGCTCGACCTACCGAGAGCTCGCGGAACGGGGCAAGAAGGACACTGATGAGATCGGTCGCCGTGTTCCCAGCGAACAACTCTGCCCGTGTCACAACGGAATAGTGGACTCGATCTGACTTTGCTTCGAAGCGCCGAGCGCCGCGCAAGTGATCAACGAACACGTCCGTATCCACCAAGAAATCAGCCACGGTCCCATTCGCCTCGCGAGGGAACCGAGAAATCCGGGGCGGCCCCGAATGTTGCTGTCAAGGCAGGTTCGGGATCCGCCAGGTCGTCCAGGTATCCGTCCAACGCACGGCGGATGATCTCGGCCATGGTCAAACCTTCGGATTCGGCGAGCTCGTCGATACGACGTCTCTGCTCGTCAGTTAGATATATCTGAGTGCGGGTCGACATATACAGTGCAGTATACATCGCCACACGTCCCGTTTGTAGGTCGCGTTTCCCTTCTATCGTCGGCGGTAGACGTCACGCCGATGTTCGATCCGATGGACTACAACGATCTGCTCTTCTTCGAGAATCTCGTAGATGATTCGGTAGTCACCACGACGAGCCGCAGTTAGGCCTTCGAGCTCACCGAGCAATGGTTTCCCGAGCCTGCGTGGGTTCTCAGCGATCGGTCCGAATACCGCGGCCAGAGCCGCCTCCCGGATCTTGGCCGGCAATTGATTGAGGTATCGGAGCCCTTCCGGTGTGATCTCGACCTCATACACAGGTGTTCTCAGACTTGGTCTCGGAGACGCAGCCTCTCCCCTCGCGCAGACTCCTCGCGCGAGCGGCGGATTGAATCCATCAGCTCGTCATCTCTGACGATTTCAAGCGTTTCCTCCAGAGACTCGAGGTCGTCTGGGCTCATCAGCACGAAAGACGGCCGGCCGTTGCGAGTCACCAGGATTCGGTCATGCTCCAACTCGATGCGATCCGCGAGTTCGGAAAGATGGGCCTTCACCTTGGAGAAGGGGATCACCTCGCTCATTGGTCAGAATTATGACCTATATGAAGGACTACCGCAAGGGGGCCTCAAGGGAGGAAGGCTCGAGAGTGCCCCTCGGCCCATTCGACCGCCCAGATGTGGACCGGCTCCTCGAACCCCTTGGCCTCGATGCTGCCGCGGTCCTCGAACTGAAAGCCCTTGCCCGCGCTCAGGTCCCGCACCGAGTTGGCGACCAGGATCACCCCACCGGTTGCCGCGCCGGCGATGCGTGAGGCGAGGATCACGGTCGCACCGAACAGGTCGCCGTCCTCTTCGATCGGCTCCCCGGCATTGATCCCGATTCGGACCGAGATTGGAGGAGCACCGGGTTCGGCCTGGTTCCTCTTCTCGATCCGTCGCTGCAACTCGATGGCGCACTGGATGGCCCGGCTCACCCCTGAGAATGAGGCCATGAAGCCGTCACCCAGAGCCTTGACCTCCGTGCCCTCGTGTTCGCTCAATACCTCCCGGGTTATCCGCTCATGCTCCCGGAGGACCTCCCGTCCGCCCTCGTCGCCAAGCGTCGTCATCATTTGGGTGTGCGAAACGAGATCGGTGAACAGCACAACCCGGAACGCGCCGACAGGCGGGGCCATCCCGGCCACGTGCGGCTCGACCTCGAGGAATTCGCCAATTGCCTTCGCCGCCGATTCGATCTCTCCCGCCCCGGGCAAGGGTGACCGGCCGTCAACCACCGCCAACCTTGCGCCGGGAATCCGTGAAGCGAGGTCTCGGCTCAGGTCTATTTCCAGCCACTGAAGGTTGCGGCGGTGTAACACGAGCGTTGGGCAGCCGACGCCGTCGAGTGACGCTCCGACGTCGAAGTCTCGGGTTGCCGCAAGTAGCCGATCCGCCATACCGGGATCCACCGAGAGCCGCATGATCTCGGCGAAGGCGTCGGCGCGTTCGTCGTCCTCCCAACCCAGGAGCTCGTGAGCCCCGGTGCGGAGGAAGAGCAGATAGTCGGTCTGACGCAGAGCGCGCAAGCCCTCGGACTGCGGCGCTCTCCAGTAATCCGCGCCGGAGGCATAGGTGCACCAGGGGATCAGATGAGAGACCCGCTCCGGGTTCCTGACTGTGTAGGTGAGCGCTGTGGGGCCGCTGTGGAATACGCCCAACAGTGCGACCGGATCGGGCCCGAGGCCATCGACCACCGCCTCCAGATCGCGAACGTGGGCATCGAGGGACACGTCCCGCACATCACGCTGGGAGAGACCGGTCCCCCGCCCGTCGTACCTGACGACGGTGACGAACTTCCCGAGACGCTCGTACCAATGCCGGAGGTAGGGGTTTTGCCACTCCATCTCGATGTGGCTGAACGGCAAGAGCGGCGTCTGCACCAAGGTCGGTCCGCTGCCATAGGCCCAATATGCGATCCCGACATCGTCGGTCGTTCGCGCATATCGAATCTGAGGCTCCATGAGCGGCGCGATTGTAGAAAGCGGCCCGGGTCAGAGAGCACATCGGCGCGGTACCGGCACCCCACACTGGCGAGGACGTAACCAGACCGTCACTCCTCGGGGATGACAATCCAGAGGATGACGTAGATCAGGATCTGGGGGCCGGGAAGGATCAGGGAAAGCACGAACAGGAGCCGCATCGCTCCCCGACTCATCCCGAACCGGTCCGCCAGGCCGGCGGCGACACCGGCAATCACCCGACCCTCCTTGGGCCGGACCAGACGCGGGGCATCACTCATCGAGACACCAACCTAGGCCGCTGAGCGTCTTCATCCGTCGAGATCGAGGGTGGAGAGGATGCCGCGATGCCGGTCGGTGACCTCCCGCGACCGCTCGATGAACTCACAGATCGCCTCCAGGGTGGCGACATCCAAGGGCGTGGTGATCTCGTTGCCTGCCGCCACCAGAGGCCCGTAGATCCGGGCGGCCCGCTCGCCGAGCCGATCGGTGGCCACGACCCGGGTTCGGCGGCGATCCTCGGCGTCGGGTAGGCGTTCGACGTAGCCGTGCTTCTCGAGCCGGTCGACCATCGTCGTGGTGGCGGCCGAGGAAATCCCGATCGCCTTCGACAGGGCGCCAACCGTCATCGATCCATCGGCCAACCAGTCCAGACAGCGAAGGTCGGTCCGGTTGACACCGAGCTTGGCGGCGACCACGTCGTCGAAAGCGTCGTTGGCCCGCTGATAGGACTGCATGGCGGCCCCCAGCCGCGCGACGAGGTCTTGACGGGTCATATCAGTACCAGTATAGTTCGATATTCGAGTAAGTTTACGAACAATATTTCTAGTATCTCGATTACGGGCAGTCTACTGGCACCATTGCCCGAGGAAAGGAACACCAATGCGAGTGCTGATTGCAGGGGCGGGTGTGGCCGGGACCGCCATGGGGATCGCCGCGAGGAAAGCCGGGCTCGACCCGATCATATTCGAGGCATATCCGGAGAGCGCGGGGCTCGATCACGGGGTCTACCTCACCGTGGCCATCAACGGGATCGACGCCCTGGCCGCCATCGACGCCGACCACGTGGTCCGGGACCACGGGTTCGAGACCAACCACATCACCTTCTCCAGCGGGTCGGGACGTCGTCTCGGCCGGCTCCAACTAGGGCCGGCGATGAGGGATGGCACCGTGACCCACACCGTCCGCCGCACCGATCTGTATCGGGTACTCCATGAGGAAGCCGCCAACCGCGGCGTCGAGACCTGGCACGGCAAGAAGCTGGTGGGCGCCGAGGAGGTCGGTGGCCGGGTCGAAGTCCGCTTCGAAGACGGTTCGACGGCGAGCGGAGATCTCCTGGTCGGTGCCGACGGGGTGGGCTCCCCCACAAGACGGATCATCGACCCTGCGAACCCGGCGCCCCGGTATGCCGGGCTGGGCAACACCGGGGGCTTCACCCGGATCCCGGGGCTCGAAGCGCGTCCCGGGGACTACGAGATGGTCTGGGGGAAGCGCTGCTTCTTCGGCTACACCGTGGCCCCGGACGGCGAGGTCTGGTGGTTCGCCAACCCGCCGGCGCGCCGGGAGCCGACCGCGGCGCGACTGGCCGGCCTCGAATCGTCTCAAATCAAGAAGGCGCTGGCCGACCTCGTCGCCGACGACCGATCACCCGCGGCCCAGATCATCGCATCGGACCGGGGAGTGCTCAGAGTGACCAACCAGTACGACCTGCCTCACGTCCCCACCTGGCGTCGGGGGCGAATGGTGATCATCGGTGATGCCGCCCATGCCGTCTCCCCATCCTCGGGGCAGGGGTGCTCGCTGGCGGTGGAGGACGCGGTCACGCTCGCCCGCTGCCTCCGCGACCTCCCCGACCCCGAACACGCCTTGGGCGTCTACGAGTCGCTGCGCCGGAACCGTGTGGAGAGAATCGTCGATTGGGGGGCGAGCATGAACAACACCAAGCGCCGGGGCTCGGTGGCGTGGGCCTTGCGCGAGTTCGTGCTCCCCCAGATCTTCAAGAAGGCGTCGGGCCCGGCTCGGCTGGAGGAGATGTCGTGGATGTACCGCCACCACATCGACTGGGACACGCCGGTCGGCGACGAGAGCCGCAGAAAGGAAATGAGATGAGCCAAACCACCAACGAGCGCTATGCCGAACTGCAACAGCAATGGCACGGCTGGGGATCTCCGGTGGGGCTCGGCATCCTCATCGTCTGCGCCGGTGCTGGCATCGCCTTGGTGGTAGACGCCATCGCCGGATCGTTCCGCTGAGGCCAGTGCGGCGGTGGCGTTACCGTCCTCACTGTGAAGGAACCTGACGCCACAAATGAGCTGCGAGGTGTGGGCGATCTCTTCGGCCTGGTCGTGGACATGTTCACCGCGCCGGTCGAGGGAATGCATCGAGCCATTGTCGACCGATCCTTGCGATGGACCGGATCGGGCGGGGCAACGACCCGGCGCAGGGTGGACACCGCCATCGCCACGTTCTACGACGCCATTCGCCTGACCGGATCTGCAGTGGGGGCGACGGTCGGGTTGGGGGCAACAGCCGCGATCAGCCGAAGCGAGCCTCTCTCCGGGTCGAGGTTGGGAAGCCGGGTCCAGGCGGCCATCAACGCAATGTGGGGCGATGAGCTCGAGCAGCGAGGGAACGAGCTCGGCATCGAAATGAGTCTGCGCGACGCCGACGGGACCTCGCTGCGGATCACACCTGACGACCTTGCCGCCGGCTTTCCGTTGGCGGTGTCACGTGTGGTGGTGCTGGTCCACGGACTGGGCCGCACCGAGAGTTGCTGGAAGGGCAAAGGCGCACAAGTCGGACTCTGGGAGACATGGGCCGCCGACCCGTCCGTCAGCCCGGTCATGGTCCGGTACAACTCAGGGAGGCATGTCTCTGAGAACGGCGCCGACCTGGCGTGGCTGCTCGACCAACTCTGGCGATCGTGGCCGATCCCGATCGAGTCGATCTCCCTCGTCGGCCACTCGATGGGCGGTCTGGTGATCCGCAGTGCCTGCCATGTCGGTCAGGAAGCCCATCAGAGTTGGGTGGACGCCGTCGACAAGGTGGTCACGGTGGGTACCCCACACCTCGGGGCGCCGCTGGAAAAGGTGGCCAACATCGTTTCCTGGGGCCTCCGGGTTACCCCCGAGAGCAGTCCGCTCGCAGATTTCCTGGATGCCCGCAGCGTGGGGATCAAGGACCTGCGCTTCGGTGCAATCGTCGAGGACGACTGGCTGGGCACGGACCCTGACGCATTGCTCCACGACACCGTCACCAACATCCCGCCGCTGGAAGGTGTCGACCACCATTTCGCGGCTGCAGTGATCACCGCGGACCCGGCCCACCCGGTCGGAGCCTTGGTCGGCGACCTGATGGTCCGTGCTGCGAGCGGCACCGGTCAGGGGAAACGACGCCAGATCGAGGCGACCAACGTTCGAGTGCTCGGCGGGCGACGGCACTTCGACCTGCTCCACGATCCCGAGGTCCTGGACCAGGTGATGACATGGCTGACCACTTCGAGTGCGGGGCCCGTCCCCGGCTGAATTGGGGAGGCTCTACTCGACGTACAGTTTGCCGTCGCGCTCCACGACCCGGCCCCGGCCGAGGGGCAGCACCAGAGTCAGGGCTTTGAGCACGGTGCCGAGGCCGGGGATCTTGGCAAAGACGCCCTGAGGCCCACGCACCATCCTGCCGGTGCGAACGTCGTACTTGGAGCCGTGCCACGGGCACACCAGGCAGCCGTCTTCGTCAATGCTGCCGTTGGCCAGGTCGGCGTACAAGTGGCGGCAATGCCTGGTGACCGCGAACAGGTCGCCATCGACATTGCCGACTGCGTAGCGACCGACTCCAGTCACGGTTCCTGGTGGCAGTTCCGACGCCGGCCCAACTTCCAACTCGTTCGGCATGACTCGAACCTCGGTTCTCGACCTCGACTACAGCTATTCAACCTTCTGCATCAGTTCGGCGACGGCCACACCGAAATCGCCCTTCGGCAGATCCCGGCGATCAGGATCTGAAGCGGTCGAAGGGCTCCAATTCGATTCCGGCCGTGGCCAGTGCCCGCTCCACTGACTCCACCGCCGGGAAGAGGTCGAGTGGCTTCTGCTCACCCCAGGGGTCATCCTCGAGCCGTTGATCCACATCTCTGAGCCCGATCCCGTCCGGTTCGATCGAACCCAACTCGTCCCAGCCGATCGGGGTTGCGAGCGGCGCCCCGGCGCGCGGCCGCAGCGACCAGGGAACCACCGAGGTCGAGCGCGCGGTGTTGCGCATCCAATCGACGAAAACCCGATCACCACGCTCCGCCTTGCGGAATGCCAAAGTCATTATGTCGTCATGAGCTGTCGCCGCCAGGGCGGCCGTGCCCCTAGCGATCCCAGAGACGGTTTCCATGTCGACGGTGGGTTTGAGCCGGGTGCGGAGATGATAGCCCTTGGAACCCGAGCTCATCGGGAGGGTCGATATGCCGTGATCCTCGAGGATCGAGCGCATCGCCAGTGCCGCCTCACGCACCAGATCGACCCGGTCCGGCGGCGGATCGAGATCCCAGATCGCCCAGTCGGGCTGATCCTGGTCGTCGATCCTGACCGGGGGAACATGGAAGGTGATCACCCCGAGATTGGCGAAAAAGACGATTCCCTCGGTGTTGTCGACCACGGGGTACACGGTGGTCCCTCCGTCTTCCTTGGGGACCTCGTGACGGCCGATCAGGGCCTCGGGGTAGTGGTCGGGGACATTCTTCTGCATGAAACCCTTGCCTCCGATCCCCTGGGGAAAACGCTCGACGGAAAGGGCTCGCTCCTCAATGAATGGCAGCATTCGGTCGGCAACCCGGGTGTAGTAGGCGACGACCTCGCCCTTGGTGATCCCATCGTCGGGGAACACCACGCGGTCGGGGTGGGTGACCTTCATTGCGACAGCCTATGAGTGGGTGTCAGCTGTGTTGATCCGCGTCCGCAACCAGACGCACCAACGGAATCGTCCTCTTTGTGTTCGCCTGGTAGTCGGCGAACTGGGGCGCCCTCAACACCACCACGCTCTCCCACAGCCGGTCCCGTTCTGAGGTTTCGACAGGGACCGCAGAGGCCTTATAGAGATCGGCATCACGGCGCACCCAGACATCTGGATGTTCGATCAGGTTGAGGTACCAGTGGGGGTGACTGTCGGAGCCACGGTAAGAGGCGGCGACCATCAGGTCGTCGCCGACTTCGAAGAATCGCAGCGGAGTGCGACGCGTTTCACCCGAGATCCGACCGGTGGTGTAAAGGAGAATGAGACTGCCGACTGCTGGATGGTCGACGGCGACGCCGTCACTCTCCAGATATTGGCGTGCATGCGTCGCCGAGGTCGGGCTGGCGCTGTCGACCGCGCGTTCTTCGATGTTCTCCACGCCAGCGAATCTACCAACCAGCCGGCCATCACTCGTCGAACACTCCGCTTCAGGAAGTCTGCTACCCACACACGCTTGAAGCGGGTATCCGACTTGGTCGGTTCGTCGATGAACGAGATCGCTGAGGCGGCGATCGAGCGTGAGCTCGACTTTCTAGCCGCTGACCTGGAGCAAGAACTTCTCGAAACGGTGGAGGCCCTTCGAGGATGGGAGTACACCCGGTCTCACCTCGAGCGTGACATTGCCGCGTTTGCTGACGGCGAAGCCTTTGAACGCGACCCGCTGCGCTCAACATTGCTCACTGTCGCGGATTCTGCAGGCGTGGGGGATATCTTTGCCGGTCCCGTGGACCGCTGACGATTCCGACGATCGGCAGCAGATGCTTCGCAACTCCCGGCGGGTTCAGGAGCAAGCAGCAACGAGCGCATCCCGTCGAGATGCGCCATCGGTCGCACTAGCTCAGGACTGGCATCGTGGGTTCTTCGACGGGTGCACCCTTCCGGTGCCGTATTACGCCGGGGAAATCCGGGATTCAGACCCCTCCTTCCCAGAGCTGGTCAACTACGAAGTGAGGGTGGTGGCGCATGCGGGCACACCGGCCCGTCAGGTTCCCAAAGACCTATCAAGGTTCGAAGCGCAGACGGAGACCGCGGTGACAGCACTCGACAACCAACTGGCTCCGGGACGGGGTCCTGCCGACATTGGAACCCTCGGTTCAATCCTCATACTTGCCGCGTCTGTTCATGGTGAGTGGGTGCGAATACATCCGTTCGCCAACGGCAACGGTCGAACCGCGAGGGTCTGGGCTAATTGGAGCCTGCTCCGCTATCGGCTCCCCGCAGTCGTCCACCTCAAGCCTCGCCCGAAAGGCGACGCCTACGCTCAAGCGGCCCTTGCGTCCATGACCGGGAACCACACCCCGATGGTCAGCGTCATCAACACGATGATTCGAGAAAGGCTGGGCCGAGTTCCGTGACGTCACCAAGGAGTAAGCAGAACCAGGGGGCCATGGTGGACGTTGTCCGCCGTCCCAAACGCCGTCTGCCGGCCTGGCTCGACCGTGCCCTGTCCACCGCGGTAGTCCCCGGCGACAGCCAGGACACGGTGCGGACCAAGCGGCTGCTGACCGGCTCCCTCTGGGTGTCCGTCCCCGCGATCGCGATCTCGGTGATCCAGCTGCTCGTCTTCGAGGCCCCGGTCGCCGCCGGGCTGATCGCGGTGGCCCTGATTGTCAGCCTGGGGAGTCTCCTCGCCCTCTGGGTCTGGCCCGGGAGCTACCCGGGGGTGATGCACGTCGTCGCCGGGGGCAACATCATGCTTTCCGCCAGCCTGGTCGTGGTGTTCGGCGGCCTGCTCGAGTCGGGGGTGAACTCGGTGTGGGGCCTGGTCGTCCTGGTCGGAGCCGTGGTCGTCTTCGGCGACTGGCGGGCCAACTTCTGGCTCGGCTTCTACGTGGTGGTGACGGTGCTGGCCGCCGTGTGGGCCAACCAGATCGAGGCGCTATACACCTTGCCCCGGGCCGAGTACGTCGCCATGTTCAACCTCATGGCTGTGGTCTTCTTCGTCTACGGGGTTTTCTTCTACTACGTGCGACAGCGCACCATCCTGCTCGATCAGTCCGACGCCCTGCTCCGCAACGTCCTGCCCAACGAGGTCGCCGACCGGCTCAAGACCTCACAGGAGACGATCGCCGAGAGCTTCGAGGCGGCCTCGATCCTGTTCGCCGATGTCGCCGGGTTCACCCCGATGTCGGCAGGGATGACTCCCCGGGAGTTGGTGTCGCTCCTCGACGAGGTGTTCTCCGCCTTCGACACGATGGTCGAGGACCGGGAGCTGGAGAAAATCAAGACCATCGGTGACGCCTACATGGTCGCCTCGGGGGTGCCTCACCTTCGGCCGGACCACGCCCAGGCCCTGTGCCATCTCGCTCTCGATATGAGGGACCATGTCGCCTCTCACAGCTTCCAGGGTCGGCAACTCGAGTTCCGGATCGGGATCAACTCCGGGCCGGTGGTGGCCGGGATCATCGGGCGCCACAAGTTCAGCTACGACCTGTGGGGAGACTCGGTCAACACCGCCAGCCGAATGGAGTCCTCTGGCTCGCCGGGGAAGATCCAGATCACCGAGGCCACTCTGCGCCTGGTGGAAGACGAATTCGTCTGCGAGCCGAGAGGCGTTGTTGAGGTCAAGGGGAAGGGCCCGATGCCGGTGTGGCACCTGATGGGGCGGCTTGACCCGGCCCGATAGGCGCCACCCCCCGGCCGGCACTGCCCGATACCTGATAGCTTGCGGGACCGATCCGTGACGACCGCTCGCTTCGCAGCTCGCGCCACCACCGTCCTGCTGCTGCTCGCCGCCTGTGGTGGTAACGGAGCCGCCTCGACCACATCCGCTTCGCCTTCGGCCGGCGACGACCAGGAGGGCACCATGAGACTGACCTCGACCGCTTTCGAAGACCAGGGAGCCATCCCCGCCGAGTACACGTGCGACGGTGAGGATGTCTCGCCACCGCTTCGGATCGCAGGCATCCCCGAGACCACGCAAACCCTGGTGGTGATCATCGACGACCCCGACGCCCCGGGAGGCACCTGGGACCACTGGGTGGCATTCAACATCGCTCCCACCACCGAGATCCCCCGCGCGGTGGGGGCCCTCGGAACCGCCGGAGTCAACTCCTTCGGGAATACCGGCTACGGGGGGCCCTGCCCTCCGTCGGGCACCCACCGCTACGTCCATCAGGTCTACGCGCTCGACATCGAGCTCGGGCTGGGGGAGGGAGCCGCCAAGGACGAGGTATTGGCGGAGTTGCAGGGACACGTCCTGGCCGAGGCCAGGCTCACCGGCCTCTACTCCCGCTGAGCCAAGGAGAGCAGATGACGGACGAGGCACCCTTCTGGGAGCGGTTGTCGCCGCGAGCACAGGCCGCCGGAGCCCTGGCCACGAGGCCACCTACCACCTGCTCAAAGACGACTTTGTGTGCACCCCCCGCGGCCCGCTCCAGGTGAAGGGCAAGGGAACCCTCAACACCTGGTACCTCGAAGGCAGCCGGGAGCCGGCTCACACCATCGTCTGATCCGGAGTTCCTCATCCGTTCAAACGCGTGACGCTTGGCGCGGGTACGCTCCCGGAGGCTGGTCATTGAACCAAGGAGAAATATGACGAAGAGATACGCAATCGGTGTTGTGCTCGCCCTGCTCATCGCAGCCTGCGGCACATCATCGGACACCACGACCACCGCCGGTGGCGTCACCGAAACCACTGCCCCAGCAGGCACCACCGCAACCACCGCGGCAGCCGACCCAATGGAAGAGCTGGTTGCGGCCGCCCAGGCCGAGGGCACTTTGACCACGATCGCCCTCCCCCGCGACTGGTGCGGTTATGGAGCCGTGATCGACGGCTTCAAGGCCAAGTACGGGTTGGAAGTCAACGAGCTCGACCCGGGGGCCGGCTCGGCCGAGGAGTTGGAGGCGATCGTCGCCAACAAGGACAACCCGGGGCCGCAGGCGCCTGACGTGATCGACGTCGGCCTGGCCTTTGGGCCTCAGGCTGTCGCCGACGGGCTGGTCCAGCCTTACAAGGTGGCAACCTGGGACGACATCCCGGACGGGGCCAAGGATCCCGACGGCAACTGGTATGGCGACTACTACGGGGTGCTGGCGTTGTCGACCAACACCGCCGAGGTGGCAACTCCGCCTGCGGAGTACGCCGACCTGTTGGATCCCGCGTTCAACGGGCAGGTGGCATTGTCCGGTGACCCCCTCACCTCCAATGCGGCCGCACTTTCGGTGTGGGCCGCGGGTCTGGCCACCGGGGCCACCGGGGTGGACGCCGCTCAGGCCGGGCTCGAGTTCTTCGCCTCTCTGAACGAGGCGGGCAACTTCGTGCCGATCGACGGCGACTCACGCACGGTTGGTATCGGGGAGACCCCGATCCTGATCGACTGGTCCTACAACTCGATCGCGAACGACGTCAACCTGGCCGGCAACCCGGACATAGAGACGACAGTCCCCGCAGACGGCCGGATAGCCGGTGTGTACGTGCAGGGGATCAGCGCCTACGCACCACATCCCAATGCCGCCAAGCTGTGGATGGAGTACCTGTACTCCGACGAAGGCCAGCTCGGCTGGGCTTCGGGATTCTGTCACCCAATTCGGTTCGAGGCCATGACGGCGGCCGGGACCATCCCGGCGGAAGTCGCCGATCAGCTGCCGAGCACCGAAGGGGCCTTCTTCCCGACCATCGAGGAAATCGAGGCCGCCAAGGCGGTCATCGTCGAGGGATGGCCCACAGTGGTGGGTGTCACCGTCGAGGAGAGCACCAGCGGCTAGTCACGCCGCGTTGTCGGAAGTCGTGGGGGGCGCCCGGCGCCCCCCACGGTTCCGCTTCGGGCGCTATCTCGGCGTCCTTCCCTTCTTCGTCTTCTCCGGGCTGTTCCTCATCGGCCCCACCGTGATCCTCGCCTATCGCAGCTTGGAAGCACCCGATGGCAGCCTGACCCTCGACAACTACCGCAGCCTGACCGACCCCAACGTGATGGCTGCCTACGGAATGTCGATCCGGCTCAGTCTGCTCACGGCGCTCATCGGAGGCGTCTTCGGGTTTCTCCTGGCGTGGGCGGTGTCCTTGGGCGGTCTCGGACGTTCCAGCCGTTCCGGTCTGAGCACCTTCTCAGGAGTGGCCTCGAACTTCGCCGGAGTCCCCCTCGCCGCGGCCTTCATCTTCACCCTGGGCCGTATCGGGGTGATCACCTCATTGTTCGAGTGGATGGGTGTCGACCTCTACGACACCGGCTTCAGCCTGTACGGCTTTTGGGGGCTGACGTTGGTCTACCTCTTCTTCCAGTTTCCCCTGATGGTTCTCGTCATCCTCCCCGCTCTCGACGGGTTGAAGCAGGACTGGCGGGAGGCCGCCGAGAACCTCGGAGCCACCCCGCGCCAGTACTGGCGCCGAGTTGCCTTCCCGATCCTGCTGCCTTCGATATTGGGGACCATGATCCTGCTCTTCGGCAACGCTTTTGGCGCCCACGCCACCGCCTATGCCCTCACCGGCGGAAGCATCCCGCTCGCCACACTTCTGATCGGACAACAGATATCGGGTGATGTCCTCAACAATCCCGGGCTCGGTTACGCGGTGGCGATGGGAATGGTCTTCATCATGGCCGGCAGCATCCTCATCTACTCGATCCTCCAACGTCGCTCCGAGAGGTGGTTGGGATGACGATCTCCACCGCCCCGGTCCCGGTCGCCGCGGAGGCCCCGGCACCTGGAGAACCGACCAAGAAGCGTCGACTCTGGGCGTGGCTGATCTTCATCGGCGGCGCCATCTACTTCCTGGTCCCCCTTGGCGCCACCTTCTACTGGTCGCTGCGGGCGGAAAAGGATGTTCTCGGCTTCGAGGCCTACCGGCGTTTGTTCGAGGACTCCAGATTCTGGCCGTCGTTCACCGAGTCGGTGGTCAACGCCGTCGCCGCGATCATCCTCAGCCTGCTCATCATCGTGCCAACCGCCTACTGGGTCACCCTTCGGCTGCCCAAGCTGCGTCCCGTCGTCGAGTTCATCACGCTGCTTCCCTTCGTCATCCCCGCCGTGGTGCTGGTCTTCGGCCTGATTCGCCTCTACGGGCGGCCACCGTTGCTCCTCACGAGGACATATGGGAGCTCGCGGGTGCTCCTCGTCTGCGCCTACGCCGCCCTCTCCTTTCCCTACATGTTTCGCTCCGTGGACAACGGTTTGCGCGCCATGGACGTCCGCTCGCTCACCGAGGCCGCTCAGAGTCTGGGGGCCGGTTGGGCCACCATCCTGCGCCGGGTGATCTTCCCCAACCTGCGGGTTGCACTTCTCTCCGGTGCCCTCCTCACCTTCGCCATCGTGATCGGCGAGCTGACCATCGCCCTCTTCATGGCCCAGCACACCTTCGGCCCCTACATGGCCGAGCTCACCAGGAGCAAGGTCTATGAACCGTCGGCCATGGCGGTGGTCGCCTTCGCCATCACCTGGGTCGCCATGGGGATGATCGCACTCATCACCAGATCGGGGCAGAGGCGATGAGCGAGGCTTTTCTGAGTCTGGAGGGGGTGCGCAAGGAGTTCAGCGGGGTCGTCGCCGTCGAGGACTTCAACCTGGAGGTGGCGCCGGGCGAGTTCGTCAGCTTCCTGGGGCCATCCGGATGCGGGAAGACAACCACCCTGCGGATGGTGGCCGGCTTCGAACCGCCTACCTCGGGCACCATCAGGCTGGCCGGAGAGGACGTCACCTACGCCAAGCCCAACGAGCGCAATATCGGCATGGTTTTCCAGTCCTACGCCTTGTTCCCCAACATGACAGTTTCCGAGAACATCGGCTTCGGGCTCAGGATCCGCAAGGAGGACGGCACCGCGCGCGAATCGAGGGTGGCCGAGTTGCTCGACCTCATCCACATGCCCGACAAGGGCAAGGCCTACCCCAGAGAGCTCTCCGGGGGCCAGCAGCAGCGAGTGGCCCTGGCCCGGGCGCTGGCGATCCGTCCCCAGCTGCTCCTCCTCGACGAGCCGCTATCCGCCCTCGACGCCAAGATTCGCGACGAGTTGCGCGCCGAGATACGGCGCATCCAACGTCAACTCAACATCACCACCGTCTACGTGACCCACGACCAGGAGGAGGCATTGGCCCTTTCCGACCGGATCGTGGTCATGAGCCGGGGCCGCATGGAACAGGTGGGAGTGCCTTTCGAGATCTACAACAACCCGACTACCGGCTTCGTGGCCTCATTTGTCGGCCAGCTCAACCGGTTGCCGGCCACGGTCATCGACCGCGACGAGGGCCGGCTGCGGGTTGGGTCGGGCGAGGTGCGGACCACATCGGGAATCGAGTCGGAACCGGGAACAGAAGTGTCTCTGATGATGCGACCCGAAGAGCTGACCCTCGACGCCGAAGCCGACAACGTCCTCCAGGGGACGGTTGAGGCCGTCACCTTCCTCGGCTCGATAGTCCGGGTTCAGGTGGCCGTGGATGGCGGTCGGCTCACCGCCGACCTCTTCAATGAGCGGCTGCTGGTGCTACCGGTCGCCGGCGACTCCACCCAGATTTCCTTCCCCGCTCACGCCTGCTGGGTAATGGTCTGATCGAGAGGTGATACGAGTCGAGGCCGGTGGTGTCGTCTTCGAGGTGGAGGCGGTCGCGTTCGACAAGGACGGCACCCTGATCGACCTCGACTCGGCTTGGGGCC
>Ga0209108_10000714_pt1 | contig 18563 bp, 19 predicted proteins | sample Rifsed10ft1_FD_184003 | JGI IMG/M metagenome (GOLD analysis project Ga0209108, IMG submission 184003) | Soil microbial communities from Rifle, Colorado, USA - sediment 10ft 1 (version 2) | ecosystem: Environmental > Terrestrial > Deep subsurface > Rock core/Sediment | place: Rifle, Colorado...
AAACCCCCGCCGCTCGATGAGAGCGGCGGGTTCACTTACGCACTTACACACCCACGCACAGACGCGGCATCCCACTCCGCTACGCTTCGGGGACTATGTGCCGCATCTCTACCGGGCTTTGACTTTGATCATCTTCGGCCTGGCGGTCTCAGCCTTGGGGACGCGCAGGGTGAGCACGCCGTTCTCCACGGAGGCCTCCGCCTTCGCGCCGTCCAGCTCCACCGGGAAGTTCAAGGTGCGGCTGAACTTGCCATAGCGGCGCTCCTGCAGTAGATAGCCGTCCTGTTCGCCGTTCTGTTCGCTCTTGATCTCGCCGCGGATGGTTACGGTCTCGCCGAGCACTTCCACGCTCAGGTCGTCCGGCTTGAGGCCGGGGACGGCGGCGGTAATCACGTATTCGTCGTCCTTGGCGATCACGTCGAGCGGCAGAGCATAGGCCCGCTCGTCCGCTACGTATGGGCGATCATACGGGTGAAGCACCGACTCGTCGAACAGGCGGTTCATCGCGTCAATGAGGCGCATGGGGCGATAGATTGAAAGGGTCATGGTTTCCTCCATTTGGTTACCGAGAATGTTGCCACTATCTTAGCCTGCGCCCCATTAGAACTTCGCCAGCGCCGCATCGGAGTTTTATTAGCGGCTACCTCACCCCCCTCCCCGGCGCTTCGCGCCCCCCCTGCCCTCCTCTCCTGAACCTGTCGTTCAGGAGAGGGGGTAGGGGGTGAGGTCACGGCAGCGTCACCGCCTTTGCCTCCAACCCTTTCCAGCTCACCGACATATTCCCGTTCGTGCGGTCGTACAGAAAGAAGCCATAGAAGCCCTCAGCCAGCGTCGCGTCCTGCGCAGAGAAGAGATACTGGTCGTTGACGTAGAACCGCATCTGGTCTTTATTGGCCCAGACCAGCAGAGTGTTATCGGTGTCGGGGCCGGGCTTGATGGCAGTGGACGGCGTCCAGTCCACGAGGACGGTCACGTTATTTCCTTCCAGCAATTCAAGGCGGGCCGCGCCATTGCAGCGCAATTTGAAGACATAGAAACTGTAGTTGAAGTCGGCGTCAACCGTGCCCCGGAACATCAACGCATATTCGTCGGCCTCGGCGCAGACATTGGTGTGTGCGCTCACGCGGATTTGCTGGTCGCCCACCTTCACCGTGTCGGGGCTGCTGCTGAAGCGCCACGTGCCGCTCTGCTTTGCCGTGCTGTTGAGCTGCTTTTCATCGGAGGACACGCCAAAGCTGGCCGCGTCGTCCTCAAACGTCCAGAGCCAGCCGCCTGTGCCGTCGAGTCTGTCTGCGAACACCACGTCGCCCACGCCTTCGTTCGGGTCAGGCGTCGGCGGAACGGTGGGTGTCGCCGTGGGGAGGAGCGTCGAGGTGGCCGTCGGCGGCGCGGGGGTGGGCGTGTGAGGCGGCAGCGGCGTGACGGTCGGGAGGATCACCGGACTGGTCGGAGTCGCCGCCGCTGTGTCAGCAGGCAGGGGTTGAGTGGGAGCCGCAGTGGGTTGTGTCCGGGATTGGCACGCCGCCAGGGCCAGGGCCGCCAGGGCAAACCCGAATGTCAAATGGAAGCGATACATAGTAAACCTCCTCTGATCCTACTGAGAGTTGCTTGGAAGTGCTGTCGCCGAGAGGCGTGAAGACGTCTCGGCCCTCACAGCATAACATGAATTCGGGGCGCACTACTGCGCCCCGATCTATTTATGGAACAGGTCGCAACCTCCACGGCGCAGGCTGCGTAAGATCATGTGGTAAGCCTGACTGCCCGGACGATCCGGCAGGGCAGTGATTGGCTCAAGGGAGGTTGGAATGCATAGACGACAGGGATGTCTCGCTGGCCTTTTGGAATTGTTCCTGCTCCGCTGGCTCTTCGACGGCTTGCAGCGGCGGTCCGGCTTTGGACGCGGCGGCTGCCTGGGTTGCGGGTGCGGGTTGATCTTGTTCCTGATCTTCGTTGCGCTGGTCTGCTCCATCCTCGCAGGCACGGACTGGTTCCGGCTGGGGATGCTGGCAATCCATCCCATTCTCTAAAGCAGCGTATGGGGAAAGTAACCGCCCCGGTAATGAACCGGGGCGGTTGCTTTATACCCGGCGATGCTGCCAATTTACCTCGGCGGCATCGCCGGATTGCCTGCCGCCGTGCATCGCGCAAAACGAAAAAACCTCAGCCGAGCAACTTTTCCGCCCCCCGGGTGTTCTGATTCCCTGTATAATCTGCGCTTCTTACGCCAGCTCCCAGGGAAACGACCATGCGAACAGGCCCGTATCCGCTTTCCATCACCGGCAACGGCCAACCCCCCGTCCAACAGGTGGCCCGGTTCCTGCTCCGGCTCGTCGGTTGGAGCGTGGAGGGCGACCTGCCGGACGTGCCCCAATTCGTGCTCGTCGTCGCGCCGCACACCTCCAACTGGGATGTCCCCGTCGGGCTGTTGTGCGCCTACGCGCTCGGGCTGTTGTTTCCCTGGCCGTATGGCGTCATGGTGAAAGCGCCCGTCTTCCGCTGGCCGCTGGTCGGCCCGCTCATGCGCTGGCTTGGCGGCATTCCGATTGACCGCAGCGCGTCGAACAACGTGGTGGACCAGATGGCGGACGCCTTTCAGCAGCACGAACGTCTGATGCTGGCGATCACGCCCGAGGGAACCCGGAAGAAGACCGCTTATTGGAAATCGGGCTTTTACCACATCGCCCTGAAAGCGCGCGTCCCCATCGTGCTGGCCTATCTGGATTACGCGCGCCGGGTCGGCGGCCTCGGTCCGACGATCTGGCCCTCGGGCGACGCCGACGCCGACCTGGAACTCATTCGCGATTTCTACGCGGGCGTCACAGCCAAGTTCCCGCACCAGTTTGGCGAAGTCCGCTTCAAGCGGCAGGAGGCGCAGGCCTGAAGTCAGCCTCTTCACATAAACAACCGCCCCGGCTCATCACCGGGGCGGTTGTCGTTTATCTGGCCCTACGCTTGGATTGGGGAGGTTTGCGCGGGCCTATGAACTTGTCGCCGTTGTAATGAATCAAATGGTCAGGCGCCTCGGCAATCCATATCTCCGTCTCCCAAGCAATATCCGTTCATGGATTATAAATCAATACCCTTCCCTCGTTCTCAATCGCCCCGGCCCGCGACGAGCCGCCGAGGAGATAGAAGCGGTCACCGACGACGGCGGCGGCGACGCCGTGAATGGGATGTGGGATGTCCGGCGCGGCTGACCACGTTTGGGTTTGCGGGTCGAAGACTTCAAACGCGCTGAGCGTTGCGCTGCCGTTGATGATGATCTCGCCCCCGGCGGCGAGGATGCGGCCCCCGAGGACGGCGGCGCTGAATCCTGCGTGCGGCTGGAGGAGCGGCGGGCCGGCGCGCCACGTGTTGTCCGCCGGGTTGTAGATTTCGACCGAACTGAGTTCGCCGACGCCGCCCCACCGGCCACCGAGCGCGTAGATTTCGCCATCGAGCGTGACGGCGGCGAGGTGTTCGCGCGGCTGGTTCAACGCCGCGAGTGAACGCCAACTGTCTGCACGTGGATCGTACTCGAGCAGCGCGCTCGAGACTCCTACACCGCCCACGATGTAAATCGTGTCATCCAGCGCGACGGCAACGCCGGATGTGCGCGGTTCGGGCATGGGGGTGAGGGCAGTCCACGTATTGAGCGCGGGATCGTAGCCGAAAACGGTTGAAGTGGGATCCCACGCGCCCGCAGCCGCGCCGCCAAATACATATACCTTGCCATCGAACACGGCGGCCATGAGGTGATGCCGACCAGTGGGGAGCGGGGCGAGGTCAATCCATTTGTCTTGCGCGGGGTCGTAGGCCTGAAAGACGGTCTCGCCGCCAAAACCGCCGGGGATATAGATCAAATCGTTGAGGACGGCGGCGGGCATCTCGGAGCGCGCGGGCGTTTGAGTTGCACCCTCATTCCATCGGCCATGCAGCAGGTCGGGCGGGGATTTGCCGAAGGCTTCATAGACAGGTTGGCCGAAGGCATCGGGCGGAAGGGTGAGGCCCAGAACGTACGCGGCGGTGGCGGCGGTGTCCATCACGCTGACCGGCGCGGTGAGTTCGTGATCGGATAGGACGTTCGGGCCGGCGATAATCCACGGGATGGTCATGTCCTCGGGGATGTTCGCGCCATGGACGAGGCCGTGCCCGCCGTGATCGGCGCTGAGGATGACGGTGGTGTTCTCAGGGAGAGCGGCGAAGAGGCGGCCCACGGCCTCGTCGGTGCGCGCGAGCTGCGCGATTTGCGTCTCTGACATCCAGCCCGCCAGATGGCCGAAGTAGTCGTTGTTGGGGAAGTGGACGAACATGAGGTCAAAGCCGGATTGGATTTGCGCGATGGCCTGATCGGCCACGTCTTGATCGCCGCGAGTGGCGAAGAGGTAAGCGTCCACCGAGCCGGGGGCGTTGAGGTGCGCGAGCTTTTCTTTGCCGACGACCATCACGGTGCGAAGCCCGGCGGCGTGTGTGAGCGAGAAGAGGGTGGTGACGGTGATCGCGCCGCGCGCGGGTTGATAGTCGTTCCACGTAATGCCATGCGCTTCGGGAGGGTAGCCGGAGAGCATCGAGGCGTGTGCAGGGAGCGTGACGGGTGGGAAAACGGTTTGCGCTTGCCATGTATACGCGCCACGCTGCGCGAGGGCCTTGATGTTCGGCGCGTCGGCTTGTAGTAACGCGTCCGGGCGCAGGCCGTCAATGGAGATGATGACGACCCTTCGACTGCGCTCAGGGCTGGCTTTCGGAGGCGACGAAGTTTGTGAGGGTGTGGGAGATTGAGTGATTGTTGGGGTGGGCGTGAGAGCAGGAGGCCGCGTCGGCGATGGGGGCGAGGTAGAGGCGCGCCCTGGCGCGTCTGTACGTGGGGGCGCGGAGGCGGTCGCGGGCGCGGAGAGGCGAGTGGGGCCGGGCTGGGGAGTAGCTGCGCATGCAAAAAGAAAAAGAGTAAAGAGCAAGAGACGGCGCACGGGGCTATTCCTTGGCGATGATGAATTCGCGGAGGGCGCGGGCAGCGGGGCTGAGGTAATGGCCTTTGCGCCACACGAGGCCGAGCGAGCGATGGAGGGTCTGGTCGGAGATGCCGAGGGCGTGAATGTCTTGCCGCCCTTCCAGCGCAAGTTCGGGCATAAGGGCCACGCCCAGCCCGGCGGCCACGAATTCGAGCGCGCTCTGCATCGCGCCGCCGTCGAGTGCGACCTTCGGCTCGAACCCGGCGCGGCGGCACGCGGTGAGCGTCACCTCGCGCAGGCGGTAGCCTTCCGGGAAGAGGATGAAGGCTTCCGCGGAGAGGTCGGAGAGGCGGACGGATTTACGCCCGGCGCGGCTGAGAGGGTGCTGGGCGCTGACGGCCAGCATGTACTCTTCTTCCATAAATGACGCGCTCTCTACCATGTCGGGCAAGCGGTCGGCGGCCACAATGGCGAGATCGAGTTGGCCCACTTCAATGAGATGAAGAAGGGTTTCTGTCCCGGACTCGCGGAGTGTCACTTCGAGGCCCGGATACTTGCGCTTGAAGCGCGTGAGCTGGTCGGGGAGCAGATGGGTGCTGACGGTCGGCGGCGCGCCCAGGCTGGCCGTGCCGCGCGTCAGGCGGGTGCGCTCGCGGATTTCGTTCTCCGCTGCCTCCACCGCCGCGAGAATCTGGCGGGCGTGGGGCAGGAGCGCGCGCCCGGCGTCGGTGAGCGACACGCGCTTGCCCACGCGATCAAATAACTGCACGCCCAGTTTGCTTTCCAGCGCCCGGATCTGCTGGCTGATGGCGGGCTGGGCCACGTGCAGTTCCTCCGCCGCTTTTGAAAAGCTGAGCCGCTCGGCGACGGCGATGAAGTAGGTGAGATGGCGGAAATCCATCGCGCTCCTTCGACTGCGCAGCGCGCACCTTGAACGGAAGGAGCACAGTCGAAGGGCGTGCCGCTCCGCTCAGGCTGAGCTATAAGCAATCGTTATCGTTTGATAATATATCATGTCTTTGACTTCTAGACCGAATCCCCCTACAATCTTTGTGCAATTTGGAGCAATCGGGTCTTATTTATCCAGAAGTTGAGGTGAACGATGGCGACCTCCAACCCCCTGTACAGCTATCTCGGCGAGCGCGCCCCCCTGCCGTTGCTGACTCACGATCAAGAAATTGCCCTCGCCCGCCGGGTGTCCGCCGGACGATCCGCGGCCCGGCTGCTCGCGCGCCGCTCACTGCCCCCCCAGCGCCGCCGCGCGTTGCGGCAGACGGTCGCCGATGGGATGGCCGCCCGCGAAGCATTGGTGCTTCACAACCTGCCGCTGGTCTTGAGCGTGGCCGGGCGCTTCCGCAACTCCGCACTCGACTACCACGATTTGATCCAGGAAGGCATCCTCGGGCTGATCAAAGCGGCGGAGAAGTATGACCCCGCACGGGGCACGCGCTTTGGGACGCTCGCGGTGTGGTGGATCCGGCAGAGCATTGGCCGAGCCGTCGCCAACCACGGGCGCACGGTGCGGCTGCCGGTGAACCGGGGGTGGCGCATCAGCCAGTTGCGGCGGGTCGCGGCCCAACTCGCCCAGCAGATGGGTGACGAGCCGACGCTCGAAATGGTGGCGCAGACGGCGGGGATGTCGCCGCAGGCGGCCGCCGCGTTGATGCGCGACGGGCAGTCTGTGATCTCGCTCGACACGCCCCCGGCTGACCCGGATGACCGCAGTGGGCTGGAGCGCATGGCCGACACGACGGCCATTGATCCGGAGTCGGCGGTCGTCGAAAACAGCCTGACGCGCACGGTGCGGGAATCGCTGGCGCAGCTCGACGAGCGCGAAGCCGAAGTGCTTCGGCTGCGCTTCGGGTTCAACGGCGGCGAGGGACGGCCCCTGCGCTCCATCGCCGCCGAGTGGCGCATGAGCCCTGAGGGCGTGCGCCAGATCAGCGAGCGGGCGATGAGTCATCTGCGCGCAATGCCGAGGGTGCAGGCGTTGAGCGTGTATCTGGAGGAATGATGGGAAGTTGGGCGGAATTAGAGGGTCTATAATAACAATGGCTCTCCAACGCCTGATCTCCAGATGAGGTGAGATATGCAAAACCTGACAGCGTGGGTCGTCCGCGCCGATGTGAAGATCACAAACTGGATGGCGCGCTACGGCATTGTGCTTCTGCGCATCAGCCTCGGCCTCGTCTTCTTCTGGTTCGGCGCGTTGAAGTTCTTTCCCGGCCTCAGCCCGGCGCAGGATTTGGCCGCTCGCACGATCGGCGTGCTGACGTTCGGACTGGTTCCCGCCAGCGTCTCTGTCCCGGTGCTGGCGGCGTGGGAATGCGTGATCGGGCTGGGGCTGATCACGGGCGTCTTCATGCGTGGGACGCTCTTGCTGCTCTTCCTGCAAATGCTGGGAACTATCACCCCGCTCTTCTTTTTCCCCTCCGAAGCCTTCATGCGCCTCCCCTATGCGCCCACATTAGAAGGCCAGTACATCATCAAGAACCTCGTGCTCGTCAGCGCGGGGCTGGTCATCGGCGCGACGGTGCGCGGGGGCGCGATGGTGGCCGACCCGGAGGTGGCGCAGGCGGCAAGGGAGAGAACGCGGATGGGTGGAATAGACGGATCAAAAGTCGCGTAGCATCCGCCCATTCCGTAAATCCGTGTTCCCCACTGCTAACTTCCCTCCGATCTTCCTCTAACACTCCTCTGATAGCCCCTTCATATAATCAAGCCAGTTGAGGAAATATAGAACTGCGGGGTTTCGGAAACCCAGCAGGTCTGCTCAGTTGGAGGTATCTATGGCTAAGATTGTTGGGATTGACCTCGGCACGACGAACTCTGTCGTCGCCGTAATGGAGGGGGGCGACCCGACCGTGATTACCACGGCGGAAGGTTCGCGCCTGCTGCCCTCGGTGGTCGCGTTCACCAAGAACGGCGAGCGGATGGTGGGGCAAACCGCCAAACGGCAGGCCGTGATCAACTCGGAGAACACCGTCTATTCCATCAAGCGCTTCATGGGCCGCCACACCGACGAGGTGGCAGGCGAGCGCAGGATGGTGCCCTACGAAGTCGTCACCGGCCCCAACGGCGACGCGCGGGTGAAGATCCCGATCAACGGCAAGACCTACACCCCGCAGGAGATCTCGGCGATGATCCTCGCGAAGCTCAAGCAGGACGCCGAGGCCTACCTGGGTGAGCCGGTGACGCAAGCCGTGATCACCGTCCCGGCGTACTTCAACGACTCGCAGCGGCAGGCGACGAAGGACGCGGGCAAGATCGCGGGCCTCGAAGTCCTGCGCATCATCAACGAGCCGACCGCCGCCGCGCTGGCCTACGGCCTCGACAGGAAGACGAACGAAACCATCCTGGTTTTCGACCTCGGCGGCGGCACGTTCGACGTCTCGCTGCTCGAAGTGGGCGAGGGCGTGGTGGAAGTGAAAGCCACCAACGGCGACACCCACCTGGGCGGCGACGACTGGGATCAGAAAATCGTCAACTGGGCCGCCGATGAGTTCCGTAAAGATCAGGGCATTGATCTGCGGAACGACCGCCAGGCCCTCCAGCGCCTCCGCGAGGCGGCCGAGAAGGCGAAGATCGAGCTCTCGACTATCATGGAGACCGAGATCAACCTTCCGTTCATCACCGCGGACGCTTCCGGCCCCAAGCACTTGAACCTGCGCCTGACCCGCGCCAGGTTCGAGCAGCTCACCGAAGACCTGCTCAACCGCTGCCGAAGCCCGTTCGAGGCGGTGCTGCGCGACGCGGGCCTCAGCGTGAACAAGATTGACGAAGTGGTGCTGGTCGGCGGCGTGACGCGCATGCCGATGGTGCAGGAGTTGGTGCGCAATCTGACGAATGGCAAGGAACCCCACAAGGGCGTGAACCCGGACGAGGTCGTGGCGGTGGGCGCCGCGATTCAGGCCGGCGTGCTCGGCGGCGAGGTCAAGGACGTGCTGCTGCTCGACGTGACCCCGCTCTCGCTGGGCCTCGAGACCCTCGGCGGGGTGATGACGGCCCTCATCGAGCGCAACACCACCATCCCGGTGAAGAAATCGCAGGTGTTCTCGACCGCCGAGGATATGCAGACGGCGGTGGACATCCACGTCCTGCAGGGCGAGCGCCCGATGGCCGCCGACAACATGACGCTCGGCCACTTCCGGCTGGAGGGCATTCCGCCCGCGCCGCGAAGCGTGCCGCAGATCGAGGTCACCTTCGACCTTGACGCGAACGGCATCCTGAACGTGAATGCGAAAGACCGCGCCTCGGGCAAGGAGCAGACCGTCAAGATTACGGCCTCCACCAACCTGAACAAGGCCGACGTGGAGCGCATGGTGAACGAGGCGAAGCGCAACGAGGCCGAAGACCGCAAGCGCAAGGAACTGGTCGAGGCGCGCAACAACGCCGACAGCCTGGCCTACGCCGCCGAGAAGGCGCTGCGTGAATTGGGCGACAAGGTCCCGGGCGACGACCGGAAGAACATCGAGCAGAAGGTCGCCGACCTGCGCGAGGCCATCAAGGGCGACGACGTCGCTCGCATTCGCTCGCTCACGGAGGAGGTCCAGCAGGCTTCCTACGCGCTCAGCCAGCAAGTGTACGCGGGGCAACAGTCAGCCAGGTCCGGCGGGGCGAGCAGCCCCAATGCGAATGGCCGTGACGAGGGCGAGGTCGTGGAAGGCGAGTTCCGCGAGACGTAAGAGAGAGTTGGCAGTGAGCAGTCGGCAGTAGGCAGTAGGCAGTTACGCTTACTGCCGATTGTTTTTTTCTGCTCATTGCCGCTCAAATCAGAGTACAATTGCCCGGACTTTGGAGGGGAGACTCGCTCACTTGGAGGTCATGATGTTCGGCAAAAAACCAGCCGCGCCGCCCCCGGCGCAACCTAAACCGCAATCGCCGCCCGCGCCCCAGCCGCCGCGCCCCTCGGGCTGGCTGGTGCAGGCCCTCACCGCCGACTACTTCGCGAGCGGATACATTCCCCCCGTGCCCGACACGCCGCTCGTCGGCTATCTCAACAATCCCGCACAGCCCACCATTGTGCTGGCCAACGCGCAGCTGCAAACCCTCGGACCGCAGGCGGTGGTCGTGAGTGCAACGCCCGCAGAGATCACCATCCCCAAAGCGTCGCTCATCGCTTTCATCCCGCGCGACGAGGCGGGGATGCGGTCGGCGGCGATGCAGATGCCCAACCGCGCCGAGCGCGCCATCATCTATGCCGGGCCGTATGTCCTCCGCGCCGCGTTCATGCTCACGGGCGAAATGCCGTTGCGGAACTTCTTCGGGGCGGGCGGCGGCAGTTTGGTCGCCGTCACCGAGGCTGAGGTGGCCTGTCAGACCCCGGGCGCGAAGTTCACTCCGTTGAAAGCGCCCATCCTCGTGTTGAACAAAACTCAGGTTCAACTCTATCATCTTGCCTGAGCCGTGCCTTTCGATCCTTCCAAGGTTCGCGCTGTCCTCTTCGACCTCGACGGGACGCTGGCCGACACCGACGACGAATACATCCGGCGGGCGGCGCGGTGGCTTGGCCCCCTGCGTTTTCTCTTCCCCCGGCGCGACCCGACGCCCTTCCTGCGCTGGGCGGTGATGACTGTCGAGTCGCCGATGAACACGCTCATGATCTTTCCCGACTGGCTGGGCGTGGACGACATACTCGTCGCCGGGATGAACTGGTTCTCCGACCTGTGGCCGCGACAGCACGCGGGGCGGTTTGTGATCATGGCCGGGGTCGAGGCGCTGTTGGAGCGTTTGTCGCAACGCTATCCGCTCGCGCTGGTCACGGCCCGGCCCACGCGCAGCACAAACGATTTTCTGGAGCAGTTCGGGTTGGGCTGGTATTTCCGCGCGGTGGCCTCGGCCCAGACCGCGCCGCACACCAAGCCGTATCCAGACCCGGTGTACTGGTGCGCGCGGGCGATAGGCGTGTCCGTCGAGAACTGCGTGCTGGTGGGCGACACGACCGTGGACATCGCCGCCGGGAAGCGCGCGGGCGCGCAGACGATTGGGCTGTTGTGCGGCTTCGGGCAGCGCGCCGAATTGGAGCGCGCGGGTGCGGATTTAGTACTGGAGCATACGACTCGGTTGGCGGATGTGCTGTTACAATGATGTAGAGACGGCCCGTCCCCGTCGCTTCGCTTCGGGGATCTTCGAGCGGGTCGCCCTGTCACCGAGGCCGTTGTGAACGAATCTTCCCACGACCGCATCCGAGACGTTCTTCATTCCCTGTTGGAAATCTCCCCGTACGTGCAAGCCGCTGCGCTCGTCCGCGTGAGCGGCCTGACCGTGATGTCGTTCATGCCCGACGACATCGAGCAGGAGCGGGTGGCGGCGATGTCCGCCGTGATGCTGCTGTTGGGGGAACGCATCACCGGCTCCCTGCGCAACGGCGCGCTGGACAAGGTCTACATCAAAGGGGAAGAGGGGCACGTCGTGCTGATGGCCGTCGGCACGGAAGCGGTGCTGACGGTGATGGCCCAGGATCACGCCCCGCTCGGCCTGTTGTTTGTGGAGATGCGCCGCTCGGCGGAGAGGTTGAAGAGGCTGGTGAAGGAGATTTAAGGCCCTGTTGGATTTAGCGGGAACCCCTCATCACGAATAGCACGAATATGCGAATGCCACGAATTCCTATTTGTGTTATTCGTCCATTCGTGTCATTCGTGATTAAGAGCTAGAATGTGGTGTAGGTTCAACCCGTACGGTCAGAGGCGCGATACGCCTTCCAGATCAGGATGAGCACGGGCATCAGCAGCAGACCGTTGAGCGATCCGGTCACCCCCTCAGACACGAATTTGCTCGTCCCGGCGGCGAAGTCCCCCTGCCGTAGGATGAGCGCGTCGCCCACGAGTGCGCCCGTCGCGCTGCCCCCCCACACGCCCAGCGCGACGAACAGCTCCGCGAGCGCGTAATCGCGGATGGTTTCGTATTCCCGGATGAAGTAGAGCGCGAGGCCGGGGATGAAGCCCATCAACCCGCTGCCGAGCGCCCACCACAGATTGAAGCCCGCCGCCGCGAGCAGATCGCCGACGATGTGCCCGACTATTCCCGTGACGCCGCCCACCAGCGGGCCGAACATCAGCCCCATGAAGAGCGGGACGAGCACACCCGGGCGGATGAAGATTTCCTGATTGAACGGCAGGGGCATGGGGAATGCTTTGAAGACCCAGTACAGCACGGCGTACAGCAGCGCGCCCGCCGCGCTATTCACGATTTCGCGGTTGGTGAATTTCCAGAGGTTGGGTTTGTCCATTGTCGCTGTTTTGGTTGTCATCGCAGACTCCCTGCGTGTTGTTGCTGGAATCGGTGTCAACGGATGGAACAACGGATAAACGGATAGCGCGCCATGAATCCGTTTATCCGTTGAGTATCCGTTGACACCGAACTCACCCCTCCCCCCCCGCCGCCGGGGACGCCGCCACCACCCGAAATCCGTCGTAGGCGAGCCCGTAATCAGGGTCGCTGTGGTTGCGAACCGCCGCACGGACGCTCTTGCGTGCGTTGTAGAAGGACCCGCCGCGCAACACCCGGTTCCTACCCTTGTCTGATCCTTGAGGGTCTTTCACCGTCGTCTTCCCCCGGCGTTGATATTCCTCCTCGTCAGACCAGTCCGCGCACCACTCCCATACATTTCCAGCCATATCCGCGCACCCATAAGGGCTGTCGCCTGCTGGGGAATACTGACCGACGGGGGTTGTGGCCCTCGGCCCACCTTGGCGGCTGTTTAGTTTCGTCGAGTCCCAATCGTTCCCCCAGGGATAGATGCGCCCGTCCGTGCCGCGCGCCGCCTTCTCCCATTCGGCTTCGGTCGGCAGGCGGTAGGGCTTACCGGTCTTTTCGCTCAGCCATTTGCAGTAGGCCACAGCATCATTCCAAGATACATTCACAACCGGGTGGTCGCCTTGGCCCTCAGGGTATTTGTTGCCGTCCCAGTGTCGCGGGGGTGAATATCCTGCCTCTCGCACAAAGACTTGATACTCGGCATTCGTAATGGGATATTTGCCGATGAAGTATTCAGAAAGTTCAACTGTATGTTGCGGGCGCTCCCATGCCACCTGCTCCTCTTGCATCCCGTCGGCTATAGCCTGCTTCGCCTGTTCCTCTGTTGTGCCCATCAAGAACGGCCCAGCGGGCACGCGCACCATCTGCGGCTCGAACACGGCGTGGGGCGCTTCAGTGGGCGCGACCTGTGGCGCTTCGGCGCGGCGGGTGAGAGTGAAATACAGGCGCAGTTCGTCGGGGGGTAGCCCAGTAAAGTTGACATCTGGCATCTTTGCCGCATGCATCGTAAGCACACGATGTACAGCAACGCGTCCGACAAATGGGGCAAGTGCAGGAGGAAAAATTGGGTCTGGTTTTGGCATGGCCTCTAGTGACGACAACGCCATTGAACGCACGGGCTCGGGAATTTCCTCTCTGACTCGATCTGCAACGGTATGCAGTTCCTCGGCTCGATAGTAATCTTCGAGATCACGCAACAGACGCGGGGTCTCTTTGAGCACCTCGTACAGTTCGGGGTAGATGTGCTGGATGGCGACGACTTTGGCGAGGCGGATGGGTTTGATCAGCCCCTGCAATTTCTCTTTGCGTTTATCGGCCAACTGCCACAGTAGGAGAAAGACGTTGACGGTGCGCTTGACCTGGCGCGGGTTGTCGCCCAACCCCTCGGCGAACACATCCGGGCAGGCCGGGTGCGGCCACTCGCCCACCAGCCCGCTCACAAACGCGCCCATGTCGCCGCGCTCAATCGGCGGAATCTGGAAGGGCAGTTGGATGATCTTTTCGAGATAGCGCGCGCCGTCAATCACGAACCGCTTCTGCGCCTCGCCCTCGGCCCCCGGCGCAAGCCCAAACTCGCGGTACTTGATCTCGATCCCGCGCGCGATGACTTCCTGATCCAGCCCGAGGACGAACACGCAGCCCGGCACGTCCACGAACAACTTGATCGCCTCCAGCACCTCGACGGCCTTCTCCGGCAGGCAGCGGTCGAGGTCGTCCACGAAGACGACCAGCCGCAGGTTTTTCCTGACGATGTGCTCGTCCACCAGCGCGTTGAAACGGTCGTGGAATTGCTCGAGGAACTGAACCTGGGCGACGTGAATCTGCGCACGCTCGCGGTGGATGGCCGAGACGATCTTGCCGATGGCCTCCTCGGACTTTTCTTCCTTCCGCAGTTCTTTGATCAGGTCGGCGAGCACCGCGCCGCCGGGGAGGAACGCCAGCCCGATCTGCACCGCGCCCTCGGCTGCGCCCGCGCCGAGCTTACCCCAGTCAATCGTCAGCCCGCCCACCTTCTCTCGATCCACCGGCTGGTACAGCGCGGTTTCGAGGTCGCTCAACGCTTCGAGGTCTTCGGGCTTGTTCTTCGGCACAGCGCCTTTGAGCGCGGCCAGCACGTGCAGCAGCAGCGCCCGCCAGAGCGTCTCTTCCTTTTCGTACTTCCACGCGTCGAACCACGCCGCGCGAAAGCTCTCCGGCAGTTTGTTCCGCACCATGCGCATGAGCGAGGTCTTGCCGGAGCCCCACGTGCCGAACACGCCGATGGTCAGCGGGGTGCGCGTCGAGGGCGAGGCAACGATGTCGGCGAGCGTGGCGACGTACGGCTCGAAGTCGAGCGCGTCGTGGTCGGAGGGGAGGTCATCGAGGAGGGAGGCGGGCGTGGCGTCGTCGGGCATGGCGGGGATTATACTCCCAGACCTCACCCCCTACCCCCTCTCCCGACTGTGCACCCTGAGCGGAGCCGCGAAGCGTCGCAGTCGAAGGGCCAGTCGGGAGACGCGAAGCGGCTGGGGGGTGAGGCCGACTACCGGAGCCTCGAATTGTTTTGCCGCCGATAATACTGCCCGGCCACCGGCCTCATCAGCCACTCCATCACCTGCAACTGCATGGGCACTTTCGGGAGGAAATAGCCGGAGAGTCTCGGGGATGAAAACGCGGGGTCGCTTGCGCCGTCGAGTGAGATGTCCGCGATGGCGATGCCCTCCAGGCTCTCGACGCGCGCCAGCGTCTCGCCCCGCGCGCTGAAGATCGCGCTCGTCCCGTAGAACGTGGCGCGCAGGGAGGCGAGGTGCGCGCTCGCGGCGAGCGGCCACAGGCGCGGGCGCGTGATCGCGGCGGCGAGAAAACTCAAGCGCGGAAAGGGAACTTCGGCCACGAAGCGCCCGGCCATCACCGCGTGCACGATGGGGACAGCGAGCCAGTCCGCAAGTGCGGCGACCTCGTTCAGATACCAGTCATCAATCACGTCCCGGTCGCGCAGGAGCGCGGGCAGGAGCTGGGCGAGATAAACTTTCTTGCCCAATGGAAAGTTGAGCACGGCGCGATGAAAGCGCGGGGGCGCGGAGGCGATGAGCAGCGCGTCCACCTTCCCCCGGTAGGCTTCCGAGATGTCTCGCCGCGCGATGTCCCAGCACGTCATCAACCCGATGCGCCCGAGGCTGGTTTCGACGACGAGCGGCTCGCGGCCGGCCTCAAAATAGCAACGCTCCCACAGGAACGGATTCCGCTTGCGGTATTTGTGGATTGTGCCGTCCGGCCCGACGAGCGCGAAGGCGTTGAAGATGTGCGCGCCCTCGCGGAGCAGCAGCGGCCCGGCGACGTGCACGTTGAGTTCTGCACTCCAGCGCCTCAGGTTGCGCAGCGTGAGGCCGTCTTCGGTTTCGGCAAAGGCGAAGAGGCGCGGGGTATAGACGTAGCCGGTGTTGAACAGTTCGGGGAGGACGATGATCTGCGCGCCTTGCTCAGCGGCGGCGCGCGCTAACCGCCCGGCGGCTTCCAGATTGTGGGTGAGATCAAAGGGGGTGGCGAAGAACTGGAGGGCGGCGGCGCGCATAGCAGATTGCAGATAGCTGATGGCTGATGGTACCCCCACCATCCGCTATCTGCCATAAGCCATCAGCCTTTGACCACCGCCACCGGCCTCAGCCGCGCGACCTTCTTCGCGATCCCGGCTTTGCTCACCACCTCGATGACCTGATCCACGTCTTTGTACGCGGCAGGCGCTTCTTCCGCGAGGCCCGGCATCGAACCCGCGCGGACGCGGATGCCCCCGGCTTCAAGTTCTTGCTTCAGTTTCTCGCCGCGAATCTCGCGCTTGGCCTGCGAGCGGCTCATCACCCTCCCTGCCCCGTGGCAGGTGGAGCCGAACGACTGCGCCATGCTGCCCTCCGTCCCGAGCAGCACCCAGCTCGCGGTGCCCATCGAGCCGGGGACGAGCACCGGCTGGCCGAGCGGGCGATATTCGGGCGGCAGCCCCTCGAAGCCCGGCCCGAACGCGCGCGTCGCGCCTTTGCGGTGGACGCATACCTTCACGCGCTCGCCGCCCACCTGATGCGTCTCCACCTTCCCCATGTTGTGCGCGATGTCGTAGACCTGCTGCAAATCCCAATCCTTCACCTTGCCCGCGAGCGTCTCCTCAAAACTGCGGCGGATGTGGTGCGCGAGGATTTGCCGGTTGCAGAACGCGAAGTTGGCGGCGGCCTTCATCGCGCCGAGGTAGCGGCGGCCCTCCGGCGAGTCGAACGGCGCGCACACAAGCTCGCGGTCGGGCAGGTGGATGTCGTAGCGTTTGACCGCGCTTTGAAATTCTTGAACGTAGTCGGTGCAGACCTGGTGGCCGAACCCGCGCGACCCGCAGTGGATTTGCACGGCCAGATAGCCCTCGCGCAATCCCATCGTGCTCGCCGCGTGCTCGTCGAAGACCTGATCCACCACGTCCACCTCGATGAAGTGGTTGCCCGCGCCGAGCGTGCCGAGCTGCGGCCGGCCGCGCTCTTTCGCTCGCGGACTCACCTCGCCCGGCTCCGCGCCCTCGATGCAGCCAAACTCCTCGGTGCGCGCGAGGTCGGCCTCGCGGGCGTATCCCTCGCGCAGCGCCCAGCGCGCGCCCTCGCGGCAGACTTTATCCAACTCGTGCACGGTGAGCCGGACACTCCCCTTCTCGCCCACGCCGCTCGGGCAGTTGCGGTAGAGCGCGGTGGCGAGTTCGGCCAGGTGCCGCTCGGCCTCGCCGAGTTCAATGCGCGTGGCGAGCAGGCGGACGCCACAGTTAATATCATAGCCCACGGCCCCAGGCGAAATGATCCCGTGCGGCAGCGCCGCCGCCATCACCCCGCCGATGGGCATGCCGTATCCCTGGTGCACGTCGGGCATGACGATCACGTAGCCCACGAGGCCGGGGAGCGCCGCGACGTTCACGGCCTGCACGAGCGACTGGTCGCCGAGCGCGTCCTCCAGCAGCCGGTCGTCGGCGTAGAGGCGCACCGGCACGCGCATGTCGTGGCGGTAGGTCGTGGGGATTTCCCAGAGATACTCGCTAACTCTTGTGAGGTCTTGTTTGCGGAGGGACATTGCGCCGGTCCTCCAGAATCTGCGTGGGGGCCGAGTGGGCGGTTTCAATCTGCCGCACGACTTTTTCGAGCGCCTCGTACTCAATCGGCTTGCTGAGGAAGAAATTGGCCCCGGCCTCCCGCACGCCGTCAATCATCACTTCCTGATCGTCCGAGGATATGGCGATGACGGGGACATTGTGGAGCCTCACGTCACGCCGGATGTAGCGGCAGACTTCGATGCCGTTGATGCCCTGCATGTGCAGGTCGAGCAGGATGAGGTCGGGTGTGATCTTGCCCAGCATCTGGAGGCCTGGCAGCGAGCCGGGCGCGGCCTGCACCTCGTAGCCCAGCAGCTCGAGCATTTGCCCCAGGCTCTTCGCGATCATGCGGTTGTCGTCAATGATGAGTGCCAAACGTGTCATTTGAGTCTGGCGCGGTTCTGTGCTCCCGCGCCCCTCCTTTGTCTCGGGCCTAAACGTCAAACACAATCGTCGTATCGTACCCGTCCGCCGTGCGGTTGATCTTCAAATTGTGATACGTGACCGCCTTGATCATCTTGTCCAGCCTGCCGGTCGGCCCGCCTTCAACTTCCGCCCGCAAATGCGTCGGTTCAAGATGTGCGATGTGATAGCCGGTGAACGCCAGCTCCTCGGACTCGGTGAAATAGAGCAGCTCCTGAAGCCAGGCGACGAGCAGGGACTCGTGATCGTCGGCGGTCAACTCGACCCGGCGGCGGACGGTCACCCCCGGTTCGGCCCGCGCTCCCGTGAGCGCGTACATGCCCCGGGCCGCCTCCACAAACAACTCTTCGAGCGTTGGCGCCCACACGTGCAGCGCCCAGTCGGCGGTGTGGTCAACCTCCCGGTACGGGCTCACACGGCTGATTGTACTCCTCTTTGCGGAGGAATGAAGGGGGGGTATCTTGACGGGAACGAGCTTGCCCCCCTCGCCTGATGGCGCCCTTGATCGTCGTCGTCAGGAGAAGAGGATGGGGGATGAGGCTAGTCCGTTTCAATCCAGCGTCTGCTGCACGCCGCCCTCCGGCCCGTGGCTGAAGAGCACCCGGTCCTCGTCTTCGACGGTCGTTTCGATGTGGACGGGGCGGCCCCAGACCTTGTAGAGATTTTGCAGCGTGTCCTCGGCGAAGGGGACGTCGAGGTCCACGCCCTCGTGGCGGTGGACGAGGTACAGCTCGCCGCGGTTCTCGTGGTTGCCGTCCACTATCTCGATCACCGGCTGGCCGAAGTTGGTGAGTTGGAAGAGCAGGCTGCGCTTGATGTCCTGAAACTTGCGGCTGGCGATCTCGTACTGCTCGGCGTCCTCGTCGTAG
>Ga0209108_10000716_pt1 | contig 18552 bp, 11 predicted proteins | sample Rifsed10ft1_FD_184003 | JGI IMG/M metagenome (GOLD analysis project Ga0209108, IMG submission 184003) | Soil microbial communities from Rifle, Colorado, USA - sediment 10ft 1 (version 2) | ecosystem: Environmental > Terrestrial > Deep subsurface > Rock core/Sediment | place: Rifle, Colorado...
CGTCACTTGAAGCGAGCCATAGACGAATACGGCGTGAGTGTGCTTGTAGCGCACTATCAGGGTGCGCTAATGGCTCTACGGGGCGGTGGATCGGATTTCGTGAAGGAGCCGTTGTTTCTTAAGCCTCCGCTCGAAGGCTTTTCTCTCTCCCTGCGGCCCGAAGCGACGGCGTCCGTTGTCCGCGCTTACATCGAGCACGGGATGCACACCTGGCCGGGGCTGGTGAAGCTCTATTATGTCGGGCCGATGTTTCGCCGCGAGAGGCCGCAAAAAGGCCGCTATCGGCAGTTCTACCAGATTGGCGCCGAGGTCCTGGGCCAGACCGACCATCCCGCGATTGACGCCGAACTAATGGAAATGCTCGCCGTGCTGCTGGGCGAGTGCGGGATCGAGCGGTGGACGCTGCTGGTGAACTCGATTGGCTGCGCGGATTGTCGGCCAAAATATGTCGAGAAGCTACGCCATGCGCTCGAGCGGGTGAAATCGCAGATGTGCGACGACTGCCAGCGCCGTGTCGAGACAAACCCCTTGCGCGTGCTCGACTGCAAGGTCGAAGCCGACCAACCCATCATCAAAAAGCTGCCAGCCATCACCGACCACCTCGACCAGCCCTGCCGCGAGCACTTCGAGGAGTTCCAGCGGCAACTCAGGCTGCGAGAAATCCCGTACACGATTGCGCCGCGGCTTGTCCGGGGCCTCGACTACTACATGCGCACGACGTTCGAGATCACGAGCCCCGTCTTGGGCGCGCAGAATGCGGTCGTCGGCGGCGGGCGCTATGACGGGCTTACTGAGCTCCTGGGAGGCCCTCCGGCCAAAGGGTTTGGCTTCGCGCTGGGCACAGACCGCTTTATCGACGCGATCAAGGATGCAGGGAAGGTGGATGCCTCACGGCCGCTCGATGTTTTTGTCGCATGGATGGGCAGCGCAGCCTATGCGCCGGCGGTCAAGCTGGCGCGGCGACTGCGCTCAGAGGCATACACAGTCGAGTTGCCGCCCGAAGAGATGAAACTGAAGAAGTCTATCGGCCTTGCCGACAAGCTCCACGCCCGCTATACGCTGATCATTGGCGAAGACGAATTGGCGTCGCAAAAGTTCACACTCCGGCGCATGAGCGACGGCGAACAGAAGCAGCTATCCGAATATGAATTGCTTGACCACCTCAAAGCGATGCGAAAGGTGTAGCCCGCCTCTTCAGAGGCGGGGTTCTTGAGGTACCACAAACCTTGCTTGATTCTCTCGGCGAATTGAAGCGCACTCACTACTGCGGCGAACTGCGGCCAAGCCACGTTGGCCAAGGCGTGGTACTGATGGGCTGGGTGCACGGTCGGCGAGACCTGGGCCAGCTTATTTTCATTGACCTGCGCGACCGGACGGGCGTGGCCCAGGTGGTCTTCAATCCTGAGATCAATGCCGAAGCCCACCGACGTTCCGGCGAACTGCGCAGCGAGTTTGTGGCAGCGGTTGAGGGCAAGGTGGCGAAGCGAACGAAGCCGAATCCAGCGCTGGCCACGGGGGAGGTGGAGGTGATCGCCGAGCGGGTGTGGATTCTCAACGAATCGCGCACGCCGCCCTTTGTCGTAGAAGATGAAACGACGGCCAGCGAGGAAACACGGCTGAAATTCCGCTATCTGGATTTGCGCCGGCCGCGGTTGCACCAAAATATCGCGTTGCGCCACAAACTCATCTTGGCCCTTCGACAATATCTGGACAGCCAGGGATTCTATGAGATTGAAACGCCTTTTCTGACGCGCTCGACGCCCGAGGGAGCGCGCGACTATCTTGTGCCCAGCCGAATCCATCACGGCCGCTTCTACGCGCTGCCGCAATCGCCACAAATTTTCAAACAGCTTCTGATGATTGGCGGCATGGAGCGATATTTCCAGATTGTGCGCTGCTTCCGGGACGAGGACCTTCGGGCCGACCGCCAGCCCGAGTTCACCCAGCTTGATTTGGAGATGTCATTCGTCCAACGCGATGATGTCTTTTCGGTCATCGAACAAACGATGGCACGGGCGTTTGAGGTGGCCGGGATCAAGATTCAAACGCCTTTTCCGCGGATGCCATACGCCGATGCCATCCGGCGCTTTGGCACGGACAAGCCAGACATGCGATTTGGCATGGAGCTGGTGGACGTTTCCGAGGTGTTTTCGGCGCCCGCGGTGAGGGCAGGGTTGCAGGTCGAGCCGCCCGTCTATGCGGTAGTTGTTCCCGGCGCCAGCGGTTTCTCTCGGAAACAGCTCGACGAACTGGGCGCACTCGCGAAATCCGCCGGAGCGAAAAGTCTCTATTCGGTCAAAGTCACCGACCAGGGTTTGCAGTCTTCGCTCGAAAAGGTGCTTGGGCGGGAGACGCTGGAGACGCTGGCGCGAACCTGCGGGGCAAAGGCTGGGGAATTGATCCTGGCGGTGGCCGCGGGTACGAAAGCACCGGGAAAGGACCTGGCGGCGGCCGTTGCCGGAGCCTTGCGTTTGCATCTAGAACGGAAACTGAGCCGCTTCGAACGAAAGCAGTATGCGTTTGTCTGGATCGTCGATTTTCCTCTCTTCGAATACAGCGAGGAGGAGAAGCGGTGGGTCTCGTCGCATCACCCTTTTACCGCCCCGGCTGACGAGGATATAGACAAAATCCTTGGCGACCCGGCCAGAGTGCGGTCGAAAGCGTACGACCTTGTGCTAAACGGCATCGAACTGGGTAGCGGCTCGATCCGAATTCACCGGCAAGACGTGCAGGCGCAAGTCTTTCGCGCGCTGGGGATGAGCGAAGAAGAGGCGCGGCAGCGCTTCGGCTTCTTTTTGGACGCGCTCGCTTACGGCACGCCGCCGCACGGCGGCATCGCGCTGGGAATTGACCGCATCGCGATGATTATGGCTGAGGGTGATTCCCTCCGCGATGTGATCGCGTTCCCCAAGACAACCAGCGCGACCGATTTGATGGCTGAGGCGCCCGCCACCGTTGGTCCCACCCAACTCGATGAACTCGGCATCGCCCTGAAGCCGCCCGAGAAGCCCTAATGAACTGAAGCCACGACCGGCTTGAAAATGGCTCAGGTGAGGCAAAGAATGCGCCACCTGCGCTACAATGCAGCATAGATATGCCATCCATCCGCATCTTGCCCGAGACGGTGGCGAACAAAATCGCTGCCGGTGAGGTAGTGGAACGCCCCGCGTCAGTTGTCAAAGAGCTGGTTGAGAATTCTCTCGATGCGGGCGCCACGCAAGTATCGGTGGAAGTGGAATCGGGCGGGAAGCGACTTCTGCGGGTAGCCGACGATGGCTCAGGGATGAGCCACGACGATGCGCTGCTTGCCTTTGAGCGCCACTCCACCAGCAAACTCCGCACGGCTGAAGATTTGGTTTCGATTGCCACGTTGGGCTTCCGCGGCGAGGCGTTGCCGTCGGTCGCCGCCGTTTCGCGGATTGTGCTTGAAACGAGGTCGCAGGAAGAAGAAGCGGGGACGCGCATCGAAATTGCCGGCGGAAAGCTGATGAGTGTCAGAGCGGCGGGGTTGCCGCCGGGGACGTGCGTTACCGTCCGCGATCTCTTTTATAACGTTCCCGCCCGACGCAAGTTTCTCAAATCGGAGACCACCGAGCTGGGCCACATCGCCTCCCTTGTCACCCACTACTCTCTCGCTCATCCCGAGAAGAGCTTTGTCCTCAAGACACCGACGCAGGAAATCATGAACGTTGGGCCGGTGGCAAGCTACCAGGACCGAATTTTTCAGCTCTTTGGAAAGCAAGCACTCGATGAGCTTTTGGAACTCAAGGAGACAAAGGTGGCAGCGCCGCCAGCGTCCTGGGAAACGGGCTCTGCGGCTGCGGCCGGCGAGCCAGGCGACACCGAGCGCGAGCCGGCGGAGATGGTTATCCGCGGATTTGTCTCGAAGCCGGAGGTGCAGCGGCCAAATCGGAACGCAATCTACGTCTTTGTGAATCGCCGGCTTGTGCGGGATCGGCTGATCCTGCACGCCATTCACGAGGCTTATCGCAATATCCTGCCTTCGGATGCCTTTCCAACCGTACTCCTTTTTCTGGAACTTCCCTTTGCCGAGGTGGACGTCAACGTTCATCCCTCGAAGGTGGAAGTGCGCTTTCGTCATTCCGCGTGGGTTCACGACAGCGCCCGCGAGGCCATTCGGGCGGCGCTGACCGCGCTGAAGCCCATCGCCAGCTTTCCCAGCGTCGGCCGGCCGGCCCAACGAGCCGCCGGAGTGGCTGCTGCTGGCACTGGCCCGAGTCTTCAACAGGCGATTCCAACCGATGTTCCGATGTCGGATGGGGCGGGTTTCGAACTGGAACCCTATCAGCCGGCGCCGGAACCGCAACGGTTTTCGTTTGAAACGGGCGAAGCGATTCCGTTGACTTTGTCGGACGAGTCCCGACAAGGCGTGACAGGGACCTTTGCAAACGCGGCCGGGCAGCCGGCGAGCACGGCGCCGACAACTACCGAAGCGGAAATCGCCAATCTGAAGCCATTGGGTCAGGTAAGCAACAGCTTCATCGTTGCGGTCAACGCCTCCGGTCTGTGGATTGTGGACCAGCACGTAGCCCACGAGCGGGTCCTGTTTGAGAGGCAGTTGCGCGAGCGGCAAGCCGGACAGGTGACCGGCCAGCGCCTTTTGATGCCGATGATCGTCCAGCTCAGCCCGCGCCAGCAGGCTACGTTCGACCAAATTGCCGCCGAGCTGCGCTCGAGCGGCTTCGACGTCGAGCCGTTTGGCCAGCGCACGGTAGCCATTCAATCGGCGCCAACCGGGATCAGCACGAGCGACCTGGACAAGCTGCTTGTCGAACTTCTGGACGGAGTCGAAAAAGACGCACAGACAACGAATGTAGAAACCCTCCGCAGGAAAATTGCCGCCTCGGTGTCGTGCCACGCGGCCATCAAGATCAACATGCCGCTCGATCAGCGGAAGATGGAATGGCTGCTGGGCGAGCTGGCGAAGACCGATTGTCCGATGAGCTGTCCGCATGGGCGGCCCATCGTATTGCGCTACAGTCTTCGAGAGATTGAAAAAGCTTTCAAGCGGGTTTAGAGCGTGGCGAAACTGGCGATTTCGAAGAACCGGGTGGAGGAATGGCGCGAGCGAGGGTGGCGGCAAACACCGTCGCGCTCAGCCGACGCAATCGCGGAGAAGGACTTGCTGCATTCTCTACGGTGCCTCCCTCGCGCGCCGGAGCCGGGACCGGCACTACACGCCGAATCCCGGCCGGGTGCGATTCGGGCTCTCGGCGTCAGCTTTGTCCGGCCGGAGTTTTTGGGGGAAAGGCGAAGATGAAGGATCGCCGGCGCGTGATTGCCATAGACGGTCCGGTTGGGTCGGGGAAGAGTACGGTGGCAAAACGGGTTGCGGAGAAGTTGGGCTACGCGTATGTGGATAGCGGGGCGATGTATCGCGCGGTAGCAAGGGCGTCGCTTGACCGCAAGATCTCTCCGGCGGATGAAGAGGGTGTTTCGCGACTGGCGGCTTCGCTGCGGGTGGACCTGAGGCCGGCGGCCGATGGGCTGAATGTTTTTGTGAATGGCGAGAACGTCTCCGCCCGTTTGCGAAGTCGAGAAGTGAGCCAGGCTACTTCCGAGTTGTCCCGATACGCCGGGGTGCGGGCGCCCATGGTGGCGGAGCAGCGCCGCGCGGCGGAAGCGAACGATCTGGTCATGGAAGGACGCGATATCGGGACAGTGGTCTTCCCTGACGCTGACCTGAAGATATTTCTCGACGCCTCCCCGGAGGTGCGGGCAAGGCGGCGCTTTGCCGAGCATCAGGAAAAGGGTGAGGCTTCCGACCTGGGCCAGATTGAAAAGGAAATCCGAGAACGGGACAAGCGAGACGCCGGGCGAAAGCTATCTCCGCTCAAGCGCGCCCGGGACGCGGTCCATATTGACACCACGGCGCTCTCAGCCGAGGAGACGGCGGAGCTCATCGTGTTTCTGATGAAACACAAGGAGGCGACGCTATCCCGGGGGTAGGAATTCTTCCCTTGTTTTGACCGAAACCCAGGGTATTGGTTGCCGGGAGCAAGCACGCCACGCTGGGCGGAATTCTTCGTGCCCACTTCCTTCCCGGCATTTACTCTCCCTTGATGGGTTTTTGGCCGAACGTCTCCGCCGCATTTCGCTTTCGACCGGCAAAGGACTCAGCGTTGACGCCCAAGAGAGGGCGCCTCCGGGCCGGGGGTGGTGCCACGATTTGCGCGTCGAAGGTGGAAGATGCCTTTGGTCACGAAAAGGGCAAGGGCGAGGGCGCCCATCGCAAACAAGGTGTCACCGGGCAGGCGCGCCCAAATGCTGAGCTGCATCGGGCGCGACTGGATAAACTCGATGCTGCGCGCGTACCAGTAGCCTTCCCTCATACTGGCGATGACCTGCAAGAGTCCGGTGGTGAAGAGGCTGGGCACACACATGAGGAGAAGCCCCACGTTCATGCCCCAGAAAGCGACCCATAGGAGGCGCCCGTCGAAATAGTCCGGGTGAATCAAATAGCGCAGAGGAAAAAGCATCAGGCCGATGGCCATCATGCCGTAGGCGCCCATGAGCGCGGCGTGGGCGTGGAGGGGAGTCCAGTAGGTGCCGTGCTGAAAGTAGCTGACGATCGGCAGATTCACTAGAAATCCGAAAACACCCGCGCCTAAGAAATTCCAAAATCCGGCCGCAGCGAGGAAATAGATGGGCCACTTATGCACGAGCGGCATCTTCTGCCGCTGGCCGATGCGCTGAAAATTAGTTGCTACGAGGGTGAGGATCGTGAGCGGAATCACTTGCATGGCGCTGAAGACGGCGCCGAGCGCCATCCAAAATTCCGGCGCGCCAATCCAGTACCAGTGATGGCCGGTGCCGATGATGCCGGTGCCGAGATAGAGAAACGCATCCAGGTAAACCAGCCGGACGGCGCTGTCCTCAGTGACCAGCCCAATCTGAGTGAAGATGAAGGCGATGATGGCGGTGGCAAAAAGCTCGAAGAAGCCTTCGACCCACAGGTGAATGACCCAGAAGCGCCAGTAATCGGCCACATTCCAGTGGGTGCCGGGAGTGTAGAAAAGGGCGAAAACATAGAACAGCGGGATAGCAATCGCGCAATAGAGGAGCAGATAGGAGAGACCGGCTGCGCCTTTCGAGGGCTTGCGTTCGGCTTTGAGTCGCGGCCAAAGGGGGCGGATAAAAAGCCACGCCCAGAAAACCATTGCGGCGACGAACGCAATTTGCCAGAGCCGCCCCAGCTCGAAGTACTCCCAGCCTTGATGGCCGAGCCAGAACCACCACTTGCCGAGACTGTCGCGCACTCCAAGCCAGATGCCGGAAAGGCTTCCCACCGTCACGCCAACAATGAGCGCAAAGAGGACATTGACATAGAGCCACTGACGAGGAGGTTCGCGCTCAGCAAGCTGGTTGACCACAAACAGCCCGCTCAGCAACCACGCGATGGCAATCCACAAAATGGAAAGTTGGACATGGAAGCTGCGGGAGACGTTAAAGGGCAAGAAATTCACGGTGGAGATGCCGTAAAACTTTGAGCCTTCAACAAAGTAGTGGACGGAAAGTGTGCCCATCGCTACCTGGGCTACGAGCAGCCAGGCAACCACCAAAAAGAATTTGCCGATGGCGCGATTGGCGGCGCTGATGGGAAACGTCCCCGGGTCAGGAACGTTGATGGGAACTTCGGGCGGCGAGGGCTGCCAGCCGAGACTCCGATAGCGACCCATGAAGAAAAGCATCGCCGCAAGACCACCGATGAGACCAATCAAACTGAGGGCGCTCCACAGGACTGCGCCCTGCGTCGGTTCGTTCCCCACCGCCGGATCGTAGGGCCAGTTGTTGGTGTAGGAGTAGCTTGCGCCGGGACGCGGCGTGACCGCTGCCCATGCTGTCCAGGCAAAGAAAGCGGTCAGGTTGTAAACCTCGCTCTCTTGGGTGATGGTGTCACGTCGCAGGGTGAGACGGTCGTCGCCGTTGCGAAACAGGTCACTGTAATGCCGGACCAGAGCTTGGAAGGCAGCGACCTCGTCCTCGGGAAGAACAAGCTTGCCGGTGGCAGCGTCATAGCGATTGGTCTTGAGCTCCGCCCGGACCGCCTGGTTCACGACCGCTCTTTGTTGGTCATTGAGCTGCGCGTAGCTCTTGAGAAAAGTGCGCATCGCTTTGGCGTCGCGCACGATTTCGCATTCCCGGTGGAGGTAGTCGGCGGTGAAATCCGGAGCGAGGTAGGCTCCCTCGCCGAAAACACTGCCATGGTCCATCAGACCGTATTTCTGGAAGACGGATTGTCCGTCCAGAATCTGTTGGCCTGTGAGAAAGACGTTGCCCTTAGGATCCACCACGGAGATGGGGATGGGCGGCTTCACCCGGAACCAGAGCAGCCCGCCCACAATGAGCACTGTGTAGCAGAGAATGAGCATGAAGAGGAGGCCGTAGCGCCAGGGGTTGGTGAGTCGCATGTTGAACTCGTTCCGGCCAGCGGTCAGGGCGAATCTGATCCTGAGAGAGGATTATAAGCCAGTGAGAACGACAGGCGGACTCGTGTTCCGGCGTTCGTTGTCGAAAGGGAAATAGATTCCCCCTGAGGGGCTGTCCCGCCCAAGCGGGACCGAGGTGTGTTGCCGAGAGCGTGGAGCCCAGCGAGCAAAGGCGCGAATCTCGAAGAGGCTACCCTGGATCGCTCATGCGGTTCAGGAATTCGCTGTTGGACTTCGTCTTGGAAAGCTTATCGATGATAAGTTCCATCGCTTCCACCGGCGAGAGCGGATTGAGCACCTTGCGAAGAACCCAGATGCGGTTCAACTCGTCGCGCGGCATGAGGAGCTCTTCCTTGCGCGTGCCGGAGCGATTGATGTCAATGGCCGGGAAGACGCGCTTGTCCACCAGCCTCCGGTCGAGATTGATTTCCATGTTGCCGGTGCCCTTGAACTCTTCAAAGATCACGTCGTCCATGCGGCTACCGGTTTCAATGAGCGCGGTGGCAATGATGGTGAGCGAGCCGCCTTCCTCGATGTTTCTCGCGGCAGCGAAGAAGCGCCGCGGCCGCTGGAGCGCGTTGGCGTCAATACCGCCCGAAAGGACTTTTCCGGAAGGCGGGGTGATGGCGTTGTAAGCGCGGGCTAGGCGGGTAACGGAGTCGAGCAAGATGACAACGTCGCGCTTGTGTTCCACCAGCCGCTTGGCTTTTTCGAGGACCATCTCGGCAACCTGAATGTGCCGCTGAGGCGGCTCATCAAAGGTGGAACTGATCACCTCGCCGCCGTGCACGGTGCGCTGCATGTCGGTAACTTCCTCCGGGCGTTCGTCGATCAAAAGGACGATCAGGCTCACCTCCTGGTGGTTCAAGGCGATCGAGTTGGCGATCGTCTGGAGGAGCATGGTCTTGCCGGTGCGGGGCGGCGCAACGATCAGGCCGCGCTGGCCTTTGCCCACGGGCGTGAGCAGATCCATCACGCGCGCCGAGATGTTTTCCGTAGCCGTTTCCAGCCGGATACGCTCCTGCGGGTAGAGGGCGGTCAGGTTGTCAAAAAAGATTTTGTTCCGAGCGACTTCGGGGTCTTCAAAGTTGACCGCTTCCACCTTGATGAGCGCAAAGTAGCGTTCGCCATCCTTGGGCGGGCGCACCTGACCGGAAACCGTATCGCCCGTCCGCATATCGAACTTGCGGATCTGCGACGGCGAGACGTAGATGTCATCCGGCCCCGGGAGATAGTTGTACTCAGGCGCGCGCAAGAAGCCGAAGCCGTCCGGCAGACACTCGAGGACGCCCTCGGAAAAGATCAAGCCGTTCTTCTCCGTCTGAGCGCGAAGGATCTGGAAGATCAGCTCCTGCTTGCGCAGGCCGCTCGCGCCGGGGATGTTCAAGTCCACGGCGATTTTGGAAAGTTCCTTGATGTTCTTGTCTTTCAGTTCAGCTAGGTTCATGGATGGTTCTTCACCCGTTCTGGGGTGCGCCGACAGGTCGGGGCGCCCCGTAGTTGCCGCTATTTCCGCTCCCGATAGTGCCTGGAGAGGATGGCGGCGGGTAAACAGGACATGAGTCTTTCGGACTTGCCTCTCAAGAAATCAATGGTTGAAAGCATCTTGGTTTGTAGCAAGGGGCCACCGGGTCACAGGGGTTAACCGCGGCAGGGACTCCATCGGAGTGGAGTTGAGCCTCCCGACGAAGGGCCGTTCCAAGACCTCCTTATGGCCCGCGGGCAACCACCAACTCAGATCACAGCAGCAGCCTGATCTGGCATGCCGCGACTGGTCGGGGCAGCTTGCCCGAGTGGCCGAACTTCGAGCTAGAGCAGCGCGATGGGTGAAACAAAACAGGGGCCGGCTAGTGTCGTTCCCAATCTGATGGCCCTGGACTTCATCCTTCCCTCGACGTCAGTGTTAGTGGCATAGAGAGCGACCTGCCCGAAAGAAGGTGGTCGCGAACTAGTTTGCAATCTGCTGATCGCCCTCAGCCGCGGGTTCAAATTTCGTCGCGATGCTGGAAACCTCGGGCGCGATTGTTTCGCCCGGGCGCAGGGGTCGCTCCAAAGCAATCTCGAGCACCTCATCCATCGTATCCACAAACTTTACGGCCAACACCTCCTGGATTTCCTTCGGGATGTCGGCCATATCCTTTTCGTTGTCCTTGGGCAAAACCACCGTGCGGATGCCCGTGCGGTGAGCGGCGAGGAGCTTTTCTTTCACACCGCCAATGGGGAGCACCTTGCCGCGCAAGGTAATTTCACCGGTCATGGCAACGTCGCAGCGGACAGGGATACGGGTCAGGGCGCTCACGATGGTGGTCGCCATGGAGATGCCGGCCGACGGGCCGTCCTTGGGAATGGCGCCTTCAGGCAGGTGAACGTGGATATCCAGGTGGCGATAGAAATCTTTGGGCAGGCCGAAATGCGACGCGCGCGTGCGGACGTAGCTCATTGCCGCCTGGGCGGACTCCTGCATGACATCGCCGAGCTTGCCGGTGAGCGTCAACTTGCCCTTGCCCTCCATCAAGGTGGCCTCGATGGCAAGCAACTGTCCGCCCACCTCAGTCCAGGCCAAGCCGTTGGCCAGGCCAACTTCGTTCTTCTTTTCGCTTTGTGTGTCGCGGTACTTGATGACGCCGAGGAAGTCCGGCAGCACCTCCGGCGTGACGTTGACAGAGATCTCTTTCCCTTCCTTAATGACCTTGCGGGTGGTCTTGCGGCAAACGTTGCTGATCTCGCGTTCCAGATTGCGCACGCCGGCTTCGCGGGTATAGGACTGGATCAAGAAACTGAGCGCGCTATCGCTGAACGCGAGGTTCTTCTCCGAAAGGCCGGTGGCCTTGCGCTGCTTGGCAACCAGGAAGCGCTTGGCAATCTCCACTTTTTCCTGTTCGGTGTAGCCGGAGAGGCGGAGGATCTCCATCCGATCCTGCAACGGTTGCGGAATGGTGTGGAGCACGTTTGCCGTACAAATGAACATGACCTTCGACAGGTCATACTCCACGTCGAGATAATGGTCGATGAAGCTTTTGTTCAGCTCGGGGTCCAAAACCTCCATGAGAGCGGCTGAGGGGTCGCCGCGAAAATCCATGGACATCTTGTCCACTTCGTCCAGCATGAAGACGGGATTGATGGTGGCGGCCTTGCGCATCATCTGGAGAATCTGGCCGGGCAGGGCGCCGATGTAGGTGCGACGGTGGCCGCGGATTTCCGCCTCATCGCGCACGCCGCCCAGCGAGAGCCGGATGAATTTGCGTCCGGTGGCGCGGGCGATGGACATGCCGAGGGAACTCTTGCCGACCCCGGGAGGGCCGACAAAGCAGAGGATCGAGCCCTTCGGGTTTTTCACGAGCTGGCGCACGGCGAGAAATTCCAAAATGCGCTCTTTGATCTTTTCGAGACCATAATGGTCGGCTTCGAGTATTTTTTCCGCCGTCTGGAGATCCTTGATTTCCTTCGATCTCTTTTTCCAGGGCACAGCGATGAGCCAGTCAATGTAGTTGCGAGAGACGGTGGACTCGGCTGACATCGGCGGCATCATTTCCAGCCGCTTCAACTCCTGAATGGCCTTTTCGTGGGTGTCTTTGGGCATCCCGGCGGTGTCAATCTTCTTTTTCAGTTCGTCCAGTTCGCTCTTTTCGCCCCGACCCAGCTCCTTTTGGATGGCTTTGAGTTTTTCGTTGAGGTAGTACTCTTTTTGAGCGCGCTCCATCTGCCGCTTGACGCGATTCTGGATGCTGCGATCCACGTTCAGCTTTTCAATTTCCAATTCGAGGATATCGCCCACGCGGTTCAGGCGTTCGAGGGGCTCGAAAATCTCCAAGAGTTCTTGCTTTTCTTCGACGCCCAACTGGAGATTGGCGGCAATGGTGTCAGCCAGCTTCGAAGGATCATCCACCCGGACGGCGGCGATCATGGTGTCGTAGTTGAGAGTCTGGCTCAACTTGACGTACTGCTCGAAAAGGGTGGTGGCGCGATTGACAGCGGTTTCGATTGGGGGGGTCATTTCCAGCTTGTAGGAGACGACGCGGACGGTGGCGCGGAAGAAGCCCTCCTCGTTGGTGAGTTGGAGGACTTTGCCGCGCTCGATGCCTTCCACCAAGACTTTGATATTCCCGTCGGGGTGTTTCAGGCTCTGGACGATGTTGGCCACCGTGCCCACTTGAAAGATCTCATTGGGCTTGGGATCATCCACCGAGGCGTCATGTTGGGTGGCGAGAAAGATTTTCTTTTCGCCGGCCAGCGCCTCTTCCAGCGCTCGCACTGAACTCTCGCGGCCCACGACGAAGGGGGTCATCATATGCGGAAAGATGACCACGTCGCGAATGGGCATCATGGGCATGCGTTTGATTTCAAATTTTTCGCGGTTGAACATCTCTCCCCTGGGCTATCCGGCCTTTTCCAACAAGCCAAAAATGATTTCGCGGCGCTCCACCATGTCGCGGGTGATCACGAATTCGCGCACCTTGCGTTGGGCCGGAAGGTGATACATCAGGTCGAGCATGAGGTCTTCCAAAATCATACGGAGTCCCCGCGCGCCCACCCGACGCTCAAGGGCGTGATGAGCAATGGTTTCAAGCGCGTCATCGGTGAAACGCAATCGAACATTCTCAAACTCGAACAGCCGCTGATATTGCCGGACGAGCGCGTTCTTGGGTTCCGTGAGAATGCGAACCAGTGCCGTGCGGTCGAGGTCGCCGAGGATGCCGACGACAGGCATGCGTCCGACAAACTCCGGGATCAACCCATATTTTATCAGATCGGTGGGCTGAAGTTGCTCGAGAAGTTCCAGATTCCGCCGGCCGGGCGTGGCCGGGGGCGTATCCGCCCGAAAGCCCACGGAGCGCTTGCCCACGCGGCGCTCAATGATCTTTTCCAGGCCGACAAAGGCGCCGCCACAAAGAAAAAGGATGTTGGTGGTGTCCACCGGGGTGAATTCCTGGTGGGGATGTTTGCGGCCGCCCTGGGGGGGAACATTGGCCACGGTGCCTTCCAGGATTTTCAAGAGCGCTTGCTGCACGCCCTCCCCGGAGACGTCGCGGGTAATCGAAGGATTTTCATCCTTGCGCGAGATTTTGTCGATCTCGTCTATGTAAATGATCCCTTGCTGGGCGCGGGCGACATCGCCGTCGGCATTCTGCAGCAGCTTGAGGATGATGTTCTCGACGTCTTCGCCGACGTAGCCGGCCTCGGTCAAGGTGGTGGCGTCCACGATGGCGAAGGGCACCTCGAGCATGCGCGCCAGCGTTTGCGCCAGGAGTGTCTTTCCGGTGCCGGTCGGCCCGATGAGGAGAATGTTTGATTTCATCAGTTCGACTTCATCCGGCTGCCGGTTAAGGAAAATGCGCTTGTAGTGGTTATAGACCGCAACCGCGAGCTTCTTTTTCGTCTTGTCCTGGCCGATGACGTACTGGTCGAGGAATTCCTTGGTCTCAGGCGGCTTGGGGAGACGGCGGCTCGCCTGGGCCGTTTGCTCGCGTGTCTCCTCGCTGAGGATTTGGTGGCAAACTCCGACGCATTCGTTGCAAATATAGACGCGGGCGTAATCGGTCGGAGAGGAGATGAGCTTCTCCACTTGCTCCTGCGGTTTGTGGCAGAAGGAGCAGCGGAGGGGCTCTTCGATGTTGCTTTTACGCACGCTTCCGTCCCGTCCTATCGGTGCTTGAAGATGATTTCGTCCACAATGCCATAATCCTTTGCCTGCTCGGCGGACATAATGAAGTCGCGCTCAACGTCTTTTTCAATGCGCTCCAGCGGCTGCTGGGTATGGCGAGCGAAAAGGTCGTTCAGCACGTTACGCATGCGCAGGATTTCCTTGGCATGGATGTCAATGTCCGTGGCCTGTCCGGAGAGGCCTGACATCCAGGGCTGGTGGATGAGAACGCGAGAATTGGGGAGGGCAAACCGTTTCTTGGCGGCGCCGGCAGCGAGCAAAAGCGCCGCGATGGATGCCGCCTGGCCGATGCAGATCGAAATCACATCGGGACGAACAAATTGCATGGTGTCGTAGATCGCCATGCCGGCCGTAATCGAGCCTCCGGGTGAGTTGATGTAGAGCGAGATGTCCTTTTCCGGGTCTTCCGCTTCGAGGAAAAGCATTTGGGCGGTGACCAGATTGGCGACGTGGTCGTCAACGGGCGTGCCGATGAAGATGATGTTGTCACGCAGCAGCCGGGAATAGATATCGTAAGCGCGCTCGCCGCGGTTGGTCTGCTCGACCACCATGGGGATGAGCATCGCACGAACGCCGGAATCGTCTTGCTCGGGCTTCATGGTTCTATCGGGGAAGGAGCAACTCGGCCGCTGGTCTCAAAGGGTCAGGCACCCGCCCGCTATGTGGAACGGATTCGAGCGCTCTCGTAAATGCGGTCGAGAGCCTTCTCGTTGCGGAGTCGAGAACTAATCCTATCGAGCGCCCCTTGTTTTGTCAAGCGAGCCCGCAGGACGCTTGTGCTCTCTCCGCTACGTCGGGCCAGATCGTCCAGCTCCCGGTTGAGTTCCTCCTCCGATACCTCCAAATTCTCCTGGTCGGCCACCCGATCCAGAATCAAGCCTGCTTTCACTTCCGTCAAGGCGCCCTCCTGCTGGCGGCGCCTCAGGCTCACCCAGTCCACGTTTACCGCGCGAGGGTCCACTCCCTGCGCGATCAGGGATCGCGCCGTTCGCTCGAGCCGCACGTCCATCTGACGTTCCACCAGCGCTTCGGGAACAGGGAAGTCATGGGCCGCGACCAGCGCTTCCAGCAGCTTGTCCTTGCCCATCTCCTTTTCGCGGCGATCCCGGGCCGATTCCATGTCCGATCGGATCTTCTTCTCGAGTTCCTCCAGGGAAGCAAATTCGCCGACATCCTTGGCGAAGTCGTCGTTGGGTTCCGGCAACTGCTTTTGCTTGATCCCTTTCACCCGGAGATGGTAGGCAATCGTCTTGCCGTGAAGCCGCTCGTCCGGGTAATCGTCCGGATAGATGACTTCAAAGCGCCGTTCGTCGCCCACCGACGCCCCGCGCAGTTGCCGATTGAATTCCTCCAGCGTCTCGTCCGCACCAATATGGCACATGACGTCCTCGGTGCGGAAGGGCGCTGCCTTACTCACCGCCGGCTTGGTCTCGATGCCGACGAGCGAGAGGACGGCAAAATCGCCATCGGCGAGCGGCCGGCCTTCCACCACGGTATAGGTGGCGTGGCGCTCGCGCAGGTCGGCGATCGCCCGGTTCACGTCCTCGTCCGTCAAGCGGAGCGGCTCGATCTTCACTTCGAGCCCCTTGTATTCCTTCAACTCGAATTCGGGCAAAACCTCAAAGATGGCCCGGAAACGCAACGGCTTACCCTCCTCGAATTCAAGCTTTTCTACGCTCGGGCGGGTCACCGGCGCGAGCTTTTGCTTTTGCATCTCCTGGTCAATGTACTCGGGGATGAGCGCTTGAAGGACTTCACTTTTGATATCCTCTGCGTAACGCTGCCGGATGACGCTCACCGGAGCCTTGCCTGGGCGAAATCCGGGAACCCGAGCCATGCGGGCAAACTTTTGCGCCACGGTAGCCGCCTCGCGGCTCACCACATCCGCCGGAATTTCAATCTCCAGTTGTCGTTTACAGCTCGTCGCGTCCATTTAGGATGAGGCCTGCCCGACCATGCCCGAATGAATTGGATGACAGCCCGGGTCTTTCGGCTGCGCTTGAATATGCGCCAGTGCCGTTCCAACTGCCTGAGGAGAACAACTGACCGGCGCGGCCCATTACCCCCTGTGTGCCGCGAACCTGAAAAACCTGACCTCGGAAAGTTGGAACGGCACCAGAAGTCAGATGAGAACGAGTCTTTTCCCCTGAGATTCGCTTACCCTTCTCGTGAGGTCTCGAGATGTGGCGGAACTCGAGGTCAGTCCTGCGGCCAGGCTCCAGCGAAACCAGAGTTTAAAGGAGCGCCGGACGCGAGTCAACGGAAATCCACCCAGCCTGACTCCTCCGCAGGTAGCCCGGCGGTCCAACCGGTCGAGTGGAGGCACGCGCTATTCCCGGTGGTGACCGGGCCCAGGCGCCCAACCGCCTTTGCCTTCATGGCCGGGAAGGCAATCCCAGCAGCGGCCATCGTGCGAAAAATAGTAAACATGCTGCAAGCGGCCGCAAGCACGGCAGCGCGCTACCGGCGCGCTACACGTTTCACATCGCTCGACGGTTCCTGGCGCACCCGACACCCCGCGCCGACGTGAGGTTCGATCTCTGGATGACCTTTTTGTTTTCATCAGCTCTCCGCCCGGGCGCCCAGGGTTACGAAGGTCGTTCAGCCTCAGCAACCTTCGCGCAAAGTAGGATAGCGCCCCATTTCCCCTTCCGCAAGTGAAGGCGTAGCGAGGGCAGGCCGGTGCATGGACCAATTTCCGGCGTTTGGTGGCGCCAGGGAATCGCGGCGGCCGAGGAGCGTAGGAACCGAGGTTGCCAAAGGATGGCCACCTTCGTTACCCTGTCGGCAGGCGGAAGTGGCGGAACGGGCAGACGCGCAGGACTTGCAAACACGGACAAGCCGCAAGCAAAAGAATGGCCTGCTGTTGGGGGGAGAGGAATCGCATCGAGTCCGGTCGAGTCCGATGAGAGCCTTTGCGGGTCGGTGATTCATGGCTGCTTCATAGCTGCAGTGACTACTTGCTCTCAAGGCAAAAGGTTGCAATTTCGTATTCATGGCGAGCGTGAGTTAGAACTTGTTTCGCGCGAGGCCGAGTGGCCGTGCGAGAAGGAGGTAGACTGGAAATCAGAGTGGCGACAAGGCAGGAAACATAACCTCTATCTGTGTGAGAATCACGCCAGAGAACAAGGGCTAGTCTGGTAGCCACTGAGCCACGCTCGCTGAGTCGGCAGCGAGCATCCACCTTATTTAGTACGACAACGCCTACGTTTCTAAGAGAAGCTGGGGATGCTTTTTTGCAATGTTGAGTAGCTTTAGGGCAGCGTGCTGGGGATGGCGAGTACCTTGCTCCCAGCTTTCCACGGTCCTGGGGCTGACGTTTAGAAACCGGGCGAACCGAGCCTGGCTGGCGTTCAGCGCGAGTCTGATCTCGCGAATCTTGGCAGGACTAAATGGCTTCGGCGGAGGGGGAAGCTCTGTAACCCGCAGATTCACCGACTGACCCTGCTCATACCGCAAGGAATCAGCAAGGGCGAGCCTCAAGTCCTCGAACACTTTCACCTTCTTACGCTTTGCCATGTTGTTCCTCCTCTACCGGCCTTTAATCTCTGTGACCATCTCGCGTAGGATGGCACGCTCAGCCGTCGTCAGATCCTCCTGCTCATCCTTGTCGAAAAGCAAAAGCAAGTGAATGTGTCCGCGATGTTCGAGATGTAGATACAGGTACCGAAAACCTCCTCGCTTGCCTTTCCCACGGACAGGGTTGGAAGATCTGCCCTTCCGTATTCCTCCGAGCCCCCTGACAACTTTGCCGCTTGCTCGGTTTTCCAGCAGATCACCTTGGATTTCGCTTAACACACGATCCGCTGAAACCCCGGCCAATTGGTACAGACGCCGCGTGAAGGCGGCGGACTCAATGAATACCACAGCGTAGGATATACCACTTTGTGGTATCTCTGTCAAGTGGAAAAGATTCGTCTGCCTCGACCTACGGGGTCGAGAATCAACTGATTTATGGACGGTCTGGTCGCGGGAGCAACCCGCTTTGCCAGCCCAATTTAGATGCATAGTCTGTGCATAGATCGCTGGCACTGCTTGACAAGGGCAGCGTGTGCAATATACGGTTCCGATTCATAAACTGTGGGTTCGGAAGTATCGGCAACATGTCGAGGCGCTGGTAAGGAAGACGGATGACCGTATCCGCCGTCACCTCAAAGCCTACGGTTAATATGGCAAGGCATCACCCCAAGTACCCCAAAACCAGTACGGGCGGCTAGGCCATTGCATTTAGCAGGCAATAGCCTGGGTAGGTCTAACCCACGTATAATCAACTACGCGGAAGTGGCGGAATTGGCAGACGCGCAGGACTTAGGATCCTGTGGCCGCAAGGCCTTGTGGGTTCGACCCCCACCTTCCGCACCAAAATTCGCGTGGCGAATTTTGTCCCGAGCGAACGAAGTGAGCCGAGGGACCACGTTCCCAGAATTTGCACCCGGCTGG
>Ga0209108_10000717_pt1 | contig 18544 bp, 16 predicted proteins | sample Rifsed10ft1_FD_184003 | JGI IMG/M metagenome (GOLD analysis project Ga0209108, IMG submission 184003) | Soil microbial communities from Rifle, Colorado, USA - sediment 10ft 1 (version 2) | ecosystem: Environmental > Terrestrial > Deep subsurface > Rock core/Sediment | place: Rifle, Colorado...
CCCCACGCCCCTCTACCGCCATCGGCCGAGGATCGGCCGATGACGACCTTGGACCAGGCGGAGGCCGCCTACAGGGTCGAGGTCACCGAGGCGAAGCGCCCGCGCCGACGTATGACGGGCGGCAACTGGTGGCGCTACCTCATCGCCCTCGCCGCGATCCTCTTCGCGCTCTTCCCGATTGCGTACGTCGTCTCAGCGGCCTTCAACCCCGTCGACTCGCTCGCGGGCTCCGGGCTCATCCCCGAGCAGGTCACCCTCGACAACTTTCGCTCGATCCTGAGCGGGTCGCCAGGCGAGGAGGGGTCGAGCGAGGAGGGCCTCGACATCCCGTACAAGAACTGGTACGTGAACATGATCGTCATCGCGGGGGCGACGGCGATCCTGTCCGTCTTCTTCGGCGCGCTCGCCGCGTACGCGTTCGCCCGCTATCGCTTCAAGGGCCGCAGGCTCGGGATGCTGAGCCTGTTGCTCATCCAGATGTTCCCGACGTTCCTCGCCGTCGTCGCGATCTACCTCATCGTGCTCCGTATCGGGAACGTGTTCCCGGCGATCGGGCTCGACACGCGCTCGAGCGTGATCCTCGTGTACCTCGGCGGTGTGCTCGGCGTGAACACGTGGCTGATGAAAGGGTTCCTCGACTCGATCCCGGATTCGCTCGACGAGTCCGCCCGCGTCGACGGCGCCACACCTTCGCAGGTCTTCTGGGCGATCATCCTCCCACTCGCCGCACCGGTGCTCGCCGTCGTCGCCCTCCTCTCGTACATCGGCACGATCAACGAGTTCATCGTCGCAAGCGTCCTCCTCGACTCGACGGACAAGTACCCGATGAGCGTGGGTCTCTACGGGTTCATCCAGGACAAGTACGCGCAGCAGTGGGGGACGTTCTGCGCGGGCGTCGTGCTCGCCGCGATCCCCGTCGTGATCATCTTCTTCTTCCTCCAGCGGTTCATCGCCGAGGGCCTCACGCGCGGCGCGGTCAAGGGTTAGAAGTGCTCCTCGATCGGCCGCACCACGACGGCTCCGAGGCTTACGTCCCGGAGACGCCCGCCGAGCTCGGCGACGACGTCACCGTGCTCCTTCGCGTGCCGAAAGCGTCGAAGGCCGATGCGGTCGCCGCGCGCTACGTACGCGACGGCGAGCCACAGGTTGCTCGCGCCGACATCGACCGGGAGACGGACGCCGACGTGTGGTGGCGCGCGACGTTTCCCGTGGCCAATGTCGCGACGCCCTACCGCTGGCTCCTGGCCGGCGGCGACTTCGGCTACGCGTGGCTCAACGCCATGGGCGTGCAGCAGTTCGACGTGCCCGATGCCGACGACTTCGTCGTGTCACTCGGTGCCGGCGGCCCCGAGTGGCATCTCGAGTCCGTCGTCTATCAGGTCTTTCCCGATCGCTTCGCCTCGTCCGGGCTCGGTCTTACGCCCCCTGACTGGGCCGTCTCGCGCGATTGGGACGAGCTTCCGAATGGCCGCGGGCCGACGACGCCGGTCGAGTGGTTCGGAGGCGACCTTCGCGGGATCGAGGAGCGGCTCGACCATCTCGCGTCGCTCGGCGCCAACGTCCTCTATCTCACTCCGATCTTCCCGGCCGGGAGCACGCACCGCTACGACGCGACCTCGTTCGACTCGGTCGACCCGCTGCTCGGGGGCGATGACGCCCTCGCCTCGCTCGTTCGAGCCGCGCATGCGCGAGGCATCCGCATGCTCGGCGACCTGACGACCAACCACGTCGGCTCCGGGCACGAATGGTTCGTGGCCGCCCAGGCCCGGCACGAGCCCGAGCGCGGATTCTTCTTCTTCGACGAGTCGTTCGAGCACGGCTACGCGTGCTGGTGGGGCGTGGCGTCGCTGCCGAAGCTCGACTACGGAAGCGAGGAGCTGCGCGAGCGGATGTACGGGGGGCCGACGTCGGTCGTCCGCCGCTGGCTCGAGCCGCCGTACGACCTCGACGGCTGGCGCATCGACGTCGCGAACATGACAGGCCGTCTCGGCGGGGTCGATCGTCTTCTCGACGTCGCAGAGGGCGTTCGGAGTGCCGCGACCGCTGCGAGGCCGGACGCACTCGTCGTCGGAGAGCACGCCCACGACGCACGCGCGGATCTCCGTCTCGGGGCGTGGCACGGCACGATGAACTACGCGGGGTTCACGCGCCCGGTGTGGGCGTGGCTCCGCGGTGACACCTTGCCTTCCGCGCCCGCGAGCAGCGTCTTCGAGCTCCCGGTCGGAATCCCCCGGCGACCAGGCGAGGCGATCGTTCGCACGATGCGCGCATACCGGGCAGGCATTCCGTGGACGGCGTCGCTCCACTCCTGGACGATCCTCGACAGCCACGACTCGCCCCGGTTCAGCGTCATCGCGGGCTCGCGCGAGCGGCAGCTCGTCGGGGTCGGCCTACAGATGACGACGCCCGGCGTGCCGATGGTGTTCGCCGGCGACGAGATCGGCCTCGGCGGCGAGTGGGGCGAGGACGCGCGCCGGACGATGCCCTGGTCGCGACCAGAGACCTGGGACACCGTTGCCTTCGACGGCTACCGCGAGCTCATCGCGCTGCGGCGGGGGAGCCGCGCGCTCGCACGAGGCGGGATCCGGTACGCGCACGTCGCCGCAGACGCGATCGCGTACGTGCGCGAGGCTCGTGACGACACCGTGCTCTGCCTGGCGACGCGCGGAGCGCACGATCCCGTGCGCGTCCCGCTCGACCGGCTCGGCGGCCGCGAGCTCGAGACGCTCGTCGGCGAGGACGCTTCCATCGACGGCGAGCACGCTGCGCTCCCGACCGGCGGGCCGGCGTTCCATGCCTGGAGAGTCGCGTGACGACGAAGGAGGGCCCCAGTGGCTGAGGTGCAGCTGAAAGAGGTCGACAAGATCTACGAAGGCGACGTCCACGCCGTCCAGGATCTCTCGCTGGACGTCGAGGACGGCGAGTTCCTCGTGCTCGTGGGGCCGTCGGGCTGCGGCAAGACGACCGCCCTCCGTATGGTCGCCGGGCTCGAGAGCATCACCGACGGGACGATCACGATCGGCGACCGGATCGTGAACGACCTCTCGCCGAAGGATCGCGACATCGCGATGGTGTTCCAGAACTACGCGCTCTATCCGCACTTATCCGTCGCGGACAACATCGCGTTCGGCCTCCGTCTCCGGAAGATGCCCAAGAAGCTCGTCGAAGAGCGAATCGCCTGGGCCGCAAAGCTGCTCGACCTTGCGCCGTACCTCGCCCGGAAGCCGAAGGAGCTCTCCGGTGGTCAGCGCCAGCGTGTTGCCATGGGCCGCGCGATCGTCCGTGAGCCGCAGGTGTTCCTGATGGACGAGCCGCTCTCGAACCTCGACGCGAAGCTCCGCATCCAGATGCGCGCCGAGATCGCGAAGCTCCAGCACGAGCTCGGCACGACGACGATCTACGTCACGCACGATCAGATCGAGGCGATGACGATGGGCGATCGCGTGGCCGTGATGAGCATGGGCGTCCTCCAGCAGGTGGACCGGCCGCAGCAGCTTTACGACGCCCCGCAGAGCGTGTTCGTGGCGAGCTTCATCGGGACGCCGCCGATGAACCTCTTCCGCGGGACGATCCTCACGGACAACGGCGCGGTTTCCGTGACGCTCGGGGGCACGACGATGACCGTCGCGCAGGCGTGCGTGATGCGGTACGGCGGTATCAGGTCGCTGAGCGGGCGCAGCGTGGTGGTCGGTGTGCGTGCCGAGGATGTCCACCCGGCGTCAGCGCGGCAGGACCTTCCGACGCTCGACGCGCGCGTCGAGCTGGTCGAAGCGCTCGGCTCCGGCGTCATGGCGCACTTCAACGTGGATGTCGAGGCGTACCGATCGATCGCTGCGCGAGGTGCCGGCCCGGCCGACGCCGGCGGGGACGAGGCGCTCGGCTCACCGGCGAACCTCGTCGCGCACTTCCCGCCTCGCATCGATCTGCGGCTCGGCGACACCGTGCCGGTTGCGATCGACCCCGGCGCGCTCCACTTCTTCGACGAGGAGACGGGTGCGGCCCTCAGCTAAGCGGTTGTTGTTCGCCTTCGCGGGCGGCGCTCTTCTGCTCGCTGGCTTCGGCGGGGCGGAGCCGTATGCGACGCCGACGCCCCCGTCCGGCGCCGCGCTCGAGGCGCTCGCGAAGCCGCCGACGTACAGCGCGTTTGCGTCGCAGCGGATCTACTTCGTGATGCCCGACCGGTATGCGAACGGAGACCAGTCGAACGATCGAGGAGGCCTCAGCGGGCTGCGCTCTGTCACGGGTTACGACCCCGCCGATTCAGGTTGGTACCACGGCGGCGACCTGAATGGGCTCACAGGGAGCTGCGCTGATACTCGCGCCGGCCTGGCCCGGCTGAAGGATCTCGGCTTCACGGCGATCTGGGTGACGCCAGTCGTCGCGCAGCAGTACGTCCAGGCGGACAGTGCGGCGTACCACGGGTACTGGGGGCTCGACTTCACACGTGTCGACCCGCACCTCGGTACGAATGCGGACTTCGCCGCCTTCGTCGACTGCGCGCACGGGCTGCAGATGAAGGTCTTCCTCGACGTCGTCGTGAACCACACCGCCGACGTCATCATCCCGGCCGGCGGCTCGACCTACCGCAGTGCAGAGGAGATGCCGTACCGCGACTGCAAGGGCAAGCCGTACTCCGCGCAGCGCTACGCGGGGAGCAAGCGGTTCCCCTGCGTGTCGAGCCGGTACCAGCCGCGGCAGCCGCTCGTGCTCCCACAGAACCGCAACCTCAAGAAGCCGAGCTGGCTGAACCAGGTCACGCGGTACCACAATCGCGGGAGCATTACATTCGACAGCTGCTCGCCTGCCTGCTTCGAGCAGGGCGACTTCTTCGGTCTCGACGACATCTTCACCGAGCAGCCGTTCGTCGTGAACGGGCTCGCCGACGTGTTCGGCGGCTGGATCAGGCAGTTCCGCGTGGACGGGTTCCGCGTCGACACGGCGAAGCACGTCGACCGGGCGTTCTTCCGCGTGTGGGCACCGAGGATCCGCGCTGCCGCGCGCGCTGCGGACGTGCGCGACTTCGAGATCTTCGGCGAGGTCTTCCTCACCGATACGGTCGAGCTGTCCTCGTTCGTGCGTGACCGCGCGATCCCCAACGTCATCGACTTCCCGCTGCAGGACACGCTCGTGCGCTATGCGGGGGGCTCGGCAGGGTCGCGCGGCATCGCGTCGCGCCTGGCCGACGACGACTACTTCCGCGGACCGTCGGGCCTCGCGCCGACGCCCGCGACGTTCCTCGGGAACCACGACATCGGACGCGCCGCCGCGAAGATCCGCGAGCAGACCCAGGCCGAAGGCGCGGAGCTGCTCGCGCGCGTACAGCTCGGTCACAGCCTCCTCTACCTGCTGCGTGGCGCGCCGACCGTCTACTACGGCGACGAGGTCGGGATGATGGGGCGCGGCGGCGACAAGGCCGCGCGGCAGGACATGTTCCCGACGAAGGTTGCCGAGTGGCAGACGGAGGAGCGCGTCGGCTCGCCTGCGATCGGGACGGGGTCGGCGTTCGACGTGGTCGGGCATTCCGTCTCCGAGCACCTGCGCGTGCTCGGCGCGCTCCGCGACGCTCACCCTGCGCTCTCGACGGGCGCGTCGATCGTCCGCCTCGCGAAGGAAGGAGTGCTCGCGGTGAGCAGGATCGATCGCGAAGCTCGGCGCGAGTACCTCGCCGTCTTCAATGCGGGGGAGGAGCCTGCGCGAGTCACCGTTGAGACTGCGACGCCCGATGCGGGCTGGGAGGCGCTGCTCGGGAACGTGACACGACCGAGTAACCGAGACGGCCGCATGACGTTGACCGTTCCGCCCCTCTCAGCGCTCCTCCTCCGCGCCGGAGCCGACCTGCCGAAGCGCGGCGCCGCAAAGGCGACGCTGCGCGTGAAGCCCGACGAGATCAGCTCACTGCTCCGAGTGTCGGCGACGGCGTCGACGCTCGACCCCCTCAGCGTGACGTTCGCGGTACGACGCGCAAGCGGGAAAGCGTGGACTCGGCTCGGCGTCGACGACTCGGCGCCATACGCCCTCTACCTCGACCCACGCCGCTATCGGAAGGGCGAGCGCATCTCGCTCGTCGCCGTCGCGCGCGCGAGCGACGGCTCGATCTCGACCTCTCCCGTGCTCTCCGTAGGGCCTCGGTGATGGCAGTCCAGCCGGACGTCACGACTGCGCTCGACTGCACCGGACGACGGTTTGCGTTCCGCCCGGCAGCGATCCTCGGCAACGGGTCGCTACTCGCCACGATCTCGGAGCGGGGAGAGATCGAGCGGCTCTTCTGGCCGAACGTCGACCACGGTCAGCACCTCGGCGAGCTCAGGCTCGGGCTCGAGCGCGACGGTACGACGGTCTGGCTCGACGACGAGCCGTGGTCGTGGGAGCAGGCATACGTGGAGGGATCTTCCGTCCTCCGGACGACCGCTGAGCTGGAGGGAACGGTCGTGGAGGTGACCGACCTGGTCACGCCGGCCGAGCCGGTGCTCGTTCGGGGCATCCGCTCGTCTGCGGCCGAACGCGTCGTTGTTCGCATCGCCCCGAGCCTCGACGGAGACGACCGGAGCGGAGCCGGCTACGTCGATCCGGGGTCGGGCGCGCTCGTCTTCTACCTCCGCGGTGTCGCGCTCGCGGCCGCGCTCGTCGCGCCGGACCCGCAGACGACGCTTCGCGAGTCGAACGGCCGCGAGGCGACGCACGACGTCGTCGTCCATCGTGCCCCCGTCGAGGGGACGGTCTCTGGCTCGCTCGTCGACGAGGCGCGCGTCCTCATCGCCTTCGGCACGACTCCAGACGAGGCAATCGCGCGCCTCCGTCGCCCTGCCGCAGTCGGCTTCGACGTTCTCGCCGCCGAGCGTGGCGCCTACGATCGCGAGTCGATCGCCCTCGCGAAGCCGGCCTTCGGCGAAGGCCCCGTCGGCGATCTCTATGCGCGCTCGCTTCTCGTTCTCGAGCAGCTGACCGACCGCCAGACGGGTGCGACGATCGCGGCGCCGGAGTTCGATCCCACCTTCGAGCAGTCGGGCGGGTACGGCTTCGTCTGGCCGCGCGACCTCGGCTACGTCGTGCTCGGGTTCCTCGCGGCGGGACGCGGCGATCTCGCCATCCCGGCACTCCGCTGGCTGGCGCGCGAGCAGGCACCGGAGGGACTCTGGCTCCAGCGCTACTGGACCGATGGCTCGCTCGCTCCGAGCTGGGGCCTCCACCAGCTCGACGAGACGGGAATGGTCGTCTTCGCGTACGAGGCGGCGTGGCGGGAGCTGGGGGACGCGGCACTCGATCGCGAGCTCTGGCCGTCCGCGCGTGCCGCCGCCGACTTCCTCTGCGGCTTCATGGACGACGAGACCGGGCTCCCGCTGCCGAGCGTCGATCTCTGGGAGCAGACGGACGGGCAGCACTCGTACAGCGCCGCCGCCACCTATGGCGGCCTGAGGGCGGCAGCGGCGATGGCGACGCGGCACGAGCCCGCGCTCACCGAGCGCTATCGCGAGGCCGCCGAACGGGTTCGCACGGCAATCGAGACGCACCTGTGGAGTGACGAGCACGGCCGGTACCTCCGCTCGCGGTGGGTGGGCCGGTCGGACGAGCTGGGAGAGGATCCGCCCGCCGCCTTCGACCGGCCGTTGCGGTATCCGACGAAGGCCGTGCGCAGCGTCGACCGCGAGGACGCACGCGTCGACAGCTCCCTGCTCGGCCTCTGCTGGCCGTTCCGCGCGGTCGACCCTGCCTCGCCGAGGATGCGCGCCACGATCGAGGCGGTCGAGCGCGAGCTCCGGGTCGCCGACGGTGGCGTCCTCCGCCATGAGGACGACGACTACGCGGGCGGCAACCCGTGGCTCATCTCCGCGCTCTGGCTCGGCCTCGCGCAGCGCCAGGTCGGCGACGGCGCAGGGCATCGTGCGTCGCTCGACTACGCGATCGCGCGGCAGACCTCGCTCGGGCTCCTCCCCGAGCAGGTCACGCGCGACGGCGAGCCGGCCTGGGTCGTACCACTCGGCTGGAGCCACGCGATGCTGATCCTCGCCGCCCGGCCGGAGCTTGCGCTGGTAGCCGCGCAGGATCGGGATCCGCTGAGTCGCGGATCCCGATCGCGCGAAGATCCCTAAGAGCTCGGTTCAGAGTGACATGGCTGCTCATTCTGAATCGAGTTCTAATGGCGGCCGCTTCGCGGCCGCTGCGTCAACGGTCGCGTGCACGTTGGTGTGGTTCGGTGAGCGTCGCCGTTAACGTCCGCGGCCGATGCTGCTGCGCGTCCCCGAGCCGTACGAGTTCGAGCTCTCGACGACGCGCTTCCGCAACTTCGGCTCCGACCGGGCAACCGTCTGGCACGACGGAGGCTTGCATCGTGTCGTGGGCGGCTGCGAGGTGCGCATCACGGCAGTGGAGGGCGGCGTCGCGATCGAGCCCTGGAGCGAGGAGGCCGCGGCTGAGGTCGGCCGTCTGCTCGGGCTCCCGTTCGATCTCGACGCGTTCGCCGAGTGGGCCGCGGGTGACGCGACACTCGCGATGGTCGTCGGGTCCGTCGCCGGCTTTCGGCCGACGCTCAACACGCAGCCGTTCGAGGCACTGGTCGTCGCGATCACGACCCAGCAGATCTCCCTGCACGCCGCGGCATCGATTCGCCGGAACCTCGTCGAGCGCTACGGCGTCCGTCACGACGTCGCGTGGGAGTTTCCGACGCGCGAGCGGATCAGGGAGCTGCGCCCACGACACTTCACGCCACTCGGCTTTTCGCGTGCGAAGGCCGAGTACGTCCTCGAGCTCGCGCACGCCGATCTCGACCTCGACGGGCTGGCCGCCCTCGACGACGATGAGGTGATTGCCACGCTGACATCGGTGCGAGGGCTCGGCCGCTGGACCGCGGACTGGTTCCTCGCGCGCCACCTCGCGCGTCCGCATGCCTGGCCGGCCGGCGACCTCGGCGTGCGAAAGGCGGTCTCGACGTTCTACGCTGCCGGTCGTTCTCTCACGATCAAGGAGGTCCGTGATATGAGCGAGCGGTTCGCGCCGTTCGAAAACCTGTCAGCGCAGTTCCTGCTCGCGGGCGCCAGGATGGCGGGCTAGGCGTGCCATGAGTGTGCGGCGTGCGGCAGCCGACGACTTCGATGCGATCGCCGATCTCTGGCGGCAGCTCGACCACGAGATCCCGCCGCCGACCCACGAGGGGCCGGCCGACGAAGAGCAGGAGCTCGGCGAGGTGCGCGAGATCATCGCGTCCGAGATTGCGCTCGTGGCCGAGGACGACGACGGCACGCCCGTCGGCTTTGCGCTTGCGCGGCGGCGTGCACCAGGGTTCGGCACGCTGACGGACCTCTACGTCGCCCGCGACGCGCGGCGCAGCGGGATCGGCACGGAGCTCATGCGCGAGGTGCTCGCCGCGTTCGGCGACGACGGGATCGAGCATCTCGATCTCGACGTTCTGGCGTCGAACCACGTCGCTCGCACGCTGTACGCGCGCTGGGGGCTGAAGGACGAGGTCGTGATCATGACCGGCTCGGTCACGGCGCTCGAGGAGAAGCTCGGCAGCCAAGAGTCCGCGTCGTTCGGCTCGATCCACATCCAGTCGGACGATCTGAGCGCCGTCGAGCAGGCAGTGCGGCAGTTCGTGCCGCGGCTCCCGGGTGGCTCCCGGGGGTCGCTCGTCGCACCGCCGCGAGGCGGCTGGATCGCCGTCTACGACGACGTCTGTGATCGCAATCCCGAGATGCTCCGGCGACTCGCGCGCGAGCTTTCCGACAGGATGGGGTCCGTGACCTTGCTGCTCGGCGTCGAGCGCGAGGAGCTCGTGCGGATGATCCTCTTCGAGCGAGGCAGGATCGTCGACGAGTACCTCTCGGTCCCGGAGTTCTACGGGCCGCTCCCGCCCGGCGACGTCGTGGGGCTCGCCGCCAACCCGACCGTCGTCTCGCGCCTGACCGGCGCCGATTCCGAGTCCGTGCGCCGCGTCGCCCGGACAGCCCCGTCGCCCGCCGATCTGCCATCGGCGCGCGAGCTCCTCGCCGAGCTCGCGCGCATCCTGCGCGTCGACGGGGCCGAGACGGGCTGGGCCGACGCGCCCGAACTCGCAGGCTCGGTGAGGATCGCGCGCGCATGAACGTGCTCCTCCTGCACGGTTGGCCCGTCTCGGAGCGAGTCTGGGTCTCTCAGATCAGCGCGTTGCGCAACGCGGGCTTTAACGCGCACGCACCGCACCTCTACGGGCGTGGGCCGTCGATCGACGACTGGGCTGCTCAGCTTCTCCGTGACATCGACGGGCCGCTCGTCGCGGTTGGCGCGTCGATGGGTGGCTACTGCGCGCTCGCGCTCGCTCGCCGTGCGCCGGAACGCGTCATCGGGATGGTGCTCGTCGCTTCGCGTGCGGATGCCGACTCGTTCGAGCGTCGGAAGTCCCGACTCGAGCGGATCTTCGCGTTGCGCGACGGCGAAAGCCCTCCGCTCGCCGAGCCGGACGCAAACCTCGAGCATCTCGCCGTCGCGCAGGAGGCGATGCGCGATCGGCTCGATCTCACGGGCGTCGCCGCCTCGTTCGGAGGGCCGCTACTCGTCTGCGTGGGCGATCAGGACGAGCTCGTCTCCGTCGACGAGTCGCGCGAGCTGGCCGAGCTAGCGCTCGACGGAAAGCTGGAGATCTTTCCCGGAGCGGGGCACTTCGTCGCCGTCGATCGGCCCGAGCGGTTCAACGAGGTCCTCCTGGAATTCGTGAGCCAGTGGAGGACGTGACGCTCGAGGAGCTGCGAGGGATCCTCGACCGCGAGGCGCTCGTGCTGCTCGACGTCCGCACTCCGCTCGAGTACCAGGGCACGGCGGGTGCGCACTGCGACCCTCGCCAGGGTCACATTCCCGGCGCCGTCAACCTTCCGCTCGAGCGGATCCTCGAGTGCCGGAGCGCGGACGAGGTGCGCGGCGTCGTCGGCCTGCCGGAAGGCACGGAGATCGTGGCGTACTGCCACAGCGGCAGTCGCTCGGGTTTCGCCGTGCATGTGCTTCGGGGTGCCGGATATCGGGCGCGCAACTACCTCGGCTCGTGGCATGAGTGGTCGCGCGCCGTGGTCGAGTAGCGGCTAGCGGGACGCCGCTTCGCGGAGGAACGCCTCGGCGAGGGCGCGACCCTGCTCGTTCGACTGCGCGATTCGCGCCTCCGACTCGGCGCGGAGCTCTGCAGCCGGCATCGGGAGATCCGCCGGATCCTCCTCGACCCAGGCCGACACCATCGCGTTCGTGACCTCCGCGTGGAACTGGATTCCCCACGCTGGCTGGCCGTCGAGGCGGAAGGCCTGCAGGCAGACCTCGCTGTCGGCGAGCGCCTCGCCGCCGTCCGGGAGGGCGAACGTGTAGTGGTGCCACTGGAAGACGGTCGCCCGCGAAGGCAGGACGCCGAGCACCGGGTCGGCCCTTCCTGCAGGCGTGAGCGACACGTCGAGCCAGCCGATCTCCGACTTCCGCGCAGGCTGAACGGAGGCGCCGGCGGCGCGCGCGAGCATCTGCGCGCCAAGGCATACGCCGATGACCGGCACCTCGGCGGCGAGCACCTCCTTCAGGAACTCCTCCTCGTGCCGGAGCCACGCGAAGTGGTCGTCCTGGTCCGGGTGCTGCGAGCCTCCGAAGACCATCACCGCGTCGTAGCTGTGCGCAGGAGCGGTCGCTCCGCCGCTCGGCACCTGCCAGCGCTCGAGCATGTGCCCAGCCGAAACGACCGCCTCGTCGAACACGCCGCCCGGGACGGTCGGGCCGTGGGTGACCGAGAGCACCCGCATCGCTGTGACTGTAGTCAGAAGAGCGTTGGGGCACGCGGCGGTGGCTCGATCCCGCCGGCTGCCGGGATGCCGGCCTCGTCGAGGAGTCCGCGGAGGATGGCCGCGCTCCGCGGGGCGAAGTCGTCTCGATTGTTGTTGAAGAGGGCGTAGACCTCGTCGGCCTCACCGGCCAGACGTCCGAGGTCGTCGACCGACTCCGCAAGCTCCTCGGCCGAGTACATCCAGTCGAAGCGGCGCCACGACTTCTCGGACCGGATGTTCCATGTCTTCGCATTGCGTCCGTGGAAGCGGACGTACGCCACCGCGTGGGTCGACGCCGCGATTGGTGGGACCACGTTCGAAGCGCGTGTCCGAGGGGCATCGACCGAGACGTACGCGAGGCGGTTCCGCTCGAGGAACGAGAACGTGTCGGCTCGCTCGTCCTCTGCCAGCCACGATCGGTGGCGGAACTCGACGAGCGGGACGAGCGGGTCGAGCAGCTCACGGACGGCCTCGAGCTCCACCTTGGCGTCTGCGGACTTGACGAAGCGCGGGTGGTACTGGAGGAGGATCCCGCGGAGCTTCCCGGAGAGCTCGAGCGGCTCGAGCGATGCGCGGAACTCGGTGAACGCCTGCGTCTGCTCCGCCGGCTCGTGCCCCGTCATCGACGCATGCGCCTTGACGTGGAACGTGAACTCCGGCGGCGTTCGCTGAGCCCAGCGGCCGGTCACCGCGGGATCGGGGAGGTGGTAGTACGGCGAGTCGACCTCGACCGTGTCGAAGCGCTCGGCGTAGTAGCCCAGTCGTGCCTTCGGGGTCGACACGCCACGTGGGTACCAGGTCTTGACGAGCCCCTCGTCCGCGAAGCTGCACGTGCCGAGTCGAACCGTCGCGGGCATAACGAGGAAGCGTAGGGGGCCGGCTCAGCCGACCCCCTACGAGCCAGCCGACGCTACTTCTTCTTGATGACCTTGCTCTTCACGGCGAACCCGTTCACGGTCGGGTTCACGCACGGGATGGGTGCGAGCGCTGCGGCGAGCTGCGTGCAGAGCGGTGCCGCGGCGCCGGGCGTCGCGACGGCGTCAGCCCGGAAGAACGTCCCGGTTCTCGCCCTGAACGTAAACCGTCCGCTCGCATTCGCTCTGACCCGCCCGAGCCGCTTGAGTCCGGTCTTCTTCGCGGCACCGAAGATCGCGACCGTCGCTCCTCCGCGAGCCTGACCCGCCTGCGTCACGACGCCCGCGAGCGTCGCGCCCTTCCCCGAGCGCTTCGCTGTGAGCGTGACCGCACCCGGCGCGATCGCGGCAGGCGAGGCGACCGTACCGGCGACGTTCACCGCGCCGACGAGAGGCGTGTACGGCGTCCAGAACCCGACCCAGGCTCCGACCGCGACCCTGCTGAAGACGCCGCCGATCGCGAGCTCGGCGCTGTACACCTTTGCTCCGAACGTCGCACGTCCCGGGGTCCCGACGGGGACGTCGGGAGGCGGCAGGCAGATCTGGATGTAGGCGGGGCCGAGTGCGGCCTGCGCTCCGGTCGTCCCGACGAGATACGTCGGAACCGTGAGCGTCTGACCGGCCGCGGTGAGCACCATGAGCCACGTGGCGATCGGCGTCGCTCCACCCGTGCAGGCGGCGACCGTCGACGCGGGAACCTGGCCGGCTGCCGCGACGACCAGCTGCCCTTCGAGTGGGAGATCGGCGCCTGCGAGATCGAGCGCCTTCACGATGGCGCGCACGGGACCGAGCACCGTGCCCGGCGCCTGGCTCGTCGTGAGCTGCGTGCCTGCGGGAGCGAAGATCCTGACGCTCGCGGTGGGATCGTCGTTCGGATCGAGCGATGCCTTGACCGTCGTCGTGGTGCCTGCCTGAAGCACCTCGAGCTTCGGCGATGTGTACGCGGCCATCGCGGCAGGTACCGCGACGAGTGCCGCGAGCGCTGCCAGTCCGACGGCGATTGTCCAGATACGTCTCTTCATCAGCCCTCCTCTTCCGACCGTCTCGTTGCGCTACACCATGATCCGCGAGCGCGGATCCTGGTTGCGCGGAAACTATGGGGCGAGTCTGTCACAGCAACCCGCCGGGATCATCCCCTCGCCTGGAGGATCCCGCTCGCCTTCACCCACTGCTTGTTGTCGTAGCGGTAGAGGTACACCTGTTCCATCGGGCGGTAATCAGTGCGTGACGTCTTCAGCCGGATGCCAGGCAGCATGAACGGGTTCGCCAGCGTGTCGAGGCTCTGGGCTGCCTTGAGAAGTCCCGCGCGCGTGGGGGTCTTGCCGGCCCTGCGCAGCGTCTCGACCATCGTCCACGCGACGGCCATGCCGTACCAGTTGTAGACGTCCGTCGGCCTCCCGCCCGGGTTGTGCTTGCGCATGATCGACCGGTAGAGCGCGACGGCCTTGTCCTTCGCCCACACCGGGTCGTTCGGGTTCTTCAGGAACGCGATCGAGAGCGCGCCCTTCGTCAGCTCCGGCGCGTTGAACCGCGCGATGCCCATGATCGTCGGCTCGATCGAAACCGACGCGATATAGACCTGTGGCTTCCAGCCGAGGTTGTGCGCGGCGCGGATCGCGTTCAGGAAGAACTTGGGCGTCGCGAACAGCATGAGCGTGTCCGCCCCCGACGCCTTCAGCAGCCCGACCTGAGACGACACGTCGGCCCCAGTGAACTCGTACGACTGCTTCGCGACGACGCGCGGGCCTTTCCCTGCGATCGCCCGCGTGAGGCCGGTGAGCATGTCGAGGCCGAGCTCGGTGTTCTCGTACAGGACTGCGATGCGCGCCTTCGGCTTCGACCTCACGATCGTCCTGCCGTAGACGCCGCCTTCGCCGCGATAGCTCTGGAGGAAGCCCATCGTCCAGGGGTAGCGCGCGTAGCTGCGGCCGATCGACTGCGAGCCGTCGCCGGCGTAGAGCTGGGGCACCTTTTGCGCGTTCAGGTAGTCGCGCACCGCGAGGTTGTTCGCCGTTCCCACAGAGTTGAAGATCGCGAAGACCTTGTCCTGCTCGACGAGGCGACGTATCGCTTGCACCGTCTGCGCGGGGTTGTAGGCGTCGTCGTAGTAGCGATAGTCGATCGTGCGTCCGTTCACTCCGCCGTTCGCGTTGACGTAGTCGAAGTAGGCCTTGGCTCCGGGTGCGACGGTTCCGAAGGCCGCAGCTTCGCCGGTGAGCGGGACCGTTCCGCCGAGGAGGATGGTCGTCGGCGTCACGCCGGGGTCGGCAGCGGGCGCTGCGCCTGCAGTGGAGACGAGTGCAAGCGCGGCGAGAGCGACGGCCGCAGCGCGTGCGGTCACTTGGTGACCGGTGTCCGCAGCCCCGGCAGCTTGAGGACGGCGGTACCGAGGCGCGCCCGCGCGGTCCGGGCCATCGGGAGGTCGAGGTAGAGGAGATTCGCGGCCGACTGCGCCGTCGAGGAAGACGCGAGCGTCAGCGTGAGTCGCGAGCCCTTCGGGACGAACGTCGCCTGGTTGACGAGCTGGATCGTGACCTTCTGCGCGCCGTTCTTCGTCGGGACGCCCCCCGCGCTGACGACGATCTCCTTGCCGGAAGGCGTTCGCGCGCTGAGGACCGCGACCAGCCTCGACCAGCCCCCGCTCGCGGCGATCGTCGTCTGGACGGTCGGCGCGCCGTAGACCTCGATCGCCTTGCGCAGCGGCGCCGAGGTGCGCACCGCCTTTCCGCTCCGCGCGAACGTCGTGACGCCGGGGAACGAGACGAACGTCGGGGATACCGGCGGGAGCGTCCCTCGGCGTACGGTCTGGCCCGAGAAGTTCTCCGGCGCGAGGTAGACGGACGCCTGCGTGTTGTCGCAACCGGTCGGTCGCAAGTGGCAGTCGAACCAGGCGCGCACTTTCGTCATGAGGTGGCCCGTATCGGCCGCGGGGAAGGTCGAGGGAGCGTGCCCGTGTAGGCCGACGTAAAGCGCCTTCGGCCCCTTGAGCCGAGCGAATGCACGTGAACCCTGGTCGATCCCGAATGCGAAGTCGCGACGGCCCTGGGCCATGAAGACGGGTGTCGTAACCGATCCGAGCTTCGAGAGGCTCGAGCGGGCCTGTGCCCACGATCTCACGGCCGCCGCGTTCCCGGCGAAGGCGGCGGCCTGCACGACGTCGAGCGACGGGTCGCGCCGCTCCGCCGGTATCGAGTTCGAGAACGTGACGACAGCGCCCGACTTGGCGAGGCCCTGCGGCATCAGCGCCGAGTAGAGATCGGTCCACGTCTCGACGGTGACGACCGCGGCCCACGGCACGCCGGCCACGAGTGAGTTGAAGACTCCCCCGCCGCCGTAGGAGATGCCCCAGGCACCGATCGTCGTGTCGGAGACGTTCGGCTTCGCGGCGAGCCAGTCGCGGAGCGCGCGGATGTCCGCAACCTCGCGGGGACCGTCGATGCCGACGAGACCACCGGACTCGCCGTGCCCGCGCGCGTCGAACGTGAGGACGGCGTAGCTCTGTCCCGTGAACCCGTACCCCTCGACGAGCGCGTTCATCTGCTGGCGATTCCCCGAGAGCCCGTGGAGGAACACGAGCGCCGGCCAGCCGCCTGCGGGAGCCGCGCCGTCAGGGAGGTACAGGGTCGCGGCGATCGAGACGCCGTCGTCCATCGGGATCGAGACGTCCAGCTTCGCTGCCGGGGAGCCGGCGGCCTCGCCGGCCACGAGGACGAGCGCTGCCGCGAGCGCCGTGAGCCAGACCTTCACCACGAGGCGGAAGGGTACCGCGCGCACTCAGTCAGGACGTGGCCGTTCCCGACAACCAGGGGTCAGACCCCGGGTCAGACCCCTGGTCGAGGGACCGCTCGTCGTTGCGGTCGCGGGCTCGAGAGGACATGTCCTCATCGTCACGCCCGGGACCTGGCCGTTGCGGACATCGGGAGTCTGACTCCGCGTCCACCTACACTCCGCGCCGATGGATCCCCGCCCCATCGGCGTCTTCGACTCGGGCATGGGCGGCCTCACCGTCCTGCACGAGTGTCTCGTCACGCTCCCGCACGAGGACTTCGTGTACCTCGGAGACGGCGCGCGCCTTCCGTACGGCCCTCGGCCCCTCGCTGAGATCAGCCGATTCGCGGCCGAGATCGCCGGCTACCTCGAGCGGCAGGGCGTCAAGCTCATCGTCGCCGCGTGCAACTCGGCGACTGCGGCGGCGCTCCCCGACCTCCAGCGCCAGCTCGCCGTTCCCGTGATCGGCGTTCTCGCCCCGGAGGCGCACGCCGCGGTCCTCGCCACGCGGAACCGGCGCATTGGCCTTCTCGCGACGGAAGCGACGGTCGCGAGCGGGAGGTATCGCGCGCTCGTCCGCTCGCTCGACGCCGGCGCCGAGGTCGTTTCGGTCGCGTGTCCCAGGCTCGTCCCGCTCATCGAGGGTGACGACCTGTTCGGCGAGGAGATCACGGCCGCGGTGCGCGAGTACGCCGCGCCCCTCAAGGAGGCTGAGGTGGATACGGTCATCCTCGGCTGCACGCACTACCCGCTCATCCGCCCGATCTTCCAGCGTGTGTTCGGTCGCGGCGTCACGCTCGTCTTCTCGGCCGAGGAGACCGCGCGCGAGGCCGCGGAGACGCTCGAGCGCAAAGGGATCGAAAATGCAGTCGGCCGCGAGGGGTCCTATCGCTTCCTGACGACGGGCGACCCCGAGAGCTTCCGCGAGCTGGGCCGCCGCTTCCTGCAGCTGCCCATCGAGTCCGCCGAGCACGTCGAAGTGGCGACTCTGGAAGCGGTTGCATGAGACACGACGGCAGGCGCGCCGACGAGCTGCGCGCGCTCGACATCGAGCCGGACTACCTCGAGCAGCCGCACGGCTCGGTTCTCTACGCACAGGGGAAGACGATCGTGCTGTGCACGGCCACGGTCGAGGAGGGCGTGCCGCGCTGGCTCTACAAGAGCGGCCGCGGGTGGATGACGGCCGAGTACGCGATGCTCCCCGCGTCAACGGGCGAGCGGACGCAGCGCGCCGTCTCGCGTGGGCGGCCCGACGGTCGCACGGTGGAGATTCAGCGGCTCATCGGACGCGCGCTCCGCTCCGTCTGCGACTTCGAGGCGCTCGGCGAGCGGACGCTGTGGCTCGACTGCGATGTGCTGCAGGCGGACGGCGGAACCCGCTGCGCGTCGATCACGGGCGTGTGGATCGCGGCGCGCCGCGCGCTCGATCGCTTCGGCCTGTCGAAGGCGCTCACCGGATCGATCGCCGCGGTGTCGGTCGGGATCGTGGACGGGGCGGCCGTCCTCGACCTCGACTACGAAGAAGACTCGACTGCAGAGACCGACATGAATGTCGTCATGACGGGCGACGGGCGCCTTGTCGAGGTGCAGGCCACGGCCGAGCGCGATCCGTTCTCGCGCGAGCTGCTCGACTCGCTGCTCGACCTCGCGAGTGGCGGCATCGAGGAGCTCACAGCGGCACAGGCCGAGGCCGCTGCGACGCCGATGCCGTGAACGCGAACGGACGACCGGACCGAACCGCGACTGCGGAGCAGTCGCGCTTCAGGGGTCTTCGCGCGCCCGGGAAGCTCGCGTGCGCGAGTTCCCGGGCTTGCGCATGACGTCGTGAGGCTGCTCCTCTCGTCGCGCAACGAGAACAAGCTGCGCGAGCTGCGCGTGGCGCTGCCCACCTGGGAGATCACGCTCCTCGACGCGCCCGACGAGCCGGTCGAGGACGGGGCGACCTTCGTCGACAACGCTCGGATCAAGGCGCGCTACGGTCGGGAGTACGCTCCGGCCGACGCGTGGGTGGCCGGTGAGGACGCGGGGATCGAGGTCGTCGCTCTCGACGGAGGTCCTGGTGTGCACTCCGCCCGCTGGACGACGCGTCATGTCGAGCATCTTCTC
>Ga0209108_10000720_pt1 | contig 18520 bp, 18 predicted proteins | sample Rifsed10ft1_FD_184003 | JGI IMG/M metagenome (GOLD analysis project Ga0209108, IMG submission 184003) | Soil microbial communities from Rifle, Colorado, USA - sediment 10ft 1 (version 2) | ecosystem: Environmental > Terrestrial > Deep subsurface > Rock core/Sediment | place: Rifle, Colorado...
TCCTACTGCCACTCGAGCTCCTCCTCGCCGACCTCGACCTGCGTGCCTCGTTTGATTCCAAGGCGGCGTAGCGCCTCTTCCAGCTCCTCCTTCGGCGGTGGCGTGCCGACGACGCGGTAGCCGCGGTCCGTGCGCAGGATCCGAAAGCGCGGCCCGCGTCGCGCGCGCGGCGTGTACTCGAGGAACTCGGGCAAGGCGTCCTCGGCCGTCGCCGCCACCGGCTCGGCCGGGCAGAGCTCGAAGATCGCGTACTTCAGCTCGTCGATTCCGGCACCCGTCGCGCACGACGTCGAGACGACGCCGACGATGCGCGGGTCGTGCGGGACGAACGCGGGAACCGTCTCGAGCAGGTCGACCTTGTTCAGCACGACGAGCTGTGGCCGCTCGTCGAGTCCCGCACCGTACGCGTCCAGCTCGCGGTCGATCGTGCGAAAGCGGCCTTCGAGATCGGGCTCGGAGGCGTCGATCACATGGACGAGGAGCCGCGCTCGCTCGAGGTGCGCGAGGAACTGATGGCCGAGTCCAGCTCCGTCCGCAGCACCTTCGATGAGCCCTGGGATGTCGGCGACCGTGAGCTGCCGCTCCTCCGGCCCGTCCACCACGCCGAGAACGGGCTCGAGCGTCGTGAACGGGTAGTCGGCCACCTTCGGCTTCGCGTTCGAGATGCGGCGCAGAAGAGACGACTTGCCGGCGTTCGGTAGGCCGGCGAGCGCGGCGTCGACGACGAGCTTGAGATGGAGCTCGAGATCGAGCTCGTCGCCCGGAAGCCCTGTCTCTGCGAAGCGAGGCGTTTGCCGTGTCGGGGTAGCGAAGCGTGCGTTCCCGCGACCGCCCTGGCCTCCGCGCGCTGCGACGAAGCGCCCTCCGGTCGATGCGAGATCCGCGATGAGCCGCCCGTCGCCAGCGAGGAGCTGCGTGCCGACCGGAACGCGAAGCTCCGCGTCGTCGCCGTCGGCGCCGTGCTTCTTACTCCCTCGCCCGTTGCCACCGCGGCCGGCCTTGACGTTCTTGATGCGCCGGAATGCCGAGAGGTCGCGAAGGCTCGGATCGACGACCACCACGACGTCGCCTCCACGGCCGCCGTCACCCCCGTCAGGACCGCCTTTCGGAACGTACTTCTCGCGCCGGAAGCTCAGTCCGCCGTCGCCCCCGCGGCCCGCCTCGGCGTGGATGTGCATCCGGTCCTGAAACATGGCTGGAGTGGTCGGCGAGGGCGAGGCATGCCTCGCCCCTACTACTCCGCTGTGGACGAGACCGAGATGAAGCGCTTCTCGCCCGACCGGCGGAACTCGACGGTTCCGTCGCGAAGCGCGAAGATCGTGTCGTCGCGTCCGAGACCGACACCCGGGCCTGGCCGGAACTTCGTGCCGCGCTGCCGCACGATGATCATGCCGGTCTTCACAGGCTGCCCGGCGAAAATCTTCACGCCGAGGCGCTTCGACTCGGAGTCGCGACCGTTGCGCGAGGAGCCGAGGCCCTTCTTATGTGCCACTAGGACTCACCTCCGACGTTCGCCTGCGCAGCCTCGAGCGCGGCAAGCGCTCCCTTCCGCTTGCCGTGCGCCCGCTCGTAGTCGACCGCCGCTGCGATCGCTGCCGCGTCCCACTCGGCGGCGGCGCCCTTGATGTCGACGATCGTCATGTCTGCGTAGCCGGCCGGGAGGGCACCCGCGGGGGCAGCATCTTCGGCCGTCGGCTCGACGGGCGCCGTCTTGCTCTCGGTCTTCGCCTTGGAGCTCGCGCGGGCCGGCTTGCCGCCGATCGACTCGATCTGAATCTGAGTGAGCGACGCTCGGAACCCGGTGTGGCGCCGGTAGCCGGTGCGCTTCTTGTACTTTCCGATCCGGATCTTGGGGCCCTTTGCTTCGCCGAGCACCTTCGCGGTCACGACCCCCGCGCCGGGCTCGAGCTGTGGTGCTCCGTCGCCGCCGACCAGCAACACCGTCGGTGCGAAGGTCGCGCCCTCGTCCTCGTGCAGACGATCGACGAGCAGCCGCTCGCCCTCGCGGACGCGGTACTGCTTTCCGGCAACCTTGATGATCGCGTAGGTCATGTCTTCCTAAGGTCGACGCGAGCCCGTGGCCCGCAAAGCCGGAGCATGATAGCGGTTACGCGCGCGAGCGCGTCTCGAAGTCGTCGATCCACTCGGACATCGGGATGTACTCCGGAGCCTCGCCTTCGACTGCGTCCTCGGACGCGACGGCTGCATCTGTGGGGGCCGCGTCCTCGCTGCCTTCGGTAACCGGCTTGCGACGCTTCTTGCCCCCGCGCGATCCGCGCCGCGAACGCTTGCGCTTCGGCGGGCCGTCGACGGTGCCCTCGGCTGCGGCATCCGCGGACTCGGCTACCGCCTCCCCCGGCTCTGGCTCCTCCGCCGGCTCGACAGCGCCCGCCGGAGCGGCCAGGTCCGGTGGCGGAACGTGGATCCTCGGCGCGGGTCGACCGTTCGGATCGCCGGCTGCGGCATCAGCATCGGCGTCGCCAGCGACGGTCGCCGCGGCCGGCTTCTTGCGACCGCGCCCTCCGCGTGTGCCCCGCCTCGTGCGCTTCTTCTTCGGCGTGCCCTCGGCGCTTGCATCGGACTCGGCCGTGCCCACCTCGACCTCCTCGACCTCCTCGGCGGCCGGCTCCTCGACCGCATCCTCGACGACTGGGACGACCTCGAGGAGCTCGTCGGATGCGGGTACGTCCTTCTTGGCACGCGATGCGCGCATCGGCTTCTCGGCCTCCGCCTCAAATGTGATCGGTGCGGCAGCCACGATCGGGCCGTCGGACAGCGCCGCATAGGCTGCGCCCTCGAGGACGCAGCCGATGGTCGCCGACACCTTCTTGCCGACGAGCTTGGCCGCGCCGGCGACGACGACCTCGTAGCCGCCGTCGAGCTTGCCCACCCCCGCGGTCGCGTCGTGCAGGCCGACCTCGACGAGCTTGAGCTCCACTGCTGCCCCTTCCTCGACTGGAGCCTGGGGGCGCAGGGTGTCGAGCTTGCCTTGCCCGAGCACCTCGAAGTGATCGAGGTGGACATGTCCGTTGCCGCCCGCAGGCACCATGAAGAACCTGCGCCGCGCCGCAGCATCGAGCGCGGCGAGCCGGCTTCCCCCGGGGCCCACGAGGAGCGCGAGGACGCGCGGGTGAACGGCGACCTTGAAGGCCTGGACGCGGGAGCCCTTGGCGATCGCCCGCAGCTTTCGCTCGATCTCGAGCGCGTGCGTCGCGTCCGAGACGACGACACCGTCGCCGCCGCACACGGCACACCGGTTCGTAAGGATCTCGCGCGGCCCGTCCGTGACGTTCTGGCGCGTCATCTCGACGAGGCCGAGCGGCGAGATCTCGACCACGTATGTCTTCGTCCGATCGCGCTCGAGCTCGGAGCGCAGGGCTTCCTCGACGGTCTCCCGGTTCTTCGGGTTGGACATGTCGATGAAGTCGATGACGATGATGCCGCCGATGTCGCGGAGGCGAAGCTGGCGGACGACTTCCTTCACCGCCTCGAGGTTGTTCTTCACGATCGTGTCCTCGAGCCGACCCTGCGCGCTCTTTCCTCGCGAGCCGACGAACCGGCCGGTGTTGACGTCGATGACCGTGAACGCCTCCGCGTAGTCGAAGACGAGGTAGCCGCCCGACGGCAGATCGACACGCCGATCGAGCGTCGAGCGGATCTCGACATCGACCCCCGACGCCTCGAAGAGCGGCTCCTTCTCGCGGTAGCGGTGGACACGCTCGACCATGTGCGGCGACGTCTTCTTCAGGTAGCTGACGATGCGGCGGTGCGTGCGGTCGTCGTCGATACGTGCACCGACGAAGTCGCCGGCGAAGAGGTCCCTCACGATCCGCAGCGGCAGCTCCGCCTCCTCGTACACGAGCGTCGGGACCGCGGCGCCCTTCACCTTCGCCTGGATCGTCTTCCAGAGGCGCTGAAGGAACACGAGGTCGCGCTCGATGTCCTCGGCGGAGGCACCCTCGGCGGCCGTGCGCACGATGATCCCGCCGCCCTTGGGGTCGAGCCTCTTGACGATCTCCTTCAGTCGCGTGCGCTCGGCATCCTCGAGCCTCCGGGAGACACCGGAGCCCTCTCCGTTCGGGACGTAGACGAGGAAGCGACCGGGGAGCGAGATCTCGGTCGTGAGCCGCGCGCCCTTCGACTTCATCGGATCCTTGACGGCCTGCACCAGGATCGTCTGGCCGCGCTTGATCAGGTCCTGGATCTTCCGAGCGCCCTTCCGGCCCTCGAGCTCGGGACCGACGATCTCGTCGACGTAGAGGAAGCCGTTCTTCTCGAGGCCGATCTCGACGAACGCAGCCTCCATGCCCGGCAGCACGTTGTCGACGACGCCGAGGTAGATGTTCCCGGCGATCGATCGGCGCTCGGGCCGCTCGAGGTAGACCTCGGCGACGCGGTCGTCCTCGAGAATCGCAACTCGCTGCTCGCCCACGTCGACGGAGATCACGAGCTCCCGCTTTGCCGCGGGCAGGGGCGCACGCTTCGTCGGGGTGCGTCGGCGGTTACCCGCGCGCGGCTGCCGCCGATCCGACTTTCCGTCCGGCTTGCTCGGCTGCTTCGACCGCGTGGCGCGAGGCTTCGCGGCCGCGACGACGCCGTTCTCGGGCGCGTCCTCCGCGCCCGTCTCCTGCGTCGTCGCCGCGCCGGGCTTCTTCCTTCCCTTCCCGCCGCGACTCCCGCGACGCCGCCTCTTCTTTGCCGCCGGCGAGTCTTGCTCGTCAGCGGTGCCCGCCGCCACTTGCGCAGCGTCGAGAGCCTCAGACGGTGCTTCTACCTCCGGGGCAGCTCCTTCGGAAACTGCGTCCTCTTCCTGCTTCTTGCCAAAGCGAAACCAGCGTAGTGCCAAGGTTGAAATCTCCTCGTGTAGTCGCGCGCGGGCCTTTGGAAGCCACCGGCTGAACCGGCCTCGCGCTGCGTGGATTCAAGACGTTGGTCAACACGACCTGCGGACAGGCTACCAGTCGACCTTCTGCAGCTCGCTGGTGGTCGAATGCTCAAGCGGCTGCGGGCCGGAGCCGGGCGCGACGTGCGCGCACGGCACGCAGGCGTTGCGACAGACGCGCCCAGGCCCACGGCTCGAGCTCCGCGTAGCGCGTCTCGGTCTGCCCGCGTGTGGACTCGAGGTACTCGAACCAGGCGTCGGCTTCTTCGAGCTGCAACAGCTCCTCGGCCAGCTCCGTGTTCGGCATCGCCCCTCCCATGCGCTCGATCGCGGCGCATCCTAGGTCCAGGTCCGGACGGACTTTGCGCCAGACCGGAATCCGCTCGCGCGGATCCCGGTCGCGCAGGAGCAAAAGCCCCAAAAGCGCGCCCGCTTCGCGGTCGCGGTCGCAGCGACGCTCCCGCTCAGTGTCCGCTACGGGCGGGTAGTCGACTCTCGGCTGCCTGATACGCCTTCGCGAGCGCCCAGGTCCCCGCGGCCGCGACGGTCGCGTGGGCGACCGGAGCGGGAAGAATCGTCCCCAGTGAGCGCGCGACTGCTCGAAATGCGAACCCAGCAGCGAGAACGGCGGCCGCGCCACCTGCGCGGACAGGAAGCTCGTCTGCCACGGCCGAAGCCGAGGAGAACGACCGGAGCTGCGTCAGCAGGCGAATCTGCTCGAGGGAGAGAAGGGGTCGAGACGGCCCGTACCGCGAGCCGGCGAGGCCGATGAGCGCCGACCGGATCACGGCGCTCTTCACGAGACCCGCGCGCGTCGAATCCGCGATTACCGGGGCTCGCGACGCGAGCACGGCTCCGCTCTCCGTTGCCTCGACGATGCGATCGGCGATCTCGGTGACGGGAAAGCCTTCGCCTGCACGGCACTCGACAACGAACGGCGTCAGGACGAACGGCCTCGTCCAGTCGGCTTGTGGCCACAGTTGGACGACCACGACGGGAACGCCCCGGCCGTCGGCGACGCGCAGGAGCTGCTCGTCCTCGGCGCTGGGATCCCCGGCAATGATGCGGACGAGCACCTCGGCCCGGCTGACGAGCTCAGCGCCGCCCACGACGACGGTGCCGGGCGCAGCACCTGCGGAGAGCTCCTTCGCCAGCTGCTCGGCGAGCATGCCGCTCACGCCGATCGTGCCGACGGACGCCGGATCGTGCTCGGCCGTGAGCGTCGAACCGATGCTCCGTGCCTCGTCGACCAGTGCGCGAATGCTCACGACGGCCGCGATCGGCCGAGCTCGCCGCGTGCGTGGATGCTCTGCAGCAGGCCGATCAGCACGAGGTTGGCGACCATCGAGGAGCCGCCAACCGTGACGAAGGGCAGCGGGATCCCGGTCACGGGTGCGACACCCATCGTCATTCCGACGTTGACGAAGACCTGGAACAGGAAGCCGACGACGAGACCGCCCGCGACCACGACGCCGTAGAGGTCGGCGGCGCCAGTGATCACGCGGAGCCCGCGCCACACGACCAGGAGATACAGGAGGAGCAGGATCGCGCAGCCGACGAAACCACGCTGCTCGGCGAGCGACGCGAACGCGAAGTCCGTCGCGTGCTCGGGGAGGTAGTCGAGCCGCGTCTGGCTCGCCTCCACGACGCCGCGTCCGCTGAGGCCGCCGGAGCCGACGGCCGTGATGGACTGGTCGAGGTTGTACGTAATTCCGCTCGGGTCGGCACTCGGGTCGAGCGTCAGGCGCGCCGCCTGGTACGGCTTGAGGACCTGGACACCGGCGGCGGGGAGCAGCCACAGGATCGAGGCGATCCCGAGCCCGCCGATCGCGAGCAGAGTGGCGAGCTGGCGCCAGCGGAGGCCGACGAAGAACAACATCGCGAAGAGCGAAGCGGCGTAGACGAGCGCAGTTCCGAGATCGGGCTGCATGAAGACGAGGAGGATCGGGATCGCACCGAGCCCGATCACGGCGGAGATCGTCCTCCAGCGGGCGACAGGCCCGACGCGGTCGACCACGTAGCCTGCGATCGCGAGGACGAAGAGCACCTTGCCGAGCTCCGACGGTTGGAACTGGATGACTCCGAGATCGATCCAGCGCTTAGAGCCGCGGATCGTCTCGGCGGCGACGTAAACGACGATCATCAGGCCGAGCGTCGCGCAGTACACGAGCTTCCAATATCTGCGCCAGACGTCGATCGGGATCAGCGTCGCCGCCACCAGCCCCACGAAGCCGAGTGCAGCAGCGAACCCCTGCCGCACGACGAAGTAGTCGTCGTCGCCTGGTACGTCGAAGCGGGTGATGCCGGATACGACCCAGAGGCCGTAGCCCACGAGCCCGGCGGCGGCCGCCATGAGAATCCAGTCGAGGCCGCGCAGGAACGAGACGAGCGCCGGCTCGGAACGACCGGCGGAGCGGAGGCGCGGGCGCTCGGTGGCCTCGATCATGAGTGGTCTCTCCGGGAGCTACGGACGGCATTCGCCTGCGAAGAGCAAGCACGGCTAGGACGCAGGGAGGCCGCGTACCGGAGAGGTACGTGGCCGACCGAGGACGACGCCGGGCGCAGCTTTGCAGCCGCGCGAAGTGCGGGCGTATGTGCGGCGAGAAGCACTTAGTCCGTCTCCACCACGGCGGCCGGCGTCGCGGCCTCGACCCCGAAGAAGCGCTCGAAGACCTTCAGCGCTGCAGGTGCGGCCGCTGCCGAGCCGTGGCCGCCGTTTTCGATCAGCGCGCAGACGACGATCTTCGCCGAGTCCGACGGCCCCCAGCCGCACCACCACGACTGATCCTCGAGGTGGTCGCTCGGATAGCCGGGGAGCGGAACGACCTTCTCCGCCGTTCCCGTCTTCCCCGAGATCGGAACCGGATAGCTCGCGAAAACGCTCGACGACGTGCCGGTGGCCGAGTGCGTTGCGAGGTACAGGCCGTCGCGGATCGCCGCCAGCGCGGCGGGATCGACCCCGGACGACTTCGGCGGGGGCGGGGCGAAGCGCCGGAGCACGACTCGCGGTGAGCCCTTCCCTCCGGGCTGCTCGACGTCCGAGACGAGATGCGGCGTGATCACCTGCCCGCCGTTTGCGAGCATCGCGTAGAACGCCACCAGCTGAAGCGGCGTCACGAGAAGGTCTTTCTGCCCGATTGCGAGCTGGATCGAGTCTCCGGGGTTCCAGGCGCGATCCCAGTCGCTGTCGAAGGTCTTCTTGCGCCACTCGGGCGTCGGAACGAGGCCATCCGCCTCGCCTCCGATATCAAGCCCGGTCGGCGCACCGAACCCGAACCGGCGTGCCCACTGCTGCATGCGGACCCGGCTGTCCGAGCCGCCCAGGTAGAACCGGTTGCCGATGTCGTAGAAGTACGTGTCGCACGACTCGGCGAGCGCCACGTCGAGCGTCATCGAGCGGTTGACGTACGGGTTCCAGTTCCGGAACACCTGCTTGTCGAGGCCGTACGTCGCCGACGGCGTGCACTGGATCGAGTCGTACGCCGAGAAGATGTGCTCCTGCATTCCCGCGAGGGCGGTGACGGGCTTCCACGTCGAGCCGGGCGGATACAACCCCGCCGTCGCCCGGTTGAAAAGCGGGTTGCTGGAGTCGGAGTACAGCGCCTGGAGCTTCTTCGGATCCGTGCGCCCGACGAAGACGGACGGCCTGTAGGTCGGAGCGGATGCCATGGCGAGGACTGCTCCGTCCCGCGGATCCAGGGCAACGATCGCGCCACCGTTTGCTGCCCACTGGTCGTTCTCATGTGCGAGGTCGATGCCGTACTGCAGTGCCTGTTCGGCGGCGCGCTGGAGGCGCATGTCGAGTGTGAGCCGGAGCGCGTAGCCGGCGCGAGCTTCCTGTCGGAGCTCGAGCGGCGACTGCGGTCGGCCGAGCGAGTCGACGCGGATCTGCGCGAGCCCGGGCCGGCCACGGAGGTACGAGTCGTACGCCGCCTCGATGCCCGTCTTGCCGATTCGGTCGCCGGAGCGGTAGCCGTCCTTCTTGGGCAGCCGCTTCAGCTCCTCGGGAGAGATCTCGCCCGTGTAGCCGAGGATCTGCGCGGCTAGCGACGAGTACGGGTAGTCGCGGAGATAGATCTGAACGATCTCGACGCCCGGGAACTCGGCCTGGTGCTCGTAGAGGTAGTCGACCTGCTCCTCGCCAACCGCCGTCTTCACGACGATCGGCGTGAGCGGATCGGATCGACGCTCGTCGACCTCGCGAGCGAGAGCGCGAGGCGAGACGTCGAGCACCTTGGCGAGGCGCTGGACGAGCTCGAACCGGCCCTCGTCGGGCATGTCCCCGACCCAGAGCTCGACCGCCGTTCCCGCGACGTTGGACACGACGACGCGTCCGTGGCGATCGAGCAGCGGCCCTCGGGGCGCCTCGACGCGGATCAGGCGGAGCTCGTTGTTCTGGGACGCCTTCAGGTACTCCTCGCCCGAGAGCACCTGCAACGACCAGAGGCGCAGAAACAGCACCGCGAACGCGACGAGCGCAACGCCACCGAGCACCGCGACGCGCAGCGCCAGCTGAGGTGTGAGTCGATGTGGCTCGCGTACTCGCGGATCCGGCGGGAGGAAGCGACCGGAGGGTGTACGGCGCTCCTGGTACGGGCCCGTGGTCATCCCGCGAGCACCTCGACCTCCGGCGCGAGCTCCACGCGCTCTCCCTCGCCGACGATCGCGCGCACGAGCGCATGGATCGGAAGGGCGAGCAGGATGTTCCAGACGAACGCCGGTGCGAGCGCGGTCACGAGAGCGTGCGCCGCGACTACCTCCTCGTCGAGCAGGTAGTGGAGGACATAGCCGAAGGCCCCTGCGAGCACAGTGATCGTCCCGACGGCGATGACCGGAGCGAAGCGCCGGTCGCGGCCGGTCGTCTCGCCGTAGCGGCCGGCCCAGAAGCCTGCCAGCGTGAGGATGAGCGACGTCACGCCGAGCGTGCCCAGCGTCACGAGATCGACGACGACCCCGCCGATGAAGCCGAGGACGGCCCCGGGGATCGAGCCGCGGAGAAGCGCGAGCACGACGACGACGACGAGCAGAAGATCGGGGGCACCGCCGGCGACGACGAGCGACGACACGATGACGACCTGCAGGAGCGCGGCCACGAACACCACGGCCGAGCCACGCAGCCACGCTGCCGCGGTCACCGCCGGCGCTCCGTCGGCACGAGAACGAGGACGGCGTCGAGCGATCCGAAGTCGACGTACGGGTCGACCTGCACCTGCTGCCAGAGGTCGGTGTCGGTCTGGCCGACGCTCGTCACCTTCCCGATCGGGATGCCCTTGGGGTACAGCGAGCTCAGGGAGCCCGCACGCCATCCCGCAGTGACGACCTCGTTGCCCGCGCGCACGACGTCTTGCTTGCGGACGCGGTCGAGCACGAGCGTCTCCCGCGTTCCGCGCGCATGCCGCACGATCCCCGTCGCCCCGGTGCGAATGTCGATCGCGGAAGCAGCAGCCTCCTCGTCCGTGAGCAGCTGCACGCGCGCGGTTCCGGAGGTCACCCTGGTCACCACGCCGACGAGCCCGTCTGCGGTGACGACGGAATCGTTCACGCGAACGCCGCTCTTCGAGCCGGCGGCGACGACGATCGCCTGCGTGAAGGCGCCTGCGGGTCGGCCGATGACCTCGGCTACGACGGGATCGAAGTCGGCCGGGAAGCGCGGGCCGTCCGCATAGTCGAGCAAGCGCCGGAGGTATACGTTCTCCTGCAGCGCGAACGCGCTCTGGATCTCGCGCTGGCGGAGCTCGCGTACTTCAGCACGGAGCTCCTCGGCCTCAGACCGGGCCGACAGCAGGCTGTCCGCCCAGCCGTACACGTCCCGAAACGGCTGCGCGACGCGCTCGAATCCGACCGCGAAGGGCCTGAGCGCAGTGGCACCGGCCGACTCGACGCCGCTCAACGGGCCACTCCCGTCTGCCCGGAACGAGAGCGAGATGAGCACGAGCGACGCGAGGACGAGAAGGCCGACGACGAGGCGACGACGAAGCGGCCCGCCGCCGCGGGAGGGAATCGTCGTGGGGATACGCCGGACTGTCAGGCCCAGCGCCGCCGATCGCGCGCTGCGCTGCCGGGACATGGCGAGCCAGTGTAGCCGGCTCTCTCGCTGGAAATCTCCCTGCAGGGGGCCTCCTCACGGAGGCGCAACGAACGAGCGCGGGTTACGCGCGGAGCAGCCCATTGCGTCGGGCGGCGCGGCTGCGGTTCGCGCGATGGATCACGTCGAACTCCTCGAGGCTTCGCCCGGAGCCGACGGCGACGCACGTCAGCGGGCTCTCGGCGAGGTGCACGGGCAACTGCGTCTCGTGCCGGACGCGCTCGTCGAGGCCCTGGAGAAGCGCGCCGCCACCGGCGAGCACGATTCCGCGATCCATGATGTCTGCGGCGAGCTCGGGCGGCGTCTTGTCGAGCGTCGACTTCATCGCGTCGATGATCTGCGACACAGGCTCGTCGAGCGCGCGGCGGATCTCCTCCGACGAGATGATCACGGTCTTCGGGAGGCCTGTGAGCATGTCGCGGCCGCGCACCTCGGCGGACAGCTCCTCCTTGAGCCGGAACGCGGAGCCGATCTCGAGCTTGATCTCCTCTGCGGTCTGCGTCCCTACGAGGAGCTTGTACTCCTTCTTGATGTGGTTGACGATCGCCTCGTCCATCTCGTCGCCGCCGATCCGCATGCTCTGGGAAACCACGATGCCGCCGAGCGAGATGACGGCGACCTCGGTTGTGCCACCGCCGATGTCGACGATCATGTTCCCCGTTGGATCGGCGACCGGCAGCCCGGCGCCGATCGCGGCGGCCATCGGCTCCTCGATCAGGTAGGCCTGCCGCGCCCCGGCCGAGAGCGTCGCCTCCTCCACGGCGCGCTTCTCCACCCCGGTGACGCCGGAAGGCACACATACAACGACGCGCGGGTGCGCGAAGCGATGCTGGTGCACTTTCTGGATGAAGTGTCTGAGCATCTGCTCGGTGACGTCGAAGTCCGCGATCACGCCGTCCTTGAGCGGACGGATGGCAGAGATCGTGCCGGGGGTACGCCCGAGCATCCGCTTCGCCTCGACGCCGACCGCGTGCACCTCGCCCGTCCGCTGGTCGATCGCAACGACCGACGGCTCGGAGAGCACAATGCCGCGCCCGCGGACGTAGACCAGCGTGTTCGCGGTGCCGAGATCGACGGCCATGTCGCGGCCGCCGAAGCCGGTGAGAGACTTGAACCAGGCCATCGGGGAATCGAGTCTACCTGCGCGTTTGCAGGAGATTCGGTGCGCGCGCCTCGAGGAGTGTGACGAGGAGGGCGCCGGGAAGCCCGACGACGTTGAGGTAGTCGCCGTCGATCCGCTCGACGAGGCGGCCGCCGAGGCCCTGTATCGCGTACGCACCCGCGCGTCCCTCCCACTCCCCGCTTGCGACGTAGGCGGCGACGGTCTCAGCTGACAGGAGGCGAAAGGTCACATCCGTCAGCTCGTGCGCGATCACGTACTCGTCGACGCCGAGCAAGCAGAGGCCGGAGACGACGGTGTGCGTCCGGCCCGAGAGCTCGTGGAGCATGTGGGCGGCCTCGTCGGCGTCCGCCGCCTTGCCGTAGACGCGGCCGTCCAGGACCACGGTCGTGTCGACGCCCAGCGTGATGCGGCCGTCGGCGTGGACGGATCGCGCCTTTCCCTGTGCGTGACGACGGACGAGCTCGGTGGGATCGGCGTCCGGCGGATCGTCCTCAAGGTACGTGGGTGCGAGGATCTCGAACGGGATCGCGAGCTGCTCGAGGATGGCGCGGCGCTGGGGCGACGTCGACGCCAGGACGAGCTCGTGGATCATCAGCGGAAGTTTCGCCCGAGCTCGGAGGTGTAGCGACGTCCGAGCACGTCGGTGTGCTCGACCAGCCATGGCTCGAACCGCTCCGTCCCGAGCGGCGACTCGTGGGAGACGAGCAATCCCGCCTCGAGCGCGCCGAGCTCGTCGCGCGTCACGACGACGTCGCGCACGAACGTGCCGGCGATCCGTGCGGCGGCCAGGGCGAGTCGGGTCGAGCTGTGTCGGATTCGGGCGCGAGCGCCGATGGTCCGCCCGATCATCCGGACGAAGTCCTCGTACGCCCACCGATCAGGACCGGCTGCGTCAAGGGTCACGTCGTCCTCCCGAGCTCCGGCATCGACGCAAACGGATGCCGTATCCCGCACCGAGATCGGCTGGACAAGAGATCGGCCATCGCCCACCACGAGGAAGATCGGAACGTGCCGCAGCCCCCACGCGATGTTGTTGACGAGGATGTCGTCCGGTCCGAAGACGAGCGTCGGCCGGACGATCGCATACGGGATCTCCACATTCCGTAAGGCATCTTCGGTTTGCGCCTTGCCGCGAAAGTACGGGAACGGCGAGGAGGCGTCGGCATTCGCGACGCTGACATGGACGATCCGCCGCACGCCTGCGCGCTTCGCCGCGTCGAAGAGCCGACGCGTGTTGTCCACGGCGCCGTCGAAGGTCGTCGTGCCCCGCTCGAAGCGAACCCAGTACGTGTTGTAGAGGGTGTCGGCGCTGTTCAGGCTCTCACCGAGCGAGTCGTCGAACGTGAGCGGCGCGACCTCGACGCGGTCCGAGAGCGGATGAGACGCATCGGCGCGACGGGTCAGCGTTCGGACCCGACGACCTTGCGCCAGAAGCGCCTCGGCGATGTGGCGACCCGTATACGAGAACGCACCAGTGACGACGTCGAGCTCGGCCACAGTTCAGGTGCGGGGCGGCTTACGTGCGACCCAGAGATCCTCCGACGGCCACTTCCTGGCCCAGTCCGCGGTGACGGCGGAGTAGTACGGGTGCGTCTCCGCGCCGTCGGGCGCAAAGAGCTCGATCAGGCCCTCGACCTGGAAGCCAGTCTCGTGGAGGAGGCGGATCATGTCGCCGTGGCCGAGATGGAACTCGACCCCGCCGTCCGACCAGTCGAGCCGATGCATCCCTCGTTGAGGGCGCTGCAGCGTCTCGGATGTCGAATCTGGCTCTTCGACGGCACACAGGATGTTGAGCGGGCTGCTGCACAGGAAGACGAGCCGTCCGGCGGGACGAAGCAGCCGATGCGCCTCTGGAATCCACCGATACGGATCGCACCAGATGCTCGCGCCGTACTCGGAGATGGCCAGGTCGAAACTCGCGTCCGGGAGTGGAACCTCCTCGGCATTGGCCTCGACGAGCGGGAAGGCGAGGCCCGTCTCCTCCTGCATTCGCCTTGCCGTCTCGAGCTGAGCTGGCGTCACGTCGACGCCCACCGGTCGCGCTCCCTGCCTGGCGAGCCAGGCGGAGAGGTACGCGGTGCCGCAGCCGAGCTCGACGACATCGAGCCCGGCGACGTCACCGAGCGCGTAGACCTCACTCTCGGGAACGCCGAACACACCCCACGTGTGCTCCTGCTCGGCCCACGCCCGCGGAGCGTTGGGACCCGTGAACTCGGCGTTGGAGATCGTCCAGAGCTCGCGGTTCTTCTCGACGTAGTCCGGCTCAGACAAGACCGTCGGGGAAGAACAGGGCGAGCTCGCGGCGCGCGCTCGCCTTCGAGTCCGAACCGTGGACGATGTTCTCGGACAACTCGAGCGCGAGGTCTCCACGGATCGTCCCAGGCGCCGAGTCGAGCGGGTTCGTCGCACCCATCATCGTGCGGACGACCGAGATCGCGGACTCGCCGCTCACCGCGAGCGCGAGCACAGGCCCGGACGTGATGAAGTCCACAAGTGGGCCGAAGAACGGCTTCCCCTTGTGCTCGGCGTAGTGCTCGCGGGCCATCGACTTCGGGATCTTCAGCAGTCGCGCGCCGCGCAGCTCGAGGCCGCGCTGCTCGAGGCGGGCGACGATCTCGCCGGCGAGACCACGGCGCATGCCATCCGGCTTGACGAGGACCAGAGTCGTTTCGCGGGCCATCGCCGAGTCTAGCGCCGCTCGGTCTTCGTGATGTCCTCGAGCGAGGGCAGCCCGGGTGGGATGTCCGTCGCGCAATACGGACACACCTGCCACAGCGACTCGAGCGGCTGCCCACACGATGGGCACGCCGACCGCAGGCGCGTCGTGCAGACGGGGCAGACCAGGTACGACGACTCGACCTTCGCGCGGCAAACCGGGCACCGCAGGTCGAGTTGGGCGAGACGCTCCTCCATCGCCTTGATCTCGAGCTCGCGCTCACGCGCATCCTGGATGTACTCGGGAGGCCGGAAGAACATGTAGATGATCGGTCCGAGGAACGGCGGGAAGAGACCGATCAGCGTCGCGAGGCCGACGAGCCAGGGATCCTCGATGCGTCGGCGCGCATCCTTGAACGTCCAGTACGCCGTTGCGAGCCAGAGGACGACGACGAGCCCGATTCCGAGGTTGCGGAACAGCGTCCAGTCGGGATCGTCGAGCGAGAGCTGGAGGAGCGGCACGGCGTTGGTCATAGCAGAAGCTTGCCGATGCCGTACCCGACGGCGAAAGCGATGCCGATGATTGCTGCGACGAGGAGCGCAGCGAATGCGAGCACCGTGAGGCGCTCCGTCACCCGCGCCATGACGCACGCTGCTCCGCCTGCGCGAGATCCCCGAGGAGGTACAGAGAGCCCGTCACGAGCACCGGTTCCCCGAGCTCGTGGGCGCGGGCGACCGCGGCGACAGGGTCGTCGACGACCTCCACGTGCTCGAAGTGCTGACGTGCGAGCAGCGCGAGCTCGTCGGCGGGAAGAGCGCGTGCAGAGGACGAGCTCGTGGCCACGAACCGCGAACCGAGGTCACGAAGGACTCGAAGCATCGCGTCGACGTCCTTGTCCGCGAGGATGGAGGCAACGATGGTGTAGTCGTCGCCGTCGAGCTGCTCCACCAGGTGACGCGCACCGTCGGGATTGTGCGCACCGTCCCGGACCTCACCGTCGCGACGCTCGAAGCGACCCGGAAGCACAGCGCGCGCATCGGCGGTGATCACGTGTCCCACAAAGGCCTCCGCCGCCTCGCGCGCGCCACCAAGTCGGACATCGCGGCCGGGAACGAGCTGCGCGTACGTCGCGTCGGGGAGGATCACGATCGCGTCGGGCGGCGCGACCGCGAGCTTCTCCGTCGCGATTGCCTCGAGCGTGTCGCCGAGGACATCCGTGTGCTCGAGCCCGACGCTCGTCAGGAGGACGACGCGTGTGCGCAGGACGTTCGTCGCGTCGTACCGGCCCCCGAGCCCCGCTTCGACGACCGCCACATCGACGGCGGCGTCGGCGAACGCCTGGAGCGCGGCGGCCGTGACGATCTCGAACTGCGTTGCACCGAGCCGCTCCGCGGCTGCGCGAACGCAAGCCACCGCGGCTTCGAAGTCAGCGTCAACGCCGTTCAGCCGGATCCGCTCGCTCCATGACGCAACGTGCGGCGAGATCGTCGAGCCCACGCTCAGTCCCTCGGAGCGGAGTAGCTGCTCGATTGTGACCGTCGCCGTCGACTTGCCGTTCGTCCCGACGACGTGAATCGCGGGATAGGCATCCTGCGGATCCCCGAGCTCAGCGAGGAGGGCGCGCATCCGCTCGAGCCCGAATCCGTCGCGCGGCCACGGGCTCATCGCGTCGAGCCAGTCGGCGGCGGTCATGGACCCATCGTAGGGGCCGGGCATGCCCGGCCCGGGCGAGGCATGCGTCGCCCTACGAGGCTTCGAGCGCGGCGAGCTCTGAGCGGTAGCGCTCGAGCTTCTCGCGCTCGGCCGCAACGACATCGGCAGGAGCATTCGCGACGAAGCGCTCGTTCCCCAGCATGCCCTCGGCGCGCGCGACCTCCTTGCGCAGCCGCTCGATCTCGGCGTCTCGGTTGCCGTCGACGTGAGCACGATCCGGACGCACGACGGCTGCGAATATCCGGCGCTCGTCGTCGGACTCGAGCTCGACCTGCACGCCGCTCCGCCTGAAGATCTGCGCCGCCTCCTGCACGCGATCGAGCGCTCCTGCGTCCACTGCGAAGCGCGCGTCTTCGCTCGGCCACGGAGCGACGATCAGGCGCGACTCGCGACCCGAGAGCTGCGACCAGATCTCCTCCGTCACGTGCGGCATGACCGGATGGAGCAGCGCGAGCAGCCGCTCGAGCGCGGCAAGCGCGGTCGCGACGGCCTTTGCGTCGCCGTCGTACAGCCGCGACTTGATCGCCTCCGCGTACCAGTCGCAGAAGTCGTCGAACGTCAAGTGGTAGAGCGCCTCGGTCGACGGGGCGAACTCGTATCGGCTCCAGGCGTCCTCGACCTCGGCTCTCGTCGCGTCGAGGCGGGCGAGGATCCAGCGCTCTTCGAGATCGCGCGGTTCTGCCGAAGGCGCCACGCCGTCGGCCTTCTGCAGGATCAAACGCGACACGTTCCAGAGCTTGTTCGCGAGCTTGCGGCCCTCCTCGATCGTCCCGAGCGAGAAGCGCACGTCCTGGGTGGACGAGTTCTTCAGCAGGCCGTAGCGGGTCGCGTCGGCGCCGTACTCATCCACCGCATCCAGCGGGTCGATCCCCGTACCCAGGCTCTTCGACATCCGGCGACCGTCAGGGGCGTTGATCGTCGAGTGGATGTTGACCGTGTGAAACGGGATCTGGCCAGTGAGCTCGAGCCCGGCCATGATCATCCGCGCCTCCCAGAGGAAGATGATCCCGCGATCGGTCGAGCTGACGTCGTTCGGGTACCAGGCGCGCAGCTCCGGTGTGTCCTCCGGCCAGCCGAGCGTCGCGAACGGCCAGAGCTGCGACGAGAACCACGTGTCCAGGACGTCCTCGTCCTGGCGTAGCTCCGTGGATCCGCACTCCGCACACCTGGCGGGCTCCGCTTCGACCACGGTTAGATGGCCGTCCGGGCAGTACCACACCGGGATGCGGTGGCCCCACCACAGCTGGCGCGAGACGCACCACGGACGGATCGACTCCATCCAGCGGAGGTAGACGTCCGTGTAGCGCTCGGGACGAAAGCGGACGCTCCCGTCGCGGACAGCCTCGATAGCGGGCACAGCCAGCTCGGTCATCTCGCACCACCACTGCAGCGTGATGAGCGGCTCGATCCGCGTCCCGCAGCGGTCGCAGTGACCGACGGCGTGCCGATATGGCTCCTCCGACTCGAGCAGGTCGCGCTCACGGAGGATCGCGACGATGCGCTTCTGCGCCTCGGCCTGCGTCAGTCCGGCGAACTCGCCGGCTTCCTCGTTCATGAGCCCGTCGAGGCCGATGACGGTCAGCTCGGGAAGCCCGTGGGTGCGCCCGATCTCGAAGTCCATCGGGTCGTGACCAGGGGTGATCTTCACCGCGCCCGTCCCGAACTCGGGCTCCACGCGATCGTCGGCGATGATCGGGACGCGGCGCTCCGCGACCGGCACGATCGCCTCTTTCCCCACGAGGTGCCGGTACCGCTCGTCGTCCGGATGCACCGCGACCGCGACGTCGGCCAGCATGGTCGGCGGCCGAACGGTCGCGATCGTCAGCTGACCAGGCTCGTCGGCCAGCGGATAGCGGATCGTGAACAGGCGGTCGTCCACCTCGGGGTGGTTCACCTCGAGGTCGGAGATCGCGCTCGCGCAGCGCGGGCACCAGTTGACGATCCGGTTGTCGCGGTAGAGCAAGCCGCGGTCGTACAGGTGGACGAAGTACTTGAGGACCGCGCGGACGTACGCGTCGTCCATCGTGAACCGTTCGCGGCGGTAGTCGAGGGACGCGCCGA
>Ga0209108_10000724_pt1 | contig 18489 bp, 17 predicted proteins | sample Rifsed10ft1_FD_184003 | JGI IMG/M metagenome (GOLD analysis project Ga0209108, IMG submission 184003) | Soil microbial communities from Rifle, Colorado, USA - sediment 10ft 1 (version 2) | ecosystem: Environmental > Terrestrial > Deep subsurface > Rock core/Sediment | place: Rifle, Colorado...
GACGAGGTATCCCTAGCCCGCAATCAGACAGCATTCCAGGACCTCGAGTTTCACCCGCGGGTCTTGAGACGAGTTGGCGAGGTGGACCCCTCAGTCGACTTGATGGGTCGCCGCATCGCTCTGCCGTTCGTACTTGCTCCAACGGGGTTCACTCGAATAGCTCATTCCGAAGGCGAATTAGCGGTGGCACGGGCGGCGGATCGTGCCGGGGTGCCGTACACCTTGTCCAGTCTCTCCACCAGAACCATAGAGGAGGTCAGGTCCGTTTCCGGAGGCGACCTCTGGTTCCAGGTCTACGTATGGCGCGACAAGGGGCTGCTGGCGGAGATACTCGAACGAGTTGCTGCAGCGGACTACTCAACGATTGTGATCACGGTTGACACGGCCGTCCTGGGGCGTAGGGAACGAGATGTTCGGAGGGGATTCACGTTGCCTCCCAAGCTGGGTATCAGCACCATTTTCGACGGCATAGTTCATCCCGGCTGGACCTGGGACTTTCTTCGGCACGAACCAATCAGATTCGCCAATGTTGTGGGCAAGTCGGTCGGAGACGGAACAGATCCGGTTTCGCTCTCTGAATTCTTCGCCACGCAGTTCGATCCATGGCTGAACTGGGATGACATCTCATGGTTCCGAGACCGATGGCAGGGAAAGATCGTCATCAAGGGAGTGCAGTCAGTAGAGGACGCAACCATTGCTGCTGATGTCGGCCTGGACGCAGTCGGACTGTCCAACCACGGCGGTCGCCAACTGGATGGCGCACCTCCCCCAATTGAGTTGGTGGGCCCAGTGGCCGACGTGGTGGGTGATCGGATCGCCGTCATCTGCGACGGTGGGATTCGGCGGGGGAGCGACATTGTCAAGGCCCTTGCACTTGGGGCCTCGGCATGCATGCTGGGAAGGGCCTACCTCTACGGACTCGGAGCTGCCGGCGAGCGCGGAGTCGATCACGCGTTGGGTCTGCTTTCCGATGGCGTGCAACGCACGCTGGCCCTTTGTGGCTATCCGGCCGCCGAGGGTCTTGAAAGGGATGCGGTTCGGTGGCGGACTGCGGAATGGTCTGCCGGCGGGCGTTCAGATTCACCCTCGCAAGAACCTTCGGATTAGCTTCGATGGAGCCGGCCCGGCTGCCGACCCGGTGGGTTTGACGCCGGTTTGATTGGATCCCCTCGGTTCGAGCCGCCATGTAGGGAGAACTCCTGGACGTCAGACGTTTCCTGCTTGGCGGACGCACCTTCCCCGGCCACATGTCCCACTTCTAAATCGGGGAATTCAGCGTGATCGATAGACGCGTGAGCGATGGTCGATCCGCACCACTTCGACAGGGGAGTCAAGGCGAGGGGTCGGGCATTTGCACTAAGGGTGTCGCCAACGACCAGTCCCGTTTCCCTATATGAATCCGCTCTTCGAGGCAACCGGCTTGGAGAATCTGTCACCGCTGCTCCAGTATCAAGGCCGAGTGGCGAGGGTGTAGCCCCTCGCCACGTCGGTCAACTGTTGGTCTCGTACCATGCGGCCCAGTCGTCGATGTTGTCCAGGATGAGATTGGCGCAGTTCTCGGTTCGAGCGGTGGCGCAGCCCGATTCTGCGTACTCGTCCTTCAGGTCGCCGCTTTCAGCGAAGCGCTGGAAGCTGTCCCGGAGTTCGGTGTCCTCAGGGTAGTTCTCCTTGTACCAGGCCTGTTCTCCTCCGCGCTCGGTCAACAATGCATCGATCATGATGCTGAACTCGCGAACCGTCACCGCCGGTGGCTTGCCCACCGCACGATTCATCGCATTCGAGTACTGCACTTCGCACGACAGGTCTATGAGGTCTCCGGACGTGAGCGTCTCACAGGCTTCGACCGAGACCTCTGCTCCCAGGATGGACTCATGTGCCATCATCCGGACCGGGGAAGAGGGCGGCTGGTCGGGACCGGACGCGCAATCATCGGCGCTGTATTCGTCGTTGAACTCGGTCCCGCTGAGGAACGTTGCTTGTCCACAATCTCCCCTGTACCAGGATCCAAGAGTGGCCTCCACGACCTTCTTCGGCTCCAGCGGGGTCTTACGCCACTCCACCCAGGCGTCGAGGTTCTCCAGCTGAATGGCGGCGCAGGACTCTTGGAACGGGCCAAATCCACAGTCCTCGTAGCCGTCGAAGCGACCTTCGAGCGCGAGGAAGGTCCCCATTTGAAGGACGATCCACGAATGTTCGGGGAATCCAAATCCTGTGATCACACCGTCCTCGACCACTACCCGGTTCGTGTCACCATGATCGACGGAACCGACGGCGTCTGTCATCGCGTTGTGGTACGGCACCTTGCAACTGAACACCCCATCTGTCCCGCCCGTGCAGTTGAGGGTCAGCCGCCCTCCGATGGCCGCCTGATAGGCCGCCTCGTCGCGTATCTGCTCGTCGGTCCGGTCCGGAAGCTCGAACAACTCGGCGGCCCGCTCGGCGTCACCCGAATAAAACGCGGCGACTCCGGCTTCGATGGTCTCGAGGTCCGTCATCGCTTCGAGATCCGGCGCAGGGGTCGTCGCGGTTGGTTGCGAAGCCTCCGTTGTCGGGGTCGCTTCGACCACAGGTTCGGGCTCGCGGGCGAAGGCGAAATACACGCCGACTGCAGCGAGCACGACGACCAATACCGCCACTGCCCACGCGGGACCCCTGTTCCGTTTTGGTTCATTGGTTGTCGGTGATGGTTGTGTCTTGGTCATGAGTGTCCCTTCGTTTGTTCACGACCGCCGTCGAGGAGGGGCGGGTTCGGCCCCTCCTCGATCGTTGTCCTGGCCCTCGGTTCAGCGTGTGGTCACGTAGATGTCGGACTGCCCCCCGACGCGGGTCGATCCGAAATACAAGGTGGTGCCGTCCCACGACAACGAGGGCCGGGTTTCCCCCGCCGCGCTGTTGACGTTCGGCCCGAGGTTCTGAGGTGTTCCCCATTCCCCTGTGGGCGAGTCCTTCGCCACCGAGTAGATGTCAGGACCCCCGACGCCGCCGACCCTGTCGCTCCAAAAGAACAACTCCTGGCCGTCGCGTCGCACGTTGGGCTGACCCTCGTTCGCGGAGGTGTTGACACCCGACAGCGCCGTGCCGGCCTTGTAAACGCCGCCGTGCATGGGCGACGAGTAGAGGTCGTGGTCTCCGGGCGTGTCGTTGGCGTCGACGGGCCGAGCGCTGGAGTAGAAGAGCACCGGTCCCTCCCCCGGCATCTGCGCCGGGAACGGGCTGTGCTCGTCCCAGCCACTGTTCACCTCGCAACCGAGATTGGTCACCGCTTCCGCCTCCAGCCCGGGCCCGAATCTGGTTGTGTAGATGTCGGCGTTGGGTGACGTCCCGCAATAGCCCGGTCTGTTGCTGGCGAAGAAGAACGTCTTCCCGTCGCGTGCGATCGTCGGACAGAAGTCGTTGGCCGCCGAGTTGATCGGCGCACCCAGGTTCACCGGCTCATCCCAGGGCTCATCTTCACTCGCTCTGGTCGACACCCAGATGTCGAGACCGCCCAAGCCACCCGGGCGGTTCGAGGCGATGAAGAACATCTTCCCGTTGGGTGATACGAATGGACAACCCTCCGTGCTGGCGGTGTTGAAGTTGTCGTCTGCGCCGGCCCCGAAGCTTTCGATGCTCACGGCCGCACCCCAATCGCCGAACCCGCCGAATGCGAGGGCGGCCAATGCCCCGGAGAGCATCATCGCCATCACCATCACGCCGATGGTCACGCTACGTCTCATCCTGTTCCTCCTCTTGGCGGAGCGCTCATGGCATCTCCACCGGTAGTCCTTCCCGTTTCCACGCCTCGATCCCACCGTCGAGCACGCGAACGTCCCGATAACCCATGGACCGCAACGTGGCGGCGGCAATGGCGGAACGCTCGCCCGTCGAGCAGTAGAGGATCAGGCTGCGTTCGGGGTCGAACTCGACGCGATGGCGTCGATCGGAGGGATCCGCCCAGAACTCGAGCATGCCCCTAGGGGCCCACACCGAGTCCCGGACCCAACCCCCCACATGGAGCTCGTCCTCCTCGCGCAAGTCGACGACGAGCGCCCCTCCGTCCAGCTCGACACTCACCTCGTGAGGAGTCAGGCTGACCAGGCGTCGCAGCGCATCCGCCACCAGGTCGGCAGCGGTTCGCTCGAGACGGCGTTTCCCCGTCGACATGCCCGCAGGGTGCAGAGGGGCTCTGGTAGGTCACTGGTGCTTCGCTGGAAGGTTTCCCAGTGGATTCCCAGAGAGACGCGGCAGCTTTCCTGAGCAGAGGAGCACGGAGGTGACTAAAGATTCAGCCGTGAGGTACCGGGCGCTCGGCCCGTTGACCGTCGAGGTCGACGGTCACGATGCGAAATTGGGTGGTCTCCGCCAGCAGATGGTGCTTGCGGTCCTGCTCCGTTCGGCCAATCGGGTCATCCCTCAGGACACTCTGATCGACCTGGTCTGGGCCGGGGATCCACCCGAGGCCGCCCGGGCCACGGTCCAGAGCTACATCTACAACCTCCGCCGGGTCCTTGGTGCCGATGCCATCCTCCGTCGTGGCGATGGCTATCTGATCGAAGTCGACTCGACGGGCTTCGATGTCCTCGCGTTCGAAAAGACCGTCCAGACCGGGACCGGGCTCCTCAAAGAAGACCCCGCATCGGCCCGGGCGGCCCTGGTCGCAGGTTTGGACCTCTGGTATGGCACCGCCTACGGCGGTGTCGACCACCCCGAGCTGGACTCGGAGATCAAGCGTCTCGATGACAAGCGGGTGACCGCCATTGAGACCAGGATCGAAGCCGATCTCGCCCTGGGCGGCACCGGGGAACTCGTCCCCGAGTTGGAGTCGCTGGTCCGGGACCATCCGCTCCGCGAGCGGTTCTGGGGCCAGCTCATGCTCGCTCTCTACCGATCCGGTCGTCAGGCCGAGGCGCTTCGGGCGTTCCAGAGGGCCCGGGCACATCTCGTCGAGCACCTCGGCATCGAGCCGGGAGCCGAGCTACAGCATCTGGAACATCGAATCCTCGACCACGACCCCTCCCTCTTCCCCTCGCTGGAGCCGGGTGCCTCGGTGGAGCAGAGCCGTCGATCGATCCGCGGTTACGAGTTGCGGGATGTGATCGGAGAGGATGCGTTCGGTGTCGTCTATCGGGCCTATCAGCCATCCGTGGGACGGGAACTGGCGATCAAGGTCATCCAGGCCGACAGCGCCAACGACCCCGTCTTTGTGGCCCGCTTCGAGAGAGAGGCACAACGGGTGGCCAACCTCGACCATCCCCATGTGCTCCCCCTCCACGACTATTGGCGGGACCCGGATGGGGCGTACCTCATCATGCCCCTGATGCGTGGCGGGAGTCTGGACAGCTCGCTTCGCAAGGGACCGTGGAACCTCGAGCCCGCATTGCGTCTCGTCGACCAGGTGGGCGGTGCGCTTGGCTATGCCCATCGCCGCGGGGTGGTCCACGGCGACCTCAGACCGGGGAACGTCCTTCTCGACGAGGAGGGCAACGCCTATCTCTCCGACTTCGTCATCGCGGCCACCGCCGGAGGCGACGCAGGCACGACAGCCACGATTCGCACTGACGTCTTCGCTCTGGGCGCCCTCACCTTCGAGCTGCTCTCGGGGGTTTCTCCATCCGGGTCGACGAATCCATCAGACCTCGAGCAGGTCGCTCGTGGTCTGCCAGAGGGGGTGGCGGCAACCGTGGCACGGGCCATGGCCGCCGACCCGAGCGAGCGCTATCCCAAGGTCGACGACTTCCTGCGCGATCTCCGTCGGACCGCCGGTGTCGACGTCGTGTCCGCGTCCGAGGTGATGGACGAGGTGCCGGAGCCGATCCGCAATCCCTACAAGGGCCTGCGCGCCTTCGCCGAGGAAGACGCCGTCGACTTCCACGGCCGTGACGCCACAGTCGACGATCTGATCGAGCGGATCGCCACCCAGCGGCTGGTCACGGTGGTCGGCCCTTCCGGCAGTGGGAAGTCGTCCGTGGTCCGGGCCGGGCTGATCCCGGCTTTGCGGGCAGGCCGTCTCCCCGACTCCCGCGACTGGCTGGTGACCGACATGTTCCCGGGCTCATATCCATTCGAAGAACTCGAAGCTGCCCTGACCCGCGTGGCGGTCAGGACCCCCACCGGGATGTTGAGCGAGCTCACCCAGCCCAACGGCCTGCTCAGGGTGAGCAAGCAGATCCTGCCCGGGGACGACTCCACCCTGCTCGTCATCATCGATCAGTTCGAAGAGCTGTTCTCGACGGTTCGCTCCGAAGAGACCCGTCGCAGCTTCCTGGAGAACCTGATCTCCGTTGCCCATGATGAGCGCAGTCGGGTCAGGGTGGTGACCACCATCCGGGCCGATTTCCTCGACCGTCCCCTCGCCTACGGAGACTTCGCCGAAGCGATCGCCGACGGTGTCGTCACGGTCGGCCCGCCGAGCCGCGATGGGCTGGCCCAGGCCGTCGCCGCCCCCGCCCGGACCGTCGGGCTCGACCTTGAGCCGGGCTTGGTGAGTCGGATCGTCGCCGATGTCGAGGGCCAGCCCGGGGCCCTTCCCCTTCTCCAGTACGCCCTGACTGAGATGTTCTCCAACCGGGATAGGTCGACTCTGACGATCGCCGGGTACGAGGCCGCCGGCGAGATCGCCGGAGCGCTGAGCCGGCGGGCGGAAGAGCTCTACGAGGGCTTGACCCCGGCCGGCAAGGTGGCGACCCGCGAGGTCTTCCTCCGTCTGGTGTCGGTCGACGAGTTGGGCACCGTGACCCGGCGACGCGCCCGACAGGCAGAGCTCGTGTCCCTCGCGGTCGACCGGGGCGGGCTCGAGTCTGTGTTGAAGGCCTTCGCTGGCTTCCGACTGCTCACCTTCGACCGGGACCCGGTGACACGTGGACCGACGGTGGAGGTCGCCCACGAGGCTCTTCTCACCGAGTGGCCGAGACTTCGCGGCTGGATCGAAGACGCCCGAGAGTCCCTCGTCCTGGCGCGCCGCGTGGGAGAGTCGGCACAGGAGTGGATCGAGTCGAACGAAGACCCGAGCTATCTGCTTCGCGGTGTGCGTCTGGAGGACGTCGAAACCTGGGTGTCGCGTGCCGATGTGGTGCTGACCAGCGACGAGGCCCGATATATCGCGGCCAGCATCACACAACGGGCAGAAGATGCCTCAACTGCCAGGAGGCGCAGACGACGGACAGTCGTAGCCCTCGCCGCTGGCCTGTTGCTTGTGAGCGCCCTGGCCACCATCGCGTTCTGGCAGAGAGGCGTGGCCCAAGAGGAGGCTCTACAGGCTCGCGCCCGAGAGTTGGCGGCGGCAGCGGAAGGACAAATCGGGCAAAACCGGGAGCTCGCCCTCCTCATCGCCGCCGAGGCCTTCGACGCCTCCATACGCGGAGGGGCCCAGCCAACCACGGAGGCCGTGAGCGCCATGGCGCAAGCGATCCAAGATTGGCGGCTCGTTTCCCGTTTCCCGGCAGGCCCGCTCGTTTATCCAGACGTCTCACCGGACGGATCGCTGGTCGCAGTCGCATCAAAAACCGCTCCGAGCGATGTGGACGTCTTCAATGTCGACGGGTCCTTGATTGGGACACTCCACGGTCCGGACGGTCCCACGGTGTTCGCCTGGCAGGTGGATTTCAGCCCGAACGGGCGAACAATCGCCGTCATCTATACCTCCACCGACAATGTTGACGACTTCCGGGGGGTCGCCGATGGCATCCCGGACATACGGACCTTCGACTTGGACACCATGTCCAGCATCCTGGATCTTGACACCGACCATGGTTGGGAATACGTCGCGCACGACCTCGACGGCAGCCGGCTCGCCCTCTCGTTTGGCCGCGAAATACGGGTACTCGACGCTGTCGATGGCGACGAAATCTCCAGGATCGAAGCGTCCTCGCAAGTCGGTCGCGCCCAGTTCCTCGACGACGACACCATTTTGGTGCCCATCGCGGGCTCCGGTTTCACCATGTTCTCCGCCTCCGTCGGCTCGATGGTCGACCATCTCGAAGTCGCCGAACTTCATCCAGAAATCACTGCAGTCAACGACCTACGAACCCACGTCGCCTATCGGGACGGAGAACAGGTTCGTGTCACAGAGCTCGCCACCGGTGAGACGACTTACGAACAGACGGCCCCGTCAACGCAGGCCCTAGCCCTTAACCCCGACGCAACCCGCCTCGCCCACTCCGGATTCGACCCCAACATCTACGTCGTGGCTCTTGGTGAAGGCGAGACGGAACTCGAGCTGACAGGGACATTCGAAAACGTGTTTTCGCTCTCATTCATCGGAGACAAGCAGCTCCTCTCCTATGGAGAAGATGCGCTGCTGTGGGACGTCTCACCGGAAGGGGTGAGCGAACTGGGGGGCGTCCCAATGCAGGAGCTGCAGTGGGGATATCAGATATCTCCCGACGAACGGTGGCTCGCCTACTTCGTGTCGACCAACAGCGGTCTACCAACTGGCGACCCGGTGGACGGTCTGAGACTGATTGACCTCGCCACCGGTGAGGAGACGGTGATCAACCAGGGAGAATGGAACTCCGTGCCCGCCGGGGTTCGCTTGGTGAGCTTCGATTTCACCAGGGTCGGCTCCCTCACTCTGGACGGAGTCTCCACTATGCGCAGCCTCCCCACCTGGGATGTCCTGAGGGAGTTCGACGCGTGTCGAACGCCACTGGCGGTCACGCCCGACAACAGCCGTGTCGTCCTCTCGGGATGGAGCTGTTCCGATCAGGTCACGCCCGGCTCGGCTCGGAGCTCGGTCGTCGACCTCGGCTCGGGGGAGGAGATCTTCTCCCTTCCCAACCAGACGCTCTTCTCGGCAGAGTTCAATCCTGAAGGAGCCTTCGAAGCGGGAAGCCTCTTGGCCGCTACCGATCAGAGCTCCGTCGGGATATGGGATATGAGCGATGGAAGTCTGCTCGGCAGTCTCGACAGAACCGTGTACGACGAGTTCGGCAACATCCTCGTCGTGACATTCGACCCCAGCGGACGCTATCTCGTAGGAGGAACCACAGGTGGCGCGGTTTGGGTCGCCGACCTGGAGCGAGTGGTCGCCGGCGAAGACATAGCCGATGCCCTCGTATTCAACCGTCAGGCGCACACCGGGGCCGCACCCGTGCCCGCCATGAATGGCGAGGGCGTGGTGGGCACCGCCGGATTCGACGGCATGGTCCGGCTGTGGGACCTCGACTCCGAAGACTTGATTCTCGAGTTCGAGGCGGATGTCGGGATCCCGGTGGTCCGCTTTTCTCTCGATGGCACCGAGCTCCTCTATCCACACGGGCTCAGTGTTCGACGCATGCCCGTCGATCCGTACCAGCTACGTGCCCTCGCCGCCGACCTCCTCACCCGTGACTTCCTACCCGACGAGTGTGCGCGTTATGCCACGGCGGACCGCTGCGAGACATTGAGCGGATGATCGTGGGCTAAGTCCCGCGGTCCCGCCAGGACAGCCGCGGTGGAGATCTCGGCCGGAGAGGATGCCTTGTGGCCCGACGCTGGTCGTGGCCGCCGCCGTGGTCGGTTTCCGCATCCGCTTTCGCAGCCCCCGTTGTGCCGTCCGGTTGCGGACGAGACGATGTCGTCGGGGAGCGACCCGGGCAATCGGTCGCCAGCGCCGTGTTTTCCTATGTCGGAATGAAACGAGGGCCGCGAAGCGTCAGGCCACCCTGTCCCGTTTCTAAACCTGGAGTGTTAAGTCGGATTCGTTGCTAATTGAGGCCGAGAACCGTGAGGAGTGCAGCATCAACGCCCCACTGTTCTTCGGGTGTGAGGTGCCCAGCGAGATCTCCCAATCGGCTGAGATCCACCGCACCTACGTGCTCGACCAGGACCCGTGTTTGAGCGTTCTCAACTTCTATCTCCGGTCTGAACGAGGCAGGTCCCGCACTGGTGGAGGTGGGGGCGACTAGGACAACTGAACGAGGCAAGAAGGTATCGGACTGGACGACAACCCCGAAACGTCGACCGTACTGTGCATGTCCGGCGGCCTTCGGAAGGCGGAGTGCGAAGACATCACCTCGGCGCACGCAAGCTCTCCATCAGGTCGGCAACCATGGCCATCTCTGCACGGTCAGCTTCATCGTTTTCCAGTGCAGCAACCTCGGCGGCCAATGCTCTCTTGTCGGCGAGGCGTGATGCCGCTTCCACCAAAGCGATGCGGATCGCTTCAGAGCGGGTCAGCCCGGTCGCCTCGAGCTGGCTGAGTGCCCTGAGCGCAAGGTCGTCGAGCCGCACGGATACTGCCTGTGCCATCGGTGAAGTGTATCACGACTCGTCATACACAGGAAGAATGATGCAACGCGTCCCGTTTCCCTACGTGCTTGAGCCGGCACTCGCGAAGGTCACGTGTCCGTGGCGATCAAATGTGCTCGGCGACTGGCGGCTGCCAATCCACGATCGGTGGTGATGATCTCCATGTTGAGCTGGCTGGCCAATTCGACGTAGAGAGCGTCGACCAGTCGAAGGCTCTCGCGCCTGCGCCATGCCCCTCTGAGTAGTGGTGCCAGAAGATGGCGACTAATTGGAGAGTTCGCGACAAGTTCAACTCGCTCTGTCACTTGTCGTGCTGTCAGCTCGCCGGCACGGTGCAATCTCCCTAGAGCCGAGAGAACCTCGGCGTCGAAATGGTTAGGTACATGAAGGTCCGAGCCCCGCAGGCGCCCTTCAATTGTTTCGGCGAGGCTTGAGCCGACCAGGAGGTCGACCATCGCCGAGGCGTCAAGGACCAGTGCTTCAGCCATTCCCCTCTAGGTCGTCCTTGGCCTCTGAGACTGCGGAGATGACCGCATCATGTCGTATGCGAATTGGGGGCAGCGTTCTCACCCGGCTGAGCCACTCCTCGGTCTGGCCGGCGGACAAAGCTGAGCGCACGGCGTCCTGGGTGAGGCTCGACACACTGAGCCCCGCGTTCTTGGCTTGATCCGCCAGATCATCCGGCAGGTACACATTGACCCTTGCCATGCGCATACTATACACACATCGAACAGACTAGGGCAATCGGATCGTGGACCCGTCCCGTTTCTAAATTTTGCCACTTCGGGACAAGTACGCGCTAGAACTCAGCTTAAACCTTAGAATAGGCGCGTACATGTCGCGATCTCTAAGCCTTCCCGAGCAGCTACTGCGTAGATCGGTACGAGTGGTTCGCCCCCGGGATCTCGAAAATTCGTTCGCGAATCCGTCTCAGGAGCTGCGGCGGTTGGCGTCAAAGAACACCCTTCTCAGGCTGGCTCACGGGTATTACGCCCTGCCTCCATCAGATTGGCTCGGTGATCCAGGGTGGGTTCCCGATGTCGAAGCAGTCGCCCTGGGCGTCGCGGCGGCGGACCATCAGCTCCAACGCGTCGCAGTGGTGGGGATTTCAGCCGCCAGGGTACTTGGCTTCTACCCCAGGTCATTGGCGACCGCCGTCGTTGCCGTGCCTGTCAGGCGGAGATACTTGGCAACCATTTCTGGGAGGGTCAACTTCTGGCAGCGCCAGGTCGACATTATGGAGACGCAGGTCTGGAAGAGTGAGCTGGGACAGGGCCGCGTCAGCACTGTCGAGCAAGCTCTCCTTGACGTCGCGGACCTTCCCCAACGGGGGGGCGTGACATTGGCCACCGCCGAGGAATCCCTTCTCAATCTCGCATCCAAGGCAGATTGGGATCGTGCCCGTTCCCTCGCCAGATCACAGCGCATGGGGGCGGCGTATCGGCGAGCTAGATGGTTTGCCGATGCCGTCGTGCCAGACGCTCCGCGTATGACCCGACCTCGTCATGCCGTCACCAGCCGAGGACTACACCCTGTCGAGCCAACCGATCGGCGCAGTTTCGGAATCAGAGATGATTGATGACCAGGAGATCCGGGATCGAGCCACGTCGCTTGGAGTGCCCGAGAGCCAGATCAGGCGCGACCACCTCCTCTCGCATCTGATTCAGGGGCTGACCGGTGTCGATGAGGTCGTCTTCATCGGGGGCACAGCGTTAAACAGGACCCACCTACAAGACGTGAGGTTGTCCGAGGACGTCGACCTGCATCTTCTCGATGGAACCTCCGATGATCTAATCAACCACCTGATATCTGCCGTCCGTTTGGAGTTCCCCGGATTGACGCCGGCTTCAACACAGGCGAGGGGTGATGTGACGACCACTCCCCTTTCCGTCGATCAGCTTCGGGTCAGCATCCAAGTGATTCGACGACGGCATCAGTGGTTGGACTTGCCAGCAACTCGTACGAAAGTGCGTCTCTACTACAGCGACCTGCCCGCCAACGCAGAACTTACTGTTCCGACGCCAGCGAGCTTTGTGGCAATGAAGCTCTCGGCGTACGTTGATCGACATGCCCCACGTGACCTATTCGACCTGCAGCAGTTGGTCGAGCATGGAGCGTTTAGCGAAGAGGCTCTCGCTCTTGTCCGCAAGCTAATGGGCCGCTTGCTCGTGAAAGAGGAGTTCTTGTCCGCCCCGACTGAAGACCAATGGAGCAACGAGCTTGCACACCAGGTGGGTGACCCGGGTCGACCGGAAGATGCGCTCGACACCGTGTTTGCACGCTTGGGTCAACTCATGGATTGGTAGCCGACCGCGTGTGGCGCGGGGTCCAGGCCGGGCCTCGCATCGCAGTGGGCTCCAAATGCTGGGTCCAGAAACGAATCGATTGACATGACTCGAGCTGACATCGGTTTGGCCCATCACTTCTCGGTCTCCCAGAGTTGAACGCCAGGAGGGACCCAACACGTCCCGTTTCTTGAACTTCTGGGTGACAGGGGACGGGCAACACGGTGGGGTTCCCTCCCGCGACTCGATGAGCTGTCAACAACGTAGGAGGGTCCTGGGCGCGCCGACACCTCGTGAACGACCGCGGCGTGCCGAAGGGCGACATCACGTTTGCGGGTACTGGCGTGCCGCCCACTGAGCCGACGGGGAGCCTGGATGCCGCAGGCTCGACCCCGGCCGGAAGAGGCTGCTACCCCTGGCTGATGTCGACGCCCGTGACCGGCTCGCCGGCGGGCTCGTAGACGAGCGCGATCACCCCCTTCGGGAACGCCTGCGGCGGCTGGGCGAGTCGGAACGCGGCCGGGACCCCCGTGCCGTCGGCGAAGAGGCGCTTGCCCGACCCGAGCGTCAGCGGATGGAGGAAGAGGTTCAGCCGGTCGACGACGTCGGCCTCGAGCAGCGACCGCGTTAGGTCGCCGCTGCCGATCACGTGGATCTCGTCGAAGCGGTCCTTCAGCGCCCGCACCTCCGCGACATCCGACAGCGCCGTGGTGCCCTCCCACGCCGGGTCGGTCAGAGAGCGCGACACGACGAACTTCGGCAGCGCGTTGAACATCGCCGCGATCGGGTCGTCGTCGCCTCGGTTCGGCCAGTAGGCGGCGAAGATGTCGTAGGTCTTGCGACCCAGCAGCAGGGCGTCCATGCGCTCGATGTCGGCACCGATCACCTCGCCCGACTCGTCGTCGAAGTACGGCCCCTGCCAGCCGCCAAACTCGAAGCCGCCCTCGGGGTCTTCGTCGGGGCCGCCCGGTGCCTGGTAGACGCCGTCGAGGGTGATGAACAGGCCGACGGAGATGATTCCCATGGTGTGCTCCTTCGCGTGAACGACGATCGGATGCCCCTCTACCCGTGCGTCGGTCGGGATGACCCGGAACCGACATCACCGCGTGGCACGCTAGCGACAGCGCGTCGCTGGTCGAGGGGTGGACGTCCGCCGCTAGACGTCCTGTTTCTAAACGGGAGTTCAGCTTGATCGGTAGACGGGTGAGCGATGGTCGATCCGCACCACCTCGACGGTCCCGGCGTCCTCGTTCACTCGGTAGATGATCCGATAAAGAGTTTCGTCTCGGCCCGTCCTGTTTCCCTCCCCTGCCTGAGTCGTGGTGGGCTCTACGCGTTGGTTCGGTAGTGGTGCACGGTCACGCCGGGCAGGTCCGCGAACGCTGACTCGTCGGCGGTATGCAACTTGCGGTTTGTGGCGCGAGCCGTGGTCGCGATGAGCAAGTCCGCGACGCGATCGAGCAGGATTCGAGAAGCACATCCCCCGCATCGCCCGTAGTTTCAGTTGTGACTCGCTATTAGGAGGTCAAGAGATGAGCACCACGAAGCAGGGTTCGGACGGTTTCTCGGAGGCGGAACGTGCCGCCATGAGGGAGCGCGCCCAGGAGCTGAAGGCGCAGGGCCGCAGCGGCCAGAAGAAAGTCGACAACGAGAGCGCCGTTCTCGACGCGATCGCCGAGATGCCAGCTGCCGACCGCACGCTCGCCGAACGTATCCACGCACTGGTCACCGCGAACGCGCCGGGGCTTCTGCCCAAGACCTGGTACGGCATGCCCGCCTATGCGAACACGGACGGCAGGGTCGTCTGCTTCTTCAAGGCTGCGGCCAAGTTCGAGGGCCGCTACGCCGCCTTGGGATTCGAAGATACCGCCACACTCGACGAAGGCCCGATGTGGCCGGTCGTGTTCGCCATCGTCGAATGGACCCCCGCGGTCGAGAAGAAGCTCGCAGCACTGGTCAAGGCCGCGGTGGCCTGAGCGTCGCTTCCGGAGATCGTCGTTCGAAGGTCACTCGCTTCGATCGCGCCGCCGGATCAGCGGTCGATCATGCGTTGTACGCCCTCGGAATAGCGGTGCCCCTGGATGCTGATACCTTCGAGTGCCTGCTCGATCTCGTCGAGGTCGTCGGTCGTGAGCTCCACATCGACCGCTCCGAGGTTCTCCTCCAGGCGGTGCAGCTTCGTGGTGCCGGGGATGGGAACGATCCAGGGCTTGGAACTGAGCAGCCACGAGAGGGCGATTTGAGCCGGGGTTACCCGTTTCCGTTCCGCGATCCGCTTCACCAGGTCAACCAGGTCCTGATTCGCCTTTCGGTTCTCTGGGTCGAAGCGGGGGACAGAGTGCCGGAAGTCGGAGTCCACGAAGGTCGTGTCTTCGTCAATCTTGCCGGTGAGAAAGCCTCTACCCAGGGGGCTGAACGGGACGAAACCGATTCCCAACTCCTCGAGCGTGGGGAGAATCTCCTCCTCGGGCTCCCGCCACCAGAGCGAATACTCACTCTGCAGGGCGGTGACGGGCTGCACGCCGTGGGCCCGTCGAATCGTCTTCACGCCCGCCTCTGAGAGGCCGAAGTGTTTCACCTTCCCTTCGGCGATGAGGTCCTTCATCGTGCCGGCAACATCCTCGATCGACACCTCGGGGTCGACCCGGTGCTGGTAGTAGAGGTCGATGCGGTCGGTACGGAGACGGCGGAGGGAGTCCTCTGTCGTTTGCCGGATGTGATCGGGGCGGCTGTTCAAACCCTGTGACTCTCCGTCCACGAGGTTGAAGCCGAACTTCGTGGCGATGACGACCTCGTCTCTGAACGGGGCGAGGGCCTCGCCGACGACGTCCTCGTTGGTGAACGGACCGTAGACCTGGGCTGTGTCGAACAAGGTGACGCCGCGCTCGACCGCGGCACGGATGACGTCGATTGCGTGATCCCGGTCGGAGGGAACCCCATAGCCGGAGCTGAGGCCCATGCAGCCATAGCCGAGGGCCGAGACTTCGAGGCCGCTCCTTCCTAGCTTTCGTGTTTTCATGTGACCCTCCTCACGTGACGAGATTACGCACAAGCCAATAGGAGGTCACAGCATGGCTGACGAGATTGTCAGCGTCCGCTACATGGTCGATGACGTCGACACCGCGGTCGCCTTTTACACGAAGTACTTCGGCTTCGCTCTGCGCTCCAATATGGCCCCGGCGTTCGCCGACGTTGTGCGTGGTCAGCTTCGTTTGCTGCTCAGCGGCCCAACCAGCTCAGCTGGGCGTGCCATGCCCGACGGTGCCACTCCATGTCCCGGTGGCTGGAACCGCATCCACTTCATCGTGGATGACATCCAGGGTGAGGTTGAGCGTCTGCGCGCTGATGGGGTGCGCTTCCGTAACGACATCATCACCGGGCCCGGCGGGAAGCAGATCCTGGTCGAGGATCCTTCCGGCAACCCGATCGAGCTGTTCGAGCCCGCTGACAGGTGACCAACCCACCGGACAGTCTTCACCTGTCCGCGTCCCGTCTCCCCGGCTCGCTTGTCAGCCGGATTACTCGATCGGGTCGAGGCCTGAGCGTGTCCTTGGGAGTGGCAGGGCCCCCGATCGAGGAAGTGAGTTCCGTCTGCGTCGTCACCCTTGGTGACCAGGCCGTCATGGGTTTCCCAGTTTCCCCATGTCCAGGGACACCCGCCTTGCCACTCGTCCCGTTTCTCAGCTGTTCACCAATCCCAAGGAGCCGAATGTGGTAGCGACCTATTCCACTGGGTCCTCTCGGACCTCGTCCCAATAGTCCCATTGGAAATCGACACCGATCATTTCGATTGTTTCAGGGTCAAGCTGTCGCGCGTAAAAGACTGAGGGCGGGAACATATACGGCGCGGGTGGAGCGATCAGCGTGATTCTGATGCCCGACTCGGCGTCGACCGTGGGCACGAGGGTCGGGTCACCCCAGAAGGCGCTGAACACCAGCTCCGCGATCGGCGCGAGCTGATCCTCAAACTGCCCGACACTCGGCCGGCCCTCAATGTCGAGCTCGGCAGCTACCTGACGCTCAAAGTGCCCGGAGCGAACGACTCGCACAACGCCTCAGGCATGGTCGCTTGCGAGCTGACGGGCACGTTCACGTAGTGCGTCCGTGACCTCCGGTCGAGCGACAAAGGCCAGCTCGAGGGGAATGGTCTCCCCGATGTCGACAGCTCGCCAGCCTGGGTCCTCGTGAGAGATGTCGGACGCCTCCTTGGCGCTCTTTCCCCAGAATTGACGAACCATGTCCAGAGCCGATTCGATCTCCTCAGCAGAGAACTCTGATAGGTCGGGCTCTCTGAGAGCCACGAGCTTCCGCCGCGCGTAGCCGAAATAGTCTTCTTCGATTTCCTTCACCGCCCCTTGGCTTTCGAGATCTCGGATGATCGGCGGCATTCTTCGGAGCGTCGGTCCGTGAGGCTGCTTCTGATAATCGGAACCGGTGATTGGCTTTCCGGTCCGACGCAGGTGCGAGATCTCAGCGAAGTAGAGAATCTTGTTGAGCTTCGTCGATCCAGATGTCGGGTCCTCTTCGGTGTGTTTGGTGATGAGCAAGATCAGTTCGGCCGTCTTGCCTTCGTCGCGGGCTTCCCAAGTACTCATACCTTTTCCCTCATTGCGTTGACGCTATGGACTCGGTGTGACAAGAACCACCCAGTGTCGTTAGCTCAGTGGAGTCGACCCGCATATCGCTCCGTCCACGGCTCGATAGTAGAGGGCCAGGCGCTGGCGATGAAGAACCATCGAGAACTTGTGACCAGCCATCGTATGATTTGGTGCAGTGCCTTGGGGCGCGTTCGACCGTCGTTTGACACAGGAAGTCCGACCGTCCAAACCCCCAGCAACCGCAAGCCTATCGACGCCAACCGCACCTATTTCTAAACTTGACTTGGCTGCCTTGCTACTCGATTGACCGGTGGGTTTCGAAGTTGACTCCGGGAAGGTCGTCGAACGCCGACTCATCGGCAGTGATCACCACCCGTTTGCTGGCCCGCGCCGTAGCCGCGATCAGCAGATCATGAGCCCCGCGTGGCCGGCCAGCCCGCCTGATAGCGACCAGGAGCTCGGCGTGCTCTACGGCCACCTCGCGGTCATAGGGGATGATCGGGATCGAGGCGACGACGTCATCGACATACACCTCTCGGGCCTCCCTGTTGTGTGGTGACGCCAGCGCCACCCCGACCAGCAGTTCAGCGACCGTGATAGCGGCAATTGCCACATCATCGTCATCGTCGATGAGCGCGTCGAGATCCTCAGCTGCGCGTTCGGCGTCGATGAGGAAAGTGGTATCGAGGAGGACGACCCTCAAGATCGGGCGTCGATCTCAACCAGCTCTCGAAGACGAGAGAGCTCGTCTGACCACATTGGGTCGGGTTTGTGGCGCTTGAGGATCTCCTTCACCTCAGCTCCTCGGCCCTTGTCGACGGGCCCGAGATGCGCAACAGCCTTGCCGCGCCGAACGATCGTGTAGGTCTCCTTGCCGTGTTCGACGCTGTCGAGCACGTCGGAGAAGCGTCTGGCTGCTTCGGTGGCAGAGATATCTGGCATGAGATCAGATTATCAGATTCAGAGGGTGAAGGGAATCACGCTCTCGTCTAGCCCGTCCCGTTTCCTAATCGGGCGCGGGTCCAAACACGTTCGGTTTCCCTATCGCTCGTTTGGCACGAAGTGGGGGTACCGCGCCTCTGGGGGTCCGACCTAGGGTCGCTCTTGTCCTGAGCGATTGTGCGCTTTTATCAGTCTAAGAACTCATAAACCTGATAAACTCCGATGCTATGGAAGCCCAGGCACTCAAATGGACTGACCAATTCGGACGAACCTACCCATACTTCCCGTACAACGCGAGCCTCATCGCCGACGCTGAGGTCGATTTTTCTTCAGACGCGGCACTTGCCGTTGCTGAGGCTTCGAGTTCGCTGGGATCGGTGCCGGCTCTTCCCGTTGCCGGTATTGCCTCGGTCCTCTATCGGTCGGAATCGAGTGCGTCCTCGTTGATCGAGGGCGTA
>Ga0209108_10000725_pt1 | contig 18482 bp, 11 predicted proteins | sample Rifsed10ft1_FD_184003 | JGI IMG/M metagenome (GOLD analysis project Ga0209108, IMG submission 184003) | Soil microbial communities from Rifle, Colorado, USA - sediment 10ft 1 (version 2) | ecosystem: Environmental > Terrestrial > Deep subsurface > Rock core/Sediment | place: Rifle, Colorado...
TCCTGCCCCACCGACCCTTCAAGGTACAGCTGCACCGTAGCGTAGGCCCCGGCGGGGACCGTCACCTGTTCGGCCCGCGCCCACTGCAGGGCCACCCTGGCCGGCGCCTCACCCGCCTTTCCCTCCCAGACCCACCCGTGTCCCACCTTCGGCGGGAGCACGAGCATGGGCTGGGGCGGGGTGAGGACAACGTTGCCCTGAGGATAGGCCCGCACGTACGCGTAGACCGTCCCGCCGTCGCGCCGGTAACACTCGCGTTGGGTGAGCATCCCGTTGATGATGCCCTCCAGGACCCGGCAGTCCACGCCGCCGACCTGGCCCACGCCGCCGACCGTCATGATCAGATCCTGGCCGATATTGGTGCGGTAGATCCAGACCGTCCCCGGCACGAGCGGGAAGTAGTCGGCGGGCGGGGCCGCGCGAACAGCGGGCGCCGGAACACCCAGCCAGACGAGGAGACACAGGCTGAAGAGTATCCTGGGCATTGCAGAAAAGACATGCCCAGAAGCCGGCGCGTGCAGACGGCGCGCGGTTTGCCCCTCAGGGCCTATCGTGCTCTACGCCTTCGCCGCCGCCCGGTAACGGGCCACCCCCTCGGCGATGCGCTTGAGCGCCTCTTCGATGTTGGGGATGGAGTTGGCGTAGGAGAGGCGGAGGTAGCCCTGGCCGTTGGGACCAAACGCCGTCCCGGAGAGCACCGCCACGCCCATCTCGGTCAGCAGGAACGAGGCGAAGCGGGCGCTGTCCGGGTCGATCGCCTTTGTGTTGGGGAAGACGTAGAACGCGCCCAGCGGCGTGCGGCAGGTGATGCCCTCGATGCCGTTCAGGCCCTGCACGATGAAGTCGCGGCGGCGGCGGAACTCCGCCACCATCTTGTCGACGGAATCCTGCGGCCCGCGCAGCGCGGCCGCGCCGGCGATCTGGGTGAAGGCCGCCGCGCACGAGGTGGCGTTCGTGGCCAGCTGCGTGATCCGCTCCGCCAGCGGGGCGGGCATCACACCGTACCCCAGCCGCCAGCCGGTCATGGCGTAGGCTTTGGAGAAGCCGTCGAGGATGATCGTCCGCTCCTGCATCCCGGGGAGGCTGGCCAGGCTCGCCGCCTCGACGCCGTAGGTGATCCGCCCGTAGATCTCGTCGGAGAGGATCCAGGCCGGCGTACCCGCCACCCCCGCGGCAATCGCCTTCAGGTCGTCCCGCGAGAGCACCGAGCCGCAGGGGTTGTGGGGGGAGTTCAGGACGACGAGTTTCGTCCGCTTGCCGACCAGCCGGCGGAACTCGTCGGGATCGACGCGGAAGTCGTTCTCTTCGCGCAGCACCAGCGGCCGCACCACCCCGCCGGCGAACCGGGCCATGGAGTCGTAGATGGGATAGCCGGGGTCGGGGACGATCACCTCGTCGCCCGGCTCCACCAGCGCGAGCATGGCGAAGAACATGATCGGCTTGGCGCCGGCGGTGAGGACGACCTCCTCCGGCACGGCTTTGACGCCGCGGGTCCGGCTGACGTACTCGGCCACGGCCTCGCGCGCTTCCCACAACCCCGCCGTCGCCGTGTAGTGGGTGAACCCGTCGCGCAGCGCCTTGATCGCCGCGTCCTTGACGTTGTCCGGCGTGTCGAAATCGGGCTCCCCGACCTCCAGGTGAACGATGTGCCGCCCCTGCCGTTCCAGGGCCTTCGCCCGCGCCAGGACCTCAAACGCCGTCTCGGTCCCCAGCAGGCCCATGCGTCCTGCCAGCCGCAGTTCCACCGTTACGCCTCCTTCACTGCTCAGGTGCTCGGGGCCTCTTTCCCCTTCGCCGCCTCGCGGGCCTCTCCCTGCGCCGGAAACCGCCGGCACTCTGCTACAATAATCACCCATGCGCATCATTCATCAGGGACTCGGAAACATCGGGCTGGGCATCGCCCGGCTCGTGCTCGAGCGCGGTCACACCATCGTCGCCGCGGTTGATCTTGATCCCGCGAAGGCGGGGCAGGACCTGGGTGCGCTGCTGGGGGCGGCACCGCTCGGCGTGGAAGTGACCGCGGACGCCGCCGGGGCGCTGCGCCAGCCCGCGGACATCCTCATCCACTGCACCGGATCGCGGGTGCGCGCGGTCCTGCCCCAACTGGAGGCCGCGGTCGAGGCGCGATTGGATGTGGTCTCCACCTGTGAGGAACTGGCGTACCCCTGGTATCACCATCCCGAAGAGGCGCGCCGCCTGGACGACCTGGCCCGCCGCCGCGGCGTCACCGTGGTGGGGTTGGGCGTCAATCCCGGGTTTGTCATGGACGCCCTACCGATCATGCTGACCGCGCCGTGCCGTGACGTCACCCGCATCACCGCGGAGCGGGTGGTGGACGTGAGCCAGCGCCGCGCGGCGCTGCAGCGCAAGGTCGGCGTGGGGATGACCCCGGAGGCCTTCCGCGCCGGCGTGCGCGAAGGCCGCCTTGGCCACGTCGGCCTGGTGGAATCCGTGGCGATGATCGCCGGCGCCCTGGGGTGGGAACTGTCGCGCATCACGGAGGAGATCGACCCGGTGGTTGACGGCGCCGCGGTGCAGGGGCTGCACCAGGTGGCCCGCGGGTACCGCGCAGACGGCGACCCTGAGGCCGCCGTGATGCTGGACCTGGTCATGGCCATGGGCGCCCGCGATCCGCACGATGCGGTGGCGATCCAGGGGACGCCGCCCCTGCGACTCGTCATCGCCGGCGGGATTCACGGCGACATCGCCACCTGGGCGATCGCGGCCAATGCCCTGCCGTTCATCGTGGCCGCGCCTCCCGGATTGCTCTCCGTGAGTCGGCTCCCCCTCCTCCATCTGACGCGGCCGTTGGCCCAACGGCACCGGGCGGCATCGCCCGGGCCAGCGTGACCACATAGACCGCTGTTGCTCCGCCCAGGAGCAGGGTCCGCGCGCACTCCGCTGCCGTCGCACCGCTGGTCAAGACATCATCCACAAGCAGGACAGAACGACCCCGCACCACATCCCCGGATGCCGCGGGCACACGAAAAGCGTTGAAGACGTTGGCCCAGCGCTGCTCCCGTCGGAGCACGGTCTGGGGAATGGTGGCACCAACCCGCACCAGTCCTTCGGCCATCAGGGGTACACCAAGCATCCGTGCTACCGGCTGTGCCAGCAGCAGAGCGTGATTGTAGCCTCGCTCTCGCAGGCGCGCCGGGTGCAGCGGGACAGCAACGACCAGCTCGGGATGACCCAGCGAATCGGTCTGTCGGACGAAGACGGCAAGCAATTCGCCCAGGATCGGCCCAAGTTCACGCCGCCCCCCAAATTTGAGGCGGTGGATTGCGGTCCGCATCCGTCCGTCAAACAGCGTCAGCGATCGGGCGGCGGCGAAGAGCGTTTCCCCAGTCCGGCACTGCTGACACATCCGCGCTGCCCCGACGGACAACGGGCAGGCGCAGCGCAGGCAGAACGGCGGAGGGACGGGCGTGAATTCGAGGCGGCAGCGGGAGCAGAGTGCTTCCCCGCTGCGCAAGCGGCAGACTGAGCAGCGCGGCGGATAGAGGAGATCCAGGAGGCCGGCGAGCACACCCTTCTCATCGGCGCCGCTTTCGGGATTTGCGCCGCGGTGAAACCGCCGGCGGATGCGGCCCGTCTAAGAGTCAGGCAGACTTCATGGGAAGGTGGCGGTAGGCGTGAGGCCGTGGGCCCTGATTCTGGGTTTGATTGCAGCGGTGTTCGTGGGCGGGATCGCCGCGGCGCAGACGCCGTCGGAGGTTCCCTTCACGACGATTGCCGCGGGGAAGATCTCCGGGGTGCGCACCCCGACACAGATCGTCGTCCGCGACGTCGCCGCGTGGCGGAGCCTCTGGGCGCGGCACGCCGGATCCGGGGTGGTCCCACCCGCCGTGGACTTCGACCGCGAGATGGTCATCGCGTTCTACGCCGGCGCGCAGCCTCAATCGGTGGTGCTGGCGATTCACCGGATCGTCCGCGAGCCGGAACGGCTGGTCGTCTACTACACGCTGGCGGCGACCCGGCCCCTCCCGCAGACGGAGGAGGGATCGATGATCACACCTTTCCAGATCGTGCGCCTGCCCCGCGTCGCGCTCCCAGTGGCCTTTGTCCTGCGGCGGACGCCGCCGGTGCTGCGGCCGTCTCCGCGATCCTGAATCAGGTCCCTTCGGTCCAGGAACTGAGGTAGCGCTGCTGCTCGGGGGTGAGGGTGTCGATGGCGATGCCCATCGCCTCGAGTTTGTACCGGGCCACCGCGGCATCGATCGCGGACGGCACCGGGTAGACATCGGGTTTGAGCCTCGGGTCGCCCTTCGCCAGAACCTCGACCGAGAGCGCCTGATTGGCAAAGCTCATGTCCATCACCGCGGCGGGGTGCCCCTCCGCGGCGGCGAGGTTGAGCAGGCGCCCCTCCGCCAGCAGGTAGAGGCGCCGCCCGTCGGCGAGCCGGTACTCGTCCACGTATTCCCGGAGGCGCTGCTTTCCCGTCGCCATCTTCTCCAGCGACGGGATGTCGATCTCCACGTTGAAGTGGCCGCTGTTCGCCAGGATCGCGCCGTCCCGCATCCGCTCCAGGTGCTCGCGGCGGATGACGTCCCGGTTGCCGGTGACGGTGATGAAGACCTCGCCCTCTTCTGCCGCCTGCGCCAGGGGCCTCACCTGGTACCCTTCCATCACCGCTTCCAGCGACCGCAGCGGATCCACCTCAGTGATAATGACACGGGCCCCCATCCCTCGGGCGCGCATGGCCACGCCGCGGCCGCAGAGGCCGTAGCCACAGACTACGACGACCCGTCCCGCCAGCAGCAGGTTGGTGGCGCGCAGCAGTCCGTCGATGGTGGACTGGCCGGTGCCGTAGCGGTTGTCGAAGAGGTGCTTGGTGCGGGCGTCGTTCACGGCGATGATCGGATACCCCAGCACGCCGTCGCGGGCCATCGCCCGCAGGCGGATCACGCCTGTCGTGGTCTCCTCGGTGCCTCCGGCGAGGCCCGGCAGCAGGTCGCGGCGCTGCTCGTGTACTGTCGTCACCAGGTCCGCGCCATCGTCCATCGTGATGTGCGGCCGGAGGTCGAGGGCCTGCCGGATGTGCCGGTAGTAAGTCTCCCGGTCCTCTCCTTTAATAGCGAAGACGCCGACCTGCTCCTCCACCAGGGCCGCGGCCACGTCGTCCTGTGTGGAGAGGGGGTTGCTGGCACACAGCCGCACGGTGGCGCCCCCGGCCACGAGCGTGCGCACCAGGGCGGCGGTCTCGGTGGTGACGTGCAGGCAGGCGGCGATGCGCATCCCCGCGAGCGGGCGCTCGGCGGCGAAGCGGTCGCGGATGCGGCGCAGCACCGGCATCTCCCGCTCCGCCCAGCCGATGCGGGAACGTCCCGCGGGAACGAGATCTAGATTGTTGACGTGGAAGTCCATCGGCGGCGTACGTGTATTCCCATGCTGGCACAGGGGCATGGAAAGTGTCAACGCGTCGGCCGCGTTCTCTTTGACGTTCCTTTCCAGGGAAAATCCGTCGTTCGGTATATGGATCGGCGTAGGGGAAATCCGGGAAGCCGCCGAACTCCGCCTCAATTTTCACCCTGACGCCTGGAGAAGACCGTAGCCAGCCTCGGAAGCGGCAAACCCGGAGCGTTCCGGCGAACCATGGATCTGCAGGGTGCGCGCCGCGCCAGGGTTTCGCACCGTGTTTTCGCTGCGCCGGCGGGGTTCACCCTGGTCGAAGCGCTCGTAGTGCTGGGGATCATGGGGATCCTGTTGGCCATCGGTCTGCCAAGCTACCTCAACTATGCAAGCAACCAACGGGCTGTGGCGACGGCGCGCAGATCTCCCTCACATTGCGCGGTCTACGGAAGGACCGCTTCGCAATGCACACGAACTGTTCACACTAGGCCCCTGGGAAAATTGCTGTGAGGAGATCCCCATGCTCATGACGCGGCACGTTCTGATCGGCATTCTCTTGCTGTGTGCAGGCACCCTGCTCGCTCCCGATCCGGCGGTGTCGGCGAAGCCGACCGCCGCTGCGCGCGGGCCACATCTCTCCGGCGCCATCGAGACATTGTCGGCCCTGCTGCAGGACGTCCCCGGGGAGGCCCAGGCGGCGCGACTGCGCTGCAGCACCACCACCAGCTCGGCAGGCAACATCCTCTCCGACTGCGCCTTCGTCGCCGTGGCGCCACACAACGAACCGCACATCGCCGTCAACCCGACCAACGACAGCAATCTGGTTGCCGGCGCCAACGGATACGAGTTCTACTTCCAGGGCGGCACGCTGGTCGTGCGCTCCCTCAACGATTTCCGTGCCTCGATGGACGGCGGTCACACCTGGACCACCGGCTTCCTGGAGATGGGCGGGTTCAATACGGCGACCGATCCGGTCTTCGCGTTTGACTCTCAGGGAAACGCCTACTACGCCAACGTCGGCTATCATACCAGTCAGGGCGGCGCCGCGGCCTCGAACGGGTCGGTGCTCGTGGCCAAATCCACCGACGGGGGCCTGCACTACGCGCTCCCCGTCGCGGTGCACAAAGGCTTCGGCAACCTGGGACGGTCATTCTTCGACGACAAGGAATGGATGACCGTCGACACCTGGCCGGGCAGTCCCCACCGCGACCGGATCTACGTCACCTGGTCGGGATTTGAATCCGGCCCGGGCGGCGCATATCTGCGGTCGGCGATCTGGTTTGCCTCCTCCGCGGACGGGGGACGCACCTGGTCGCCGGCAAGAGAGATCAGCGGCAGCGGGCCGTTCTGCATCACGCAGGTCTCGGGCCCGGCGAACCAGTGTGATGAGGACCAGTTCTCCGTCCCCGCAGTGGCGCCCGACGGCACCCTCTACGTCGCCTTCGAAAACACCAACACCGCCGGACCGGACTTCCGAAGCCAGTATCTGGTAGTGCGGTCCAGCGATGGCGGGATGACCTGGGCGGGACCATTCAAGGTTGCTGACTTGGTGGACGGCGTCTTCGATTACCCCGTCGCCATCAACGGCCGGCAGACGCTGACCGACGTGCAGTACCGCGTCAACTCGGCAGGGAATGTCACGGTGGGTCCGGACGGCACCGTCTACCTGGTCTGGTCGGACAACCGCATCGGCAGCACCGCCGCTACGAACACCGACGTCTTCCTGAGCACGTCGACGAACCAGGGCGTGACCTGGACCACAACGCCGATCAACGTCAGCAACGCCCCCGGCGATCAGTTCTTCCCCTGGATCGCCGTGGCTCCCAACGGGACGATCAACGTCGCCTACTACGACGCCGGCTACGACCCCGGCCCTGGCGAGGTCCTGCTGGGCATGACATTGGCCCGCTCGACCACCGGTGGCGCCAGCTGGACGTACACGACGGTCCACACGGCGCTCTCCGACCCCAACCACGCGCGCTGGTTCAGTGGGGCGACGAACGGCAGGACGCTATTCATTGGCGACTACAACGGCCTGGCCGTCGACCCGACCGGCCGGGCGCACATGAACTGGACCGACCTGCGCCTGAACGTAGCATCCAACCTGCAGATCCCGCCCAACCGGGTGCGGAACGAGAACATCTTCTACGCGACAGTCGGACCCTAGGCACGACTCTTCCAGTAAGCGGAGGGAGTCCAGCGACGGGCTGCGATCGCCAGCGGATGAAATGCGCCTCAAACCTGCGTAGAATTATCCATGATCCTGCAGGGAAGCCGCGCGCGTTCAGTTTTCCAGCCGCCGACGGAGGAATGACACCCCGACCTTCCCGAATTGAATGGCTATTCTCTCAGGCCAGACCACCCGAGGCCAGACCACCCGAGCGCTTTCCGCGAAAACCCTTCACCGGAGGAGGTGAGAGAGCCCGGTCTCGTTTCAGACATCATAGGGGGTGAGAGCCTGTATGTCTTCTCGCGTTCACCGGCACGTACAGATCCTGTTGACTGTGGTCGCGGCGTTAAGCCTCATCACCGCGCCCAGTATCTTTGCCGGCCACGCCGGCGTCGGGCCTAACGTCAAGGTCACCGATGATAACAACAACGTCGATGGTGGCACTGCGGCCACCACGCCGAGCAGGGACGCCAGGAACCGCCAGTCCAACGAGCCCACGGTGGCCATCAGCCCGATGGCCCCTCCAGGTGGCGCGGTCGGAGACATCATCGCCGCGGCGTCCAACGACTACCGCATGGTTCCACACTTCGGCGATGCCTGGATGCCCGTCTACCTCTCCTTCAACAGCGGAACAACCTGGTTCGGCGCTGCGCCGTTCCCCAACGGCTACAACACGATGGTCCCCGGGTTCCCCACCGACACTTCCAGCGACGGGGTTAACTCGCCGCTGAAGAACCTCGATGGGTCGGGCGACCCGGTCGTCCGGTTTGATGCGGCCGGCAACCTGTATGTCGCCGGCATCGCCTTCAACCGCAACTTCGACCAGCCGGACCGGCCGGTCGACAACGTCGTCTATGTCGCCAAGTACAACTTCACTCCAGGCACCGCGGCAACGGCGAGCACGACAACGACGGCGGGTTCACCGCCGCACTTCACGTATGCGGGCACGGCCATCGTGGACCGCGGCGCCGTCGGCTTCGCCGTCCCTAACCAGCCCTTCGGCTTCGCGGGGATCTTCGTGGACAAAGAATGGATGGAGATCGACCTGAATCCGGCCGCGGCCAGCCCATGCGCCGGGAGCGTGTATGTGAGCTTCACCAGTTTCCGTGGCTTGGGCGGGGCGTTCCCTATCGTGTTCAGCCGCTCGACGAACGGCGGGGCTAGCTTCTCCAGCCCGCGGGTCATCTCCACCGGCGGTCGGGCCGGGACGGTGCGAACCCAGGGATCCGACATCGCCGTGGCTCCCAACGGCACGATCTACGTCGCGTACCGCACCTTCACGACGAACTCGGACGTTGCGTCGATCCAGATGGTCAAGTCGACCGACTGTGGAGCCCACTGGACGAACCCGGTGAACGTGGCGGCGATCTCTGCGCCCCAGGCGCCCGGCGTGGCCTTCCGCACGCCCACCTTCGCGTTCATCGCCACGGACAATGTGAACCCCAATATCGTCTACGTCGCCTACCAGAGTTTCGCCGGCGACTACGACATCTACGCCGCCCGATCGACGGACGGCGGCGCGACCTGGGGAGCACCTGTGCAGGTGAACACCGACCCCGGGTCACGACATCAGATCTGGCCGACGATCGAGGTTTCCCACGGCGCCCTGCACGCGGCCTGGTACGACTTCCGGAACAGTGTGACACCGGGCAACGAGGCCCTCGATGTCTACTACCGGTGCAGCAACTGCAACGGATTCGCCTGGCCGGCGTTTGATGCGGAGACGAGGGTGACCAACGTTTCCCACGAGGCAAACTGCCAGATGTTCGGCGGCGGGAGCGTCGCCTTCCACGGCGACTACATCGAGCTGGACGCCCGCTGGGATGGGGCGAACCACATCGTGCACGTTGTCTGGACCGACAACCGGGACGTGCCCGCAGGACAGTGCGACCTGATCCCGGGCCCCGGCCCGACCAACAGCGTCGGCAACAGAAACCAGAGCATCTATACGGCAAAGCTCACGGTCGGCCCGTAACGTCGCGGGTCGAAAGAACGAAGAAAGGGAGGGGGCTCCCCCTCCCTTTCACTTTCCTCCCCACCTCGCCGGCTGGATCTACTCGATGAAGTCCTTTAGCCGCTTGGATCGGCTGGGGTGGCGTAACTTGCGCAGCGCCTTGGCCTCGATCTGGCGGATGCGCTCGCGGGTGACGCCGAACTCCCGGCCGACCTCCTCCAGCGTGCGGGGCCGGCCGTCGTCCAGGCCGAAGCGCAGCTTCAGCACCTTGCGCTCCCGTGGCGTGAGGGTCTCCAGCACGCCCTCCAGTTGTTCCTTCAGCATGGTGAAGGAGGCGGCCTCCGCCGGGGCGAGGGCGTCGTGGTCCTCGATGAAGTCCCCGAGGTGGCTGTCCTCCTCCTCGCCGATCGGCGTCTCCAGGGAGATCGGTTCCTGGGCGATCTTCATGATCTCGCGCACCCGCTCGGCCGGCAGAGCCATGACCTCCCCGATCTCCTCCGGCGCGGGCTCCCGCCCCAGTTCCTGCAGCAGCTGGCGGGAGATGCGCACGAGCTTGTTGATCGTCTCCACCATGTGCACGGGGATGCGGATCGTGCGCGCCTGGTCGGCCAGCGCCCGGGTGATGGCCTGCCGGATCCACCAGGTGGCGTAGGTGCTGAACTTGTAGCCCTTGCGCCAGTCAAACTTCTCCACGGCGCGGATCAGCCCAAGGTTGCCCTCCTGGATCAGGTCGAGGAAGAGCATGCCCCGGCCCACGTACTTCTTGGCGATACTGACGACCAGGCGGAGGTTGGCCTCGATGAGCCGGCGCTTGGCCTCCTCATCGCCCTTCTCCATCCGCTGGGCCAGGTCGACCTCCTGCTCCGGCGTAAGCAGGGCGACCTTGCCGATCTCCTTGAGGTACATGCGGACGGGATCGTCGATGGAGATCCCGTCCACGCCGGCCTCCTCCTGTTCCTCCTCCTTGGGCTTCTCCTCCGCCTCCTTGGCCTCTTCGACGATCTCGATGCCCTGGCCGGAGAGAATGCTGTAGATGCGGTCGATCTCGTCGACGTTCTGCTCCGCCTCGGGGAACTGCTCCAGGATCTCGTCCTGGGTGAGGTAGCCCCGCTTGCGGCCGAGTTCGATCAGGCCGCGCAGTTCGGCCGTGAGCGGCCCCTTGTCCGCCGCCACCCCTTCCTCAGTTGTCGTCGCCGGCACCTGGGCCTTCTTCTTCGCCATGCTCCTCGGGCCGCGCTTAGCGCGGCGCCTCCTGTGGTCGCGGCTCCTGGCTGCGCAGCGCCCAAATCGCCCGCTGCAGGTTCGCGACCTCTTCTTCGTTCCCCGCCGCCTCCGCCTCGGCCAAACGCTGCCGCAGTTCGCGGAGTCTCTCCTCCACCTCCACCCGGCGGAGGGTGGCGATGTTGCCGAGCAAGACCTTCTCCTCGTCCTTCTCCGCGACCCCAAGCGGGTCGAAGAGCAGCCGCGTCAGCAAGGCCACGCTCTCCTGGTCGGCCAGGCGGTCCTTCAGCGCCTCCGCCGGCGCATCCGCGTCCAGCAAGACCTGCGCCAGATTGCGGTGGAGGGGATCGAGGAAATCCTCGACCGAGAGGTCTCGGCGAACGACCTTCCGGGCCTCCGGCGCCTGCACCATCATGTGCACCAGCAGCCTCTCCGCCCGGAACCGCTTGGTGCCCTGGACGGCCGACGGCTCTGGTGGCTTCGCCGCGCCCCGGCCCGACCGTCTGAGAGCGACGAGGCGCTGGCGCAGCGCATCCTCGGAAACTTTGAACCGCTCCGCGAGGGTCCGCAGGTATTCGGACTGGCGGACCGGGTTTGCCACCGACCCTAGAACAGGCAGCAATTCGTCGACGAACGCGATCTTTCCTTCTAAGGTGCGGGGGTCGTGACGGGAGAGGGCCTGGGCGACCTGATAGTCGAACATGGAGAGTGCGTTTGCCAAGATCGTCCGGAATTTCTCCGGCCCCTCCTGGCGGAGGAAGGAGTCGGGATCCCGCCCTTCGGGCAGCATCGCTGCCCGCACCGGCAGTTCCGCCTCCTCGAAGAGGTGCACTCCCCGTTCGCTGGCGGCCATGCCCGCCGCGTCGGGGTCATAGACCACCACCGCCCGTGGCGCGAAGCGCTTCAGCAGCAGGACGTGATCGGGGGTAAGCGCCGTCCCCAGCGACGCCACGGCGTGGCGGATGCCGAACTGGTGGCAGGTCACAACATCCATGTACCCTTCCACGATGACGACCTCGCCCGCCTCCCGGATCGCCTCCCGCGCCCAGTTGAGGGCGTAGAGCATCCTCCCTTTGTTGAACGCGGGCGACTCGCGGGAGTTCAGGTACTTGGGCGTGGCGTCGTCCAGTGCCCGGCCGCCGAACGCGACGGTGCGGTCCTGCAGGTCCTGGATCGGGAAGATCAGGCGGTGGCGCAGGAAGTCGAAGTGCCCCTCTCCCCCGCTGCGCGCCTGCACCAGGCCGGCGCGCTCCAGCAGCGCGACCGGGTACCCGCGGCCGCGCAGGTGGCGCAACAACGCATCCCAAGCCTGCGGCGCGGCGCCGAGGCCGAACCGCTCTCGCGTCTGCGCGTCCACGCCACGCTGCTCTAAGTACGCGCGGGCCACCTGCCCGGCGTCGCCGGCCAGCTGCTCCCGGTAGAACGCCGCCGCCGCGTCCAGCGCCCGCAGCATCTGCTCCCGCTCCGAGCGGTCCTGCGCCTCCTCCGGGCTACGCTCCAACCGCACGCCGGTGCGCGCGGCCAGCTGCTCCAGCGCCTCGGGGAAGGAGAGGTTGCCGGTGCGCATGACAAAGTCGAAGGCGTCGCCGCCCTGACCGCAGTTCGCAACGGCGATGTGGGACACAATATAGGAGTGATCTTTTTCCACCGTCAGGTTGTACACAGGACCGCGATATCTCAATTTCCCTAACCGTTCTATGGGCAGAAGCCAATATCGTCTCCCATTATCCGTACGGTAGACGAGGTCATATCGCGCACGCGCGTCCTCCGACCATTGAATCGTGTAAGCCTCCCTGTGGACCACCCCCTGCCGGTCGCGCCTCGGCTCTCTCAGTTGGACGCTAGGGAAACGACCTAATGCAAGAAGGAAGTCGACCACCTGTTCCGCAAGCACGGGGGAGACGGTCGTAATCGAACGGCGTGTATGGCTAGACTGGTTTGCGACTGACTGCGTGCCATCACCCCGGGCAATGGCCTCGACTAGGATGCGCTTCTGGGAAGGGGGCAATTCCTGGAAAACGAAGGGAATATGCTTCTCCTCTGCACCACGGCCGCACAGGTTGGCGAAGGCATTGGCTAGTGCGGCATGGCATGCTGTGATCTCCAGTCCCGAGCTTGGGCTTCGCCGCCGGTGAACACCCGAGCGAATCCCCAGGAGAGATTTGATCAGTCTGATGATCTCGCTGGCGAACACCTCCTCGTGATTCCCTAGGCTGAACCGGACATAGGCTCGATGGGTGCTTCCTTCTGCGATGAAATAGCCGATCAGACGGAGGAAGTCTTCGCTGACCGGAACGACTGGGAGACGCGCCGGTCGCTTCCCACGGGTTCCTCGCGCTGACACGTAGTCTTCCAGGTCAATTTGCTCAACTCGGCTTACCCGATCATTGATTGGATAAAGAAGCAAATCGCCTACTCGTAGTTCCGTGGCCTCCATCTTTCGGATGGGGAGCCATTTCGCGATTTTGCGGAAGTAGTAACCGGGGTCATCCTCGTATCGCCTCAAGTACGCCCGGAATCGCCTGGCAAAGTACTTGAAACGCGTTTCGTGACGCGCCGTGGGGCGGACGACAAAGACCTCGTGGTCGGCGGTCAACCTGACGGGCCTTCGGATCTTTCGGGTAACGATCTCGATCAAGTCACCGTTGTAATCTCGCGCGTGGGTTGCAAGCACACGTTGGTAGTTCCCCTGCCCGGAAACTATGGGGTGCTCATTAGTGAGTGTCTCAATGGGGTGGTAGCCAAAAGGGGTCTTCACCAGCTGGCCTGGGGGGAAGCAACCAAAACAGTACCAAAGGCCTCTCTCCCGGTCGACGTGGAACGAGGGCGTCTTCTCCTGATGGAAGGGACAGAGGCCTTTGTACTGGCGCCCCGCCTTCTTCAGGGCAACATGCTGCGAAACAAGTTCCACCAGATTGATCCGCTGGCGGATCTCGTCCCTCGCCGCCCCCAGCCTTTCACGCATCGCACACCGTCAATGGCCCGCGGCCGCCGCCTTCTGCTTCTTCGCCTCCGCCACGACCCGCTCCGCGACGTGGGCGGGGACCTCCTCATAGTGGGAGGACTCCAGCTCAAAAGTCCCACGGCCGCCGGTGATGGAGCGCAGGTCGCTGGCGTAGCGCAGCGTCTCCGCCTGCGGCACCTGGGCCTTCACCACCGTCGTCCCGTCCCCCTGGGGCTCCATGCCGGAAATCCGCGCCCGCTTGGCGTTCAGGTCGCCGATGATGTCGCCCATGAACTCCTCGGGGACGCGCACGGAGACGTTCATCACCGGCTCCAGCAGCACCAGCTGCGCCTCCGCGGCCGCCTCCTTGAATCCCATCGAGCCGGCGATCTGGAAGGCGATGTCCGAGGAGTCCACCGGGTGGTACTTGCCGTCCACCAGGCGCACCCGCACGTCCACCACCGGATATCCGGCCAGCACCCCCTCTTCCAGCGCCTTGCGCACGCCCTTCTCCACCGAGGTGATGAACTGGTTGGGGATGGCCCCACCGAAGATCTCGTCCACGAACTCGAACCCGCCGCCGCGCGGCTGCGGCTCGAGCTCCAGGCTGCAGACCCCGTACTGCCCCCGGCCGCCGGTCTGCTTGACGTAGCGTCCCTGCGCCGCGGCCTTCTTCCTGATCGTCTCCCGGTAGGCCACGCGCGGCACCGTGAGGGTCACTTCGACGCCGAACTTGCGCTTCAAGCGGTCGGCGATGATCTCCAGGTGAGACTCCCCCATCCCGGAGATCACGGTCTGCTTCATCTCGCCGTCGCGGTGCACCCGGACGGTGGGATCCTCCTCGGCCAGGCGGTGCAGGGCGTTCGCCAGTTTGTCCTCGTCGGCGCGCGTCTTCGGCTCGATCGCCAGCGTGATCGCCGGCTTGGGGAACTGCACCGGCGGCAGCACGACCGGCGCCTCCTTGGCGCAGAGGGTGTTGCCCGTAGCCGTCTCCGCGAGCTTCGCCACCGCGCCCATGTCCCCGGCGGCGATCTGGCCCACCGCCTCCTGCTGCTTCCCGCGCAGATAGTAGAGCGTGCCCACCCGCTCCAACTTGTCACGCGTGGCGTTGTACACCGGGGTGTCGCTGGAAAAGCGCCCGGTGTAGACGCGGAAGTAGGAGAGCTTGCCGACATAGGGGTCGGCCATGGTCTTGAAGACGAGCGCGGCGAGCGGCGCATCCGCGCTGGGCTCACGCCGCACCTCCTCGCCGCTCCCCGGCTTCTGCCCCACCACCGGGCCCGCCTCCGGCGGCGTGGGCAGCAGGGTGACGACGGCGTCGAGAATCGGCGCGATGCCGATGGTGCGCAGGCCGGCAGCGCAGAGGACGGGAACGAGTGTGCCCGCCCGCACCCCCAGGTGCAGCCCGCGCTCCAGGTCCTCCTGCGATAGCGTCCCTTCCTCTAGATACTTCTCTGTCAGCGCATCGTCGCTCTCGGCCGCCGCCTCCACCAGACGCTCCCGGGCTGCCTCGGCTTCCGCGTTCAGGTCGGCCGGGATCTCGCCGACCGCGGGCTCGCCGTCCGCCCAGGTATAGGCCGTCATGTGCAGCAGGTCGACCACGCCCCGGAAGTGTGCCTCCGCGCCGATAGGGATCTGCAGGGGGACGACGCGGGTGCCGAACTTCGCCGCCAACCCTGCCACCGTGCGGGCGAAGACGGCGTTCTCCCGATCGAGGCGGTTGACCACGACGAGACGGCTGGTGCGGCTCTCATCGGCGTTGCTCCACGCCTTCTCCGTCTGCACCTCCACCCCGGCCACCGCGTCCACCACGATGAGCGCCCCTTCGCAGACCCGCAGCGGGGCGACCATCTCGGCGATGAAGTCGGGATAGCCGGGCGTGTCGATCAGGTTGACCTTCCGCTCCCGCCACTCCAGCGGCGCCAGCGAGGCGTTGATCGTGTGCTTGCGCCGCACCTCTTCGGCGTCGAAGTCGGTGGCCGTCGTGCCCTCGTCTACGCGCCCCAGGCGGTCGATCGCCTTGGCCACGAAGAGCATCGCTTCTACAAGCGAGGTCTTGCCTGTGCCGCCGTGTCCCACCACGGCGACGTTGTGGATCTTGTCCGCTGGATACGGCTTCACACACGCACCTCAATAGCCCTGGCGTTTGTCCACCATGTTGAGCAGCGGCGCCCCGGTGAGGAAGCGGCGCAGGTTCTCGCAGAACAGCGGCAGCGCCCGGTCGTAGTAGTCGGGCACGGCCCCGGAGACGTGCGGGGTGAGGATGACCTGTTCCATCTCCCACAGGGGGCTGTCCTGCGGCAGGGGCTCCCGCTCGAAGACGTCCAGCCCCGCCCCGCGCAGCCGGCCGGTGCGCAGCGCCGCGATCAGGGCCGCCTCCTGCACGATCGCCCCCCGCGCCACGTTGATCAGGTAGGCGGTCGGCTTCATCAACCCCAACTCCCGCGCGCCGATCAACCCCCGGGTCTGCTCCGTCAGCGGCAGGATGATCACCAGGTAGTCGGCCGCACGCAGCACCTCGTCCAGCCCGTCGGGCGGCAGCACCTGGTCCACGTGCGGCACCGCCGCCGGCGTGCGCTTGGTGCCGATCACCCGCATGCCGAAGGCCTGGCAGCGCGCGGCCACCTCCCGGCCGATGCTGCCCAGGCCGAGGATGCCCACCGTCTTGCCCCACAATTCCTCGCCGATGACCGAGGCGCGGTCCCAGCGGTGCGTCATCTGGTTGCGGGTGGCCACCGGCAGCCGGCGGGCGAAGGCCAGCATCACGGCCAGCACGTGCTCCGTGATCGGCTCGGCGTGGATGCCGCTGCTGTCCGTCACGATGATGTCCCGCTGCACCACTTCCGGATGGAGCAACTGGTCCACCCCCGCCGCGGTGGAGTGGATCCAGCGTAGGTGTTTGGCCTGCTGCACCGCCTCGCGCGGCACGTTCCACCCCACGATCACGTCCGCCTTCTCGGCCTGGCGCACCACGCGCCCCCGATCCACGGTCTGCTCGATCTGCGCCTGCGGCGCCGCCTCGCGGATCATCGACAGGTGGCGCTCGGCCACGTCGGCCACGACCAGGATGCGCAGGGGGTCCGCGTTCATGACGCCGTCCTGGTCCCCGCCGCCTCGCGCAGGCGGCGCAGTGCGAAGTCGCGGTCCAGGGCGGCGAGCAGCCATCCCGCCTGCGGACCGGAGTCCTTGCCCAGAAACGCCCGGTAGATGGCGCTGAACGCCTCCTGCGGCGGCAGGCCCATCGTGGCTTTGAGATCGTGCATCCGGCTGTGCAGCACGTCCCCCCGCCAGGCTTCCGCCTGCTCCGCCACCTCCGCCAGCCGGGCCAGGAACTCCTGTTGCCCCGGCGAGAGCGCATTCACCGCCGCCGGGAGGGCGCGCTGCACCTCGAACTTGTAGACATCCGGGGCGTAGTGCGCCAGCCAGCGCCGGGCGTCGGCGACCCGCTGCGCCAACTCCTCGCGGTCCTCCGCCGAAAGGGCTTCGCCCTTGTCCTCCGCGATCGCCTCCTCCACGTCCACCGACGGAATCTGCACCAGGGAGGCCACCTTGCTGAAGCGGGGGCGGGTGACGTCCAGTCGCGCGCCGTCGATGCGCGCGTACCAGTAGGTGCGGGCCAGTTCCGGATCTTCCACCTCTCCCCGGAAAGCACGTGCCGCCCGGTCGTACTCGTCGTAGAGGCGCGGGATGGTTTCGCCACCGGGATCGAAGTTCTTCTGCTCCCGGTAGTGCAGGCGGACCATGAGGAAGCGCGCCAGTTCGGGACGGAGGATCTCCAGGAACTCATGCGCCAGGACGCCCCGTCCCGCGGAGCCGCTCATCTTCTTGCCGCCGACCAGCAGGAACTCATAGGGAATCGGGAAGGGCGGGGGGTAGGTGAAGATGCGGTCCACGATGGCGCTGGCGGTGTCGTGTGACCCGCCGCGGGTGAAGTGGTCCTTGCCCGCGCCCTCCACGGTCACCCCCAGCACCCACCACTTCGCCGCCCACTCCACACGGTAGATCAGTTTGGCCGCACCGTCGAAGGGGGACCGCCGACCGCGGTGCCCGCAGCCGGGCGTCCAGGTCACCTTCTCCGGCAGGCACTCGTAGGTCACCTCCTGCCCGTCCCACCCCGTGACCAGCGTGGTGGCGATCTTGCCGCAGTGCTCGCAGATCACCTGCAGCGGGTGGCGCTCCGCCCGCTGGCTGCCGCTGATCTCGCGGTCGATCTCCAGGATCTCGGCCGCCCGGTCCAGCACGCGGCGGATCGCTTCGTTCATCCGGCCGCTGCGATAGAAGTCGCTGCCCCAATACGCGGACGGCGCGCACCCCAACCGCTCGTAGATCTCGATGCAGCGGCGGCTGAAGTACTCGCCGAAGCTGGCACTGCCGGGCTCGGGCGACGGCACGTTCACGAGCGGCATCCCCAGGTACGGGGCGAAGCGCTCCCGGTCGAGATACGGGGGCACGGCGTCGAACGGATCGTAGTCGTCGAAGCCGTAGAGGAACTGCACCGGCACCCCGCGGTCGCGTAGGGCGCGGGTGATCGCGTCGTGCAGCACCACGCCCTTCAGCGAGCCGATGTGCGCATAGCCGGAGGGGCTCCAGGCGTCGTTGACCACGTGCCCCTGCCGGCCGCGCGACTTCAGGATCTCTTCAACCAGGAGATCCACCCACACGCACGCACACCTCTACAGGCCTGAATCCGGGGATGAGCCTGTGTTGAGGGAAGATGCAGCCTTTTCCTTGACGGACGGCGCCATAGGCTCCTTCGCCCCGGGAACCGCCACTTCCTGTGATGCCAGCAGCCGGGCCCGCGCCTCGCCGGCCAGGTAAAACGACCCGGTGACACAGACCAC
>Ga0209108_10000726_pt1 | contig 18477 bp, 10 predicted proteins | sample Rifsed10ft1_FD_184003 | JGI IMG/M metagenome (GOLD analysis project Ga0209108, IMG submission 184003) | Soil microbial communities from Rifle, Colorado, USA - sediment 10ft 1 (version 2) | ecosystem: Environmental > Terrestrial > Deep subsurface > Rock core/Sediment | place: Rifle, Colorado...
GCCTATCCCACGGCCGCGGCCTCTACTACTGGGCCAGCAGGATGAGGAACAAGGACTGGGGCTGGTGGACCGCCTGGTTCAACCTGATCGGGCAGTTCGCCATCGTGGCCGGCATCAACTACGCCGCCGCCGGCTTCCTCAACGCCGCGATCATCGAGCGCTTCACGGCGCCGGGATTCGGCAACACCACGGAGTTCATCCCCGGCGTGCTCAACGGCCAGCTCGTGACGATGGGCGTGCTCATGCTCATCCAGCTGCTCATGAACATCGCCGGCATCAACCTCGTGGCACTCCTCAACCAGGTCAGCGTCTGGTGGCACATCGCCATCGTGGCCGCCGTGGTCGTCTTCATCTTCCTGACGGGCAAGCCCGACCAGTCCGGCCTGACACTCTTCGCCATCCAGCCGCTCGACGCGGCCGGCAGCTGGGACAACACGTTCCCGCCAGCGGGGTGGCCCGGGGAGGACAACCCGATCTTCAGCTTCCAGTACGGAGCAGCGCAGACCTACCCGTTGGTTCTCGCCTTCTTCTTCTCGCTGCTCCAGTCGAACTGGACCTACACCGGATACGACGCCTCGGCGCACGTCGCCGAAGAGACCGTCGGCGCCCGCGTGGCGAGCGCCTGGGGCGTCTTCCTCTCGGTGGCCGTCTCGGCCGTGGTGGGCTTCGTCTTCCTCTTCGCGCTGACGACCCACCTGCCCAACCTGTCCACGCTCTTCCCGAACCCACTCCCCGACGACCTCAGCCAGGCGAGCCAGTACTACTTCGGCGGTCACCTCGCCGTGGTCGACATCCTGGCCTACAACCTGGGCAGCCTGGGCGACATCCTGTCGGCCGGCATCGCCATCGCCATGGCCTTCTGCGGCCTGTCGTCGATCGCCTCCGCCGGTCGCATGCTCTTCGCCTTCAGCCGCGACGACGGGCTGCCCGCCTCGGGCTGGTTGAAGAAGGTTTCGCACAAGTACCGCACCCCGGCGAACTCGCTGATCGGCATCGTCGTGATCAGCTGGCTGTTCACCCTGGTCGCGTTCATCCTCGGCGGTGGCACGGCCATCATCGTGGTCACCGCCATCAGCACCATCTTCCTGTACGCCGCGTACGGGATCGTCATCTACCTCGGCGCCACGACCACGGCGTGGCTGAGCGAGCGCGTATGGAGCCTCGGCCGGTGGTCGAAGCCCGTCGCCTGGCTGGCCGTCTTCTGGGTCATCGTGCTGCTCTTCCTCTTCTCGTGGCCGACGTCGGGCAACATCTCGTGGCCGTTCATGCTGGTCACCCTGGTGTTGCTCCTGGTCTACTACTTCGCCTGGGCCAAGAACCGCTTCCGCGGTCCGCATGCCATGGGCATGGAGGCGCAGCTGACCGAGATCGAGCACGAGTTCGAAGAGGCAGCGGAGGAGGTCGTCGGCCCCTGAGCCGGTCCTGATCCAGCGTCCCATCCCGTCGGCGACGGTCCGCCGCCGCCGACGGATCCATCGAGCGTTCGGGGCCGGCCGGCTCGTCCGGCCGGCCCCACCCTTCCTGCGAGGCGACGATGAGCGACAAACAGCGCAAGCACCCGATGCTCGAGGAGCTGGAGGCGATGGTCCGCGATGGGCGGGTGGACACCCTCATCGTGGCTTTCACCGACATGCAGGGCCGCCTCATGGGCAAGCGCGTCCAGGCGCAGGCGTTCCTGTCCGGCGTGATCGACCACGGCGCCCACTTCTGCACCTACCTGCTGGGCACGGACATGGAGATGAACACGCCCGACGGGTTCGCGCTGATGAACTGGGAGACCGGCTACGGCGACTGGATCGCGTCGCCGGTGTGGGACTCGATGCGGGTCCTGCCCTGGCTGGAGAAGACGGCCATCGTCCTGTCCGACACGGTCGACGAGGAGCACGCCGAGATCCCGGTCTCGCCGCGCACGATCCTCAAGCGCCAGGTGACGACCGCGGCGGAGATGGGCTTCGTCATCAAGGCCGGCTCGGAGTTCGAGTACTACGTCACGCGTGACTCGTGGGAGGACATGCACCGCAAGGGCTGGACCGTGCCCGATCGCTTCGGGACCTACAACGAGGACTACCACCTCCTGCAGGCGACCAAGGCCGAGCCGCTGCACCGGCTGCTGCGCAACCAGATGACCGAGGCGCGCATCCCGGTCGAGTTCAGCAAGGGCGAGGCGGCGCCCGGCCAGCACGAGGTGAACATCCGCTACGACGAGGTCATGGAGTCGGCCGACCGGAGCGTGCTCTTCAAGCACGGCGCGAAGGAGATCGCCTACCTCAACGGCTGGGGCATCACCTTCATGGCCAAGCCCGATCACACCTGGACCGGCTCGTCGGGCCACCTGCACATGAGCGTCTGGAACGCCGACGGGTCACGCTCGCTGATGGCCGACGAAAAGAGCGACGCGCCGTACCACATGTCGCAGACGATGCGCTACTTCCTGGGCGGCATGATGATGCGCGTGCGTGAGCTGTCGGTCTTCATCGCGCCGAACATCAACTCGTACAAGCGCTTCGCGGTCGCCTCCTGGGCGCCGGTCAACGTCGTCTGGGGTTGGGACAACCGCACCACCGGCTTCCGGGTCGTGGGTCATGGGCAGGCGCTGCACATCGAGTGCCGCTTCCCGGGCGGCGACATGAACGCCTACCTGACCTACGCCGCGATGGTCGGCGCGGGGCTGTGGGGCATCCGCAACAAGGTCGAGCCGCCGGCCGAGTACAAGGGCAACGGCTACGTGGCCACCGGCTGCGACCGCATGCCGCGCGCGCTGTACGAAGCCATCATGGAGCTGGAGCGTTCAGAGGCCGCGGTGGAGATCTTCGGGGCGGACGTGGTCGCGCACTACCTCAACGCCGCGCGCGTCGAGCAGCACGCCTACGACGCCGTCGTCCACCCCTGGGAGCGGGAGCGGTACCTGGAACGAGGCTGAACCAGGCCCCCGGGGGGATGAGTGGTGCTCATGCAGGCGGCTGGATCCACGCTCAGCTACCCACCACTCGGGGCGAGTGAGAGGTAGCCACGCTCGGGTTCGCCGGGTTGCATGAGTGGTACTCATGCGGGTCGGGGCCGCATGACGGCGGGGAGTTATGACGCGGGAGCGTGACCAGTACGGACGCGCCTCGAACGCCGAGCGGATCGGTGGGCTCTGGGAGGGCTTCCGGGCCAACCGGACGGCCCAGGTCGTCGTCGCGATCGCGCTGGGCGTCGTGCTCGCACTCCGGCTCGTGTCGCCGCCCGTCGTGCGGATCCCCGACCTCCGCGCGGCGGACTGCGTGTATATCCGAGCCGGGACCCCGGACATCGACCCGACCGGCCGCCAGGTCGGAGACGAGGGCGCGGTACGGGCGAGCCTCCGGGCCGAGGGCGCCGAGCTGGCAGCCTGTGACATGTCACACAGCCACGAAGTCTCGGCGGTGTTCACGGTCGACGATCCGACTGGCGCGCCGTACCCCGGCGACGCGGCGCTGCTCGAGCGCGAGCTGGGTCGGTGCCTGGAGGTCTTCGGGCCCTTCGTCGGCAGGGCGCTCGAGGACTCGATCTACCACACCTTCGTCGTCGTCCCCGGCGAGGACGGCTGGCTCGGCGGCGATCGTCATGGCGTCTGCCTCATCGTGCTGCGCAACGGCCGCTTCATGGACGGCCAGGCCCGCGGGAGCGGCACGTAGCTCAGCCTGCCCGAGCGAATGGACTAGGCGGCGGGGCCGAACCGCAGCTCCGGGCCCGGGGTCGGCCCGAGGTACGTCGCCAGCCCCTCGTCGAGCGGCGTCAGTCGCCGTGGCATCCGCGCCAGCAGCGGCCGCACGTCCACGGTCGCCGGCTGGTTGATGAAGTCGACCGCGCTCGGGGTGAGGGGTGGGCGCGGCAGGAACGAGAGCGGCCACGCGGCGAGCTTCAGGAGCGGCGTCGGCCCGGGCATGATCGGGCGCGGCGTGCCCGCCATGGCGACCGCCCTGCGGATCACCTCGCGCATCGTCATCGTCTCGGGGCCACCGACCTCGAAGACCTGGTCGACGGCGGCGGCCATGGTCAGGCTGTCGGCGGCGAGCCGGGCGATGTCGTCGATGAAGACCGGCGCCATGAGCTGGCGGCCGCGGTTCGTGAGCGGCACGAAGGGCAGCGTCCGGGCGAAGGCCAGGAAACGGTTCAACGCCGCATCGCGCGGGCCGTAGATCCAGGTCGGCCGGATGATGGCGTGGGCGATGCCGCTCCCACGCACGGCTTCCTCGGCGCGCCACTTGGCGCGGAACCAGACCCGCTTCGCGTCCGGGGCGGCGCCGGCGCCGGAGACGTAGACGACGCGGCGGACGCCCCCCTCCCGGGCAGCCGCGACGAGCCGTTCCGTACCAGCCGCGTCGACGTCCATGAACGTATGGCCGCGGCGCGGGTTCTCCATGGGGTAGTTCGGGAAGGCCAGGGCGATGACGAGGGCGTCGACGCCGGCGAGCGCGGCCCCGAGGGCGGCGGGCACGGCGGTGTCGGCTGTGCGGATCTCGACGTCGTCAGGGAGCGGGCCTCGGGCTGCCTCGCCCCGGTGCGAGAGAACGACCAGCCGGTGGCCGCGGCGACGAAGCTCGGCGGCGATGGCCCCGCCCACGAACCCTGTCCCGCCAGCAACGGCGATCGTCAAGGGGTGATCGGCGACGCCGGCGGAGGCGAAGACGGCGTCGATCGCCGCGGCCCGGTAGCGGAACAGCCGCTCCAGGGCCGGCCGCACGAGGCGATCGTGAAGAGCGTCGCCGAAGCGGCCGAGCGGCATCTCGTAGTCGATCTCGTCGTCGATGCGCGTGCCGTTCACGACGGATGCGAACGCGTGGCGATGCTCCCAGCGCCGGTACGGTCCGCGGAGTTGAACGTCGGCAAAGCCATGCGGCGGAGCGCAGGCATCGATGCGGGTCCGCCAGGTCGTCCCGATGCCCAGGAGCGGTCGGACCGTGTAGTCGATGACCAGGCCCGCCCGCATCGCCCGGTCGGCGCTGCGGATGACGAGGCCGAACTCGGGCGGCATGATCCGTCCGAGGTTCTCCGGGCGCGAGAAGAAGCCGAAGACCTCATCGATCGGCCTCGCGACGATCTGACTGGCGCTGAGCGTGCGCGTGCGGGTCACGGCCTCATTCTCGTTCAGGTGGAGCCGGCCAACGCACACGGCGCGCCGCAGGTCGGTACCATTGCTCGCCGACTCCAAGCCCATCCGGGCACTCACCGCGTCGCCCCGCGCGGCGGCGGCTAGCGCCCGACCCATCACGCGGGAGGCCGATGCCTGAACTACCGCCGAGCGCCGAGCCCCGCCCGGCGTCGGCGCCCACGGACGCCGCGGAGGTCGCCGCCCTGCGGCGGCGCCTTGCCGAGCTCGAGGCCCTCGAGCTCGACCGACTGCGCGCGCTGAAGGTCGAGGACGCCCTCTACCGCATCGCCGACACCGCCGGCTCGATCCACGAGATGACCGAGTTCTATCCGGCCATGCACGCCATCGTGGGCGAGCTGATGAACGCCCAGAACTTCTACATCGCGCTCTACGACGAGGAGCGCCAACTGCTCAACTACCCCTACTACGTGGACGAGCTGGATCCCGACGTCCCCGACCCCGCAGTCTGGGAGCCGATGGGCACCGGCTGGGCGGCCGGTATCACGGCTTATGCCGTCCGCCGTGGGGAGCCGTTGCACCTGGACCTGGCCGAGTACATGGCACTGGTCGAGAGCGGTGCGATCGAGGCTCAAGGGGGGTTGACCAAGGCGGACGACTCCGGCTGGCTCGGCGTCCCGCTCAGGTCGGATGATCGGACGTTGGGCATCGTCGTCGTCCAGGACTACCAGTACCCCTACTCGAGCGAGGACCGAGAGCTCCTGACCTTCGTCGGCCAGCACATCGCCACGGCGCTGAGCCGCGCCCGGGCGATCGAGGAGACACGGCAGCGCAACGCCGAGCTAGCCGTCATCAACGAGATCGGCGCCGCGCTGGCGGAGCAACTCGACTTCCATGCCGTCATCGACCTCGTGGGAGAGAGGGTGCGCGAGATCTTCGCCGTCGACACGATGGCCATCGTCCTCTACGACGAGGCCTCGGGCGAGATCAGCTTCCCGTATTCCCTCGACGAGGGCACGCGCTACCAGATGCCGGCGATCAGCCTCGGCGAGGGCCTGACGTCGCGGGTCATCCAGTCCAAGGCGCCGCTCCTCTTCGGGACCGATGCCGAGACCGATGCGGCTGGCGCGATCACGTACGGCACGCGGACCGAGTCGTGGCTCGGCGTCCCCATCCTGGCTGGCGAGAGGGTCATCGGGACGATCAACCTGGAGTCGGTCAAGGCCAACGTCTTCGGGGAGTCGGACGTCCGGCTGCTCTCGACGGTCGCCTCGAGCATGGGCGTGGCGCTCGAGAATGCGCGCCTCTTCGACGAGACCAAGCGCCTCCTGGCCGAGACGGACCAGCGGGCGGCGGAGCTGGCGCTCGTCAACGAGATCGGCTCGGCCCTCGCAGAGCAGCTCGACTTCGATGCCATCATCGACCTCGTAGGCGATCGCCTGCTGGCCATCTTCGGCGACCACGCGAGCGACATCTTCGTGGCCCTCTACGACAGGGCGAGCGGCCTCATCTCTTTCCCCTACTTCACGGACGATGGGCAGCGGTTCTCGACCGATCCGATCCCGTTCGGAGATGGGCTGACATCGAAGATCATCCGCGAGAACCGGCCGCTACGCTTCGCCACCGAGGCTGAAACGCAGGCAGCTGGCGCGCTCCCGGACCCGACCAGCGGCGCGACCGAGGAGTCCTGGCTCGGCGTGCCCATCCCGGCCGGCGGCGAGGTCATCGGCGTCATCGCCCTCGGCCACGTCGAGCAGGGCATCTACACGGAGGCGGACGAGCGTCTCGTCTCCACGCTCGCGGCGAGCATGGGCGTCGCCCTCGCCAACGCGCGCCTCTTCGACGAGACCAAGCGCCTCCTGGCCGAGACCGACCAGCGCGCCGCCGAGCTCGCCCTGATCAACGAGATCGGCGCAGCCCTCGCTGCTCAGCTCGACTTCGGGGCGATCGTCGAGCTGGTCGGCGAGCGGCTGTGGGTCATCTTCGAGGCACAGGCGCGGGACATGTTCGTGGCCATCCACGACCCGACCTCGAACCTCGTGACGTTCCCCTTCGAGATCGAGAACGGCCGACGGATCCAGAGCGAGTCGATCGAGCTCGGTCAAGGCCTGACGTCGATCGTCATCAGCACCAACGAGGCGCTTCGTTTCGGCACGAACGAGGAGCAGCTCAGTCACGGCGGCGTCGTGCCGGCCAACACGGGCGAGTCTGCGGAGACGGCATCGTGGCTCGGGGTGCCCATCCGCGCCGGCGGCAAGGCGATCGGCGCCATCGTCCTCGGCAACGATCAGCCGAACGCATACAGCGAGGCTGACGAGCGACTCGTCTCGACCGTCGCCTCCAGCATGGGCGTCGCCCTCGCCAACGCGCGACTCTTCGACGAAACGAAGCGCCTCCTGGCCGAGACCGACCAGCGGGCCGCCGAGCTGGCGCTGATCAACGAGATCGGCAGCGCTCTCGCGGCGCAGCTCGACTTCGGGGCGATCGTCGAACTGGTCGGCGAGCGTCTCCGCGTGATATTCAAGGCGCAGGCCCGCGACATGTTTATCGCCCTGTATGACCGGGCGAGTAGTCAGATCCACTTCCCGTACTGGTTCGACCACGGGAAGCGGCTCCAGATCGAGCCGATCGAGCTTGGCCAGGGCCTCACGTCGGTCGTCATCGAATCCAAGCGATCGCTGCGATTCGGCACCCTCGCGGAATCGCTCGCCGCAGGGGCGCTCTTCCCTGAGGAGGCGGACCCGACCGAGTCGTGGCTCGGCGTCCCGATCCCGGCCGGCAAGGACGTCACCGGCGTCATCGTCCTGGCCGACCCCCAGCCGCACGCTTTCAGCGACGCCGACGAGCGGCTGGTGTCCACGCTCGCCTCGAGCATGGGCGTGGCGCTGGAGAACGCGCGGCTCTTCGACGAAACGAAGCGCCTCCTGGCCGAGACCGACCAGCGCGCCGCGGAGCTGGCCCTCATCAACGAGATCGGCAGCGCTCTCGCGGCGCAGCTCGACTTCCAAGCCATCACCGAGCTTGTCGGTGAGCGCGTGCGGGGCCTGTTCGACGCCACCTCCATCTTCATCGCGCTCTACGACCCTGCCTCGACGATGATCGAGTTCCCGTACGAGGTCGAGGAGGGCAAGCGCATCCACACCGAGCCGATGGTGCTCGGCGAGGGGCTGACCTCGATCGTCATCCAGTCCCGGCAGGCCCTGCGTCTCGGGACGGCATCCGAGAGCGAAGCTCGCGGTGCGATCACCTCCGGCGTCGCTACCGAGTCCTGGCTCGGCGTGCCCATCCTGGCCGGCGACCGCGTCCTCGGGGCCATGGCGCTCGAGAGCATGAAGCCACATGCCTTCTTCGAGGCCGACGAGCGGCTCCTTGGCACGCTCGCCTCGAGCATGGGCGTGGCGCTCGAGAACGCGCGGCTCTTCGACGAGACGAAGCGCCTGCTGACCGAGACCGACCAGCGCGCTGCCGAGCTGGCCATCATCAACGGCGTCCAGCAGGGCCTGGCCTCCGAGCTCGACATGCAGGCCATGTACGACCTCGTTGGCGACAAGATCCAGGACATCTTCGACGCCCAGGTCGTCGACATCGGCATCTACGACAAGGATGCCGGCCTGATGCGCTTCCCCTACACCATCGAGCGCGGCGTTCGCTTCCCGGACGAGCCCATGACGCTCATCGGCTTCCGCCGCCACGTCATGGACAGCGGCGAGCCGCTGCTCGTCAACCGGGATGCCGGGCGGCTGGCCGTCGAGTACGGACAGCCGACCGCGATCCAGGGCGAACCGAGCCAGGCGTCGCTCTTCGCTCCTCTCATCGTCGGCGGCGAGACGACCGGGGTCATCTCGATCCAGAACCTGGACCACGAGGACGCCTTCAGCCAATCCGACGTGGACCTGCTGAAGACGCTGAGCGCCAGCCTGAGCGTGGCCCTTGAGAACGCGCGCCTCATCGCCGAGACGCGCCAGCGCGCCGCCGAGCTGGCCATCATCAACAGCGTGCAGCAGGGCCTCGCCGCGCAGCTCGAGATGCAGGGCATGTACGACCTGGTGGGCGACAAGATCCAGGAGATCTTCGACGCCCAGGTGGTCGACATCGCGATCTACGACGACGAAACGGGCCTCCTCCGCTTCCCCTACACGATCGAGCGCGGGGTGCGCTTCCCGGACGAGGCGATCGCGCTGATCGGCTTCCGGCGGCACGTGATCGAGACCGGGCGACCGCTGCTCATCGACGACTTCCAGGCGCGGGCGCCCGAGTTCGGCAATCCGGCCGTCATCGCGGGCGAGCCGCCCAAGTCGGCGCTCTACGTGCCCTTCAACGTCTCCGGCGACACGGTCGGGGTCATCTCGCTCCAGAACCTCGACCGCGAGGGAGCGTTCAGCAAGTCGGACCTCGAGCTGCTGACGACGCTGGTGGCAAGCCTGACCGTCGCCCTGGAGAACGCCCGACTGATCGACGAGACGCGACAGCGGGCGGCGGAGCTGGCCATCGTCAACAGCGTGGGCCAGGCGCTGGCGGGCCAGCTCGACCTCGACCGACTCATCGACGACCTGGGCGACCAGATGCACGTCACCTTCGACGCGGACCTCGTCTACGTCGCGCTCCACGATCGCGAGTCGGACCTCATCGAGTTCGCCTACTACAGCGAGGGCGGCGTCCGCGTGCCCCAGCCACCGATGCGCTACGGCGAGGGATTGACGTCCCAGATCCTCCAGACGAAGACGCCGCTGCTACTCAACCAGGAGGCGCAGTTCGAGGGCATCGCCCGCGTCGGCACCAAGGCCAGCTCGTACCTGGGCGTGCCGATCGTGGCGGCGGACGAGGCCATCGGCGTGATCAGCGTCCAGAGCACGACCGAGAGCGGGCGGTTCGGCGAGGCCGACCAGCGCCTGCTGGGCACACTCGCCGCCAACGTCGGCGTGGCCATCCAGAATGCCCGCCTCTATCGCGATGCGCAGCGACAGGCTGGCGAGATGTCCGCCCTGGCCGAGGTCAGTGCCGAGATCTCCGCCATGCTCGACCTCGGCTCGGTCCTCGAGCGCATCGCCGAACGAGCCCAATCGCTCCTCACGGCCGACACGAGTGCCGTCTTCCTGGCCGAGGAGGACGGTCGCGTCTTCCGACCCTTCACCGCCCTGGGCTCCTTCGCCGATGCCGTCATGTCCGACACCATCCAGCTCGGCGAGGGGATCATCGGCGACCTCGCCGCGCGCGGCGAGGCGGAGATGGTCAACGACGTCGCCGGCGACAGCCGCACGGTGGCCATCCCCGGCACCGAGGGCGACGGGGTCGAGTACCGACTGATGGCCGCACCCCTCCTCTCGCGTGGCCGGGTCATCGGCATGATGGCCGTCTGGCGCTCGGCGCCGGGCGTCGCCTTCACCTCCGCCGATCTGGCCTTCCTGGTCGGGCTGGCGCAGCAGGCGGCAATCGCCATGCAGAACGCCCGCCTGTTCGAGGAGGGTCGGGCGGCGCAGGAGGCGGCGGAGCAGGCCAACCAGGCCAAGAGCACCTTCCTGGCCGCCATGAGCCACGAGATCCGGACGCCCATGAACGCGATCATCGGCATGAGCGGCCTGCTCATGGAAACGCCGCTCAGCGACGAGCAGCGCGACTTCGCGGAGACCATCGACACCTCCGCCGAGGCGCTCCTCACGATCATCAACGACATCCTCGACTTCTCGAAGATCGAGGCGGGCAAGATCGAGCTGGAGGCGCAGCCCTTCACGCTGGGGCCGTGCATCGAGGGCGCCCTCGACGTGTTGGCGCCGGCCGCAGCGGCGAAAGGCATCGAGCTGGCCTACGCGTTCGACGACGAGCTGCCACGCGCCATCTCGGGCGATGCGGGCCGCCTCCGCCAGATCGTGCTCAACCTCCTGTCGAACGCGGTGAAGTTCACCGAGCACGGCGAGGTCGTCCTGCGGGTCAGCGGCCACAAGCTGGCCGAGCGCGCCCGCGCATCCGGGCTCGACCGCTGGGAGATCGTGGCCGAGGTCCGCGACACCGGCATCGGCATCCCGCCGGAGCGGATGCATCGCCTCTTCCAGTCGTTCAGCCAGGCCGACATTTCGACCAGTCGCCGCTACGGCGGCACCGGCCTCGGGCTTGCCATCAGCCGCCGCCTGGCGGAGCTGATGGACGGCACGATCGCGGCCACAAGCTCTGGTGTCGAGGGCGAGGGAAGCACCTTCCGGCTGACGATCCACGCCAACGAGGCGTCCGACCGCGACCTGCCGCAAGCGCGCAGCGGCCCCCTGCCGGAGCTCGTGGGGCGGCGCGCCGTCGTCGTCGACGACAACGCCACGAACCGGCAGATCGTCGTGGCACAGATCGCTCGCTGGGGGATGACGGCCCGCGAGACGCCGCTCCCGAGCGAGGCGCTCGGATGGATCGCGGCGGGCGAACGGTTCGACATCGCCCTCATCGACATCGCCATGCCCGAGATGGATGGCTACGCGCTCGCCGAGCGGCTTCATGCCGCACCGGGTGCCGCTTCGCTGCCGATCGTCGTCCTGTCGTCCGTGGGCAATCGCGATCGCGACGCACCCGACATCGCCGCCTTCCTGACGAAGCCGGTCAAGCCCTCGTCCCTCCACGACGCCCTTGTGACGGTGCTCGTCGGCCACGAGCCCGCCGCCCCGACGCGCGCGACCGAGCGACCGGCCATCGACGGCGAGCTCGGCACACGCCATCCGATGCGCATCCTGCTGGCCGAGGACAACCCGGTCAACCAGAAGCTCGCCATCCGGCTCCTGGCGCAGATGGGCTATTCCGCGGACGTCGCCGGGAACGGGTTGGAGGCCATCGCCGCGCTGGAGGCTGCGCCGTACGACGTCATCCTCATGGACGTCCAGATGCCGGAGCTGGACGGCATGGAGGCCACCCGGCGGATCCGCGCGGCACGGCCGGCGGGCGATGGGCCGTGGATCGTGGCCATGACCGCCAACGCCCTGGCAGGTGACCGCGAGGCATGCCTCGCGGCGGGCATGAACGACTACGTTTCGAAACCGATCCGGCCGGCCACCCTGGCCACCGCGCTGGCCGCCGCGCCGGCCACAGGAGGGCCTGATGCCTGACGACCCGCTCGACGCCACGACCTTCGCCGACCTCCTCGAGACCGTCGGCGGCGACCGCGAGTTCCTGGCCGAACTCGTCGAGACCTATCGGGCCGACAGCCCCAGCCTGTTCGCGGAGCTGCGGGCCGCGGTCGCCGCCGACGACGCGGCGAGCGCCCGACGAGCCGCCCACACGCTGAAGTCGACGAGCGCAAGCTTCGGCGCCCAGCGACTCTCGGGCATGTGCCGCGAGATCGAGGCCGCGGCGGCCGCCGGCAACCTCGTCGGGCTCGACGAGAGCGTCGAGCTGGCCGCTGCCGAGTACGCGCGCGTCGAGGTCGAACTGCGCCGGCGAGCGAGCGCGGACGAGGTGACGTGAGCGAGCCAGGCGGGCGGATCCTCGTCGTCGACGACACACGCCTGAACCGGACCATCCTGGCCCGCGCGCTCCAGACACAGGGCCACGAGGTCGTCGAGGCCGACAACGGCCGCGTGGCGATGGATCTGCTCGAGGCGGAGGGTGCAGGGGGCATCGACGTCGTCCTGCTCGACCTCGAGATGCCCGAGCTGGACGGCTACGAGACGCTCCGGCGGATCAAGGCGCAGGAGGCCCTCCGCGACCTGCCCGTGATCGTCATCTCCGCGGTCGAGGAGCTCGTCTCGGTGGTGCGCTGCATCGAGATGGGCGCCGCCGACTACCTGCCCAAGCCCTTCAACGCGGCCATCCTGCAGGCCCGACTGTCGACCTCGCTGGCCGCCAAGCGACTGCGCGACCTCGAGCGCGCCTACCTCAAGACGATCGACCGCCAGCGCAGCGAGCTCGCGAGATTCCTCTCGCCCCAGGTCGCCGAGCTCGTCTCGAGCCCCGACGGCGAAGCACTCCTGGACGGCCACCGGCGTGTCATCACGGCCGTGTTCAGCGACCTGCGCGGCTTCACCGCCTTCGCCGAGACGGCGGAGCCGGAAGAGCTGCTGGACATGCTGCGCGAGTACCACGCGGAGATGGGCCGCCTGGTCGTCGAGCACGGTGGCACCCTCGAGCACTTCGCCGGTGACGGCATCCTCGTCTTCTTCAACGATCCCGTGCCGCAGGCCGACCACGAGCAGCGCGCCGTGCGCATGGCGATCGCCATGCGCGAGCGTTTCGAGGCCCTCCAGGGCGCGTGGCGCAAGCGCGGCTACGAGCTCGGCTTCGGCGTCGGCATGGCGGTCGGCCACGCCACCCTCGGCCGCATCGGCTTCGAGGGCCGCTACGACTACGCCGCCATCGGCACGGTCGTGATCATGGCCTCGCGGCTGTGCAGCGAGGCGCGCGGCGGCCAGATCCTCCTCAACCAGCGCGCCTACGCCGCGGTCGAGGAGATCGTGGTCGGTGAGCCGGTGGGCGAGCTGGCGCTGAAGGGCTTCAGCCGACACGTGCCGGCCTACAACGTGCTAGGGCTCCGGGAGGCTGGCAAGGGTGCATGAGCGGTACTGATGCAAGGCGCCGAAACCACGCTCGATCACCCACCACCCGGCGCGAGTGAGGGGTAGTCACGCCCCGTTTCGCCGGGTTGCATGAGTGGTGCTCATGCCGCGGGGGCGGGCTCTGCGCTACGCTCACCCCGACGCGTCCGCCGACCCACAGCACGATGAGAGGTCCCCGATGAGACTCAAGGACAAGGTCGCCATCATCACCGGCGCGGGCGGCGGCATGGGCCGCGTCGCCTCCCAGCTCTTCGCCAAAGAGGGCGCAGAAGTCGTCGTGGCCGAGTTCTCCGAGGCCGCCGGGCGCGAGACCGTGCGCCTGGTGGAGGAGGCGGGCGGCACGGCCACGTTCGTCAGGGTCGACGTCTCGAAGGAGGCCGATGCCAAGGCGATGATCGACCACGCGGTCGCCACCTACGGTCGGGTCGACGTCCTGTACAACAACGCCGGGATCATGCCCGAGGCCGACCACTCGGTCATCGACACCGACGTCGCGGCCTGGGACCAGGTCATGGCCGTCAACGTGCGCGGCGTCTTCCTGGGCTGCAAATACGCCATCCCGGTCATGCTCGCCCAGGGCTCGGGCTCGATCATCAACATCTCGAGCTTCGTCGCCCTGATGGGCTGCTCGAACCCCCAGGATGCCTATACGGCCTCGAAGGGCGCGGTCCTTGCGCTGACCAAGTCGCTGGCCGTGCAGTTCGGCCCCCGAGGTGTTCGTTCCAACGCCATCTGCCCCGGCCCCGTGGAGACGCCGCTGCTCATGGACTGGCTGGTGAAGGACGAGGAGGCCAAGCGGATCCGCCTCGCGCGCAACCCGACCGGCCGCTTCGGCAAGCCGGAGGAGATCGTCTACATGGCCATGTACCTCGCCTCCGATGAGTCGCGCTGGACGAACGGCGCCTCGCTGGTCGTCGACGGCGGCATCACCGTCAACTACTTCTAGGATCGGGTCTTAGGATCGGCGCCGTGTCCGCCCCGACGGCCGGCGAGCGCCTCGTCACGCTGGCCGAGATCGAGGCTGCGGCGGTCGGGCTGCGCGGCATCACCGTGGTCACGCCGCTGCTGCCGTTCGGCGCGGACGCGTACCTCAAGCCGGAGTCGCTCCAGCCCATCGGCGCCTTCAAGCTGCGCGGCGCCTACCACGCCATCTCCTCGCTCTCCGCCGAGGAGCGGGCGGCCGGGGTGGTGGCCCACTCCAGCGGCAACCATGCGCAGGGCGTGGCGCGAGCGGCGCGGCTGCTCGGCGTGCGCGCCACGATCGTCATGCCCAGCGACGCCTCGGCCGTGAAGCTGGAGCGGACGCGGGCCGATGGCGCCGAGGTCGTGATCGTGGGCCCCTCGTCCGAGGAGCGGGCGAGGAGGGCCGAAGAGCTGGCAGCCGAGCGAGGGCTCACGCCGATCCCGCCCTACGACGACCGGCGGATCATCGCCGGCCAGGGCACCGCGGGGCTGGAGATCGTGCGGCAGCTCGAAGCGCTCGGGGTCGAGGGCCCGTTCACGGTGCTGGTGCCAGTCGGTGGCGGCGGGCTCGCGAGTGGCGTGGCAACGGCGGTCAAGTCGCTCCGCCCCGATGCGCGCGTCTACGGCGTGGAGCCGGCCCTCGCCGCCGACGCGCGCGACTCCCTGGCAGCCGGCCACATCGTGCGCTGGGATCCGGAGCTGGTCGGACGCACCATCGCCGATGGGCAACGCGGGTCGTCCATCGGTCGGCTGCCCTTCCTGCACCTGTCCCGCTACCTGAGCGGCATCCTGACCGTGGAGGAGGACCAGATCTGCCGGGCCATGGTCCGCGCCCAGCGCGAGGCGCGGCTGGTACTCGAACCGTCGGGCGCCACGTCGCTGGCCGCGCTCCTCTTCGCGCTGCCGGAGGATGCGCCGCGGCCGGTCGTGGCGCTGCTCTCCGGCGGCAACGTCGACCCGGCGCGCTACGGTGAGCTGATCGCCCGCGGCGAGGTCGCCGGCGGTTGAACGCGCCGGGCGGCACCGCACAGGGCCGGGCCTTCGGCCGCCTCCGGGCCTGGGCACGCACGCCCGAGACCCTCGAGCACGGCGGCCTCGTCTGGCTCGCCCTCGTCGTCGGGCTCTTCATGCTCCTCCCGGCCGCGACACCCCGGCCGGGCATCGTCCTCTGGGGCCTCGTGCTCGCGGGGACGCTGCTCGTCTCGCTTCGCTTCCGCATCGGGCCCCTGGCGCTGGTGGCGCTGGTCGTGGCCGGCATCGGCATCCGCTTCGTGATGGTCGACGCCGGCTGGTCGGACGTGCTGCGGGTGACGAGCGCGGCCATCGACCAGGTGCTCGCCGGTCACAGCCCCTGGGGCATCCGCTACCCGGGCTCGAACCCTCCCGGCGCGTCCTTCCCCTACGGGCCGCTGGCCCTGTTCTGGTACCTGCCGCTGCGGGCCACGCCGGTGGCCATGGAGTTCGTCGGGTCGGCGCTCATCCTCGTCGTCCTCGCGCTGCGCGGCCGGCCGCTGGGCCTGGCCGTCTTCGCGCTGGCTCCGGCGCTCGCGGTCGTCGCCAGCGACGGCTCCAACGACACGGGCGCCTCGCTCTTCCTGCTCGCCGCCGTCCTGCTCATGCAGCGTTCGCCGCGCTGGGGCGGCGTGGCGCTGGCGCTGGCCGCGGCCTTCAAGGTCTACGCGCTGGCCTGGCTGCCCGGCCTGCTCTGGTGGGGCGGGCTGCCGGCGTTGATCGGTTTCGGGGCGGCCTCGCTCGCCGTCTGGGGGCCGGCGCTGCTGGCCTGGGGGACGGGCGCGTTCCTATACAGCTTCGCGCTCTCGCAGTCGGTCCATGCCCAGGCCTATTACTCGCTCGGGTACGCGCTGCAATCGGTGGGCATCCGCGTGGACCCCGAGGCCCTGGACCGGCTGCGGCTGGTCCTCGGGGGTGGCGTGGCGGTGATCGGGGCGCGGCTGGGTCGGACGGGGCGGGGGGTCGTCGTCGCGGGGCTGGCGGTCTACGTGGTGACCCTGTACACCGGCTCGTGGTCCACGTTCAGCTACCTCGCCACCATCGCCCCGCTCGTCTGCTGGCACGTGGAGGATTGGGTGGGCCTCGGGGAGCGGCGCGTCCGCTGGCCGTGCGATCCCGTGGGGCGGTTTAGCGGATGGGTCGATGCCCGGTGGCCGCTGCTCGGGCGAGTGGCATCCGTATGAGTGGCACTCATGCAAGTGGTCGAAGCCACGCTCAGCTGCTCACCACTCGGGGCGAGTGAAAGGTAGCCACGCTCCTTCCCGCCCGGTTGCATGAGTGCGGCTCATGCGGCCACGGCGGTGAGCGGCACGTACGTGGCCGTCGATCAGGAGTGAAGCGCTCCGCGGTATCAACCGCGGATGAAACGCAACGAGGGGACGAGTTCGACCGACAGGCTGGCAATCCACTTCGGGCGGCTGGTCCGCAGGACGCGTCGGGCCCTGCGCAAGACGCAGGCAGAGATCGGCGCAGCGATCGGCCTGTCGCAAGCCGCCATGTCCCTCATCGAGCGCGGCCTCCTGACAGGCGTCAGCCTGCGGGTGATCGGCGACTTGTGCGACGTGCTGGAGATCCAGGCCGAGTGGCAGCTCCGGCCGCCATGGATCACCGGGGCCTCGACCGACGACGGCGCGGCGCGCATCCGACCGGGCGGCCGACAGCACGACGCCGGTCATGCCCGCTCCAACGCGTACGTCCGCCGCCGTCTGGAGCGGCTCGGCTGGATCGTTGCGCAGGAGATCGAGATCACGATGGGCCGCACGCACGGCTTCATCGACATCCTCGCCTTCGATCCGGCGACGCGAACGCTCGTCCTCGGGGAGATCAAGACCGAGCTCCACGACATCGGCGAGGTCCAGCGAACGATGGCCTGGTACGAGCGGGAGGCCCGACCGGCGGCACGACGCCTCGGGTGGATGCCCAGCCGGATCCGGAGTTGCGTGTTCTTGCTGGTCACACGCGCCAACGATGAGAGGGTTGCCGCCAACCGCGAGGCGCTTGCCCAGGCCTACCCGGTTCGAAGCCGCGTCCTGGCAAGCTTGCTGAAGGACCCGTCCCGCTGGATCCCGGCCTCACCGGCGCTCGTCATGATCGATCCGACGGGCCGGAAGAGGGGCTGGCTCCAGGCCACGTGCGTGGACGGCCGTCGGACGCCGGCTCCGTACGCGGACTATCGGGACTTCGTGGAGCGGCTCCTGACCATGGGCCGCATGAGTGGTGCTCATGCAAAGGCTCGAAACCACGCTCAGCCACCCACCACTCGGACGAGTGAGAGGTAGCCACGCTCGGACTCGCCGGGTTGCATGAGTGGTGCTCATACCGCTGTCGGCGGCGCGAGCGGAGTACCCTAGCCACCCCAGCCACCGAACACCACCGAGGCACCCATGACCACCGAGCAGCGCGCTCCCGACACATCCATCACGGCCACGAAGATGGTCATCGGCGGCGAGCTCGTCGACGCCGCGGACGGCCAGACATTCCAGGTCAGCAACCCGGCACGCGGCGTGGTCATGGCCACGGCCCCCCAGGGCGGCAAGGCCGACGTGGACAGGGCCGTCAAAGCCGCCGCACGCGCCTTCGAGGACCCGCAGGGCTGGTCCAGCTGGTCGGCCGCGAAGCGCGGCCGGACGCTCATGAAGCTCTCCAACCTCGTGAAGGAGCATCTCGAGGAGCTGGCCCAGCTCGAGAGCCGCAACGGCGGCAAGCCCATCTCCGGCGCGCGCGGCGAGGTCCTCGGCGCGAGCCTCGTCTTCGAGTACTACGCCGGCGCCGCCAACAAGGTCTTCGGCGAGACGATCCCGGTCAGCAAGCCGGGCCTCGACTTCACCCTCCGCGAGCCGATCGGCGTGGTGGGGCTGATCGTGCCGTGGAACTTCCCGATGAACATGGCCAGCTGGAAGCTCGGCCCGG
>Ga0209108_10000728_pt1 | contig 18459 bp, 16 predicted proteins | sample Rifsed10ft1_FD_184003 | JGI IMG/M metagenome (GOLD analysis project Ga0209108, IMG submission 184003) | Soil microbial communities from Rifle, Colorado, USA - sediment 10ft 1 (version 2) | ecosystem: Environmental > Terrestrial > Deep subsurface > Rock core/Sediment | place: Rifle, Colorado...
GAGCCGGCCACCGGGTCCACGGTGTTCACCACGCCGCTTTCCTGCGCGAGGATTTGCTGGGTGCGCAGAGCGACGAGCGCGGCCTGCTCGGTGGGCAGGGCCAGCGCCTCGTCGAGCGCGTTGCAGTGCAGCGACTGGCAGCCGCCCAGCACGGCGGCGAGCGCCTGGATGGCCACGCGGACGATGTTGTTTTCCGGCTGCTGCGCGGTGAGCGAGCTGCCCGCCGTCTGCGCGTGGAAGCGGAGCATCATCGAGCGCGGGTCTTTGGCGCTAAAGCGGTCGCGCATGATGCGCGCCCACAGGCGCCGAGCGGCGCGGTACTTGGCGATTTCTTCGAGCAGGTCATTGTGGGCGTTAAAGAAAAAGGAGAGCTGCGGGGCGAAGTCGTCCACGTGCAGGCCGGCGTCGACGGCGGCTTGCACGTAGACAATAGCGTTACCGAGGGTGAAGGCGACTTCCTGGACGGCGGTCGAGCCGGCTTCGCGGATGTGGTAGCCGGAGATGGAGATGGTGTTCCAGTTGGGCAGCTCGGTGCGGCACCAGGCAAAGAGGTCAGTGACGATGCGCATTGCCGGGCGCACGGGGTAGATGTAGGTGCCGCGGGCGATGTACTCCTTCAGGATGTCGTTCTGGACGGTGCCGGAGAGTTTTTTCAGGTTGGCGCCCTGTTTTTTGGCGACGGCGACGTAGAGGGCGAGCAAGATCGCAGCGGTGGAGTTGATGGTCATCGAGGTGGAGACGCGGTCGAGCGGGATGCCTTCGAAGAGCGTCTCCATGTCCTCGAGCGAATCAATGGCCACGCCGACCTTGCCAACTTCGCCGGAGGCCAGGGCGTGGTCTGAGTCGAGACCGATCTGCGTGGGGAGGTCGAAGGCGACGGAGAGGCCGGTCTGCCCCTGGCTCAGCAGGTAGCGATAGCGACGGTTGGATTCGACTGCGGTGCCGAAGCCGGCGTACTGCCGCATCGTCCACAGGCGGCCGCGGTACATCGTGGGATAGACGCCGCGGGTGAAGGGGTACTGGCCTGGATATCCCAGGGCGGATTCCGCATCCTGACCGGCGAGGTCGTCCGCTGTGTAGAGAGTTTCGAGCGGAAGGCCGGAGAGAGTAGTGAATTGCTCTTTCCGTTTGGGCAGAGCCGACGGCTTGTCGCTTTTCTTACTCATCGCAATCCTGTCATTGCACGCGACGCGCGCGGAGAAACGAGGTCAATGCGAAAAAGGCCATGGCCAGGGTAAAGAGAACCGCAACTGCAAGTATCCAACGGGCCGAGCCTTTTTGCCATTCGCGCCAGGCGGCAACGCCTCCGAGCGCGGCAAACAGGGCGAAGAGCGCACCCGTCATCTCGTGAAACAACTGACGAGCGGCCCGCCACACCACTCGGAGAAAGCCGGCGATTGCGGCGAACAACGCCCGCAGGAGCTGCGTGCTCATCGCTCAATTCTAGTATAAGGCCAACCGCCGCCCAATCCCGCGACGCTTCGCGCGGCCGTTCGATACTGCGGCGGCACACATTTCGCCGCCGGGGCTTGTCTCCGCGCCGGGAGAAACCTACAATGTGAAGAGGTATTCTCCAGTTCCAGGGTCTCGCTGGGGCGAGAGGAGGATGGGCCAGTGCAACTGGACGACCATCTGAAACAACTGTTGCGGGAGCTCGGCCACGCAATCAACGACACCGTCTCGGAATCCGAGCGTATCTCCGGGGCGATTGCCAACGTGCGCTCAGCGGGCTATGACATCGTGCTGAAGCTCGACGCCACGATCGGCCTGGCCCGGCGCGATGCACAACCGGCGCGGATCACGCCGCAGGACCGCCGATTTCTGGAGTCGCTGCACATCCAGGTGGACGAAGAAATCCTGGAAGAGGATCGCCAGGCGGCAAAGCTGGAGATGACGCCGCAGGACATCCGCTTCCTGAAATCGCTGAAGATTTCGCTCGATGAAACGGAATAACATTCGCGCCGTGCTGCTGGCGGCCACGGCGACGGCCGTCCTGGTCCTTCCGCAGGCGGTGTGTGCCCAGCAGATCGATACCAGCAAGCCCATCATTGTCCGGCAGAGCGAGCCCAAACCCAAGCGCGTCAAGTTTACCGGCTACGTCCAGCACATGAACAACGCGCAGATCACAGTGCGCAGCAAGGACAACGAGCTGGCCATCCGCACGTTCACGTACTCGCCGGAAGTCCGCGAGAGGATCCAAGAGGTCCTCGACCTGGGCGGTTTTCAGTACGGCGATAAGGTGACAATCGAATACGAAGCAGGCAAAGACGTCGCGCTAAAGATCAAAGGAAAGATGTCTCCTTCCCGCTGAACAGTTCTCGTAGAGGCATTTCGATGCTTCGCCTCCCAGCCGTTGCCGGGCGTTTTTACCCCGCCGATCCGCGCGAACTGACCCACCAGGTGCAAAAGTTCACTGTTGGAATCGCTGCGGAGGGAAAAATCGCTGCGCGTGGATGCGTGGTGCCCCATGCCGGCTATATGTACTCGGGCGCGGTGGCAGGCGCGGTGTACGGCCGGCTGCGGCTGCCGCGACGAATGATTCTGCTCGGGCCGCGTCACTACACGCAGGGTGCTGCGCTGGCCATACTCTCCGAAGGCGCCTGGCAGACGCCGCTTGGCGAAGCGCAAGTGGATGAGTCTCTTGCCACGGAGATCCGGGAGTTTTTCCCTGCCCTGCAGGAAAATGCTGTGGCCCACCACAGCGAGCACGCACTCGAGGTGCAACTGCCGTTCCTGCAGTTGCTGGCGGGTGATTTCCGCTTTGTGCCCATCGCGCTGGGACCGGTGGCGATTTCGACGCTGGAGGGCCTAGGCCGGGCCATCGCCAACGCGGTGCGCGAGGTGGGCGGCGAGGTCTTGCTGGTGGCCAGCTCGGACATGAACCACTATGAGAGCGACGAAGTCACTCGCGCCAAGGACCACCTGGCCATCCAGAAAATGCTGGCGCTCGATCCGCGCGGGCTTTATGACACGGTGCGCCGCGAGGCGGTTAGTATGTGCGGGTACGGGCCGGCGGTGGTGATGCTGACGGCGGCCGTGGAACTGGGGGCGACACGGGCCGAGCTGGTGCAATACGCGACTTCGGGAGACGTTACCGGCGACCGCGACGAAGTGGTGGGCTATGCAGGGATCATCGTGAACTGAAAAGCTGAAAGAGTCGAAACGCAAACGGCCCGCTTCGGCAACAGCTTGCGATGCCGGAGCGGGCCGTTCTGCTTCAAAACATTTGCGAAGTGTTTAGCCCTGTGGTTTGGGTCGCGGCGCCGGGGTTTCGCCGCGTGGTGCCGGCCGCGGGCTGGGCGGCGGCGGTGAAGGCCGGGGCTCAACGCGCGGCGGTGGCGGAGGAGGCGGCGTGTACACCCGCGGCGGGGGCGGAGATGGCGGAGGATTGTTCACTCGTGGCGTCGGCGGCGGTGGCGGATTGTTCACGCGGGGCGGCGGCGGGTTGTTCTGCCGCTGACCAGAGTCCTGCATGCCATCGCGTCCGCGGGTACCGCTGAATCCAGTTCCACCGGTTGGACCGGTGGGCGTTCCGGCTGGGCCGCGCGGCGAAGGTGGCTGGACTTGCGCGGGAGGGCGCTGCGGCACGTCGCCGGAGAAGCCCCTCACTGGCGGCGGAGAGTCCTCCTCCTGGCGGCGAATGCCTTCCTTTTTGAAATTAGGATCGACAGGGCCACCCGTCGGCGTCGGACGCACGGGCCGGTTCGGGTCGTTCACGTAGGTGCGAGAGCGCGGATCGTAGACGATGCCGCCCCCTCCTTCGCGCGTGCCGCCGTCCTGCGGCCCGCCTCCGCGGTTTCCGCGGACGGTGAGATTGCCGATGCGCTGCGGCGGGCGGTCAAGGACGTCGGGATGGTCATCGGCGCCGAGCAGGCGACGGTCGTGCAGGCGATCCCTACCGCCGCGCGAGGTGGGCACGATGACGCCATGCTGGATGTTGTCCGGACGGCCGGGACGGTCGCGCGGGCTGCGCGGCACCCAGCCGATCACACCGCGGTTGTCCACCCAGTGGACTGGCGCGGGGTCCCAGCAGCGATGGCAACGTCCACCGCCAGGGCTCCACAACCAGCCTGTGCCCGCCAAGAAGAGCCACTGGCCGGAATGATAGGGCCACCAGCCCCACCGCTCATAGCTAACCCACGTCCAGCCGAGGCCGGGGTAGAAAATCCACTGGCCGCGGGTGAAGGGCGCCCAGCCGAAACCGACGCCGTAGGGCTGCCAGCAGTTGCCGTAGCCGGGATAGTAGTTCCAAGCGCCGTAACTGGTGAGATCTGCGATGCCATAACGATCCGAGGAATTGAAGTAGCTGAGAGAGGCGTTGGTGGCGGACTGAACCGTTTCGTCGCGGTTGGCCACCCAGCGATCCCATTCGTCCGGGTTGTCGCTGCGGACAACCTCGACGCGGTCAGGCTCAGTGGCGCGGTAAATGAGCGAGCGATTCTTGGTGACTTTGTTGGTGCCGGCGCGAGAGCTGACCTCGACGTCGCCTTTGAAGACGGCAACAGTGCTGGACTCCTCGGTCGAGTCCACGCGGAAGCGGGCGTCGTCGGGGATGCTGACCTCGAGCTGCGGCGTAGCGACATTGAAGGTGTCTTCGCGGGATAGGTTGGCATAGAAAGTCGCCGTGCCCTGCACCAGGCGTAGGCGCGTGATGCGGCCGCCGTCGAGCAGCGCCAGTTCAGTGAACTCGACGACCGTATTTTCGGCGATGCGCGCGGTGGCCCCGCTTTCAAACTCGATTTCGGCGCGGCCGCGGCCAGTGGCCAGGCGGAAGCCCTGCTGGATGGGCAGGTTGACCAGAGCCTCTTCCCATTCTTGCTTGCCGTCTTCGTCGGCCGGGCGGAGGACCTGGACGTCGCCTTCCACCAGGCTCAGACGAACAATGCGGGCGTGGCTGTAGTTGTCCTGGGCCTGCGCTATTGCCGGAGCAGCCAGAGCCAAACCCGGGGCGGCCAGCAAAAGACTAAGCGCGGCGCAAATTCTCGGAAGACCTGCAAGGTGGCGGCTCATACGACCCCCTTTACGGGGACGACCCCTGTCCAATGGGATGAGCGGCAGGGCGCAGGGGTTGTGCGGGATCATTCTAGCAAGGAAACCCGAACAGGGACTAGAGCACCATGGAGTCACGAGGCGCTGCGGATGCGCTGGGCCAGGGTGCGGGCGCGCTGGCGGGCGATTTCGACGACGCGCGGGTCGTTGGCGATTTGCTCGAGCGTGGGGAGCAGGCGCTGCGGCTCGGGCAGGTTGCGGCGGTTGAGGTCGCTTTCCAGGTGCATCAACGCGTCGTTCACTCCCAGCCGGTCGTACTTCATCCGCCGCTGCAGCTTCACCAGGTGTTCCTGCTGGCGCGCCAGCCCTTCGAAAATCTGCATCAGTTGATTGGCGTGCGAGTCCAGCGTGTAGTTGAAGCTGACTTCGTGCACCTGCCCGTTGCCTTCATAGCGGAATGTTTTTTGGCCGAGATTGGCGATACGCCGGCGGACGTCCAGCTCGACGCCCTGAAAATTCCCGAGCTGCGCGGCCAGCTCGAAGATCTTAGCGCGCAGCGGGGCGCTCACTTCGCCGAGCTTCGGGTCGGGATCCTCGTCGAGCTGGCGGATGTCGTAGGTGCAGGAACCGTTTTCGGAGACGCGAATCTCGATGAATTCGGGGTATGAGGATTTAAAAACGCGCCGGTAGGAGATGCGGGCGCCGTCGGCAGTCACCATTGGAGCCGCGAAACAGAACAGAATTGCCAGAAAAACAAAGGGCCGCGCCAGGCGGCGAAGAATTCGTTGGATCATCGCAGAGATGAGATGCGGGCGGCGGCCGCACGGCTGCGCGGGGTCTGCGGGCGGGGAGCCGTCGCCGCGGCGATTCGCGCGCGAGCCTGCTCGGCGTAGATGTGGCAGAGCGCGACCGCCAGCGCGTCAGCGGCGTCGGCTGGCTCGGGAGTTTCGCTCATGTGCAGCATGGCGCGCACCATTTGCTGCATCTGCTGTTTATCGGCGTGGCCGTAGCCGGCGATTTTCTGCTTCACCTCGCGCGGCGAATAGCTGTGGACCGGCAGGTCGGCTTCGGCCGCGGCCAACAGCACCACGCCGCGGACCTCGGCCAGGCGGAGCGCCGTCTTCATGTTCAGCGCGGTGAAGACAGATTCCACTGCAACGGCGTGCGGCGCGAACTCCTTAATCAGCCGGCCGACGATGCTGTGGATCTCACGCAGCCGCGATGGGAAGTCGGCGGGTGAGCCGTTGGACCGGCGCAGCGCGCCAAATCGCAACATGCGGCAGCGGCCGGCTTTGAGCTCGACCACACCATAGCCGGTAGCGCCCGCCGCGGCAGGGTCAATGCCCAGCACACGCAACGTCGTTTGCTTGCGAGTGGCAGTCGCCTTCATCGCCGAAAGTGTACGGCGAGGCGAAAAGCGCTGGCTACTCTTTTTTGGTGAGAGTTCCAAGAAAAAAGCCACGCGGGGTACAGAGAAACCAGCGATCAGCCGGCGGCCATGACGGCCTGGATTTCCTTCTCGTCGATGTCGAAGTTGGCGAAGACCTGCTGGACGTCGTCGTGCTCTTCGAGCGATTCGACCAGCCGGAGCATTTGCTGGGCCGGCGCGCCGGTCAGCTTGACGTAGTTTTGCGGGACCCATGCAACGGTGGCGGAATCGGGCGTGACGCCGGCTTTGGTCAGGGCGTCGCGCACCGCTTCAAACGCTTCGGGCGGGGTGATCACTTCCCAGGCCGAGCCATCGTCGCGCAGGTCGTCAGCGCCGGCGTCGAGCACGATGGAAAGCATCTTGTCTTCGTTGGCCTTTTCCTTGGAGACCACGATGTCGCCCTTGCGGTGGAACATCCAGCCGACGGCCCCGGCCTCGGCCAAGTTGCCGCCGCCCTTGGACATCAGGTGGCGGATCTCGCTGACAATGCGGTTGCGGTTAGTGGTGACCACCTGCACCAGCATCCCGACGCCTCCGGGACCATACCCCTCGAACATCACTTCTTCGTACTGCTCGCCCTCGAGCTGGCCGGCCCCGCGTTGGATGGCGCGCTCGATGTTATCGTTGGGCATGTTTTCGTTCTTGGCCGTGGTGATGGCGGTGCGCAGGCGCGGGTTGGTATCGGGGTCAGCCCCGCCGACGCGCGCGGCAATACTGATTTCCCGGATGATCTTGGTGAAGACGCGGCCGCGCTTGGCGTCGGTGGCGGCCTTTTTGTGCTTGATGGTGGCCCACTTGGAATGTCCGGACATTGGAGCGCCTCGTAAGGAAAAGTGCCGGGGGACGAGTCCCTGTCTGCTACCGCCGCATTCTAGCACGGCGGCCGGGGAGCGGCTAGTGGCGGGTGGCCGCACGGCCGATGGTATCCTTGCTACTGAAACCGATACCTATGATGACGGCACTCTGGATATTTACGGTTGTGGTGGGGCCTGTCCTGATCCTCACGCTGGCGGGAGTGGTGTATCAGGCGGTGGGGGCGGCGCGGGATGCGAGGAGGTACCCGCCGCGGGGACGGCTGGTGGGAGTGGACGGGCGGCGGGTGCACATCCACGCAAGCGGCGAGGGGAGTCCGACCGTGGTGCTCGAGTCGGGCATGGGGGCTTCGACGCTGAGTTGGAGCCTGGTGCAGCCGTTGGTCGCGGAATTCGCGCGGGTGGTGACCTACGACCGCGCTGGCGCGGGCTGGAGCGACCTGGCCCGGACAGCGCGCACTGCAGACGCAATCGCTGAAGAGCTTCACACGCTACTGGCCGAGGCCGGAATTGCGGGGCCGTATGTGCTGGTCGGGCATTCGTTTGGCGCGTATGTGCTGCAGGCCTTCGTCGGGCGATACCCGGACGAGGTGCAGGGGATGGTGCTCGTGGACCCCATCCACCCGGACGAATGGCGCAACCCGACTCCGCGGCAGCAGAGGGTGATCCGCATCGGGGCGCGCTATGCGCGGGTGGCGGCGTGGCTCGCGCGGGTGGGGTTTGTGCGCTTCTGCCTTGAGCGGTTCGCAAGTGGCTCTCCGCGGCTGGGACGCGCGGCGACCAACGCGTTTGGTGCAGGGACGGCCACCGCAGTGCGACGCATTGCCGGAGAAATTCGCAAGTTGCCGCGCGAGGCCTGGCCCGTTGTACGTGCGTTCTGGTCGCTGCCGAGGAGTTTCCTGAGCCTGGGGCAGCACGTTGAAGCACTGCCCGTTAGTGCGGCACAGGCCGCCGCGGCCGGGTCATTGGGCGACCGGCCGCTGGTCGTGCTCTCCGGCAATCACCACTCGCTCGAACAGATGGCGGAGCAAAAGGACCTGGCCAGGCTCTCGACCCGCGGCAAACATCTTGTAGTGAAAGACAGCGAGCACTGGATCCATCTCGACCAGCCGGAGCTGGTGGCTTGGGCCATCCGCGAAGTGATCGAAGCCGCGCGCAAAGGTCAGATGAAGGTCTGGGTAAATTGAACGTGCCCGTTGACGAGTTTGGGACGGCGGCTATAAACGCCCGCCAGCAAGTGATACATTGAGCTAGCCGCACCACGAGTTTTACCCGCCTGCGAATGAGCGATCTAACGCCGGGCGGGCCCACCCGTTTGCCGGGGTGCCTCGGTTGTGCACGGCACAACCGCAACAGGCACCTCTCGCGGGGTTCATCCAAGGAGAATCCTCATGGAAAAGAAACACGAGCCCAAAAAGCCGCGCGAGCACTACCGCCTGCGCACGCGCCTGATCCACGGCAGCTTCGCCACCGGCCGCTGGGACTACGATCATCACGTGGTGCCGCCGCAATCGAGCTCGGCGACGTTCCGCCTGAAGAGCGTGCAGCGCGGCGCCGAAGGCTTCGTCGAGTTCGGCTCGGAGACGGCGCAGCGCGCGCCCATCTACATCTACGATCGCCTCGACGAGCCGACGCGCGGCATGCTCGAGGAAAACCTGGCGGCAGCTGAGGGCGGCGAGATGGCGGTTACTTTTTCAACGGGCATGGCGGCCATAAGCGCGGCGATGGGCATCCTGATGATGAGCGGCGACCAGGTGGTGGCCCACCGCGTCATCTACGGCTGCACACATTCCCTGCTCACCAACTGGCTGCCGCGCTACCAGATCCGCGCCGACTTCTGCGACCTGACCGACCTGGAATCGATCGCGAAGGTGGCCACAGATCGATGCCGGATCGTCTATTTCGAAACGCCGGTGAACCCGACCATGGAGCTGATCGACATCGCCGCGGTACGCCGCGTGGTGGACAAACTCAACGTGGGGCGACGCGAGCAGGACCGCATCCGCATCGTGGTGGACAACACCTTCGCCACGCCGTACTGCCAGCGGCCGCTCGAGCTGGGCTGCGACCTCGTCGTGCACAGCCTCACCAAAGACATCGGCGGCTTCGGCACGGACATGGGCGGGGCGGTGATCGGTTCGAACCGCTACTACAACCTGCTGATGCTCTACCGCAAGGATTTTGGCGGGGTGCTCTCGCCGAAGAACGCATGGTCCATCCTGGTGTACGGTCTGCCGACGCTGGCCACACGCATGGTCAACCAGCAGAAGGCAGCGATGAAGGTGGCCGAGTTCCTGCTGAAGCAACCCAAGGTGGCGCGGGTGGTCTACCCGGGGCTTTCGTGCTACCCGCAAAGCGAGCTGGCGCGGCGGCAGATGATCAGCTTCGACGGCAAGTTTGCGCCCGGGAGCATGCTCTACTTTGAGCTGAAGAAAGAACTGCCGGGCGGCGCGGCGGCAGCGTCCGAGCGGATGGTGGACTTCGTCGCCGATCACGCCTATACGATCACGCTGGCCGTCAGCCTGGGGCAGATCAAGACGCTCATCGAAAACCCCTATTCCATGACCCATGCCGGCGTGCCGGAGGAGGAGAAGACTCGCAGCGGTTTGCTGCCGGGTGGCATCCGGCTCTCGCTGGGACTGGAGGACTGGCACGACATTATCGCCGACCTCGAAGCGGCGCTGGCGGTGGCGTGAACTGCCAGGGGGCCTTCCCGCCGCGTAGCAGATACGTGTCAGATTGGACAGGTAGGATGGTATTCGCCCGTTGAAGGCGCTTAGAATCGGATTCAGCCTTCTACGGAGACCATGGCAGGCTCGTGCAGCAGTCCCGGGTGCAAGCTGTCCGTGCCCTCGCAGCTGGAAAGCGAGCGGCTTTGCGTGCTCCATTTCACCCTGCGCGTCGAACAGCAGTGCGCCGAGATGCGCCGTGAGACGGCGCTCGGCCATGCGCCGCATGCGCGGCAGGTGGAGATCATCCGCTGGATTGCGGAACACGGTGAGATGCTGGCGCGCGTGGCCACCTGCGGACTGCAGATGGAAAACGAGATGAAGGCGCGCATCCTGAGCACGTTCCTCACGCTGATGAACCTGCGAGAAAACCTCGACCGCGCCGCACTGCGCGCGCCCACCACGCGCGTCGCGCGATAATCGTTCATTCCCTTTCCGGGTTCACGAGTCCAAGCAACACTTTCGCTGCTAGAATCGTCTGGATGTTTGTGCACAGTACGCCACGCCACGTCACCTGGAAAGTCCCCCTGCGATTTGCCTTGTGGGCCGCGGCCGTCTGCCTGCTTATTGCTGCGGGCGAAGCCGTCCGGGCCCAGAGCAAGGGGCCGGCTGTTCGCCCCAACACAGCAGCTCTGCCCACCGTGCAGGACGTTCTGAAAAAGGCCATCGAGCGGGCGAAATGGTCAGACGAGCAGAAATTTGAAAACAAGTATGCCTGGACGCGCCACCAGATCACCGAGCAGTACGACTCCAAGGGCAACGTGAAGAAGCGCGAGGATAAGGTCTATCAGGTTTTTCCGATCGATGGGGAGTCGTATTCGCGGCTGGTCCAGAAGGACGGCAAGTCGCTCGCGGGTAGGGAACTGCGTGTGGAGCAGGAAAACGAACGAAAGTTCCGGGAAACTGTGGCGAGGAAGAAGAGACAGCCGCAGTCAGCCCACAGGAAAAAGGACTACGTCGATGACCTGAAGTTCGACGCCGTGTTGATCGCGCGCTACCAGTGGGACGTGACCGGGCGCGAGGCGGTGAACGGGCGGCCGGCTTTCATCCTGAGTTTCCAACCGCGCCCCAACTGGCCGGTGAAGCGGATAATTGACCGGCTGTTGAACCGCGCGGCGGGGCGCCTGTGGGTGGACGAGAAAGACTACGAAATCGCGCGGGTGGATCTGCACCTCGCGGAAAACGTCTCGGCGTGGGGCGGGATACTGGCTTCAGTGAAGAAATTCGTCTTGCGCTTCGAGCAAACCAAAGTGGACCAAATGGCCTGGCTGCCGAGCTACATTGACGGCTACCTGGACGGCCGCATCCTGATTAAAACGCTGCGCGTGAAAGTACTGGAGCAGCACAGCGAGTTCCGGCCGGCGACCGTGGCCGCGGCGCAACCGACGCCCACGAAGAAATGAAACCCCTCCGCTTGCATGAGAAGAAAGTCCGTACTGGGAGCTGGACACTGTGAAGCGCCACGTCGCACTCCACCCGCTCAGCCAGCACCACCACTTTGCGCTGATGGAGGCGCTCTTCATCCGCCGCGCACTGAAAGATCCGGCGGCCGGGCGGAAGAAGACGCTCGAGAGAGTAGTGCGCAAGTTCCTGCGCTTCTGGAAGAAGGCGGGGCAACAGCACTTCCGCGAGGAAGAAGAGGTACTGCTGCCAGCCTGGTCAAAGCACGGCCGGCTGGACAAAGAGCCGCTGATCATGCGGTTGGTGGCCGACCACGCCGCCATCCGTGCGCAGATTGCCGATCTTGAGGCAGCGCTGAAGGCGGGTCAACCGGTCGTGGAGCTATCCGCGGAGTTGGCACGATTGTTACACGACCACGTCCGCTTTGAAGAAAATGAGGTTTTCCCCCGCGCTGAGCGGCTTCTAAACGAGAACGAACTCGCCGCTCTCGGCCAACGCCTCTCCTGGCTCCACCCGAAACGCTCCTGCGAGATTTGAGTTCTTACGAGCCGATGTAGCGGGCGTAGAGGGAGCGGGCGACGGCGGGGTCGCGCGTGCCTTTGATAATGGCGCGGCCGTCGGCGAAAACGGTCATCTCGAAGCCCGTGGCCTGACCTGGGACCTGCGGCGGCACGCGGAAGCGGAGGAGAAAATCGTTGTTGCGGACTTCGGCGACGGTAGGGGCGAGGCGGCGGCGAAGCTCGTTCAAGTCGAGGCGGCGGCTGCGCTCGTGAATCTGCACCGAATCGCGGCCGCACATGGTCAGGTGCGGCTGCGCATCGCCCTCGAGATAAGTGAACTCGCGGCGAACGCAGGCGCGGCAATCAGGGTTGCGGGCGACGCGGATGGCTTGCCAGTGCCAGCTCCAAACGTCCACGGAGATGAGCCGGCCGTGCATGGCCTCGCGCTGGCCGGTGAGCAGTTTCATGGCTTCGGCGGCTTCGAGCGAGGCAATCATGCCTGCGGCCGCGCCGAGCACGCCGACGGTGTCGCAAGTTTCTTCCATGCCTGCGCCGTTGCCGCCCTGTGATTGGAGCAGGCAGGCCAGGCACGCGGTTTCGCCGGGCAGGATCGTCATGGTCAGGCCGTAGCTCGCGACGACGGCCGCGTAAACCCACGGGATGCCGAGATGGATGGCGGCGTCGTTCACCAGAAAACGCGTCTCAAAGTTATCCGTGCCGTCGAGGATGAGCGGGAAGCCGCCCAGCATTTCTTCCGCGTTTTTCGGAGTGAGGTCGGCGACGATGCCCTCGACCGCGACACCGGAGTTGATGGCTCTCAGCTTGCGCTCGGCGGCGATGGCTTTGGGCAGCACGTCGCGGGCGTCGGCTTCGTCGTAGAGGGTCTGGCGCTGGAGGTTGGAAGGCTCGACGAAGTCGCGGTCAATAATGCGCAGGCGGCCCAGCCCGGCGCGGACCAGCAGGTTGGCGACGCCGGTGCCCAGCGCGCCACAGCCGACAAGGACGGCACTCGATTCGCCCAGGCGCTGCTGGCCAGCCTCGCCGATCCCCGCGAACAAGATCTGGCGGGAGTATTTCTCGTAGAGCTTCGGGTCCACCCTTGCCTCCGCTTGCTATCTTAGCTCCATTTCAGGCGGCTCGCGCAGCGTGCAATTGAGGAACAGCCCTGCCTCAGCGCGGAAGAAACAGCCAAAGCAGGCAACGGGGCTGTGCTAACCTTCCGTCTCACTTTGGGTGATGAGGACTCGCCAGCTCCGCGCTTTGGGACGCTTTGCTATTAGCGCGGCAGCAGTCTGCCTGACCATAGCCCTGCTTTCCAACCCGATTGCTGCGCAGTCGCAAGCAGTGCCGCCCGCTGCGCAGCAGGTCGCATCGGCCGCGCCAACTCTTCCTGACGGCCAGACCGTCGTGGTGGTGAGGATTGTCACCGATGCCGGCCAGGTCCTGGAAGAAAACCCTGCACTGGCAGCGCAGGCGGGGAAACCGTTTGACTCCGAGGCGGTGCGCGAAAGCCTGAAGCAGCTCCACCGCACCGGCCTTTATTCCGATGTGCAGGCCCAGACGACGGCAGTGCCCGGCGGCGTGCGGCTGGACTTCGTCGCGAAGCGGAACTTCTACGTCAACCAGGTACGCGTTGAGGGTCTGCGCGAGCCGCCGGGCCAGGGCGTGGCCCTGGCCGCGCTGCGGCTGAAGCTGGGCGTGGCGTTCCGGGAAGGAGAGCTGGAGGAAGGGCTCAAGCGGTTGATGGAGGTGCTGCGCGAGGACGGCTTCTATCAAGCGCAAGTGGCGCACGAGCTGACGCCTCATCCCGAGACGCGACAGATGGATATTGTCGTGCGCGTGATACCTGGCCCGCGGGCCACACAGGGCGTCATTACTGTGCACAACCAGACCCAGTTCCCCGACGCGGAACTCCTGAAACGCTCGCGGCTGAAGCCCGGACGTCCGGTTACTTTGCGGCGATTGAGCAATGCCGCGGAGCGCATCCGGACGTTCCTCACCAAGAAGGATCATCTCAGCGCGCGCGTGGAGGTGCGCCGCGGGGAATACGACGCGAAGTCCGTTACCGTCCCGCTGACGGTGGAGATTCTGGCCGGGCCGGTGGTGCGCCTGGAAGCGACCGGCGAGAAGTTCTCGTCCAAAGAGCTGCGCAAGTTGGTCCCCATCTATCAGGAAGGGACTGTGGACGAAGACCTGCTCCAGGAGGGGCGCCGCCAGATTCGCGACTTTCTTGAGCGGGAAGGATTCTTTCAGGCAAGAATTGGCAATGCCATTGTCCACGAAGCGGGCAAGACGGGCACTGGCAAGAAGCAGCCCGCGACGCTCATCTCCTACCCGATCCAGCGCGGGCCGCGCCAGCGGCTGGTGGGCGTTTCGATCGAGGGCAATCGGTATTTCGGCGACGAACTGCTGCTCGGCCGCCTGCGGATTCGGCCGGCTGGGTTTGCTGACCGCGGCCGCTTCAGCCAGCGCCTGCTGGCCGGTGATGTTGATTCGATGCGCGACCTCTACATTGCTAACGGCTTCCGCAATGCACAGGTGACGACTTCGCTGGAGCAAGACTACCGCGGCAAGGAAGGCGATCTCTTTGTCCGCTTCCAGGTGCAGGAAGGCCCGCAAACCCGCGTGGCCGAGCTGACCATCGAGGGCAGCAGCGCTTTGAGCGCCGACCGGCTGCTCGACGTGGTCGGCTCGACGGCGGGGCAGCCCTACTCCGACTTCAACGTCTCCAGCGACCGCGACAATATCCTGGCGCTCTACTACAACCGAGGATTCCCCGACGCGCGGTTTTCGGCGACGGCCGAGGAAGTGACCGTGCCATCGTCCCCTCCGGCAGAGAAACCGGGCGGTGGGTCGCCGAGTACCGGGAAGCAGGCCGGCGCGAACGGGCCGCAGGTGCGGCTTACCTACCGAATCGCCGAGGGCCGGCAACTGCGCATCAAAGACGTCCTCCTCAGCGGCTACGAGCATACGCGCCGAAACGTGATGGAACGCGAGGTCAAGCTGCGGCCAGGAGAGGCGGTGAGCGAGGGCGCTGTTGTTCAAAGCCAGCACTCGCTCTATGACCTGGGCGTCTTCAGCCGTGTGGACATTGCGCCGCAGAACCCGGACGGCACCGCCACCGAAAAGACCATGGTTGTGCTGGTCGAGGAAGCGAAGCGCTACTCGATGGCCTACGGTTTTGGCCTGGAAGCGCAGCGCCTGGGCGGGAGCACCACCGATCCCGCGGCCACCCAGTTTCGCCTCGGCCCGCGGGGCCTCTTTGAAATTGCCAAGTCCAACCTGACCGGCCGCGCCGATACGCTGGGCTTCAAGCTGCGGGGCGGCACGCTGCAGAGCCGCGGGCTGATCAGCTACACGGCGCCGAACTTCTTTGGCTGGCCAGCGCTCAGTCTGCAACTGACGGCGCTGGCCGACCGCGCCCGTGACGTACGCACCTTCACGTCTACGAAATATGAAGGAGCCTTGCAGCTCGCCCAGCGGGTCACTCCGACAACTTCGATGCTCTACCGCTACATTTTCCGGCGCGTGACGGTGGACGACTTGAGAATCTCCGCGGGTCAGATCCCGCTGTTCAATCAGCCCACGCTGGTCTCCGGGTTCGCGGCCACTTGGGTCCGCGACCGGCGCGACCCGCCCACCAATCCCACGCAGGGCAACTTCAACACGGTCGACGTGGCCTTCAACGCCCGGGCGCTGGGCTCGAGCGCGAGCTTTTTCCGCTTTTTCGCGCAGAACTCCGCCTACCACCGGCTCAGCCGGCGCCTGGCGTTTGTACGCTCAACGCGATTCGGCGTGGAAGAGCCGGTTGGCAGCAGCCTCAGCTCGAACATTCCGCTCCCCGAGCGGTTCTTTGCCGGCGGCGGGACCTCTTTACGCGGCTACGGACTCAACCAGGCCGGCCCGCGCGACCCGATCACTGGTTTCCCCATTGGCGGCCGGGCTGAGTTGATCTTCAACCAGGAGCTGCGCTTTCCGATGCGCCTGCCGTGGGTGGGCGACCGCCTGGGCGGCGCGGTGTTCTATGACGCGGGCAATGTCTTCGCAAGCACCGACCGGATCACGCTGCGACCCTCGCCCACGCAGGCATCCATCGCCAACGGCGAGCTGAGTTATTTTTCACACACGGTCGGCTTCAGCGTTCTGTACAGCACGGCGGTTGTGCCAATTCGCGTGGATTTGGGACTGCTCCTCAACCCGGCAAAGTTCCAGTTCTGTTCGCCAGCGACGTCCGGCAGCAGCCCGGTTTGCCCAATGGGACAAGTCCTGAAGACGGAGCGGCTGCCGCGGTTCCAGATTTTCTTCAACCTCGGGGCGGTGTTCTGATGCGACGCAGGCTGGCAGCATTGGTCCTGGCGATTGTGATTCTGGGGGCGTGTATGCCTGGTGTGGGGGCGCAGCAGGTGGTGGACCGCATCGTCGCGCGAATCAACGGCGACGTCCTGACGCTGAGCGAAATGCGCGAGCTGGCCGGCTTTCAACAATTGACCGGCGCGAAGCCAGCCAGCGACGACGAGTTGGTCCGGCAGTTGGTGGACCAGTGGATTGTCAGCACCGAGGCCCGCGCAGAGCAGTTCCCCAGGCCGTCGGAAGCGGCGGTGGGGAAGGCCATGAGTCAGGTGGAAGGCCAATTCTCGTCACCGGAGGCGTTCCGCAGCCGTCTGCGCGAAGCTGGGCTCACCGTTGGTGCTGCACGGCGACTGCTCGAGCGGCAAATCCACTTGTTGCAGTTCCTCGACCAGAAATTCCGCGCTGCGGCGCAGGTAGAGCCTGCCCAGATCGAGGCGTATTACCGCCAGGAGCTCGTGCCGCAACTGGCCGCGCGCGGCCAGCAGGCACCGCCGCTCGAATCCGTGCAGGAGCAGATCCGCGAGCTGCTCGTCCAGCGGGAGATTAGCCGGCTTTCCGCACGATGGATCGGAGAATCGCGCGCCAATGTGAAGGTGGAAATCCTGACGGCAAATGGCGGGCCATGAAGGTCATGGCAGACGTAAGAAGCAAGCAATGAAGGCGACAACGAAAAAACGACTGAGACGCGCGCTGGTGATTCTCGCGCTGTTTGTGGTGATCATCGGTCTGGGGCTGGCGGCCATTGTGTGGACCGGCCTCTCGGACCGCTGGACGCGTGACGCCGTCGTGAAGCAGATCGAACAGGCCACCGGCGGGCGCGTGGAGTTGAAGGCTTTCCGGCTTCATTGGATGAGCTTGCGCGCCGAGATCGAGCAGCTCACCGTCCATGGCACGGAGCCGGAAGGTACGCCGCCGCTTTTCCACGTGGAGCGCATGGTCGTTGATCTCCGCGTTGTCTCCTTCTTCGGGCGCAAAATCGCGCTCGACGAATTGAAGATGGATCGCCCGGAAGTGTTCGTGCGCATTGATGCCGACGGCCGCACCAACTTCCCCGGTCCGAAAGTGCAGCGCGCGCCGGGCAAGCCGTGGCAGGAGCGCGTGTTCGACTTGACGGCCCGCCAGTTGCGGCTGAGCGATGGCTGGATCGCGTTCAACGATGTGCGCGTGCCGTTGGCCGTGGAGGGCGGTGCGTTCAGCTTCGCCGTGGACTTCCACGCGCCCGCGCCGGGCCGGGAATTCTACACGGGACAGATGAGCTGCCAGGGAATGAAGATCGCCGCGCGACGCTACCAGCCATTTCAATCCGACCTCCACGCGAAATTCACGCTCGAGCGCGACGCCTTCTCGCTGGAACAACTACTCTGGATATTGCCCGGTTCCAACCTGGACGCCACTGCCCGGGTCTCCGGCTTTGCCGATCCGAAGTGGAACTTCCGGTATCGCGGACGGCTCGCATTGGACGACCTCCGCACGATCCTGCGCAAGCCGACAGCTCCCTCGGGCCGCGTGGACTTTACGGGCGAGGGGACCTACGCCAATCGCAAGGTTAGCGTCGCCGGGCGGTATTCGGCGCAGGCAATTGATACGCGCTGGGAATGGTTCGACAGTGCGGACATCGCCATCCGCGGGAGCTACCGCGCCGACAATCGCGCGCTCACCGTGCCCGACCTGGAGCTGCAACTTCTGGGCGGCCGCGTGCAGGGGCAACTGAACCTGGTCTTTGACGGCCTGAAGTTCCGCGTAGACTCCCGCGCGCGGGGGATGAGTCTCGCCCGGCTGCTCGACGCCGTGGGTCACACGGGCTTTCCGATCGAGTCGCTGCACTGGAATGCCGACGTGGACGTGGAAGCGGTCACCACGTGGAGCAAGGATTTCAAAGCAGTGGAGTCGCGCGGCGTGATGCTGTGGTCGCCGCCGGTGACGCCCCAGACCGGCGATGTCCCCGCGGCCGCACGCCTGCCGTTTGATTACTCGATGGTGCGCAGGAGCGTACGCATCGCCTCCGGCGAAATTTCGACGCCCTCCTCGCACCTGGAAATCAACGGGACGCTGGGTGCGAGGGATTCATCGCTTGAAGCAATGCTCGCCATAGACGACCTCCTGCCGTGGGACGACTTCATCAACCAGATTCGCGGGGCCAAGGCCGAGTCGCAGCGCGTGAGCGGTAAGGCCGCCTGGCAGGGCCGGGTCACCGGGCCACTCGAGGCCCCGACGTTTTCGGGGCGGACGAAGCTCGCTCAGTTTGCCTA
>Ga0209108_10000729_pt1 | contig 18455 bp, 17 predicted proteins | sample Rifsed10ft1_FD_184003 | JGI IMG/M metagenome (GOLD analysis project Ga0209108, IMG submission 184003) | Soil microbial communities from Rifle, Colorado, USA - sediment 10ft 1 (version 2) | ecosystem: Environmental > Terrestrial > Deep subsurface > Rock core/Sediment | place: Rifle, Colorado...
CGGAGGGGGAGAAGGCCCCGGCGGCCAAGCCGCTGAAGCCGCCGACGCCTCCGGGTCCGGCGACGTCGTAGGGACGTGGGGCAGCGGAAAAACGGCGTTCGGTGGTTCGAGCGTTCGGGCGTTCGGTTGTTCGAGAGAGCGGAGGGAACGAACCCCCAAATGGTATTGCAGACGGGCGTGTAGGCCCGGGTTGAATAGGGTGGTGTGAGATGGAACGACCCATACCCATCGGCACGACGGCCGTGATGGAGCGGACCGGCGAGACCATGGAGGAGATGTACGTCAACATGGGGCCGCAGCACCCCTCGACCCACGGGGTGCTGCGCCTCATGCTGAAGCTGGACGGCGAGTACATCACCGACTGCATCCCGTACATTGGGTACCTCCACCGCTGCCACGAGAAGATCGGGGAGAACCGGAACTACACGCAGATCATCCCCTACACGGACCGCCTGGATTACCTGGCGTCCATGAGCATGAACTTCGGGTACGTGCTGGCGGTGGAACGGCTCATGGGCCAGAAGATCCCCGAGCGTGCGGAGTACATGCGGGTCATCCTGGCGGAGCTGCAGCGCATCGCCAGCCACCTGATCTGGCTGGGGACGTTCGGGCTGGACCTGGGGAACTTCACCATCTTCATGTACTGCTTCCGCGAACGGGAGATGGTCCTGGACCTCTTCGAGTCGGTCACGGGGCAGCGGCTGAACTACTCCTTCTTCCGAATCGGCGGGATGCCCATGGACTTTCCCGACACCTTCCTGACCGACTGCCAGGCCTTCCTCGCCTGGTTCAAGCAGCGCCTGCCCGAGTACGACGCGATCATGACGGACAACATCCTGTTCCAGAAACGGGTGCAGGGAGTCGGGATCCTGACCCGGGAGACGGCGGTGGACTACGCGGTGAGCGGGCCCATGCTCCGGGGCTCGGGCATCACGTGGGACCTCCGCAAAAACGATCCCTACTCCATCTACGACCGGTTCGACTTCGCCATCCCGGTGTACGACACCTGCGACGTCTGGGCCCGCTACCTGGTCCGCCGGAAGGAGATGGAGGAGAGCGTCAAGATCGTGGAGCAGGCCCTGGCCCAACTCCCCCCCGGGGAGGTCATGGCCAAGATGCCCAAGACCCTCAAGCCGCCCGCGGGCCAGATCTACTCCCGGAACGAGAGCCCCCGCGGCGAGATCGGCTTTTACATCATCAGCGACGGGTCCCCAAAGCCGTACCGGTACAAGGTGCGCTCCCCCGCCTACGTGAACCTGAGCGCCCTGCCGGAGATGCTGCGGGGGTGTCTCATCGCGGACTGCGTGGCGGTGCTGGGCAGCGTGGACATCGTGCTGGGCGAGATAGACCGGTGAGGCCGCCCGCCTGGCCCAGTGGAATTCCGGAGTGGTGTGACGGGCCATGATGACCTTTGCGAGCCTGGTCGAACGCCTCTACGTCCTGACGGCGGCCTGGGGGATTCCCTGGGTCGTTCCCACGCTGCTGGTGATGACCATCGTGGTGAGCGTGGTCCTGGCCTACATCTCCGTGGCCGCCATGTTCATGATCTGGTGGGAGCGGAAGATCAGCGCCCACATCCAGGTGCGCTACGGGCCGATGCGGGTCGGGGGCTGGCACGGCTGGGCGCAGAGCATTGCGGACGGGATCAAGCTGCTCCTGAAAGAGGACATCATCCCCACGGGCGCCGACAAGGTGGTGTTCGTCCTGGCCCCCCTGGTGGTGTTCGCCGCCTCCCTGGCCGCCTACGTCACGATCCCCTGGGCGCCGGGACTGATCGTCCGGGATCTCAACATCGGCATCCTGTACATGGTCTCCATCTCCTCCCTGGTGGTGGTGGGGATCATCATGGCCGGATGGTCGTCCAACAACAAGTACTCGGTCCTCGGGGCCATGCGGTCCGCGGCCCAGGCGGTCAGTTACGAGGTGCCCCTGGTCCTGTCGCTGCTGGGGCCGGTGATGATCGCCGGAACGATGAGCATGGGGAAGCTGGTCGAGGCCCAGGGCGGGACGTGGTTCGGGTTCCTGCCGAAGTGGTTCGTCTTCCCCCAGATCGTGGCCTTCCTCATCTACTTCACCTGCGCCCTGGCGGAGTGCAATCGCCTGCCCTTCGACATCCCGGAGGCGGAGTCGGAGCTGGTCGCCGGATTTCACGTCGAGTACAGCGGCATGCGCTTTGCCATCTTCTTCCTGGCGGAGTACGCCAACATGTTCACGGTCTCGGCCATCGCCACCACCATGTTCCTGGGGGGATGGCAAGGGCCCTGGATCCCGGTGCCGGGGCTCCCCCGCGACGTGGCCCACGGCCTGTTCGGGCTGTTCTGGTTCCTGGGGAAGTGCTACTTCCTGATCTTCGTCATGATGTGGCTGCGGTGGACGCTGGCCCGGCTGCGGGTGGACCAGCTCATGAATTTCGCCTGGAAGGTCCTGCTGCCCATCGCCTTCGCCAACCTGATCGTCACGGGCCTGGTGCTGGTGGTCGGGGGGCGGGCGCTCCTGTACGTGGCGGGGATCGCGATCCTGCTCCTCGTGGCCATCGCCCTGGCCGCCCGCGGCGCCGTCAGGACCGCGCGCGTCGAGAGGGCGTAAGGCCATGGACGCCGGAGGGGTGACGCAGTCATGACCCTCAAGCTGGCCATCTTTTACGTCGTGGCGGCGTTCACGCTGTGGGCGGCGGCCGTGGTGGTCATGGGGAAGAACATCGTGCGGGCGGCCGTGGCGCTCATCTTCAGCTTCTGCGGCATGGCGGCCCTCTACGTCCTGCTGGACGCGGAGTTCCTGGCGGCGGTGCAGGTCCTGATCTACGTCGGCGGGATCACGATCTTGCTGCTGTTCGCCATCATGCTGACCAGCCGGATCGCGGCCAAGGCGGCGCGCGTGGTCAACGACCAGGTGGTGCTGAGCGCCATCGTGGCGGTCGGCCTCGCGGTCGGCCTGATCTATGCGTCCACCTCGGGGTTTGCCACGACCTCGGGGCCGCCGCGCCTGCGAGAGACCGCGCCGTTCCTCGGCTGGGCGCTCTTGACCAAGTATGCCCTGCCCTTCGAGGTCGTATCGATCATGCTGCTGGCGGCGTTGGTGGGCGCGATCGTTCTCGCGCGGAAAGAATAGAGCACCGAGAGTCCAGAGGCGAGAAGAGCCGATAGCGACAGGGACAGCGACAGCGACAGGGAACGGAATCGGATGTCGCTGTCGGAAAGCGCTGTCGGAATTCGTGGGGAAGCAATGGTTCCGCTGAGTCATTACCTGATCCTGGGGGCGATCCTCTTCAGTCTGGGCGTATTCGGGGCGCTGACCCGGCGAAACGCCATCGCCATCCTCATGTCCATCGAGCTGATGCTGAACGCTGTGAACCTGAACTTCATCGCCTTCGCCCGGTACCAATACCTGCCCCAGACTACGATCCAGGAGCAGGTCTTTGCGCTCCAGGGGGCGCTCCAGGGGCAAGTCTTCGCCATCTTCGTCATCACCGTGGCGGCGGCCGAGGCCGCCGTGGGCCTGGCCATCGTCCTGGGCCTGTATCGCAATTTCAAGACGGTGAACGTGGACGAGATAAACTTGATGAAATGGTGACTCCAAAGTCGAGAGTCGAGAGCCGAGAGCCGAGAGCCTAGAACCGAGAGGGATTGAAAGCGTTCGGCGCACCCACGCCACGGCGGTGGGTATCCACCGCGGTGCCGTGGGTCCCGATTGTTCGAGGGTTCGGCTGTTCATTCAGATTTGGCGAAGGACCGAACTGCCGAACTACCGAACCGTCGAACGCTTTTGGAGTAGGACAGAGGCATGCTGCGACTGATCTGGCTGGTGCCGGTCCTCCCCCTGGTGGGGGTGGTGATCAACGGGATCTTCGGTCGCTGGACCCGGGACCGTGCACACGTCCTGGGAGTGGGAACGACCGGGCTCTCCTTTCTGGTCGCCCTGGGGATCTTCGTCCAGACCAAGAACGGGTGGAGCCTCAACTGGGACCTGTACTCGTGGGTCTCGGTAGGGGATTTCCATGCCACCGTCGGTCTCCAGGTGGACCCCCTCTCGGCCGTGATGATGCTGGTGGTCACCTTCGTCGGATTCCTGATCCATGTCTACTCCGTGGGGTACATGCATGGGGACCCGGGCTACGCCCGGTTCTTCACGTACCTGAATCTGTTCATGACCTCGATGCTGGTCCTGGTCCTGGCGAACAACTACCTGCTGATGTTCCTGGGCTGGGAGGGGGTGGGCCTCTGCTCGTACCTGCTCATCGGTTTCTGGTACCACAAGCAGTCGGCATCGGATGCCGGCAAGAAGGCCTTCGTGGTCAACCGGATCGGAGACGCCGGGTTCCTGCTGGGGCTGTTCATCATCTGGCAGATCTTCGGCTCCCTGCATTACGCCGAGATCTTCCCGATGATCCCGGAGGTTCAGGACGCACTGAACCGACCGTCGCTCCTGGGCCTGAGCGCGGTCACCTGGTTGACCCTCATGCTGTTCGCCGGTGCGGTCGGCAAGTCGGCCCAGATCCCGCTGTACGTCTGGCTGCCGGATGCCATGGAGGGCCCGACGCCCGTCTCGGCCCTGATCCACGCCGCCACCATGGTGACGGCCGGCGTGTACATGGTGGCGCGCTCCAGTCCCCTCTTCAACGCGGCCCCCCTCAGTCTGGCCGTGGTGGCCATCATTGGCGCGGTGACGGCGGTCTTCGCCGCCACGATCGCCCTGGTGCAGAACGACATCAAGCGGGTGGTGGCGTACTCGACCATCTCGCAACTCGGTTACATGTTCCTGGGGGCCGGGGTGGGGGCCTATGCCAGCGCCATCTTCCACCTGGCGACCCACGCCTTCTTCAAGGCCCTCCTGTTCCTCGGGGCGGGCTCGGTCATCCACGGCCTGTCGGGCGAGCAGGACATCCGGAAGATGGGGGGCTTGCGAAAGCACATGCCCGTCACCGCCTGGACCTTCCTGATCGGGGCGCTGGCCAACGCGGGGATCGCCCCCCTGGCGGGATTCTGGTCCAAGGATCAGATCCTGCACGCCGCCATCGCTTCGGGCCACACCTGGCTCTGGGCTCTGGGGGCGGCGGGCGCCTTCTGCACGGCCTTCTACATGTTCCGCCTGTACTTCGTCGTCTTCGAGGGTCAGTCGCGGGTGGACCAGCACGTGGCGCACCATATCCACGAGTCGCCCCGCGTGATGGCCATTCCCCTCCTGATCCTGGCCTTCTTCGCCGGGGTGGCCGGCCTCTTCGGTTACTCGCCGGAGCACAGCCCCTACTACAGCTTCGTGAATCCGATGTTCCAGGCGGTCGGTGAGGCGGTGGAACATCACGGGCCCGATGAGTTGACGATGGCGGTGATCTCGGTCGCCATCGCGGGCGCGGGTATCCTGCTGGCCTACCAGATGTACATGCGCCGGCGGGAGCTGGCGGACCGGCTGGCGGACCGATTCCCCGGCCTGTATCGCCTGCTCCTCAACAAGTACTGGGTGGACGAGCTGTACATCGCCGTCTTCGTGGATTTCGGAAAGTGGCTGTGCCACCGGTTCTGGAAGGTGGATGCCAAGGGGGTGGACGGGGCCGTGGACGGCACGAGCGCGGTGACGGTCTTCCTGAGCCGGCTCTCGGCCACATTCGACTTCCGCGGGGTGGACGGGCTGGTGAACCGGATCGCCGACCTGATCCAGGGGGGGAGCGAGGTCTTCCGGCGCCTCCAGACGGGCGTGATCCAGAACTACCTCTTGGCGATGGCCATGGGGATCTTCGTGATCGTGTCCTTGTACTTTTTCTTCTAACGCGGGCCGTGTCGGCATGCAAGGAGCGGCGGTATGACGGTGCAGGGTAACATCCTCGGAATCCCGATCCTGACGCTCATCACCTTCCTGCCGGTGGCGGGGGTGATCGCGCTACTGCTGGTGGGGCGCCAGCAGATCCGCCGGATCCGCACCCTGGCCTTCCTCTTCTCCCTGGCGACGTTTGGCGTGTCCCTCCTCCTGCCGGCCTATTACGACAAGTCCACAGCGGCGGTCCAGTTCGTGGAGCAGATCCCCTGGATCCCCAGCATCGGCGTGACCTACTTCCTGGGGCTGGACGGGATCAGCCTGTGGCTGGTGATGCTCACGACATTCCTGTCGCCCATCTCGGTGCTGTGCTCCTACGAGACCATCAAGCACCGGGCCAAGGAGTACTACATCTTCCTCCTGATCCTGGAGACCGGGATGCTGGGGGTCTTCCTGGCCCTGGACTTCTTTCTCTTCTACGTCTTCTGGGAGGTCATGCTGGTCCCCATGTACTTCCTCATCGGGGTCTGGGGCAGCGACCGGAGGCTGTACTCCGCCATCAAGTTCTTCCTGTACACCCTGTTCGGCAGCGTCGTGATGCTGCTGGGGATCCTGGCGGTCTACTTCTACGGGGGGGCCCAGATCGGGGAGAACACCTTCAACGTGGTGAAGCTGATGACGGTGGCCTACCCCCACACGCCGGTCTTCCTGGGTCTGAGCTTCCAGGACCTGGTGTGGCTCGCCTTCGCCCTCTCCTTTGCCATCAAGGTGCCCATGTTCCCCTTCCACACCTGGCTGCCCGACGCCCACACCGACGCCCCCACGGCCGCCTCGGTGATCCTGGCGGGGGTCCTGCTGAAGATGGGGACCTACGGCTTCATCCGCTTCAACCTGCCCATGTTCCCCGAGGCCAGCCAGCACTTCGTGCCGCTGGTCTTCGTCCTGTCCATCATCGCCATCATCTACGGGGCCATGGTGTGCATGGTCCAGCCCGACATGAAGCGGCTGATCGCGTACAGCTCGGTCAGCCACATGGGCTTCGTGATGCTGGGCATGTTCGCCTTCAACCACCAAGGGGTCCAGGGCAGCATCCTGCAGATGGTCAACCACGGGCTGTCTACGGGCGGCCTGTTCCTGGTCGTGGGGCTGATCTACGACCGGCGGCACACCCGGCTGATCTCGGAGCTGGGCGGACTCTCCCGGCAGATGCCGGTCTATGCCACGCTCTTCGCCATCATCATGTTCGCCTCCATGGGGCTGCCGGGCCTGAACGGATTCATCGGGGAGTTCCTGATCCTGATCGGGGCCTTCCAGGTGCGGTGGTGGTGGGGCGCCTTCGCCGTGACGGGGATCATCCTGGGCGCCGCCTACATGCTGTGGCTGTACCAGCGGACCATGTTCGGCGAGATCACCAAGGAGGAGAACAAGACCCTCCCGGACCTGGATGCCCGCGAGGTGGCCACCCTGGTCCCCATCGTCATCCTCTGTTTCTGGATCGGGCTGTACCCGGCGCCCTTCCTCAAGGCCATGGAGGCTTCGGTCACCAATGTGATCCAGATCGTGGAAGCCGGCTCGGCCGGGAAGGCCCTTGGCGCTAAGCAGGCCGCCACCCCTGGCAATCAGGCAACTAGGCAACCTGGCAACCGGGCAAGCAGGGATGCTGGAAACGTGGAACCCCGGATTGCCAGATCGCCAAATCGCCCGATTGCCGAATCGTCGGAACCCCGGATTGCCAGGTCGCCAGATCGCCAGATTGCCGATCCCCTCGGCTCTCGGCCACCCATCCTTGCGGCTGGGTACCCGGCTCTCGTTTCTGGGGAAGAGCGATGACCGGGATGGTCACCACCACCGATCTGCTCCTGGCGGCGCCAGAGCTGCTCCTCACGCTGACCGGCCTGCTGGTGCTGACCCTGGATTTCGTTCTGCGCGGCCGGAATCCGGCGTCGCTGGCGGGTCTCAGCCTCCTGGGGACGGTCGGTGCCCTCTCCCTCGTGATCCGCCAGGCGGTGTTCGAAGTCCCGGCCGTGGCCTTCGGCGGGCTGCACGCCGTGGACAACTATTCCGGCTTCTTCAAGGTGGTCTTCCTGCTGAGCGCCGTCATCGTCATCCTGCTCTCCACCCGCTTCCTCAAGGAGCACGAACTCGATACCGGCGAGTTCTACGCGCTTTTGCTGTTCGGCACCCTGGGGACCATGCTGATGGCCTCGGCCGTCGATCTCCTGTCGCTCTTCGTCGGGCTGGAGACGATGGCGATCTGCACCTACGTCCTGTGCGCCTTTCTCAAGCGGGACCAGCGGTGCAACGAGGGCGCGCTCAAGTACCTGCTCATGGGGGTGTTCTCCACGGGGGTGATCCTCTACGGGATGGTGCTGCTCTACGGGTTCGCCGGGAGCACGAGCCTGGAGGCCATCGCGCGGGCCATGGGGATGGGCAGTTTCCGGAATCCGGTGCTGCTGATGGCCATGGTCCTCCTGGCGGCCGGCTTCGGGTTCAAGATCGCGGCCGTGCCGTTCCACATGTACCTCCCCGACATGTACGAGGGGGCGCCGACACCGGTGGTGGCGTTCATGGCCGGGGCGGCCGAGCTGGCGGGCGTGGCTGTCCTGGTGCGGGTCTTCCTCCTGGCCATGCCGGGGCTCCAGGTAGACTGGGGACTCCTCTTCTGGGTGCTATCCGTCCTCACCATGACCATCGGCAATCTGGTGGCGATCGCCCAGACCAACATCAAGCGGATGCTGGCCTACAGCACCATCGCCCACATGGGATACCTCCTGATCGGACCGGTGGTGGGCAGCGAGCTGGGCGTGGCGGCCGTGCTCTTCTACAGCCTGGTCTACGCCTGCATGACCATCGGGGCCTTCGGCATCGTCATCCTGCTGGCGCGGGGAACGGTGCGGGGGGACCGGATCGACGACTTCAGCGGCCTGGCCCAGCGCAGCCCGTTGGCCGCGGCCATCATGCTCCTGTTTCTCCTGTCCCTGACGGGGATCCCACCCACCGCCGGCTTCGTGGGGAAGCTGTACCTGTTCGCCGCCGCGATCGAGGCCGGCTACATCTGGCTGGCGCTCATCGCCGTGATCAATTCCGCCATCTCGCTGTACTACTACATGCGGGTCGTCATGGTGATGTACATGCGGGAGCTGCCAGTGCAAGGCATCGCCCTCAGCCAGTCGCCGGCCCTCTACCTCGGGCTGTTCCTGGCCGCGGCTGTCACTCTCCTCCTCGGCGTCTTCCCGGGTCCGGTCCTCGAATTCGCCCGGGCCTCGGCGGTGGGGATTGCGGGCTAGCCCCCATTGCAGAATTGCCGATTTCGGATTGCGGATTGTCGATTTTGATACCGAGATCTGCCATCCGAAATTCGAAATGGCGGGATGGACTTTCATGCAGTCACCGCATGCGGACGGTCTTGGCTCACATTCCCGACAAGCGGGGGGAAGGGCTTGACACCGAGGGGGATGTGCGGATAGAAAGGGGAGGTTTTTTCGCCCCCCGCTGGACCGCATCTGACCGGGGGTGTGTCATGCCCGACGAGGAACCCTCGGTCCTCAGGCAGCTCGCCCGGTTAAGCACCATCGGCGTCAGCCTGGTGGCCGCGACCGCCATCGGGTGGGCCATCGGGTACGGCCTGGATCGGTGGCTAGGCACCGATCCGTGGCTGATGCTGGTGTTCACCCTCTTCGGGATCGCCGCGGGCTTCCTGAACCTGTTCCGGGACGTGGGAATGCTGGGGCGCGGGGGCCGCCCCCCGTCCGGGTCAAACGCAGAGTGACGATGTCCATGACGACGGAGACGGCCGACAAGCGATTGAGCGGGACGGGATTCTTGATCGCCCTGGGGATCCTGGTGGTGGTCAACCTGGCGGTCGGAATGTTTTTCGCTCCGCGCCACGTTGTGCTCCAGCATGCGCCGGTGGTGCAGCTCCCCAACTTCCTCCACGTCCTCGGCGTCCCGGGCGAATGGATGCCGGCCCACGTCACCTTCACCTGGCTGGTCATGGCGATCCTGGTGGTGATGGGGGTGCTGGGGACCCGCGCGCTCCGCCCCGTCCCCGGCCCGCTCCAGAACTTCGCGGAGGTGGTGATTGAAGCCTTTTATGGCCTGCTGGATCAAATGATCGGCAAGCAGGGGCGGCAATTCCTGCCCCTCATCGGCACGGCCGGTCTGTTCATCCTGACCAGCAACCTGTTGGGGAACATCCCCGGCTTCCAGCCACCCACGGCCAACTGGAACACCACCGTGGCCCTGGCGGTGACGGTCTTTCTCTCCTACAACTACTTCGGGATCCGGAAGCACGGCCTGCTGAATTACCTGAAGCACTTCTGCGGCCCGATCTGGTGGCTGGCCCCCCTCATGTTTCCCATCGAGTTCATCGGCCACCTGGCGCGGCCGGTGTCCCTCTCGATCCGGCTCTTCGGCAACATCTTCGGCGAGGAGAGCGTCATCGTCATCCTGCTCTCCCTCGTCTGGCTGGTCATGCCCTACTTTATCTGGCTGATAATCATGCTGCCCCTGAGCCTGTTCACGGCCGCAGTGCAAACCTTCGTCTTCCTCATGCTGTCCATGGTGTATATCGCGGGCGCCGTGGAGGAGGGGCACGGGGAGGAGCATCACTAAAGCGAACCGGTGTGGCTTCCCGCCCGCGAGAAGCAGGGACGCGCGGATGGCGGCCGGGATGCACGGATCGAGTCCTCGGAGTCTGGTGCCGAAAGGAGGGAGTGGATGGCCGCATTTGGTGGACGCTTCATGTGGCTGACGACGGGTATGCTGCTCCTCTTGGCCGATGTGGCCTGGGCCGCCGAGGCCGCCGCACCGGCGGCCGGCGGGCTGTCGGTGGGTTCCATCAGCATCCTGACGGGCGGCTTCGCCATGGCCATCGCCTCGGCGGTGGCAGCCCTGGCACAGAGCCGGGCCATCAGCTCGGCCCTGGAAGGCATCGCGCGCCAGCCCAACGCGGCGCCCCGGATTCAGGTGGCCATGATCATCGGCCTGGCCCTGATCGAGTCGCTCGCCATCTATGTGCTGCTCATTGCGCTGATCATCTTCTTCGTGAAGCCCTTCGGCGGTTGACGGCGCGCGGGGGGACCCCGGGGTGCGGCCAGGCGGGTTCCCCCGGATTTTTTGCGCGCTAATGTGCTAAGCTTCACATGGAGCGCGAGGACGCGCCTTGCCGCGTCTCCCGCGAATCGCCGGGATGCTGCTGGACTACCTGCCCATCCTGATCCTCGTCATCCTGGCTGCGCTCTTCGCCGCCGGTTCCGTCCTGCTGTCTTCCCTGCTCGGTCCGCGCCGTCCGAACCCGGAGAAGCTCTCGCCCTACGAGTGCGGCGTGGAGCCGGTGGGGACCGCCCGGGAGCGCGTCTCCGTGAAATTCTACCTGGTGGCGATGCTCTTCATCATCTTCGACATGGAGATCGTTTTCCTCTATCCCTGGGCGGTGGTCTTCCAGCAGCTCCGCCTGTTCGGCCTCATGGCCATGGGAAGCTTCCTTCTCGTCCTGCTGGTAGGCTACTTCTACGTCTGGAAGAAGGGAGGCCTGGAGTGGGACTAGCCCGGAGTATTCGCCAGCGCGTTCGCGAATACTCTCGGGCAATGACCAAATCCCAATGACCAAATCCCAATGGCGGATGCGAATCGCGGAATGTCATTGGACGGGGCGCTCGGCACCACCACCCCACCGTGGCGGGGTCATTGGAAATTGGTCATTGGTCATTTGATTGATCCTGAGAAGAGCGTGTCATGGATGACGCTGAGGATTGGGGAACGGAAGAAGGGGAAGAGGCACAGGCGGCTGAGGGCATCGTGCTGCAGCGCCTGCGGGAGCAGTTCGCCGAGGCGCTGGTCGACGTGAAGCTCTGGCGAAACGAGAGCTCGGCGATCCTCCGCCGACAGGACCTCGTGCGCGCGTGCCGGTTCCTCCGGGACGATCCGGACCTGGCCTTCGATTTCCTGTCGGACGTGACGGGCGTGGACCGCTTGATGCTTCCCGAGAGCTCGCCGCGCTTCGAGGTGGTGTATCACGTGTACTCGATCCAACACGGGCGCCGGTTGCGGCTCAAGGTCCGGGTGGATGAGGGCGAGGCGGTCCCCACGGTCACCGAGGTGTGGCCGACGGCCAACTGGCACGAGCGCGAGGTCTACGACATGTTCGGGGTCCCCTTCGCGGGCCACCCGGACCTCCGGCGGATCCTGATGCCCGACGACTGGGAGGGGCACCCGCTGCGCAAGGACTATCCGGTCGAGGCCTCGCCCAAGTGGTGGGAGGAGGAGCCGGCATGACCACCCCCACCCGGACGATGACGCTCAACATGGGCCCGCAGCATCCCTCGACCCACGGGGTGCTCCGCCTGGTCCTGGAGCTGGACGGCGAGGTGGTGTTGGGGTGCACGCCCCACATCGGCTACCTGCATACCGGGATCGAGAAGGGCCTGGAGAGCAAGCGGTACCAGCAGGGGATTCCCCTGACGGATCGGATGGACTACCTGGCGCCCCTGAGCAACAACCTCGCCTACGTCCTGGCCATCGAAAAGGCGCTGGGTGTCGTGGTCCCGGACCGCGCCCAGGTGATCCGCGTCCTGCTCACCGAACTGACCCGGATCAAGAGCCACCTGGTGTGGCTGGGCACCCATGCCCTCGACATCGGGGCCATGTCCGTCTTCCTGTACTGCTTCCGCGAGCGGGAGCAGATCCTGGACATGTACGAGGCGGTCAGCGGCCAGCGCATGATGTCCACCTATTTCCGGGTGGGAGGGCTGGCGGCGGATCTCCCCCCGGGGTTCGAGGATCAGGTGCAGGCCTTCCTGCAGGTGTTCCCGACCCGTCTCCAGGAATATGAGGACCTGCTCACCCACAATCCCCTGTGGCGCCAGCGCACCGTCGGGATCGGGACCATCAAGCGGGAGGACGCCATCGCCCTGGGACTGAGCGGGCCGGGCTTGCGGGCCTGCGGGGTCGCCTATGACGTGCGCAAGGCCCACCCCTACAGCGGCTACGAGCGGTATCAGTTCGAGATCCCGCTGGGCAAGACCGGGGATGTCTTCGACCGCTACCAGGTCCGCATGGCGGAGATGCGCCAGAGCCACCGGATCGCCCACCAGGGTCTGCAGAAGCTTTCGCCGGGCCCCATCAACGTGGCAGACCCCAAGCTCGTCCCCCCGGCCAAGCCGCTCCTCAAGAAATCCATGGAGGCCCTCATCCATCACTTCAAGCTGTACTCCGAGGGATTCCACGTCCCTGCCGGCGAGGTGTACCTGCCCATCGAGGCGCCCAAGGGAGAGCTGGGATGCTACCTGGTGAGCGACGGGGGTCCCCGGCCGTATCGGGTCCATTTCCGGCCACCCTCCTTCGTCAACCTCCAATCGCTTTCCAAGATGGTGGAGGGCCGGCTGGTCGCGGACGTCGTTGCCGTCATCGGCTCCCTGGACATCGTCCTGGGGGAGATTGACCGCTGAGGGATCGCAGGCGAACGGGCCAGGGATGATTTCCAACGAGACGAAACAGCGGTGTGACGGGCTGGCCCGGCGCTACCCGGAAAAGCGCTCGGCCTTGATTCCCATGCTCCACGCCGTCCAGGCGGAGGTGGGGCATCTCTCCCCCGAGGCCATCGAGTGGGTGGCGGCCGCCCTCGGTCTCAGCGCGGCCGACGTCATGAGCGTCGCCAGCTTCTATGACATGTTCAACCTGGAGCGTGTGGGGAAGCACATGATCTACGTGTGCCACAACCTCAGTTGTTCGCTCCTGGGAGTCGAGCGACTGATCCGGCACCTGGAGAATCGTCTCGGGATTCGCATGGGCGAGACCACCCCGGACGGGCTGATCACGCTGAAGCGGATGGAGTGCCTGGCCGCGTGCGGCACGGCGCCCGCGATCCAGATCGACGGCAACTTCTACGAGCAGGTGACGCCCCAGATCCTCGACGACCTCCTGGACAGGCTGCGGGACGGCCGTCTGCACGCGATGGGCAAGGGGCCGGACGGGATGTCCGGCCGCTGATCGACCCGGTGGAGCGCGGGGCCACGGATGACGTTCGAGAAGGTCCTCACCAAATATCAGGACATCCCAGAGTATACGGGGACGATCGACGAGTACATCGCCCACGGGGGCTACCGGGCCCTCCCCAAGGCGCTCCGGGAGCTTCAGCCCGCGGAGGTCATCGAGCAGGTGAAGCGCTCGGGGCTGCGGGGGCGCGGGGGCGCGGGGTTCCCCTGCGGGGTGAAGTGGGGGTTCATCCCCAAGGACTCACCCAAGCCGAAGTACCTGGTCTGCAACTGCGACGAGAGCGAGCCCGGGACGTTCAAGGACCGGATGCTCATCGAGGAGGACCCGCACCAGCTCATCGAGGGCATGATCATCTCCAGTTATGCCATCGGCTCCCGCCTGGCCTTCCTGTACTGCCGGGGCGAGTTCGTGTACGGCGCCCGGGTGCTGGAGCGGGCCATCCGCGAGGCCACCCTGCGCGGGTACCTGGGGAAGAATATCCTGGGGAGCGGGTTCGACCTGGACATCCACCTCCACCGGGGCGCCGGCGCCTACATCTGCGGGGAGGAGACCGGTCTCCTGGAGTCGCTGGAGGGGAAGCGCGGCCAGCCCCGGCCGAAGCCCCCGTTCCCGGCGATCTCGGGCCTCTACCGATCGCCGACGGTGGTCAACAACGTCGAGACCCTGTGCAACGTCCCGCACATCGTGCTCCGCGGGGCGGATTGGTATATTGGCATCGGCCCGCCCAAGAGCACCGGCCCGCGCCTGTTCTCGGTGAGCGGGCACGTGGAGCGGCCGGGAAACTACGAGCTGCCCATGAGCATCACGCTGCGGGAGTTGATCTTCGAGCATGCCGGCGGCGTCAAGAATGGCCGGCGGTTGAAGGCCGTGATCCCCGGCGGCTCCTCGGCCCCCGTCCTGACGGAGCAGCACCTGGACGTGGGCATGGACTTCGAGTCGCTGGCGGCGGCCGGATCCATGAGCGGCTCCGGCGGAGTCATCGTCATGGATGACACCGTCTGCATGGTCCGGGTGGGGGAGATCGTCTCGCGCTTCTACCACCACGAATCCTGCGGCCAATGCACCCAGTGCCGCGAGGGCACGGCCTGGCTCCACAAGGTCCTGCGGCGGATCGAGCACGGCCAGGGGCGCAAGGAGGATCTGGATGTGCTCCTGGACATGTGCGACAACATGAAGGGGAAGACTATCTGCGTCCTGAGCGATGCGGCGGCCATGCCCATCGAGAGCTACCTCAAGTACTTCCGGGAAGAGTTCGAGGCCCACGTCCGGGAGCGGGCGTGTCCGTTCGAGGGGAAGGGGGCATTCTAATGGGCAACCAGGCGACTTGGCAATTTGGTAACCAGGAACTGCCGGATTGCCAGATTGCCTGATTGCCATTGGATAAGGCGATGCCGACGTTGAAGATCGACGGGGTGGAGGTCACGGTCCCCACCCCGATGAGCATCCTCGAGGTGGCCAGGACGCTGGGGATCGAGGTCCCCCACTACTGCTACCACCCCGGTCTGAGCGTGGTGGGACAGTGCCGGCTGTGCCAGGTCGAGGTCGAGCGGATGCCCAAGCTGGCCACCGCCTGTAACACCATGGTGGCCGACGGGATGGTCGTCTGGACGCACTCGCCCAAGGTGGAGAAGGCCCGGCGCGCCGTCATGGAGTTCTATCTGTTGAATCACCCCCTGGATTGCCCCGTCTGCGACAAGGGGGGCGAGTGCCCACTCCAGGACTTCACCCTGAAGTACGGTCCGGGCGAGAGCCGCTTCGCCGAGGAGAAGGTGCAGCGGGTCAAGCACGCGGTGCTGGGCCCCCACATCGTCTTTGACGCGGAGCGGTGCATCCTGTGCACGCGGTGCGTCCGGTTCTGCCACGAGGTCCCCCAGACGGGAGAACTGGCCGTGTTCTCCCGGGGCGACCGGTCCGAGATCACCCTCTTTCCGGGCAAGGTCCTGGACAACGCCTATTCGGGAAACGTCATCGACCTCTGCCCCGTGGGCGCCCTGACCAGTCGCCAGTACCGGTTCCAGTCCCGGCCCTGGGACCTCGTGCGGCATACCGACAGCGTCTGCCCGCTCTGCAGCAACGGGTGCAACGTGATCCTGGACGTCCGGCACCGGCAGCGGGGCGAGGAGTTGCTGCGCATCCGACCGCGGGAGAACCAGGCCGTGAACCGCTGGTGGATGTGCGACGAGGGGCGGTTCACCTTCGGATATTTCTCCGATTCGGCCCGGCTCCGCGTACCCACCTGGCGCGAGGGGCACCCAACGGACGCGGCCATGGCGCACAGTCCGTTGGGTCCCCGGCCGGTGGCCATGGGTTTCGACGATCTCCTTCTGCGCCTGGCGCGGGGCATCCGCCGGATCGTGGAGGCCGACGGCCCCGAGGCCGTGGGGTGCGTCGCCTCGTCCCGGCTGGCCAACGAAGAGCTGTTCCTGATTCGTCGATTCTTCCGGGACATTCTCGGGACGCCCCACCTGGATTTCCGCGTGCGCCCCGTCCAGTTCCAGGCGAGCGACGCCTCCGAGGATGGGCTCCTGCGCCGGACCGATAAGACCGCCAATCGCCGCGGGGCGCGCGACCTGGGCATCCTGCCGGGTGCGGGGGGGCTGGATGTGGCCGGGATGCTTGCGGCCGCGGCGAATGGTCGGCTCAAGGCGCTTTTCCTCTTCGAGGAGGACCTGGTTCGAGAGTACCCGGACCGACCAGTCCGCGAAGCCCTCGGGCGCCTGGAGATCCTGGTGGTCTCCAACCTTCTTCCGAACGAGACCTCAGGGCTGGCCCACGTGGTCCTGCCGGCACTCGGATTCGCGGAGAAGGAGGGGAGCTTCACGAATTTCCAGGGCCGGATCCAGAAGATCCACCGGGCGCTGACCCCTCATGTCGCCTCCCGATCCCTGCCGGAGGTGTTGCGGGACCTGGCCCGCGACATCGGCCGGGACCTGGGCCCCATCGAGCCGGCACGGGTGTGGGAAGCCATCGGGGAGGCCCCGGGACCCTACCAGGGAATCGCCTGGAAGGACATCGGGCCCCTCGGACTGCTGCCCGAGGAGAGCCGAGAGCCTAGAGCCAAGAACAAAGAACCGTGAGGCGTGAAACGTAAGGCGTGAGGGGGAGGAGAGCGGGCTACCCCTGACGCCTCACCCCTTCCGCCTCACGAGTCGAGGCCCGCAAACTCGCGGGCGGCGAGACGAACTGGGATGCTTGAGACGTTGATCGTCATGCTGGTCAAGATCGGGGTGGTATTCGGTGCCCTGCTTCTGACCGTGGCATACATGACCTGGGTCGAGCGCAAGGTGATCGCCGACTTCCAGGTGCGCCTGGGTCCCACCCGGGTCGGTCCATACGGCCTCCTGCAGCCCATCGCCGACGGAATGAAGCTGATGTTCAAAGAGGACCTGACCCCCAGCCAGGTGGAACGGGTGGTGTACGTGCTGGCGCCCAGCCTGAGCATCATTCCCGCCTTCATCGCCTTCGCCGTGATCCCATTCGGGGACACGACCACGCTCTTTGGCCTGTTGTCCAAGCCGGTAGCGTTGCACATTACCGATATCGACGTCGGGATCCTGTTCGTCTTCGGGGTGGCGTCCCTCGGCGTGTACGGGATCGTCCTGGCCGGTTGGTCGTCCAACAATAAGTACTCGCTGCTCGGCGGCCTGCGCGCCTCGGCGCAGCTGATCAGTTACGAGCTGTCCATGGGCCTGTCGGTGGTGGGGGTGCTGATGCTGGCAGGATCCCTGAGCCTGGTGGATATCGTCAGGGCCCAGGAGGGCATCTACGCGTGGCGGGGCATACCGCTGCTGCCCAGGTGGTTCATCTTCAGCCAGCCGCTGGGCTTCTGCATCTACCTCTGCTGTGCGCTGGCGGAGACGAACCGGGCTCCGTTCGACCTGCCCGAGGCCGAGACAGAGCTGGTGGCGGGCTTTCACACCGAGTACAGCTCGATGAAATTCGCCATGTTCTTCATGGCCGAGTATGCCAACATGATCACCGTGTCCGCCCTGGCCGCGACCCTGTTCCTGGGGGGATGGCTGGGACCCATCGCCCCGTCCCCTGTCTGGTTCATCGGGAAGGTCTTCCTCCTGCTGTTCCTGTTCATCTGGCTCCGGGCCACGCTGCCGCGGTTCCGATATGACCAGCTCATGCACTTTGGGTGGAAGCGGTTGTTGCCCCTGGCGTTGCTCAACATCGCGGCGACGGCCACCGGGGCCATGCTGGTGCTGAGGGGATAAGGTGGAGATCGCGTTTTTCTCGGGGCTGGCCCTGGTGGCGGCCGTGTCGGCCATTTTGGTGGTGGTCCAGCGGCATGCCGTGTACAGCGCCCTGTTCCTGATCATCAGCATGGGGGCCCTGGCCGGCATCTACATCCTCCTCCAGGCGCACTTCGTCTGGGTGATCCAGGTCATCGTCTATGCCGGGGCGATCATGGTGCTGTTCCTCTTCGTGATCATGCTTCTGGACATCCGGCGCGAACAGAATCCCTGGGCGGCGCCGGACCGGGGCCGGATTGTGGTCGCGGTTCTCTTGTCCATGGTGCTCTTGGTGGAGCTGGGGATGGCGGCCGGGACCCGCCTCGTGGGCGGAGCCGGGACGCCCGGACCGGCCGGGGAGTTCGGCACGACCCAGATGGTGGGCCGGCTGCTCTTCACCGATTTTCTGTACCCCTTTGAGATCACCTCCATCATCCTCCTGGTGGCGATGGTGGGAGCGATGGTCCTGGCGAAGAA
>Ga0209108_10000737_pt1 | contig 18401 bp, 17 predicted proteins | sample Rifsed10ft1_FD_184003 | JGI IMG/M metagenome (GOLD analysis project Ga0209108, IMG submission 184003) | Soil microbial communities from Rifle, Colorado, USA - sediment 10ft 1 (version 2) | ecosystem: Environmental > Terrestrial > Deep subsurface > Rock core/Sediment | place: Rifle, Colorado...
GAGGTGCGCGAGCTCGCCGAGTACCTGGCCGGCCGCCACGCCGTGCTGCGCAAGGAGTTGTTCGCGCAGCGACGCGAGATGGCGTTGTGGTCGTCGTGGGGTCTCCTGTTAGGCGTGGTAAACGTCGTGATCGTGTGGTACGGAGGTCATCTCCACCTTGCCGGCCGGGCCACCATCGGCGACATCATGGCCTTCCAGTGGTTCACGTTCCTGCTCCTGAACCCGGTCTGGTCGATCGTCAACTCGTTCTCCGAGCTGCAGCGATCACTGGCGGCGATGGAGCGCGTGTTCGAGGTCCTGGCCATGGAGGACGACAAGCCCGACCGGCCGGATGCGGTCGAAGCGCCGAAGACCGTGCGGGAGGTGCGATTCGAGGACGTGGAGTTCGAGTACCGTGAGGGGCAGCCCGTCGTGCGCGACTTCAATGTCACGGTGCCCGGCGGTTCAGTGGTCGCACTGGTCGGGCGCAGCGGGGCGGGGAAGACGACGGTGACCGACCTCGTCGCGAGATTTCACGACCCGACGCGGGGACGGATCCTGCTCAACGGCGAGGACATCCGCCGCTTCAGGTTGCGCAGTTATCGCGACCTCCTGGCGATCGTGCAGCAGGACGTGTTTCTCTTCGATGGCTCGGTGAGCGACAACATCGCCTATGGCCGTCACGACGCGACCGAGGCCGAGATCGAGGACGCGGCGCGGCGGGCCAACGCCCACGAGTTCATCGTGCGGCTGCCGGAGAAGTACGAGACCTTCATCGGTGAGCGCGGCGTGAAGCTGTCCGGCGGTCAGCAGCAGCGCCTTGCCATTGCCAGGGCGATCGTGGCCCAGCCGCAGATCCTGATCCTCGATGAAGCGACGAGCAATCTCGATACGGAAAGCGAGCAGCTCATCCAGGCATCGATGGCGTCGCTGCTCGCCGGACGCACCACGTTTGTCATCGCGCACCGCCTGTCCACGATCCGGCGGGCCGACCTCATACTGCTCCTCGAAGACGGCAGGATCACCGAGCGCGGGACCCACGCGTCGCTGATGGCGGCTCGTGGCACCTACTACGAGATGGTGCTGCGCCAGATGGAGCATGATGCCCGAGAGGGAGATGGGAGATGGGAGATGGGAGAAACAAGCCACGGACGCCAGTTGCCATCCACGTCTGCCGAGTCCTGAGTTCATTCCTGACTGCTTCGCTGAGTTGTCAGTGGTGGGTGCTGGGGCGAGTGGCTGGAACTGGAGCTGGTGCTCGCGCTCGACACAGACGGGGCCGTCGCTAGCTCCAGCCCACCACTAACAACTCAGAGTCTTCCCACAACTAAACAACATCACATGCCAGACCATCGCCTGATTTCGCCCGCCGCCGCCCCTACACCGTTAGGTCCCTACTCTCCGGCCGTGGGATTCGAACGCCTGATCTTCGTTTCAGGGCAGGGTGCCCGAGAGCCGATCAGTGGATCCATGCCCGAGGGGATCGACGCGCAGACCGAAGGGTGCCTGCGCAACATCGAAGCCATCCTGCGTGCCGCTGGCTCCGACCTGCAGCACGTGCTGCGATGTGGCGTGTTCCTCATCGACATGCGCGAGTTCGCGGCCATGAATGCGGTGTATGCCCGCATGTTCGGCGCGCACCGGCCGGCGCGAACGACTGTGCAGGCAGCGGCATTGCCTGGCGACGGACTTCGGGTCGAGATCGACTGTATCGCTTACAAGCCTTGAGCGCAAAGCGCAAAGCGCCGAGAGCTGATCAACGGGGCATCGAGCTTACGCGAGGAATCGTCAGGTTCCAGAGACGCCCCGAGCTCAGGTGCATGGCGTTCACCTGCCCGCGAGCATCACGGGTGAACCACACCGTGCCGAAGCCGCCACCGCCACTGAATGCGTCCTTGTAAACGGGTGTCAGCACCTGGCGGCTGCCGCGTCGCGATGACAGCACGAGCCGGCCGCTGTCGACGCGAGCCGTCCAGGTGGCGCGCACCTCCTCCGATTGATACTGGCCAGCCAAGGCCGCCAGTTCCGCAGCGTTAGGCGTCCAGGCCGTTGCACCAACGTACGTGAACGTGATGGTATCTCCACTGGCCAGGATCTGCCGCAAACCCGTCGGACGGCCATCCGGTCCGTCGTCGACCACGACGCGGTTGTTCCCGATCTGCAGTCCCCCATCGCGCAGCCGGCGCAGTGGTGGCCCGCCACGTCCGGCTCCGGGCGCCGGTACTCCCAGGAAGAGCGGCTCGAACGTCCGGGAGGAGCGGTACACCCCCGCGAGGCGTCCGGCGACCGCCGCATCCATGGCCACGGTGTCGGGCGTCACGGTCGGAGCGAGATCCGGCACCAGGGCCTCGGCCATCTGGCGCGCGAGGTTTGTGGCGTTGGTGCCTGCCGCGTTGCAGAGAACGGCGACGGAGATGCCGCGGTCGGGGAGCCGCATCAGGTAGGTCGAGTAGCCGCCCGTGGACCCGCTGTGCGCCACCTCGCGCTGGCCGCGCCAGTCGTTCACCATCAGGCCCATGGCGTAGGAGATCTTTCGACCCGACGTGAGTGTGGCCCGTGACTCGAGGGAATCGACCAGCCAGCCACCTAACGTGCGCTTGTCGAGCGCGTCGTTCCACTTCAGCCAGTCAGCGACCGTCGTCAGCATGCCGCCCGGTCCAATGACGTTTTCGAACGGCATTTCCAACGCCCAGCCGGGGCCCCGGCGGGCGTAGGCCTGCGCGCGGCCCGGGACGATGCGCTCGAAATCGTCGCGCCAGCTCGTCCGCGTCATCCCAAGTGGCTTGAAGAGCCGTTCCGTCGTGAAGCGGGCGAACGGCACGCCGCTCACGCGCTCGACGATGGTCATCAGAAGACCGAACCCTGAATTCGTGTAGGAGTAGTAGTCGCCGACGGGATAGTTCACTTCCTTCTGTGAGAAGACTGCCTCGAGGAGTTCGTCCTGCGTGTGCACGCGGCTGCCGCGCGGCCAGCCATCGACAGCAACCAGGTTGCTCCACTCCCTGAGGCCACTGATATGAGAGAGCAGGTGCCTGATGGTCAGGGGCCGACCGTACTCCGGCAATTCCGGAAGGAACTTCTGCACGCGGTCGTCGAGTCGCAGTTTTCCCTCGGACATGAGCAGCAACGTCGCTGCGGCGGTGAACTGCTTCGCCACCGACCCGGACTCGAAGATCGTCTCGGCGGTGATTGGCGTCGCCGTCTCCAGGTTGGCCATACCATAGCCGCGGGTGAGGAGCGTTCGACCGCCCTGCGCCACACCGACCGCGCACCCGGGAGTCTCACGCGTCCACGGCGCGAACACGCGGTCAGCGACCGCACCCAGGTCCGTCGACTGGCCAGCAGCAAGAGAAGGGATCGTGATCAGAAGGACGGCGCCGAGTCGCATCGAATGCTCCGAGAAACGTCGTGATTGACGAAGTCGAACTTGCGCCCAATTCACCGGCTGCGGCAAGGCTGACGCATCTTCCGGCTCGCCGGGGCGAAGGATAACCTGCCCCATGATGCATGCGGTCAACCTCAGGATCGCCACGCGCGACGACATTCCGTCGCTCTCCAGGCTTATCGTGTCGTCGGCGCGAGAGCTGAGCCGTGGCTTCTATACCGAATCGGAAACGGCGTCGGCAATACGGTACGTCTTCGGCGTGGATACGGCGCTTGTCGATGACCTGACCTATTACGTGGCCGAACTCGACGGAGCGCTGGCGGGGTGCGGCGGCTGGAGCCGGCGGAACACGCTCTACGGAGGTGACCAGCGGCCCGTCGGAGTGGCGTCGCTCCTCGATCCGGAAAGGGACGCGGCGCGGATAAGGGCCTTCTTCGTGGCGCCGACAGCAGCGCGAAGGGGAGTGGGCCGGGCGCTCCTTGACGAGTGCACACGTGCGGCTGCGGCGTCGGGATTCCGCGCACTCACGCTGATGGCGACCCTGCCCGGCGTGCCTTTCTATTCTGCGCTCGGCTTTGAAGCGGACGAAGACGTCGTCGACGTGCTGCCTGACGGGACTCCGCTCAAATTCGTTCGCATGTCGCGACGGATTGGCGATCTGCGTGACTGACGCCACGCTCGAGCGTGCTTATACTGTGCGCGCGGCATATGGACCTTCGGATCCGGAGCACTGGTCGTGACGGGAAGATCGCCTGATGTGAAGATCTGTGAAATGTCGCCGCGCGACGGGCTCCAGTACCTGGGAGGACCGGACGCCGAAGCGAGAGGACGTGTCGTGCCACTGGAGGCGCGCGTCCGGCTGATCGACGCCCTCATCGCGGCCGGTCTTCGGCACATCGAAGTAGGGGCGTTCGTGTCGAAGGGAACGCCTCAGATGGCCCTCTCGGACAAGCTTGGCCAGCGGCTGGATCCGGGCCGTGCGGCGGGTCTCGAGCTCGCGGGACTCGTACCTAACGAGGCGGGCTACCAGCGATTCAGGACCACGCGCCTGAACGTGGTCGCCATCTTCCCATCGGCCAGCGAGGCGCACTCCCGGAAGAACTTCGGCGGGCGAGGTGTCGACGAAGTTCTCGTGCTGGCGGGAGACGTGGCCAGGCGGGCGCGCGCCGACGGGTACGCCCTTCGTGGTCACGTGTCCGCCGCGTTCCAGGACATGGCGGTGGCCACGGAGACCTCGGATCTGGCAACGGTCGTGCGTGTGTGCCGGACGGTGCTCGAGGAGTTCGGTTGCGAGTACGTGACGCTTGCCGATACGAACGGAACGACGAATCCGGCTCGGATCGGAGAGGTCCTGGACGCGGTGGGTAACGCGCTGGGCGGATTGAGGCGTGTCGGAGTCCACCTGCACGACCGCTACGGTACCGGCATCGCCAATGCCTATGCCGCGTGGCTCAGGGGCGTGAAGATCTTTGACGCGTCGCTCGGTGGCGTCGGCGGCAGTGTGGCAGCGAGCGTTGTCGCCGGAGGAAACGGCAGACAGATGGTGGGTAACATCGCCACCGAGTCACTGGTCGCAATGTTCGAGGGCATGGGGGTAAGCACGGGCATCGACCTCAGCGCCCTCATGTCAGGCGCGGGCGCCAATCTGCACGAGATCTGCATTGGCGCCGGTGACTTTTCGCCGCCGAGTGGGATGCTGCGCGAACACCTTGGGTACGGAATTCGGTGGGAACGCGAGCCGGAGCGGTGATTGCTGCTTACTGCTTACTGCTTGCTGGGGCTTGGGGCTTGGGGCTGGTGGCCCTCAACACTGCTCGCACAGGGCGTCGCTGTCTCGCCCTGCGGTGACCGGATGCGGATACCGCTCCAGGTGCTGCAACCCGTCGTCATCGGTCGCGATCGCGTACAGCCAGCGCGGGCCTAACGAAGCGAGCTTTCTGCCCCGGGGCATCTGCAGCCGGCCGGCAAGGACCCCGTTGGCGCCAATGATATCCCACGTCTGTGGAAGGCCAAGCCGGACCGATCGCTCGATCCACAGCGAGCCGTCCGGACCCATCAGCGGCGTCACGTCAGTGAATGGAGCGTGCACCTCCGCGTGTTCCTGGTACTCGGCGACATCGCGGATGGCCTTGTCCTCCAGCATCTCGGCAGGAAGCGGGCTCAGGCCCCCAGCGGCGTTCTTCCCACTGATGCTCGACCCTTCCATGAAGCGGCGAGTGTGCGCCATGCGGTCTTCCAATGTTACCGGTCGCCGCTCGAAGGGAATCCGCGGACCGGAAGTCACGCGGCCGTCGGCGTCGCGCCAGTCCACGTGGTAATCGCTGGAGCGAACGACTCCAAGCCGTCCGTCGGGTGTCACGTTCCAGACATCCTGGGGGGCGAACAGGACGTACGGGATGCCGGGCTTCATCGTGTTCTTTCGCGGCGTTGATCCCTTGATCCGGGCCAGCGTGTCGACGCGTTGCGCGTGGATCGAAGCGGATGACGACAATCGTGTCGGTGCCGCCGCGCGGACCGTTCAGCCAACCAGGAATCTGCAGGTAATAACGGCCTTGGCGGTCCATCGCACGGGCTCCCAGCGGCACGCCGATGCCGGGGATCATCAGGTTGAACGACCGGTGAATCTTCAGGTCTGGTCCAATCACAGCGAGCCGCTGGTTGCCCTCGTCGACGAGCAGCGTCGAGTCACCCGGCATCGGCGACAGTCCTGTCGGAAGCCGATACTCTGCGGGTCCCGATCCCGTCCGGCCAATCGCCGTCGTGCTGCCGCGGGCGAAATCCGCGACCACAACGCCCTTGTCGAGTCGGTCCGACACGAGCACGCGGCCATCGGAGAGCTCGCGAACTCCACGGATCTGTGTGAAGTCGACGGGGAGAACGCGTTCCGGAGCCTGCAGCTGGAGGGTGGCCTGAACGGCGAACAGAAGGTTGATGATCATTGGACAGACAGGAGGTAGGAGACAGGAGACTGGAGACAGGGAAGGAGGCTTCGCCAACGGAAGCATTCCACGCACCGCCTATCCACGGAGGCGGGGCAGGAGGCACTCGCGCGGTGATGAAATGGGTCCTGAAACGACCAAGGGGCCGGCGCATAACACGCCGACCCCCTCGTCGATTTCATGCGGCTCCGGCTACGGGCCGAATCCCGGAGGCGCTTTCTCATCCTGCGGCGACTGGAGCACCTTGCGGAAGCACCAGATCACCCCACCCCACACCACGGTCAGGGCGATGATCATCGTAACCCATCCGGCTGCTGTCATGGCGTATCCCTCCTCAGTCGGCTGGTTGGGTGTCGTTGAGATCGAGACCTTCGCGCTTCCATCGCGCTTCCCCGGCCCGCACGATCAGCAACAACAGCAGAAGTGTCGCGCCGATAGTGATCATGCCCATCCGCGATCCCGTGCTTGCCCATGACGCCCGCACGGAGGCGCTGAGGTTCTGCACCGTGAAGCCAACGAACACGATAATGAGATAGACGGGCGCCACGTACTTCATGATGAACTTGAAGACTCGCGGAATCTGGATGGAAGCGCCGTTGTGGATCTCCTTCCATCCGCGATCCATCCCGAAGACCCAGGCAAAGTAGATGATCTGGACGCCGGCCATGATGAAAATCAGGTAGGTCCCGACCCAGAAGTCCACGGTGCTCCAGAACGCGCCGCCCTGCGTGAACCAGAGCGTCAGTATGGCGCCGATCGTGCCGAGAAGCGCAATAGCTCCCGTCGCCTTCCCATGAGCCCAGCCCAGCGACTCCTTGATAAGGGCCACGGCCGGTTGATACATCGACAGCGAACTCGTGATGGCCGCCAGGAACAGCATGAAGAACCACGCCGCGCCGATCATGTTCCCGATGCCGCCCATGTGCGCGAACACGACCGGTAAGGTCGAGAAGCCAAGGCCGAAGGAACCGGTGGCGACTGCCGCGGTCGTTCCGCTGACGCCCAGGAAGATGAAGGCGGCGGTCAGCGTGATCATCCCGCCGAAGCCGACCTCGAACAGCTCGTTGGTGGCGCTGGCCGTCAAGCCGGACAACGCAACGTCATCATTCCTCTTCATGTATGAGGAGTAGTTGATGATGACGCCAAACCCAACTGAAAGACTGAAGAAGATCTGCCCCGCGGCGGCGAGCCACGTCTGGAAGTTCGTAAGCCTGGAGTAGTCCGGGTTCCACATGTAGCCCAGACCGTTGACGACGTTCTGGTCCGGCAGATTCGGATCGGGAGTCCCGAGGGTGAGCACGCGAATCAGTACGATTACGGCGAGCACCGCCATTGCCGGCATTGCATACGAGCAGAACTTCTCGATCCCCTTCGACAGCCCTCGGAACACGAAGTACATGTTGATTGCAAAGACCGTTACCCAGGAGAGGACCGTGAGCTTCGAGTCCCCCGTGAACAGGATTCCGTCCTGAACGGTTCCGGTGAACGAGTTGTAGAAACCGGCTGCGGTTGCCGCCTGGTCGGCGATCGGCGCGGACACATCGATTCCCAGGCCTCCAGTCAGGAACTTCAGGAAGTAGCCGAACGTCCACGCCTCGATAAACACGTAGTAGAACGAGACGCCGAGCGGGATCAGGACTCCAATGACGCCGAGGTACCTGCCGCCCGAGCCCCTCGCCATCAGGCCCATGATGCCCGGCGCTGAGTGAAATCCCTTCTTCCCCCCGTAACGTCCCATGGCCCATTCGGCCCACCCGATCGGGATGCCCAGCAGCAACAGGGCAGTGAAATACGGGATCAGGAATGCGCCGCCTCCATTCGCCGCCGCCTGTCCCGGAAACCGGAGGAAGTTGCCAAGTCCGACGGCGGATCCGGCCACGGCCAGGATCACGCCCAGCTTGGTACCCCATTGCTCCTGCTGCGCTGAGGCCATGCGAAGGTCCCTTGGTTGAGAAGCGCGTACAATCCGATTCGGAAGGTCGCGGCGCAAGAGGACTTGCACTCTCGGGCTGGCTCGCGCTTGCCGCGCCATAGTGACGCACCAAGATTGCGAATCCCGTTAGCCTCCTCACATCCGTCCCGCGCGATGCTACCCGCCGTCCTCCCGCTTGTCGTGACGCTGGCTCTGCCGCCACTCCCCGCCCCGGACACGGTGCGCTATCCGGTGCTCAACCACGGGCGCTCAGCCGGAGAAATGCTGGTCATTCGTGACGGGTCCTCCGTCGTCGTGCGGTACATCTACGTCGACCGGAACCGCGGCCAGCGTGTCGAAGCGCACTACCGCTTGTCGGTGTCGGGTGACCTTATCGCCTCCGAGATGCGTGGTATAGGGAATGACGGCGTGGCCGGCGAGCCGACCATCCGCTATGAGGTCGCGGGCGACTCGGCGCGTTGGACGTCGGGAGCCCCCGGGGGTCGTGGCGCGACCAGCGGAGGCCGCGGACCGACAACCACGGCAGTCAAGTTCGAGCCGGGAATGTTCTTCCACTTCGGAGGCATTCCTTGGGGGAACGCCCTCCTTGCGCGACATCTACTGCGCCAGCCCGATCGGACCGCGCGTCTCCTGCCGCAGGGGCGTGTTCGCCTGGAGATCATCGCTGATACCGCCGTGTCGATTGGAGGCGCAAGGCAACGTCTGCGGCTGGCCATGGTTCACGGGCAGAACTCGATGCCCAGCGGCGTGTGGATCGATGAGCGTGGCGATTTCGTCGCTTCGGACGTGCAGTGGTTCATGGCCGTGCGTCCGGGAAGCGAAGAGGCGTTGCCGGTGCTGCGAGCCATAGAGATGGCCTGGCGCAACAGGTACGCCGAGGCGATCGCGCAGCGCCTGACGAAGTCCGCGACGGGACCCATCGTCATCAGGAACGGTGACGTGTTCGATTCCGAGCGCGGTGTCATGATGCCGCGGACGACAGTCGTGATTCGTGGCGATCGGATCGAGGCGGTTGGCCCGGCTGACGCCGTCGCCACACCCGCAGGCGCAACGGTCATCGACGCCACCGGAAAGGCAGTGCTTCCCGGTCTCTGGGACATGCACACGCACTTCCAGTCGAACAGCGCGTCCGGCGGGACGATCCTGCAACTCGCGACCGGGATCACGTCGATTCGGGATCTGGCCGCGGACACCGATGTTGGCGTCGCGATCCGGGATCGTGCCAACGCGGGACGCGTGCTTTCGCCGCGGACGATTCTCGCCGGCTTCATTGAAGGCCCGGGCGCGTGGGCCGGTCCCTCGGACGCGCTTGCGAGCACAGAGGCCGAGGCGAAGGCGCTGATCGCTATGTATGACTCGCTGGGCTACAAGCAGATCAAGCTCTACAACCTGCTGCACCCGGACCTCGTGCCCACGATCGCGATGGAGGCGCACAGGCGCGGGATGCGACTGAGCGGCCACGTGCCGCGCGGGATGAGTGTCAGTGCCGCGGTCAATCTCGGATTCGACGAGATCAACCACGCGGCGTTCCTGTTCTCGAACTTTTTCCAGGACTCGCTCTACTGGCCTACCATGCGGGCGTATTCGGCGGTCGCCAGCGTCGTGGCGCCTGACTTCAACGTCGATTCGCCGGCAATGACGGCACTCATCAATCACCTCAAGGCAAAGGGGACGGTGATCGACGGGACGTTCAATCTCTGGATGGGACAGGGAGCACTGACGGGGCAGGGGAATGCCGGCGCTGCCCACTACGCCCGTCTCCTCAAGCGGCTGTATGAGGCCGGTGTGCCGATTGTGGCGGGCACGGACAACAACACGGGGTCCACTTTCATTCTCGAGCTCGAGCTGTATCAGCACAGCGGAATCCCGGCTCCGTCGGTACTTCAGATCGCTACGATTGGCGCGGCGAGGGTGATGAAGGATGACCGTGATTATGGCAGCATCGCGGTGGGGAAAGTCGCGGATCTGATTGTGGTGAACGGGCGCCCGGCCGAGAGGGTGTCGGATCTCCGGAACCTGGAGCAGGTGGTCCGGGCGGGACGGGTTTACCTGCCAGCCGCGCTCAGGAGTGCTGTCTTCGGAACACAGTGAAGCATTTCAGGCCTTGCCGGCGTCTGACTGTGAACTCAGTCCCAGTTCACCTCAGTACTGGAGGACCGATTCATGAGACTCCGCGCGATGTTGCTCCCGGCACTGATCGCGGTGCCTGCGGGAAGCATGCTGTACGGCGGTTGGGCGGTAGTGACAGTGGAGAACCCGCCTGAGCGGTTGGTCGTCGGTGTGCCCTACACACTGGAGTATTCGGTCCGGCAACACGGGATTGAACTCCTGAATGGCCTGCGTGGCAGCGTCGAAGCGACGACGAAGGAACGCGCCCTGCGCGCCGACGCAAAGGCAGTAACGTCGAAGGGGAGGTACCGCGCGACGCTGACATTCCCTGCCGCTGGCTCGTGGACCATCACGGTTCACAGCGGATTCGGCCCCTCCAGGACCACGATGCTGCCCATCACCGTGACCGCAGCCGGAGCACCGGTGGTCGCGATGACGGATTCGGAGCGTGGCGAGCACCTCTTCGCGGCCAAGGGCTGCATGACCTGTCACGTCGAGATGAAGGTCATTCCGGTCGACGTTCGCACGAACCGGTACGACGAGAAATTCGTGAAGCAATTGCTGGCGGATCCGAAGTCGATGCCTAAGCGGCACGCCGCAGGCGTGGAGATGCCGAACCTGGGACTCAAGGCTACCGAGATCGCCGCGCTGGCAGCGTATCTGGCGGGACCGAACTCGACCGGCACTCGCTAGATTCGAGGAACGGCGCGGACTTGCTCCGCGCCGTCCCTGAACTCAGCGAGCCGGAATGGATTCCACCGAACGATCGATCGTGCCCCGGCGGGTCGCCGGGGTAAGCGTTGCCCTGGCGGGCACAGGGGCGTTTCTCGGCGCGGGACTGTCCGGAGGATTGGTTGCCCTGGCAGGGCTCGCGTTGCGCGCGGCCAGCGTTGCGGTCCCCGGCGGTTCCGTTGTCGCGACGGCGGGGATCGGAGCCGCGCTTGGGGCGGCCCTCACACCCATAACCGCGCTTTTGTTGCTGCGGCAGGTTGCGTTAGGCAAGGCGCTGCTCTTCACGATCCTCGGAATGTCGATTGGGGTGTCCGCCGGCCAGATCGTTTCGGGGCGTCCGTGGATTGCCACCGCGGCCGGTTTCGGTGGATTCGTCCTCGTGGCCTTGCTGCTCCGACTCACATCCGGTCTCCGGCGGACGCCGCGTACCCCCAGGACGCCAGCGACGTGAGATTCGTGTCGAGCGAAAAGCGGGTTCCCGATTCACGATGACGACCCTCACTTTGCCTGCATTGTTGCTGGCGCCTTCCCTGGCCGGCGCGCAAAGCGAGACCGTCGTGAGCGAAATAGTCCCGTACTGGGGCGCATGGTTTGCGCTCGGCACCTTCGGCTTTGCGTACGTGTTCGTCATTCTCGAGGATCGCACACACCTCAGGAAGTCGGTCCCGATGATCATCGCGGCCGGTGTGCTCTGGGTACTCGTCGGACTGTCGCCCGCCCGGGATCACGGCATCGATATCCTCCGGGAGGACATCGTAGAGTTTGCCGAGTTGTTTCTCTTCATTCTTGCCGCCGTGAGCTTCGTGAATACGCTCGAAGACCGGCAGGTCTTCGACGTGTTGCGTACGCGGCTGATCAAGCTCGGCCTTTCGCTGCGCGGCGTGTACTGGGCGACAGGCGCGCTCGCGTTCTGCATGTCGCCGCTTGCGGACAATCTCACGACGACCCTCGTGATGGGCGCGGTAGCGCTGTCTGTTGGAGCCCGGACGCCCCGCTTCGTCGTGCCCGCGTGCATCAACATCGTCGTTGCGGCCAACGCTGGAGGTGCGTTCAGTCCCTTCGGCGACATCACGACGCTGATGGTCTGGCAGCGCGGGAAGCTCGAGTTCATGGAGTTCTTCAGTCTGTTCGTTCCATCGCTGCTGACGTGGCTGACGCCGGCGCTGATCATGTCGTTCACCGTGCCACGCGACCAGCCCGTCGCCAAGGAGGGTCGAGTCACGCTGCTGCCGGGCTCCAGAGCAGTAATCACACTCTTTGCAGGAACAATCCTCGGAACCATCCTCCTGCATCAGTACCTGCACCTGCCTGCAGCACTGGGAATGATGACGGGATTCGGCGCACTGCACCTTTACGGGTACGGCCTGACGCGGAAGCGGCGGGCCCGGCGCCTGGCCGACAATGGGGCGACTCACATGCTCGGCGGGTTCGGACACGAGGAGAGCGCCAAGGAGGACGGGTTCGACGTCTTCGACCTGCTGGAACGAGTCGAATGGGACACGCTGATGTTCTTCTACGGAGTCCTGTTGTGCGTCGGCGCGTTGCACGCGTTCGGATTCCTCGATGTGGGCGTTCATGGAATGTACGCCTCCGTTGGTCCGACGACGACCAACATCGCGATCGGTGTGGCGTCCGCTGTATTCGACAACATTCCGCTCATGGCGGCAATTCTGGCCGTCTCGCCCGAAATGAATCATGCGCAGTGGCTGCTGGTCACTCTGACCGCGGGCGTTGGGGGATCACTCCTCTCAGTGGGGAGTGCGGCAGGTGTCGCACTGATGGGTCAGGCACGCGGGATTTACACGTTCGGCGCGCATCTCAGATGGACATGGGCGGTTGCTCTGGGCTATGGTGTCAGCATTGCGGCGCATCTCGTGCTGAACGGACGATAGACCAGCCCATGTTCGAAACCAGAATCTCTCGCGCCCTTCTTTACCTCGGCGTCGCGATTGGGCTGTTGACGGTCGGCGTGTGGGCCCTGGACGTTCATGTAAACCCGCCGGACTGGATGATCCGGATCGCCATGATCAAGCTTGCGGTGCTCGCCTCCGCGGGCCTGCTTGCGGCCGGTGCACTCGTGGGCAGGCATGCAAAGGCGCGGCGGTCGTTGCCACCAGATTCGCCTCCTGCGCAGGTTGGCGAGGGTGCGGCAGAACCGCTGCGGCAGAAGGACGGCACCGGGGCGCCGCTACCTCACGAGCGCCGCAGGCCCGATACCGCGCCGTGAGTCACCGGTGTAATACTGCAACGTGTTGGTACCAACCGAACCCGAAGGGCGATGGGCGCCAGAATCGACGATCTCGGAAAACTGATCCTCCGTTTTGGCATCGGAGGAATTCTGCTCGTTCACGGCATTTCCAAGCTGCAGAACGGGATCGGCTTCGTGGAGCAGATGGTGAGCGCGAACGGTCTCCCGGCCTTTGTCGCGTACGGTGTCTACGTCGGCGAAGTGCTGGCGCCGGTGCTGATCATCGCCGGGGTGTTCACCCGGCCCGCGGCGCTGGTGATCGCATTCGACTTACTTGGAGCTGTCTTCATGGCCAGACGCGCCGACATCGGGAAGATCACCGGCGGGGGCGCGTGGGCGATCGAAGTAGAGGCCCTGTTCATCCTGGGCGCCCTGGCAATCGCCTGTTTCGGCGCAGGACGCCTGGCACTCGGGAGGCCGGGCGGCTACAACTGACTCTCGTCAGGCGCGGATACGCTTGTTCAGCTTGAGCCATCGCGTGACCGCCCAGGCCACGAACACCACCGCCAGCACGCCAAGGATCGCGTTGATCAATGCCGCCTGCTGCTCGTAAGGCGCGGCGAAGAGCGACTCGGCGATGATCATCACGCCGGCCGTGCCGATCCACGCGGTCCAGCTCCCGTAGTCCTTGAGCAGGACTCTCCTCCAGTTGAACGGGATGTCGCGCAGGGCTTCACGGGCCTTCCGGAAATCGGGTATCCAGCGGTTGGTCGTCCGGCAGTATTCCTCGTACGCCTGGCCAAATTTGCCGCGGAGGAACGCTTCCTCGGCCGCGACGATCCCCATATAGCCAATCAGCGTGAACGGCACGCCGATGAGGTACAGCAGGGGCGCGTTCCAGATGATGAAGAGTCCGAACAGGACGAGGATGTTACCGACGTAGAGCGGATTGCGGGCCAGCGCGAAGATTCCCTCGGTCACCAGGTCCTCGGCGTGAACCCGCCGGTTCTTTCCGCCGCGCGCGATGTAGCGGTAACCGATGACCGTGATACGCAGCGCCTGACCCGTGGCGGCGACGAGGATGCCAACCAGGTCGAGCCAGAGATCCGCGGTGCGGCTCCCGGACGGGAACTGCGGGCGCGTAGCCGCGATCGTCGCGAGAATGACCGCGGGGAAAACCGCGTCGCGATACTTGAACAGGAACGTGCCCCAGCGCTCGAGCAGCGACGGTGCCGTCGCTGTCACCAGGAATCCGCCGTGACGTAGGCGTCGATGACCGCGCGTTCTCCCTCGCGCCCCGGACGCGAGTTGCCGTGCTCCATGCCCACCACGCCCTGATAGCCTTTCGAGTTGATGTGCCGGAACACGTTGCGAAAGTTGATTTCGCCCGTGCCGGGTTCGCGCCGCCCCGGGTTGTCGCCCACCTGGATGTAGGCAATCTCGTCCCAGGCCGCGTTCATGTTGGGAATCAGGTTTCCCTCGGTGATCTGCTGGTGATAGATGTCGAACAGGATCTTGCACGACAGGCTGCCCACGGCCCGGCAGATCTGGTACGCCTGAGGGATGCGTGTCAGGAACTGACCGGGGTGATCGCGCAACGTGTTGAGCGGTTCGATCACGATGACCAGACCGTGCGGTTCGAGAACGGCGGCGGCTTGCTTGAGCGCTTCGACCACGTTGGCGGTCTGGTAGTTCATGTCGAGGCGCCGATCGACATGCCCGGGTACCACGGTCATCCACCTGGCGTTTACACGCTTCGCGACATCGATCGATTCGCGCACCTGCTGGACGAAGGCGTCGCGAATCGACGCGTCACCGTTCGCGAGGTGCGGTTCGTTCCACGAAATCGTGTGCGCGACGAACACGCCCATCCGCATGTTGAGACGGGCGAGCGTGGCGCCTATGAGCTCCTGGTCAGCGACGGAACGGTCTTTCAGGCCATTGTCTTCCAGGGCCGTAAACCCTTCGGCGGCCATGAACTCGAGCTCGGCCGCCAGTCCCTGGCCGGCATGCTGCCGGAACATGCCGAAGTGGGGCGCGTAGGCGAGCTTGAACTTCCGGGCCTGCGCCGCACCCTGCGCCACGCCTAACGTCGGCAGCGATGCGAGAGCCAACCCCGTCGCTGCCGACCTGAGAAAGTCACGGCGATCGCTGAAGGCGGCCTCGCTTTGCGCCTTGCGCATTGCGCTTTGCCCTCGGTCACCCATTCCAGGTACGCGCCACCTTGGTGGTTCCCGGCATCGCCACCGGCGGAACCGCCAGCGATCCGAAGCCCGTTTGTGGTGGCGCCAGATCCTGTGACGCATTCAGGAGTTCGTCCCAGACGATCGCCTGGCCGGTGTACGCTGCCTCGCGTCCCATGATCGCGCTCAACGTGGTCTGCGCGACCTGTTGGCCCTCGTTGAGCGGCTTGCCGGTGCGAATGCTCGCCAGCAGGTCGACATGCTCCTCGACGTACGGGTTCTTCTTCTCGCCGGCAAAGGTGAACGACTGCTGACCGGTGATCCTGCTGGAAGGATCCGTCGTCCCGCGCGTCCCCACGAATCGCTCCCCAACAAAGTTGGCCGTGCCATCGATCTGGCGGCACATGCTCATCACGTGGGCGCCGTTGGGATACTCGAAGTCGATGGCGAAGTGATCGAAGATGTGGCCATACGCGCCGTCCGTCCGCCACTGACGGCCACCTACTCCGACTGCGCGGACCGGATGAGCGCCCATGGCCCAGTTGGCGACGTCGATGTTGTGGATGTGCTGTTCGACGATGTGGTCGCCCGAAGCCCAGGTGAAGTACAGCCAGTTCCGGATCTGCCACTCGACGTCGCTCCAGCCTGCCTGACGAGCGGCGTTCCAGAGGCCGCCCTGGTTCCAGTAGACCTCGCCGCCTGTCAGCTCGCCAATCGCCCCGTCGTGCACGCGGCGCATTACCGACACGTACGCCGGGTCATGGCGCCGTTGGGTGCCGGCGACGATGGCAAGATTCTTCGACTTGGCCGCCGCTGCGGACGCGATCACGGAGCGCACGCCGGCCGCGTCGACCGCAACCGGCTTCTCCATGAAGATGTGCTTGCCGGCGGCGACGGCGGCCGCGAGATGCACTGGTCGGAATCCGGGCGGCGTCGCCAGGATCACCATGTCGATGTCGGTGGCGAGGACTTTCTGGTACGCGTCGAATCCACTGAACAGCGTCTCGGGGGTCACCTTGAATTGCTTCTCCACCATCGCGTCTTCGCTGGCGACCTTCGCGAGATTGGCGCGCGCGCGCTCGAGACGATCGGGGAACAGGTCGCCCATCGCGACGATCTGCACGCCTTCGCCTCCGGCGCGCATGACGTCGCGGGCGGCGCCAGAGCCTCGGCCCCCGCAGCCGATCACGCCGATTCGGATGACTTCTGCCGACGCGGCGTCCGGAGTAAGCGCCGAGAGCGTGCGTGGCAGGACGAGCCCTGCTGTTGCCATCGTAGTCGTCTTCACAAAGGTACGGCGTGAGAACCGACCGGAGGTGTCGTCAGTCATCGGATTCCTCGCTGTGCTTGCTGATCATGGCTCCCGCACGATGCGGAAGCCGACAAAGGGAGCGTCCGACATCCACCAGCGACTCTGGGGTATCTGCGGATCGCGTTCATTCCATGTATCGTCCTGTACCGCCCGGGCCGACGGACCAATCGCCTGCGCTGCGTCACGAAAGGAACCACCGCGCACCACGGGCCGGCCACTGCGGACGGTAACCCACTCCGCGGCGTTGCCGAAGAGATCATGCAATCCAAGCGCATCAGCGGGCTTTGCGCCCACGGCGTGAGTCGTGCCACCGGCGTTCGCTACATGCCAGGCCAGGGCGTCGGTCGAGGTACCCGCCGCCAGTCGCGCCACGTGTTCCCACTCCGATTCCGTTGGAAGACGATACTTCTTTCCAGTCTTCGCGGACAGCCATTCGCCGAAGGCCTGGGCCGCGGTGTACGCCACGCTGATGACCGGGAAACCCGCATGACCCCAGCCGTAGTCCGGTGCGCCGTAGGGCCGCGTGGGACGCGCTACGGCATCGACCGTGCTGCGCCCCTCGCTGCTGTCTGGCCGCGAGAGGGCGAACGCGTCGTACAAGTCCCAGGTGACCTCGGTGCGGCCGATCCACAGGTCGGTGCCGGGCACCTTGACCATCTCGAAGCGAACCAGAGTGCCTGTTACGGAGTCAGTGTAGGACTCCTGTGCGGGTGCGGATGCCGGACATGACGCCGCGAGCGAGACCATCGCGACCCCGGGCAGCCGCCTTACGAGTGCGCGCATGGCACTTTTTGGTCGGTCTGGCGGCGATGAGTCGCGGGGCGGTCGCGCAGGAGCGTCACGAGTACACCGCCGTCCACATGGGTGTGCCGGTCAGGATCGTCCTCCATGCGTCGAATGAGGGTGTCGCTCGCGAGGCGGCGCGTGCCGCGTACGAGCGGGTGGCTGAGCTGGATGGAAAGATGAGCGATTACCGCGAGGGGAGCGAGGTGCGGCGGTTGTCCGCGCGGTCGCGGGAGTGGCAGTCCGTGAGCCCGGATTTGCTGCGTGTGCTCGCGCTGGCGCGAGAAGTGTCGCGGTGGAGTGACGGCGCGTTCGACGTGACGGTGGGGCCGCTCGTGCGGGTGTGGCGTGAGTCGCGGCGGAGCGGGCGGCTGCCTGGCGAGGATGTGGTGTCGCGCGCGCGATCGCGCACGGGGTGGCGGTTGCTGGAAGTCGACACGGTGCTGTCCCGGGTCCGGCTGATGGCGGACAGCATGTCGATCGACCTTGGCGGGATCGCGAAAGGGTACGTGTTGTCCGAGGCGCTCGAGGTGCTGCGTGCGCTCGGCGTCGGCTCGGCGATGGTAGAGGCGGGTGGAGATCTGGTGGTTGGCGACGCGCCGCCGGGACGTGCCGGGTGGTCCGTCGAGATTCCGGGCGCCGACCCGGCGACCCGGGAGTATGCGAAGGTGCTGGTGAACATGGCGGTGGCGACGTCCGGCGGGTCGGAGCAGTTCGTGGAGATCGGCGGCGTGCGTTATGCGCACGTGGTTGATCCACGCACGGGCCTGGGTTTGGTCAATGCGGGCGCGGTGACGGTGATGGCCCGGCGGGGAGAGGTCGCGGACGCGGTGGCGACGGCGACGCTGGTGCTTTCGG